>ERZ1066115.476-NODE-476-length-10043-cov-15.039347_pt1 | contig 10043 bp, 9 predicted proteins | sample MGYA00382762_ERZ1066115 | MGnify/ENA primary metagenome ERZ1066115 (study PRJEB33369, sample SAMEA5778345) | biofilm metagenome | biome: Industrial cooling water; feature: Water cooling tower basin; material: Biofilm | place: United Arab Emirates | collected... | reverse complement strand
CGCCTTGACCGCGTCCCGCACCGCCGCGGCCAGCTCGGCCGTGGCCGCCAGGTACAGGAAGGCCTTGGGCCGATAGAGCCTGGCCATGGTCCGGGTAGCCGCCGCCAGATAGGGCGCCGCCTTGGCGACGCCGGCCTCGCGCGAGCGGGGCTCCTTGGCGGCCGGGCCGTCGAAGAGCCAGCGGCCGCGGAGCTCCCCGGAGGGGTCGCAGACGCCGAGCTCGGCCTCTAGGCAGCCCCGCGAGCCGCAGCTACAGCGGGCCCCGTCGGGCCTGACCACCACGTGGCCGGTCTCGATGGTGCTGCCGTCGGAAGCCAGGTACGCGCCGGAGGACGAGACGAAGGAGCCGTTGACCCCCGAGCGCAGCAGGAACATGAAAAGCGCGTCCGCCCCGTCCAGGCCCGAGTAGCGCGACTCGGCCAGGGCGATGACCGAGCAATTGTTGTGGAGCAGGGTAGGCGCGCCGAGCGCCGTCTCCAGGGCGGCGGCCAGCGGGTAGTCGCGCATGCCCGGGATGCGGGCGTAGTACACCACGCGGCCGGCCCTGACGTTTACCTGGCCCGGCGCCCCGACGCCCAGGCCCAGGAAGCGTTCGGGGCTTACGGCGTGGGCCGCGAGTAGGCCGCGGGCCATGCCGACGAGCGAGGCCGTTATGCCGTCCGCGTCGATGCCTTCGGGTACGGCCAGCTGCTCGCGCGCCGCGAGCCGCCCGGAGAAATCGAAGAGCCCCATGCTGATGCGGTCCAGCCAGAACTCGGCGCCCAAGTAGTAGCGGGCCTCCGGGCGGACGCCGTAGCAGACCCGCGGCCGGCCCTTCTTGCCCTCGTCCCGGGTCTCCGGGCAGTTCGGCAGGGCGCGCAGGAAACCTTCTTCCTCCAAGCCCGAGAAGATGCGGAAGATGGTCGGGGCCCGGAGGCCGGTGGCCGTGACGGCCTCCGCCTGCGAGAGCCCGGGCTGGCCGGAGGCCCGGATCAGCCTGAGCACCAGCTTGGCGTTGCGCTCGCGCACGTCCGCGGTGCGCAAGGGGTGGTCGCGATGGGGCATAGTAACTCGATAGTAAACCCCATCGTCGAGCCGCGCAACCGAATTAGTTACAGGAAGAAAAAAAGCGGCCTCCGCCTAGGGGGGCCGCGATTTGGCTCGAGGCGGCGGCCGCATGGCCGCGCCGGAGGCCGCTTATTGCGTGACGTTCAAACCGGCGAAGGGCTGGAAGACGTAGCTCTTACCGGCCTCGAAGGTGAATTCGGCCTCGATCTGGAAGGCGCCGGTCACGATGCGTATCTTACGCTTGCCCGGCTGGACCTGGCCCTGGAAGTCGCGCTGGGCCTGGTCGTCGATGAACAGGCGGATCTGGCTCCAGGGGTTGCCGCGCATCTCGGGGTTCAGCACGTTGGCCGGAATATCGAAGCGGTAGTTGGCCATGAGGGGCTGCAGTACGGGGTTCAGGGTGGCGCCGCCGGCGCCGACGGTAACCTGCATGTTCAGGTCCATGAAGCCGGCCAAGCGTATGGTCAGGGTGTAGGTACCGGGGGCGACCTGGAGGCTGAAGGGATTGTTGCCGGCGCGGCCGTAGCTCTGGCCGTTCAAGAATACCTCGGCCCCGTTCAAGAGGCGGCCCAGGTTCAAGGTGGTCAGCACGGGCTGCAGGACGGCGTTGACCGTAGCGGGGCCGTTCACGCTGAGATTCTGGTTAAAATCGACGTAGCCCGGAGCCTTAACGGCCAGTATATAGGAGCCGTTGGGCAGCTGGGTGTTGAACGGGGTCCGGCCGGCCAGCACGTTGTTCAGGTAGACCTCGGCGTTGGACACGTTATGGTTCTGCACCGGCGGCGGGGTGACGGCCGGGGGAGGGGTAACGGCCGCCGCGCCGAGCTGGACGTTGACCGAGAGGCCGCCGGCCCCGACGGTGATGGTCTGGCGGCTTTCCGGCAGGCCGCTCTTCCTGACCAGGAGCTCATAGGTGCCCGGCGCCACCTGACCGCTGAAGCGCGGGTTGGCGATGCCGAGGAGCCGGCCGCTTAAGACGATCTGGGCCGGGCCTTCGCTGACGATGACGGTAAGGTTGACCCTGGTCTGGGCGAACGCCGCCGTAGCGAGCGAAAGCGCCAAGAGCACGAGCATCGTTTTCCGTAAGAATTTCATACGCGATCTCCTTTATAGGACGACTCAATTCTAGTTCAAGCCACGGCCAAATCTAGCGCCGCCGCCCGTATCTAACAATTTTATCTGAGATTTCATACAACTTTTTTTGGTTTTTTTAAAGCGATCTGCTATTATTACACTGCAATCGCAAAGCGATCTAGGAGGACAAGGAAATGAAGAAGCTATTCGTAGCCTTAATGCTAATCGCGTTCGTGACCACGGGCGCCTTCGCCCAGATCGTGCTGGGCGTTACGGGCGTGCAGTACTACCAGCAGGACGAGAACGGGAACCTGCCCACCCTGAGCGAATCCTGGGCCGACTTCCAGGAAGGCACCGGGGTGTACTGGGGCGGCTATGCCGAGATCATCCTGGGCAAGCTGGGCTTGGGCCTGTCGTTCAACCAGCAGACCTACAAGGATCCTTTCTATTCTTTGGGGTTTGATGGACTCCCTGCCGAGGCTTTTGACCAGTGGAACTACGACGTCAACTTCTTCATGAGCTATCACCTCTTTGGCGGCCGGGCCTTTATCGACCCCTTCCTGCAGGCGGGCGTAGGCATGATAGCCTATGATTGGAAGAACAAGGATTTATTGTCGTCGAACTATACGGTAAGCGAAGATCCCATGATGGCATCTACTTACTTTGACTTCGGTCTTGGACTTGGTATCAACCTCGGCGGCATCGGTATCTTCGCCAAGGGCATGTGGAATGTGCAGAGTAACGAGCCCGTTACTTCCGGTGATTATGGGGTAGCCCTTCCTTCCTGGCCCATCATGCCCTTCAAGTGGGTCTTCGGCGCCAAGCTGATCCTGTAAGTTAATAGTCCCCGCATGAACGAAACCCGGCCGCCTGGCCGGGTTTTTTGTTGCGCGGCCGTCGGCCGGGCTTCTACCGGCCGCTTGGTAGACGGCCGCGCTTTCAAGCGCCGTCCGCGCGGCGCCGAACGGAAGCGCCCGTCAACCCTCCGCCAAGGCCTTCCAGGCGGTCGGGTCGTCGCCTATGGCAATCTTGGGGCCGTTCCGGACTATAGGCGTGCGTAGGAGCAGCGGGTGGGCCAGGAGCTCTTCGTCCTCGTCGTAGTCCATGAAGGCCAGGCCGCGGTCTTTGTAGGCCTTCGACTGCGGGTCGATGAGCGGGGCTCCGGCGGCCCCTTGGCGTATGGCGCGGAGCTCGCCGGGGCTTAGGCCTTTTTCGGCCAGGTCGACGAAGTGGTAGCCTATGTCCCGTTCCTTGAAGTAGCGCTCCGCCTTTCGCGTGGCGGGGCATTTGCGGGTCCCGAAGACTTGTAGAGCCATGGCGTCCCTCCTTGAGCGTAAATATAGTACATAACGGGCCTGCCGGGCGCGGCCGCGGGCCTGCCGTGCGCGGGCTTCGCGCCGGCGGCCGGGCTTCCCAGCCCGGCCGCGCATAGGCGATAATGCCCGGGTTCGAAAGAGGTTTCAATGCAGCTGCCCGTCATCGTTCAGATACTCGTCGTCTTCTCCGCCATCGTCTTGGCGACGACGCGCAAAGCCCACCTGGGACTCGCGGCCGCCGTAGGCGGCGTGGTATTCGCCCTGTGGCGCGGCTTAGGGCCGGCCGCGACGGCCGTGGCGGTGGGCCGCGAGCTCTTTAAGGCCGACACGCTCCTGCTTATGGTCCTAATGACCGCGATCATGGCCTTCTCTACGGCCATGAAGAAGGCCGGCGCCATGGACGCGTTCAGCGCGGCCCTGCGGGCGGTAACGCCGAGCCCGCGCCTGGCCATGGCCGCGGCGCCGCTCCTGATCGGCACCCTGCCCATGCCCGGCGGGGCCATCATGTCGGCGCCCCTGGTGGAGTCCATGGACCCGGAGAGGCGCCACGGGGGCGACGTGCTCTCGGCGGTGAACTATTGGTTCAGGCATAGCCTGGAGCTGGCCTGGCCGCTGTATCCGGCGTTCATACTGACCTCCGCGATCTCGGGCATCGAGGCGGGGCGGCTCAGCCTCTTAAACGCCTACGCCCTGCCGCTCCTGTTCATACTGGGCCTGCTGTTGGTGGCGCCGCGCGGCGGCGAAGCGGCGCCCTCGCCCGCGGCCGCCGAGCCGCGGCCTCCTTTACGCCGGCGCTTGGCCGCCTTCGCCCACGGCGTGGGGCCCCTGGCCGTCGTGCTGGCAGGTTACGTAGCCTTGGACGCCCTATGGCGCGGGTTCGGAGCCGGGCTGGGCCTGAGCGCGCCGGCCGCGGCCCTCTTGGCTCGCTACGCTCCCATCTTGGCGGCCCTGGCCTTGGGCTCGGCCTTCTTGGCCAGGCGGGCGGGCTCGTGGGCCTGTTTTAAAGGCAGCGTGAACGCGGCCACCTTTAGGCTGATCGCCGTCATCGCCGGCATACGGGTGTTCTCGGCCTTGCTGGACCGCGCCGGCGCCGCCCAGGCGGCCGCGGCCGAGCTGGCGACGGCGGGCATACCGGTGATCGCGGCGGCGGCGCTCCTGCCCTTCATCGCGGGGCTGGTGACCGGCGTGGGCTTCGGCTACGTGGGCCTGGCCTTCCCGATCGTCATGGGCATGCTGCCCGAGGGCGGCCCGATCCCGCGCGAGGCCGGCGTGGTCTTCGCCGGCGCCTTCGGCTACGCCGGCATGATGCTATCGCCGCTGCACGTCTGCATGGTCGTGAGCGCGGAGCATTTCGGCACGGGCCTGGCGGCGACGATACGCCGCTTCGCCCTGCCGCTGACCCTCTTCGTCGTCGTCGCCTCCGCCTATGCCTACTTGCTGGGCCTGATCCTGGCCTAGGGCGCGCGTATGACCGAGTTACGGGCGCGGCCCCGCCCCGAAGCGGCCCGGACGGGGCAGGAGCGCAATGTCCTGGGGCTTTTCGCCTATGACGGGACCGCCTATAAGGGCTGGCAGCGCCTACCGCAGGCCCAGCGAAGCGTTCAAGCAACCCTGGAGGCGGCCTTGACCGAGCTCGGCGGCGGCCCTTGCAACGCCGTCGGGGCCGGCCGCACCGACGCGGGCGTCCATGCCGAGGGCCAGGCGGCCAATTTCCGGCCGGGAGACGGACGGGACTTGCCGGCGCTCGGCGCGGCCTTGAACGCGCTCCTGCCGCCCGACCTGCGCTGCGCGGCCCTGCGCGAGGCGCTGCCGAATTTCCATGCGCGGTACCGGGCCGTATCCAAGCGCTACGCCTATCGCTTGCTACCCGAACCGGGCGAAGGCGGCGGCGGCTCGACGGGCGGCCCGGCTGGCGGCGCTCGGGCCTGGCGAGCGTATAGCCTGGGCGTGCGCGGCCGTTTAGACCGCCGGGCCATGGACGAGGCCTTGGACCTCTTAGTCGGCCGCCGCTCGTTCCGGGCGCTGACGAACGCCAAGGCCGACCCGCGGGGCTTTGAGCGCGATCTGCGTTTCGCGGCGGCGGAGGAAAGCGGCCCCTTCTTAGACCTCGTCTTCGAGGCCGACGGCTTCCTGTATAACCAGGCGCGGCTCATGGCCGCCGCCGTCCTGGCCTGCGGCCAGGGAAGGCTCCGGCCGGCGGCCCTGGCCAAGGCCGCGGCGGACGGCGATCGCGCCGCCCTGCCGGGCGCGCTCGGAGCCTACGGCCTGCGCCTCGTATCCGTAGGCTTCCGCGACGAAGATTTCCTGGGGCCCTGGGTTCCGGTCGGCGGCTGCGAGCCGGGGGCCTTCCTGTCCGGCGCCGCCCTGGGCCTGCGCCCGAAGGGCCGTTTACCCGTCTGATCGGCGCCCCGAGCGTTCTGAGGCGGGCGCGGACCGTTCGGCCTCTCGCCGCGCCGTGGCCGGCGGTCCGTCGGCCGCTTGTCCGCCGGGCGACCTCCCGTCGGCCCCGGGCCGTCTTCGCGCTGTTCCCGTCGGCCCCGGGGGTTTTGGCCAGACGCGCGAGCGGCCATGCCAGGCCCCCGCGCGGCGTCGCCGCCCGCCCGTCCGCCCATACTTTTTATACCGAGCGCCTTGGTGAACGAAGGCGGGGCGGGGCTCTCGAAGCGCAGCGGCTCGGCGCCGCGGCGCGGCCTGAGCTCCAGGACGGCGGCGTGCAGGCAGAGCCGCCCGGCGGGGTCGCTCCGCGCGCCGTAGCGCTCGTCCCCGGCTATGGGGCAGCCGCGGGCGGCCAGCTGGGCGCGGATCTGGTGCTTACGCCCGGTGTCTAGGTTGAGCTCGACTAGGCTGTAGGCCGGCCCCCGCTCTAGGACGCGGTACTGCATGCGCGCCAGGAGCGCGTTGCCCGAGACGCCCTTGTCGCCCCGCGTCCCGACCCGCACCCGGCCCAGGACCGGCTCGTAGAGCCAATCCTCCATGACGCCCTCGGGCTCCGCCAAGGCCCCCTCGACGAGCGCCAGGTAGCGCCGTTCCAGGACGAGCTCGTCCCAGGCGCCCATGAGCTCCGCCTTGCCGCGCGCGTCTACGGCGAAGACGACCAGGCCCGAGCTGTCGCGGTCCAGGCGATGGACCACCGCCGCGCGGCCCTTGGGGTTGCGCCGCCTGATGCGTTCGGTAACGTAGTCGTAGGCGCTCTTGCCGCGAGAACCCTCGGGCGCCACGGTAGGCAGGCCCGAGGGCTTATCGATGACGACGAGGCCTTCGCCCTCGTAGACGAATTCGACGCGACGCGGCGTCACATCAGGGCCTTGACCGCGGGCAGGGCGCCGACGGCGGCGTAGGCGTCCCGCATGGACGCCTGGCTATCGAAGCGCACGTCCATGGCCAGGCGGCCGTATTTAGGCCCCTTCGCCGGCAAGGACCTGGCCTCGCCGGCGATGCCGCCGGCGGCCTTCACCAGCCGCGCGATCTCCCGGCCGAAGGCGCCGAGCTCGCCGGCGCCGTCCGGGCCTTGGGCCAGGTAGATGACGCGGAGCTCGAATTCCACGGGGAACTGGACGGTAGCCGCGCCGAAGGGCCCGGCGCAGGCGGGCGCGTCGGACGCGTCGGACGCGATCGGAGCCGCGGCCGAGAGCATGCTGCCGACCGATAGCCCTTCGCCGAGCTCGCCGGACGTCGGATCGGCCTTAGCGGACGCCACCGACGGCCTCCTCGATGGCGCTGAGGACGCCCGCGTCCAGCTTGGGCACGAGCTCCAGGGCCTGCATGTTCTCGGCGACCTGGGCCGGGCGGGAGGCGCCGGTGATGACCGAGCTCACGCGCGGGTTTTTAACGCACCAGGCGAGCGCCAGCTGGGCGACGCTGGCGCCGAGGCCGGCTGCGATAGGCTTTAGGCGCTCGACGGCGGCGATGCGCTCGGGCGCGGCGGCGCTCTCCTTGAGCCACGCGTAGCCGGGCAGGGACAGGCGCGAGCCCTCCGGCACGCCGGCGGCGTATTTACCGGTGAGGACGCCGCTGGCCAGGGGGCTGAAGGTGGTGAGGCCCAGGCCGAAGCCGTCGTACAGCCTGGCGAACTCGCGCTCGACCTTGTCGCGCACGAAGAGGTTGTACTGCGGCTGCTCCATCTGCGGCAGGTGCAGGTTGCGCTTGTCGGCGATGCGCCAGGCGTCGGCGATCTGGTCGGCCGACCATTCGCTCGTGCCCCAGTAGACGGCGCGGCCGGAGGAGACGATGTCGCTCATGGCGCGCACGACCTCCTCCATGGGGGTCTCGGGGTCGGGGCGGTGGCAATAGATCAGGTCGATATAGTCCAGGCCGAAGCGCTTGATCGAGCCGTCTATGGCCTCCATGAGGCGCTTGCGGTTCAGGGTGTTCTTCTCGTTCGGGCCCTCCGCCAGGCCCCAATAGAATTTGGTTGAGACGACGTAGGAGCCGCGGCGCCAGCCGAGTTTCTTGAGCGCCGCGCCCATGAGCTCCTCGGCCTTACCGCCGGCGTACGACTCGGCGTTGTCGAAGAAGTTGACGCCCGCGTCGTAGGCGGCGCGCATGCCTGCTACGGCCGCGTCCAGGTCTACCTGGCCGCCGTAGGTGACCCAGGAGCCCAGGGACAGGGCGGAGAGCTTGAGCCCGGCCGAGCCGAGCCTTCTATATTCCATGGACGATCCTCCCGTATGCGATTTGCCTTATACAAGGTAGCGATACGGCGCCGGCGCTTCAAGTCGCCGCGCCCGGCGGCTAGAGGCGCGGCGGGCCCGCTGGCTAGCTGGGGTCGGCGACGACGCTGCCCTTGCGGCTGTTCTTGGCGCGGTACAGGGCGCTATCGGCGCGGGCGTAGAGGCTCTCGAAGGAGGCGTCCGCCTCGGCCAGGCGCGCGACGCCGCCCGAGAGGCCTATGCCGACGGCTAGGCGTTCGTGGGCGCCTACGGCCTCGCGCGCCAGGGCGTGGATGCAGCGCTCGGCGATGGCTATCGCCTCCGTGAGCTCGGTCTCCGGCAGGATCAGGGCGAATTCGTCGCCCCCCAGGCGCGCCGCCAGGTCGGCGCTGCGGCAGGCTTGGGAGAGGGCCGCGCCGACGGAGCGTATGGCCTCGTCGCCCACGGGGTGGCCGAACTCGTCGTTCAGGCGCTTAAGGTCGTCCATGTCGAAGGCTACGAGGGCCAGGGCGCGGCCGTAGCGGCGCGCCCTCTGGAACTCCCGGCGGCCGGCGTCGGAGAAGGCGCGGCGGTTGGCCAAGGCGGTCAGGGGGTCGCGCAGGGCCAGCTCCTGGTAGCGTGCGTTGGCTACCTCCAGCTCCTTGTTGGCCCGATACAGCTCGGCGTTGGCCTGCTCCAAGGCGCGGGTGCGCTCGGCCACCAGGGCCTCGAGCTCATGGGCGATGCGCTGGGCCTTCAGCTTGGCCGCCTCGCTCTCGGTGAGCTCGGTCGCGGTGCCTAGTATCTGATAGACCTCGCCGCGCTCGTCCAGGCGCGGCACCAAGACGACGCGGAAGACGGCCGGGCGTCCGCGCAGGATGGTGTGCTGCATGGCGATCTGGACGCGCCGCTCCCTGACGCAGCTCAGGTAGGGGGCGACGGCGTCTTCGTAGGAGCGGCCCAGGAGCTCCTTGAGCGCGACGCCCGGCTTGATCGTGGGCACGAGGCGGCGCTGGGCTTGATTATAGGCGACCATGAAGAAATCGCCGTCGCGGAGTTCGCAGACCCAGAAGGGGTCGGGGGAATGATCCCAGAGGGCCGATAGGAATTCGGTTTTAGAGATATCGTCGAGCATAAGGGCTAGGCCCCTCCCGCTTACCATCGTAAGCCAGGAGCGCCGGACGCGCAAGGAGAAAGTAAGGCGGCCGAATCAGGTCCGTGCGCGCGGCCTTCCGGGCGTCGACCGAGGCAGGGGGGAGGGGCGAGACCCCGCAGGGCCCGGGGCCCGAGGAGGCTCGCCCCGGGGGGCGCGTCCGGTTCGCCGCGGCCGCGGGGATATCGTGGCGCCCCCCGATAGGGCCTTAGCGAGGCCCAAGCCCGTAATCAGGCGGCGGTGACGTCGCGCAGCCAGCGGCGGGTCTTGAGCCGCCAGACGCCCAGGAAGCTTTTGACGAGCTCCTCGACGTTGAGGAGGGCGAAGACGGCCCAGGGCTCCAGGCGCAGGACGAAGGCGCCTACGAGGACGAGGGGGACGCCCAGGCCCCAGACGCCGGCTATGTCGAAGGCGGCGCCGAAGCGGGTGTCGCCGCCGGAGCGGCAGATGCCCACGATGAGGTGCAGGTTGAAGACTTTAAAGGGGTAGGCCAGGCCTAGGACGACGACCATGGCCATGGCCTGGGCCAGGGGGACGGGCTCCAGGGCGAAGGCCAGCGGGATGAGCCGCGAGGCGGGTATGAGGAGGGCGCCCGTAACGGCGCCTAAGGCGGGCGCGAGGATGGCGAAGCGCCCGGCCCAGGCGAAGGCGCGCTCGCGCTCGCCCTCGCCGATGCGCGCGCCTATCATGACGGCGGCGGCGTTGGCGCTGCCCATGAAGAAGACCATGGCCAGCTGGCTGACGGTGGACGCGACGTTGAAGGCGGCTATGGCCTCGGTGCCCATGCGCGCGAAGACGCCGTTGTAGACGGTGATGCCCAGGGAC
>ERZ1066115.475-NODE-475-length-10057-cov-18.681164_pt1 | contig 10057 bp, 11 predicted proteins | sample MGYA00382762_ERZ1066115 | MGnify/ENA primary metagenome ERZ1066115 (study PRJEB33369, sample SAMEA5778345) | biofilm metagenome | biome: Industrial cooling water; feature: Water cooling tower basin; material: Biofilm | place: United Arab Emirates | collected... | reverse complement strand
CCCCGGAGCAGGGAAAACCCTGTTCAAAGCCCGAATATTCGGGGACTTTCTGGTAGGATGAAAGGATAATTTACCCCGTTTCTCCTTATGCGCCTCCGCCTTGTTCCGGCCCTCCTCCTGCTGCTCAGCACCGCCGCCCAAGCCGAGGTGTCGCCCCCCGGAAGTCTGCAACTCAACGGATTCGGCACGGTCGGCCTGACCCGCTCGAGCAGCCGCGAAGCGGCCTTCGTCCGCGACCTTGGACAACCCAAGGGCAGCCGCAGCGACTGGCGCAGCGAGACCGACAGCCTGCTCGGACTGCAGGCCAGTTGGCAGGCGAATCAGCAACTGGCGCTGGTTGCCCAGGGAATCAGCCGCTACCGGGTCGGCAACAATTACAACCCGGAATTGATGTCGGCCTTTGTCCGCTATGAGCCCGATGCCCGAGCGACCCTGCGGGTCGGGCGGATGCCGACCGATTTCTACCTGTTTTCCGACTCCCGCCATATCGGTTACAGCTATCTCACCGTACGGCCATCGGGCGATTTTTTCGGGGCCCTGCCCTTCGCCCACTTTGACGGAGGCGATCTGCAACTGGCTCAGCCGGTGGGCGACAGCCTGTTCCGGGGCAAGCTGTACTGGGGTTACCTCGACGAGGAATTGCCGCTGGCCGAACGCCGCTGGCCGAACGCCGCTGGCCACTGCGCGGCTCCCAGTTGAGCGGCGGCAACCTGAGCCTGCAGCAAGGCCCCTGGACCGTCCGCCTGAGCACCACCCTGCTCCGCTTCCGCCACAATCTGCCGATTGCCGAGATCAGCGACAACCTCCGCCAGCTGGCACCGCTGTTTCCCGCCGCCAGCAGCGCCGCCGACCGTCTCGACGTGGCCGGCGCCCACAGCCGTTTTCATTCTTTGGGCGTGGTTTATGACGATGGCCCACTCCAGTTCCAGGCCATGCTCAGTCGCGCCACACACTCGACCGCTGCCTTCCAGAACTGGCAGGCCGGATACCTGCAGGTTGGCTACCGCCACGGCTCGGTCACCCCCTTCTTCGGCTACTCCTGGATCCGCTCCAACCGGCGAACACTCGACACCGGCCTGCCCAGCGGCATTTCACCGGCACTTGACCAACTCAACGCCGGTGTCGCCAACGTACTTGCCGACAGCCACAGCGCACAACAGACCTCAACACTGGGCCTGCGCTGGGACCTGGCCAGCCAGTTCGCGCTCAAGCTCCAGTACGACATGATTCGCGGCAAGCCCGACTCGGTCTTTCCCTATCGCAACGAAAGCCAGGCCTGGAACGGCAGAACCCGGGTCCTTTCGGCCGTTCTCGACTTCATCTTCTGACCATGCGTTGCCTGCGCCTGCTTCCGCTCCTGCTACTCCTCGCTCTGCCGGCCGCCCATGCCGACATGGTCGTGGCAGTACGCGCCGACAGCGAAATCAGCACCCTGGGCAAGACCGAGGTCACCAATATCTTCCTCGGCCGTTACCGCCAGCTGGCCAGCGGCCAACTGGCGGAGCCGATCGACTTGCCGACCGGCTCCGCCGAGCATGCGGCCTTCTACGACGCCCTGCTCAACAAGACCAGCGCCGAGATTCGCGCCTACTGGGCGCGCCTGGTATTCACCGGGCGAGTTGCTCCGCCGCGCACGGTGGATAGCAGCGAACGCCTGCTGGAACAGTTGCTGGCCAATCCGCGCGCCATCGGCTATATCGAACGCGGCAAGGCCGACCGGCGCCTGCGCGTGGTTTTCGAGGTGAGCAGCCGATGACGCAGCTCCCTCCGCTCTGGCAACGCAGCCTGCTCTTCCGCACGGTTACCAGCATCATTGCGATGACCCTGCTGGTCGGCGGCCTGCTGGTTGCCGGACTGTCGGTGCTGGTCAAGCAAAAGGCCGAAGCCGACGCCTATCGCCAGCTCGGCGAACTGATCGACACCGTCGAAAGCACCGTGCGCATTGCCTGCTTCGTCAAGGACGAGCAACTGGCAGCAGAAGTCGCGCGCGGCCTGATGCGCACCCGGGAAATCAGCGCCGTGCGGATCAATGACGAGCAACAGCAACTCTCCTACCAGGAGCGCAGTCCCGAATCCGGGCGCAAGATGCCACTGACAGTGGCACCTCTGGAGCGCCTGGTGCATTCGCCCTTCGACGAACAGGAACGGGTCGGCAGCATCACGCTGTATCCGAACAAGGCACTGATCGAGGAACGGATTGTCACCTCGACCCTGTACATCGTCTCGCAGTTCGGGCTGCTGATTGCCGCAGTCGCTGCGGCGCTGACCCTGACCGTCTATCGCCTGGTGATGCGCCCGATCACCCGCCTGTCGCACGGTCTGCACGCACTGGATGCCGAGTCCGGGGCCAGCCTGCAGCCGCCGCGCAGCCACGAACACAACCTGCTGGGCACCCTGACCGCCGACATCAATGCCCTGACTGCCCGGCTGGTAGCCTCCCTGCACGACGAGCAGAACCTGCGTCGGCAGCGTGAAATTGACGAGCGCAAATATCGCGGGATTTTCGAGAATGCCGAATCGGGCATCTTTGTCGCCGACGGACGCTGCCGGATGAGTTCCTACAACCGTTCGCTAGCCCGCCTGGCCGGTCTGCCGCCGGCGGCCGAGCAGGTAACGGCACTGGCCCTGACCGACCTCCCCTGGGCGGCACCAGAGCACCTGCCGGCCCTGATTGCGCGCTGCCTGCATGACAACCTCGCAGTCGGCGATGATTTCGAACTGATGCACCCGGAATTCGGCTGGTGCTGGCTGAACATCACCCTGACCCCGGTCGGCCCCGACCTGGTCCAGGGGATTGTCAGCGACGTAACGGAACGCCGCGATGCCGAAACCCGCGCCCGCCGCCTCGCCATCACCGACCCGCTGACCGGCCTGCCGAATCGTAGCGGCTTCGAACAAGCCTTGCTCCAGCAATTGGAAAACCAGCCGGAACAGGAGTTCACCCTGCTCCTGCTTGACCTCGACGGCTTCCGCCAGATCAACGATGCGCTTGGCTTTGCCGTTGGCGACCAGGTGCTGGTCGGAATGGCTGCCCGCTGCCTGGCCACACTCAAACCCGGGGACCAGGTAGCCCGCCTGGGTGGCGACGACTTCGCGATCTGCCTGACCGGTGTCTCCAGCAGCATTTCCGCCGGCAAGCTGGCACAACGACTGAAAGGCCAGATCGCCGAACCCATCCGCATCGCCGACCGCGAACACGGCCTGCACGCCAGCATCGGGATCGCCCGTTACCCGGCCGACGGCATCACCCTGTCCGATCTGCTGCGGCACGCAGAACTGGCACTGGCCTGCGCCCAAAACGATGGCGGCAACGGCTGGCGGCTGTTCGAACCGTCGATGGCGAAGGCGGTCGAACAACGCCAGCAACTGGCCAGTGACCTCCGCGAAGCAGCCCACCGGGGGCAACTACGGGTGCACTACCAGCCCATCGTCGACCTCGCCAGCCACCGCGTGAGCAGTGCCGAATGCCTGCTACGCTGGCAACATCCGACACTGGGAATGATCCCGCCGGACCGTTTCATCCCGCTCGCCGAGGAAACCGGGCTGATCGACGAAATCGGCCTGTGGTGCCTGCAAACTGCCTGCCGGCAGCTGGCCGCCTGGGATGCCGGCGGCCTTGAGTTGAATCTCACGGTCAACGTCTCCGCACGGCAGATTCCCGGTGGCCTCGCCCCGGAAACGGTGCTCAGCCTGCTCGCCAGACATCGCCTGGCCCCTGACCGGATCGGCCTGGAAATCACCGAAAGTACGCTGATCGGCGACCGCAGCGCCGTCGAAAGCTGGCTGGACGCATTGCGCAGCGCCGGTTGCCGGATTTACCTGGACGATTTCGGTACCGGCTACTCTTCGCTCGCCTACCTGAAATCCTTGCAACTCGACACACTGAAGATCGACAAGGCCTTCATCCGCGATCTCAACGAAGCCTCGCATGATCGGGTGATGGTCGAAGCGGTGACGATGATGGCCGACAGCCTGCAGCTCTCGGTCGTCGCCGAAGGCATCGAAACCCCCGAACAACTGGCGGTACTGCGCCGGATGGGCTGCCGCTATGGCCAGGGCTACCTGTTCTCGCGCCCGGTACCGGCCGAACAGCTGCCGGAGGTACTGGCACGTGTCGATACCCAGGCACTGACAACGACGATTTAGGCCAGATCAAGTTGGCCGGGGCGGTGGATCATTAAGATGCGCCCATGCTGACCGAAACCCTCCCCGACAAAGCGCACGCACCGCAGGCCCCCCGCCGCCTGCCCGGCGATCTGGCGATCTGGTTCTTCATCCTCGCCGAACTGCTGGCCTTTGCCGTGTTTTTCTCGGCCTATGCTTTTGCCCGCGCCCGCCATGTCGAGGAATTCAACCTCTACCAGCAGACACTGGACCTGACCGCCGGCGCGATCAATACCGTGCTGCTGATCACCGGCTCGTGGTTCGTCGCACTTGCCGTCCAGGCGGCCCACCGCGACGACCAGGCCGCGATCAGCCGCCACCTTGCCCTGGGCTGGCTCTGTGGCGCCGGCTTTCTCGGCATCAAGTGCTACGAATACGCGGTCAAGTTCGGGGCCGGCATCTCGCTGTCGACCAACACCTTCTACATGTTCTACATCTCGCTGACCTTCTTTCACTTCATGCACGTCATTCTCGGCATGGTGATCCTCAGCGTGCTGTGGAAACAGGCTCGCCGGGGTGTCTATGGTGCCCACGAGGCAAACGGACTGGAGAGCGGTGCCGCTTACTGGCACATGGTCGACCTGCTGTGGATCGTGCTTTTCCCTCTGGTTTATGTGATGCGCTGATGATGACGCTGCTTGCCAACCCCATCCACCGCGCCTGGCTGATCCTGCTCGCCGCCACCGCCCTCACCTGGTATCTCGGCGAAAGCGGTGCTGCCGGCACCGGGGCGATCATCGCCATGCTGCTGATTGCCTTCGTCAAGGGCCGCCTGGTCATCCTCGACTTCATGGAATTGCGCCACGCCCCGAGACTCTGGCGCATTCTGCTCGAAGGCTGGATGCTGCTGGTCGGCGGGTTGATCCTGCTGGCCTACTGGCTGTCACTCAAATAAGCCCGCACAAACCCACATCGCCCCGCCTTTTTTGCCCTTTTTCCGCGTTGACCGTAAAAGCCCATGTCCGACCACTCCCTGCCCTTCTACGAACCGTCCGGTAACGAAATCGCACTGTTCGAACACGCCTACCGCGAGCGCCTGCCCCTGCTGATCAAGGGCCCGACCGGTTGCGGCAAGACCCGCTTCGTCGCGCACATGGCTGCCCGTCTCAAGCTGCCGTTGTACACCGTCGCCTGCCACGACGACCTGACCGCCGCCGACCTGGTCGGCCGCCACCTGATCTCCGGCAGCGGCACCTACTGGACCGACGGCCCGCTGACCCGCGCAGTGCGCGAAGGCGGCATCTGCTACCTCGACGAAGTCGTCGAAGCGCGCAAGGACACCACCGTCGTCCTCCACCCGCTGGCCGACGACCGCCGCATCCTGCCGATCGACCGCACCGGCGAAACGCTCGAAGCCCCGGACAATTTCATGTTGGTGGTTTCCTACAACCCGGGCTACCAGAACCTGCTCAAGGGCCTCAAGCCCTCGACCCGCCAGCGCTTTGTTTCGCTGCGCTTCGATTTCCCCGGCGCCGAGCGCGAGATGTCGATCCTGATCGGCGAAACCGGCTGCGATGCCGACCTCGCCAAGCGCCTGATCGGCATCGCCCGCGCCTTCCGTGCGCTCAAGGACCGCGATCTCGAAGAAGTGGTCAGCACCCGCCTGCTGGTCTATGCTGCAACCCTGATCAAGTCGGGCATGGACGTTTCGGTCGCCTGCCGCGCCGCACTGGTCGAAAGCCTGACCGACGACGAAGAAACGGTCGAAGCCCTGATGGAAATCGTCAACGCGACCTTCGGTCGCTGAGGAGTCCACGATGAGCAGCGAAGACGACTTCGGCCTCCCGGAAGAAAAACTCGGCCAGGGCCTGGCCGTCGCTGCCGAAGCCCTGTTCCTGCTCAACCTGCTGGCCTTTCCCGGCCTCGCCTTCGCAATTCTCGCGGGGCTCTGGTTCAAGTTCCGCGCCAGCGCCCCGCCACTCGCCCGCCAGCACTTGAAACAGGCGACTTGGGTCAGTTTCTGGGGCGGCCTGCTGATCGTCGGTCTCTCCGCGCTCATCCTCGCCGCCGGCGGCCTGCAGTCGGAATGGACCTGGGTGGTCCTGATCCTCTACTTCACCTGCATCCATTCGACCCTGGTGCTGTTCGGGATGTACGCACTGATCAAGGCACTCAACGGGCAAACCTGGCGCTATCCCGTGATCGGCCCCACGGTCGACGACGAAAAAGCCGGAAAATCATCGTGAGCAAGCTGCCGTTGCAACGCGCCCGGGTGCTGGCGCAAATCGCCTTTTTTGCGCTGTTCGCGCTGACCCCGGTCTTCGATCTGTTCCGCTACGACCTGGTCGCCGGCCACGCCTGGTTCCTGACCCTGCCCTGGCACCTCGGCATCGACGAACTGATCGCCGGCACCGGCCACCCGCTCGCTGCCGCCGGCAATATCGTGCTTTTCCTGTTCCTGCCGGTGCTCGGCACGCTGGCGCTGATCATCCTGGTCGCCTGGAAATGGGGTCGCCTGTACTGCGGCTGGCTGTGCCCGCATTTCTCGGTGGTCGAGACGATCAACCGGCTGATGCTGTTCGCCACCGGCAAGCACTCGTTGTGGGACAAGAAACAAACGCCGCCCTGGGAGCCCGACGGCAGCCCGGCGCCGCGCGACAAACGCTACTGGTTCGTGGTGATCCCGGCCGCCGTCGCCTTTGCCTTTGCCTGGGCCGTGGTCGGTTTGACCTACCTGATGCCGCCGCTGCAAGTCTATTCCGGCCTGCTCAACGCAACGCTGACCCGGGGCGAGGTGATCTTCCTGAGCGCCGCAACCACCGTCCTCAGCCTCGAATTCCTCTTCGCCCGCCACCTCTTCTGCCGCTACGCCTGCGCAATCGGCCTGTTCCAGAGCTTTGCCTGGATGGGTAACAAGAAGGCGATGGTGGTCGGCTTCGAACGCGAACGCCTGAGTGACTGCGCCAACTGCCTTGACGGCCACGGCTCGGCCTGCGATGCGGTCTGCCCGATGCGCCTCAAGCCGCGCAACGTCAAGCGCTGGATGTTCGCCTGCACTCAGTGCGGCCAGTGCGTCTCGGCCTGCGCCACGGTCAACCGCGAGCACCCGCAAGGCCAGCTGCTGCGCTGGGTCAGCAACGACGACGCCAAACGCAACGAAGCCCGCTTCTCGGCGCTGTCGCAGACCGACGAAGACGCCGGTGCCCGCTGAATGCATCGTGCCCGCCCCCAACCCTGCATCCTCGCCCCCTGAATAATGGAAGAACTGATCGGCAAACTCTGGCACAACTGGGTCACCAAGGCCGCTGGCGGCCATTACCCGGAAGCCGCCGTCAAACTGGTCGAGGTCGAGAAGACGGCCGGCATCCTGTTCCGCGCCTTCGGCGGCGACCCCGGCCTGAACGTTGCCGCCGCCACCCTCGATGCCCACGGTGCCCGCCGCAACTGGCTGCAACGCCTGGCCGGCAGCGGCGAAAAGGTGGCGCAGGCCCGCCGCGACGACGAGACCCTGCGCCTGCCGCCGGAAATCGCTGCCTTCGCTGACAAGGCGCTGAACCGCGACCTCTACCTGTGGCTGGCGGCGCTCGCCGCCTGCGATGTCTCGCCACGGCGTGGCTGGCTGATCCGCAACCAGCACGCCACCCAGGCTGCCTTGCTGCGCTTTCCCGGGCTCCGGCCACGCTACGAGCGCCTGGTTGCCGCCCATCTGGCCAACCGGATCGACCCCGAGCAAATGCTGCCCGACGAAGCCGCCCAGGAAAATGCGCTGCGCGCCGCGCTGCGCGAGCCCGGTTCGGTCGCCGGCCTGCCGCCGCTCAATTCGCTGAAAGCCAAGCCGCCGCAGCCGGTGCTGCTGTGGCTGATCGCCGCCGACGAACCGGCGGTGGCGCCGCTCGGCAACGCCCCGGACGAACAGCTGCCGACCGAAGGCAGCAGCCAGACCGACGCCCGCAAGGAAGCACACAAGGCCGAACAGGTCGAGAAGCCGGACAACAAGGCGCCGGTGCTGGCGATGTTCCGCGCCGAAAGCCTGCCGACCTGGGCCGAATACGTGCGCGTCAACCGCGCCTTCGACGAGGACGAGAACCCGGACGCGCAAAATGCCGCGCGCGACCTCGACCGGCTGTCATTGATGCGCGACGGCGAAACTGGCAAATCACGGGTCAAGTTCGACCTCGACCTGCCTTCGGCGGCCGAGGACGACACCCCGATCGGCCCCGGCATCGCCCTGCCGGAATGGGATTACCGCAAGGAGGTGATGCAGGAAAAGCACTGCCTGCTGCAGCCGATGGTCGCGCAGGACGCCGAACCGGCAGCGCTGCCCGGCCCGCTGGTCGCCACCGCCAAGAAGCTGCGCGGCCAGTTCGCGGCGCTGGCGCCGCAACGCCGCTGGCTCAAGGCCCAGCCCGACGGCCCCGAGCTTGACCTCGACAACTGCGTGCGCAACCAGGCCGACCGCCTCTGCGGCCAGACGCCGGAATCCGGCAACTACCTGGCTCAGGCCCGTTGCGAACGCGACCTCGCCTGCCTGCTGCTGGCCGACCTGTCGATGTCCACCGACGCACCGATTTCCGACACCCACCGCATCGTCGACGTGATCCGCGATTCGCTGCTGCTGTTTTCCGAAGCGCTGACCGCCACCGGCGACCGCTTCGGGATTTACGGTTTTTCGTCGTTGCGCCGCCAGAACGTCCGCTTTCACCTGCTCAAGGATTTCGGCCAACGTTACGACGCCGCCGCCCGTGGGCGCATCCTGGCGCTCAAACCCGGCTTCTACACACGGATGGGCGCCGCGCTGCGCCAGGCTGCCGCAATCCTTGCCGAACAGCCGGCCAGCCGCCGGCTGCTGCTGATCATTACCGACGGCAAACCCAACGACCTCGACCTCTACGACTCACGCTACGGCATCGAGGACACCCGAATGGCCGTCCATGAAGCCCGCCGCCTCGGATTGACCCCATTCTGCGTCACCATCGACCGCGAAGCCGGCGCTTACTTACCTTATCTGTTTGGCCCGGCCGGCTTCTGCGTGATCCGCAAGCCCGAGGAATTGCCCAAACGCCTGCCCCTGCTTTATGCTCAGCTGACCCGCCAATAGCTAATCAAAAAGGAGGATTGCGACCATCCTACCCGGGTGCGAACATCCCCCCCTTCGGATTCACTACCCTGCCCATGCCGAACTCACAACCGATCAATATCGAAGCCCTGCTTGCCAACATCCCGTTGTTCAATGGTCTGGCGCCGGAGGAAATCGCCCGGATCGCCCGTGGCACCCGCGAAGTCAACGCCAGCAAGGGGGAAATCCTGTTCCACAAGGGTGACCCCTGCAACGGCTTCCACTTGCTGGTTTATGGTCAGATCAAGCTCGCCTTCACCTCGTCGCAAGGCACCGAAAAGGTAGTCGAAATCCTGACTCAGGGGCAGAGTTTCGGCGAGGCGGTGATGTTCATGGAAAAGCCCTACATCGTCTTCGCCCAGGCATTGACCGACACCCTGCTGCTGCATATTTCCAAGAATGCGGTCTTCGACGAACTGGCGCGCGACCACAACCTCTGCCGCAAGATGCTGGCCGGCATGGCAATGCGCCTGCACCAGTTGATGAACGACGTCGAATCGTATTCGCTGCACTCGGGCAAACAGCGGATCATCGGCTACCTGCTGCGCGAACTGCCGGAGGTCGAAGGCAACGGCAAGAACGTGGTGATCACGCTGCCGACCAACAAGGGCATCATCGCCTCGCGCCTCAACCTGACCCAGGAACACTTCTCGCGCATCCTGCACGAACTCTCCGAAGACGGCCTGATCGTCGTCGAGGGCCGCAAGATTCACGTCCCCTGTGTCGCCAACCTGAAAAAGCACGAAGGCTGATTTTTCAGGATCGAGGATCAAGGATTCAGGATCCAGCAGCCCCCCGCCCTTGATCCTTGATCCTTGATCCTTGATCCTTGATCCT
>ERZ1066115.471-NODE-471-length-10177-cov-14.186920_pt1 | contig 10177 bp, 10 predicted proteins | sample MGYA00382762_ERZ1066115 | MGnify/ENA primary metagenome ERZ1066115 (study PRJEB33369, sample SAMEA5778345) | biofilm metagenome | biome: Industrial cooling water; feature: Water cooling tower basin; material: Biofilm | place: United Arab Emirates | collected... | reverse complement strand
TCTTCCACCTTATTCTTGCTGCGATTGTGTGTTGACAGAAGGGCTCATCATACCCGAGTTCTTTCTCATCGCCTAGGCAGATTCTATGCCTTCCTTTTGACGGGAATGGGATACTTTCACGTTCCAGCTCAGCTAATGATGATAATAGTAAGGATAAATGGTTCTTGAGGGCTGGGAATATCTATTTTCTCTTTCATGGAAACGAATCCAAACTGCTTCTGACTAAGTGTATCAATGGAACTTCGCAGGTCTCGGGTGGAACGAGTCAGACGGCTCATGTCTGAACAACAACAGTCTCGACTTCTCGGGCATACCATTAGTCGCGGCGCTATCGCACGCGTCAGCGATCGAAGCGGAAATCCTCCGCCCCCCGGGCTTGCCCGAGGGGCGGAGATTGAAGCGGAGAGCGCGGCCCCGCCGCATAGCGGCGGGGAGACGCCCAAAGTTGCCCCTAGCCTTAGCGCGACGCTTCGGCTATCACCTGGTCGGTTATCTCTGCGATGCGCTCAGCGTTGTTCTTGTTCGGCGTCTCGTAGGTTTGCTTGGAGATGATCTAAAAGTACGGCACGCTCGGGGGGGAAGGGCAGTTCCATCGTTACGACCGTATTTGACGAGTCTCAATCTCTCGTGCATGATAAGCGCAGTGCGCCGAAAGGCTGAAAGGAGGGAAGATGGCAGACTCTATCGTACGACTGACCGAGCTGTGCTCCGCCGCCGGTTGAGCCGCTAAAATGGGCCCCGAGGCCCTGGCGCAGGTTCTGCGTCCTTTAGCGAATCTCGTACCGGTCCGGAACGCCTCATCCCTCCTGGCTGGCCTAGCCGAGGGCGACGACGCGGCGGTGTACCGCCTGAACGACGAGCAATGCCTGGTCTTTACCGTGGACTTCTTTACGCCCGTGGTAGACGACGCCTATGACTTCGGCGCCATAGCCGCGGCTAACGCCCTGTCGGACGTGTACGCCACCGGGGCTAAGCCTTTGTTGGCCTTAAACCTGGCGGCTTTTCCGCCGGATCTGGAGCCAACGACCATCGCGGAGGTCATACGCGGCGGGGCGGAGAAGGCGGCGGAGGCCGGCTGTCCGGTGGCCGGCGGCCATACCATTACCGACGCCGAGCCCAAGTACGGCTTGGCGGCGATAGGCCTGGCGCATCCGGATCAGGTGCTCTTAAAGTCGGGCGCTAAGCCGGGCGACGCGCTCATCCTGACCAAGGCCTTGGGCACGGGGGCGATCACGACCGCCGCCAAGAACGGCGTCTGCCCGCCTGCGGCCCTGGCCGGGGCGGTGGCGTCCATGAAGCGGCTTTCTGGCGACGCCTTAGACGCGCTCAGGCGCCATGGCGTGCGGGCGTGCACGGATATTACCGGCTTCTCCTTCGCCGGCCACGCTCTGGAGCTGGCGGAGAAGGGCGGGATTGGGCTACGCGTCTACGCGGAGGCCCTGCCGTACCTGCCTGGCGCGGCCGAGTTGGCGGCCGCGGGTCAGCTGCCCGGCGGCGCCAAGCGCAATCGCTCGTACTACGAGCCCAAGGTCCAGTTCGACCCGGCTTTGGAAGAGGCGTTCAAGGCGCTGTTCTTCGTCCCCGAGACCTCGGGCGGGCTCCTGGCGGCCGTTCCCGGGGCGGAGGCGGAGGCGGCGCTCCGGGATCTTTCTGCCGCCGGCTATACGGCGGCAATCGTAGGCGAGTGCGTCGCCCTGTCGGAGAGCCCTAAGCTCGTGGTCGCGGCCGGCGCGCGGCCTGGGGCCCGACCGTTCTAGCTCCCGCGGAGGATAAGCATGCCCGTATTCGTGAACCGATCGCTTAACTTAAAGAAGATAGCCCTTATCGGCTTTGACATGGACTACACCCTGGTGCGCTACGACGCCGACGCCTTCGAGGCCCTGGCCCACGCCATGGCCGGCCGGGCCCTGGCGCGTGACTACGGCTACCCCGAGGAGGTGGCGGGCCTGCCCTTCGACCCGCGGCGCGCCATGGTGGGCCTGGTCATCGATAAGCGCAACGGGAACCTCTTAAAGCTGAGCCGCTACGGCAAGGTAAAGGCGGCCTACCACGGCCTAGAGCCGGTGGATTTCCGCGTAACGCACGAGACCTACCAGAACGTGGCCGTGGAGCTCAGCGACCCCAGCTTCGCGCCCCTGGATACGCTCTTCGCCATCTCTACCGGCGTGCTCTTCTCCCAGCTCGTCGCCTTAAAGGACGGCGGGGCCGCGCTCCCCGACTACGCGACGCTGGCGCACGACGCCATAGAGGCGGTGGACCTGGTGCACCGCAACGGCGAGCTTAAGAGCGTGATCAGGGCCGACATGGGCCGCTACGTGATCCGCGACCCCCTGGTGCCGGCCCTGCTGGAGCGCTACAAGGACTACGGCAAGAAGCTCATGATCATCACGAACTCCGACTACGAATATACCAAGGCGCTCTTAGACTACGCCCTGGATCCGTATTGGAAGGCGCACCGGAGCTGGCGCGAGGTCTTCGACCTGGTGATCACCTTCGCCGACAAGCCGCGCTTCTTTGAGCGGCCCAGCCGCTTCCTGCGCATCGAGCCCGAGACCGGGCTTATGAGCAATCACGAGGGCTCGGTGGCTACGGGCATCTACCAAGGCGGCTGGTTCAAGCCCCTACAGCGGGACCTAGGCCTGGACGGCCGCGAGATCCTCTATATCGGCGACCATATCTACGGCGACGTGGTGTCTATCAAGAAGCGCTGCGATTGGCGGACGGCCCTGGTCCTCTCCGACCTGGAGCACGAGCTTGAAAGCCTCCGGGCGTCCAAGGATATCCAGGCCAGGATCGACGCGCTTATGGAGAAGAAAGAGGCGGTGGAGGCGGAGATCAACCGCATGGACCTGGAGCGCTACGAGGGTCGGCGCACCGACCGCGCCGCCTTGGATAGGCTCTTTGAGGATGCCGACCGCATGAACCAGGAGATCTCCGAGCTCTTAACCGAGCTCCGCGCCCACTTTAACCCCTACTGGGGCGAGGTCCTGCGCTCGGGCCACGAGGAGAGCCGTTACGCCGGCCAGATCGACGATTACGCCTGCATCTACATGACCAAGGTGGCCGATCTCTACGAGTATTCGCCTAAGAACTTCTTCCGCCCGCGCAGGCGGCTCATGGCCCACGAGTTCCTATAAGGCGCCCGCCGCTGAGCCGGCCGTAGCGCTCGCGGTCGAGCGAGCGCCCGATGGCCCGGATAAAGGCGTAGTCGCCGAGCACGGCGAAGGCGAAGAAGGGCAGGGCCGCCTTGGCTAGCTCGAGCGGCGGCCGGGAGATCCCGCCCGCCGCCAGGCCGCCGGTCGCGGCCAGGGCGGCGCCGAGCAGGGCCATGCGCCCGAAGTAAATCACGCTCTCCTGAAAGAAATAGCCCTCGGCGCTGCTGAGGCCCAGGGCCGAACGTTCGGCCTCTATCTTCCTGCGCACGATGTTCTCGCCGAAGATGGCCTTGAGCGGCGACATGAAGGCGTCTAAGACGGCCTTGGCTATCAGGCTCGGGTAGGAGTAGAACAGCGCGTACAAGAGGCGCGACGCCCAATCGCCCAGGCTGCCCGCCAGGGTAAAGGCCATGCGGCTGGCGGTCCGCCCCCGGAGCGCCTTGCCTAAGAGCCAATAGGCCGCGGCCGCCGCTAAGGCGGCGCCGGAGGCGAAGGCCCCGAGCTTGAACTCGGTCTTTAAGAGGCCCACGTTGAGTATCGCGGCGCAGAGCGCGGCGGCCAGGCCGTGCAGGGCGGTAAAGCCCTGGTAGCCTATCCAGATACGCGTGCTCCCGGCGCGCGCCGCCCTGAGTATGGCCCCGGCCCGGAAGGTCTGCGGGCTTATGCCCAGCGAGGGCGAGGCGACCAGGGCGACGGCGCTCGCCAGGCCCGCCGCCAGGTAGAGGTAGGCGTAGCCGGGGGGTAGGGCGCCGCCCGGGCGCTGTATGCCCTGGAAGACGGCCGGCAGGGAGAGGAGCGCGCCGCCTACCAGCGGCAAGGCGACCTGCATGCTTACCTGCATGGCGTGCAGGCGCAGGAAGAAGGCGTCGCGCTCGGCGTCCGCTATGCCGTCCAGCACCGAGCAATGCCTGGCCGACCAGTAGAAGCCTTCGCCCATGCCGCGGAGCGTGAAATAGACCGCCAGGACCGGCACGCTGCCCAGGCTCGGAAAGAGGCAGAAGGTCCACGCGGCGGTCAGGAGCTGGGCCAGGAGATCCAGCCGAAAGCCTATCGTCGCCTTGCCCGTCCGTAAAACGGCCATGCCGAGGGCGAAGCAGAGGTAAAGCGAGGTATAGAACACGGCGTAGAGCTTTAAGACCGGCGCCAGCGCGCCGAAGAGGCGCAGCATGAAGGCCATCTCGAAGGCGCTTAATAATGAGGCATGAAGGCTGTGCGTAAGCGCGTAATACCGAATGGCCCGTTGCGTTTTTATCATGGACGACCCGCCTGGCCAAGGGTATAGCCGCGGGCCCGAGCTTGGTCAAGCGCCCCCGCGTATGCTAGGCTCGGGCCCATGAAACCCGCCATGCTCGCCCTGGACCTTGACGACACCCTCCTGGCTCCCGACCTCTCCATCCCGCCGGCGAACGCCGCGGCCGTGAAGCGCCTGCTGGCTAGCGGGGTTCCGGTACTTTTGGCTTCCGGACGCACGATAGACTCGATGCGCGGCTACGCCGCGGAATTGGGCATGCGCGGCCGGAGCCTGCCCATGATCTGCGTGAACGGCGCCGAGGTCCGCGACGTGGATACGGAGGAGGTCCTGAGGCGCATCGCGCTCACGCCCCACGCCTGCCGCATGGCGCTGAGCGCCTTGCAGGCGGTCGGCTTGCCCGCGCAGGCCTACGAGGACGGCATCATCGTGGTGAGCGAGCGCAACGAGTGGACGGACGAGGATAGCCGCCTGACCGGGCTGGGCGTCCGCGTGGCCGCCGGCCCCGACGAGCTGTCCGCCTCCTCGCGTTCCAAGCTGATAGCCGCCGCCGAGCCTGCGCGCATCGCGGCGGTCTTGGACGAAGTGCGTAGCCGCCTAGCGGGCGTGGCCAACGTCCTTATTTCTAAACCCTGCTTTATGGAGATCCTGCCGCCGGGCGCCGACAAGGGCGAGGCCTTAGCCTGGGTCGCCGCGCGCTACGGCATAGCCCAAGAGGCGGTGATGGCCGTGGGGGATTCGGGCAACGACTTAGGCATGCTCGGCTGGGCGGGCTTTTCCTGCGCGCCGGCCGACGCGCGGCCCGACGCCCGCAAGCTGGCGCGCTACGTCGCCGAGCTCGGCCACGCCGAGGGCGCCGTAGCCGAGCTGATCGATCGCTTCTTTCCGGCTTAAGGGAGCCCGCGGCTCGGCGAGCGGGGCGCCCGCGGCTCGGCCGCCGAGACGCCCGCGGCGCGGCTAGGCCCGGCGCCTAGGTCTCGCTTATGCCGATGCGTTTCTTGGCGTGGGCCAACACGGTACGCTCGGCGCAGTCGGCCATATCCAGGACGCAGGGCGCGACCAGGCGATATTCCACCAAGGTGCCGCGCCGCTCGTCCTCGATGAGCCCCGCCTCGCGCAGCTGCGCCAGGTGCTTGGACGCGACGGACTTCTCTAGGCCCACTTCGGCGGCCAGTTCGCACACGCACCAGGGGCGCAGGCGGAGGCGCTCGAGCATGAGCAGGCGCATGGGGTGGGCTAGGGCCTTGAACATGGCCGCCCGGTGTTCGTAGCGCCTTCGATCCTGAGTATCCATGCCTTAAAGTTGCAGACTATTGCATCTTTTGTCAACGGAGCGCTTGACCGAATGGTGCTAAGTTGCATTACTATGCAACAAACATGGATCTGCGGAGGCGAAAGATGAAGGTTCAAATTCTAGGTTCCGGGTGCACCAAGTGTAAGCTGCTTGAAGAGCACGCCAGGCAGGCCGTCGCCGAGCTCGGCCTTAACGCCGAAGTGGTCAAGGTGAGCGACATGGACGAGATAATGGAAATGGGCGTCATGATGACCCCGGCCTTGGCCCTGGACGGCGAGGTGAAGAGCGCCGGCAAGCTTTTGAGCAAGGACGCCATTATTGAAGTCATTCGAAAAGCCCAAGCATGAGCGCCCGGGAATGGTCCGCCAATAAAAGGCTACTCGCGGTCGGCGGCGTCTTTATCGCCGCTTTCTTTCTGCCCTGGGAAGCCCCGCGGATAGTAGGAGCCTTGACGGAGGCCTTCGCCATGCTCGGCGAGTACGCGCGGGAGCACGTGATCCTGTGTTTAGTGCCCGCGATGTTCATAGCCGGGGCTATTACCGTGTTCCTGAACCAGCAGGCGGTCATGCGCTACCTGGGGCCCGACGCCAAGCGGCCGGTGGCCTACGGCGTCGCTTCCGTCTCCGGCGCGATCCTGGCCGTCTGCTCCTGCACCGTCCTACCGATTTTTAAGGGCATCTATAAGAAAGGCGCGGGCCTGGGGCCGGCGGTGGCCTTCCTCTATTCGGGGCCGGCCATCAATATTTTGGCCATCGTGCTATCGGCCAAGGTGTTCGGCTGGCGAATCGGCCTAGCCCGCGCCCTGGGCGCCGTGGCCTTTAGCGTTATCATAGGCTTGGCCATGGCGGCCATCTACCGCAAGGACGACGCCGCGCGGGCCGCCGACGCCAGGCTGTTTAAGGCTCCGGACGAGGCCCCTAAGCGCGGCCTGGCGCGGACCGCCGCTTATATGGGCAGTATGGTCGGCATACTCGTCTTTGCCAATTGGGCGAATTCTAAGGGCGGGAGCGTAGCCTGGGACGCGATCTATGCGGCTAAATGGTGGCTGAGCGGCGGCTTGGCCCTGGCGCTGGCCTACATGGTCCTGCGCTGGTTCGACGGCCAAGAGCGCCTGGACTGGGTCGTGGCCACGCGGGACTTTGCCCTGCAGATACTGCCGCTCCTTTTCGGCGGCGTGTTGGTCGCCGGCTTCCTTCTTGGAAGGCCGGGGCATGAGGCGCTGATACCGACGAGCTGGGTCGCGGGCCTCGTAGGCGGCAACTCGATCGGCGCGAACTTCTTCGCCGCGCTCTCGGGCGCCCTTATGTACTTCGCCACGCTGACCGAGATCCCCATCATCCAGGGGCTCTTGGGCGCGGGCATGGGCAAGGGGCCCGCCTTGGCCCTCTTGTTGGCCGGACCGAGCCTCTCGCTGCCGTCTATGCTGGTCATATCGGGCGAGCTGGGCTGGAAGAAGACGCTGACCTACGTCGGCTTAGTAGTTGCGCTTTCGACCTTGGCGGGACTGGCTTTCGGCGCGCTCGGCTAAGCGCGACGGAAGCCGCGTATGAGTATTTCGTTGATTGATGAGCGTTCGCTTGACACGCTTGGCTAAAAAGCCAAAAATGGCTCCACGAGATTGGATACGGATTTATCGTTTAAGGAGGGGCTATGGCCCAAGCTAAGGCCGGCATAGGCTTTTTCGCCAAGTACTTGTCGTTGTGGGTGGCGCTCTGCATAGGCTTGGGCGTGGCCATAGGCTACTTCCTGCCGGGCGTGCCCGAGTTCCTGGGCCTCTTCGAGTACGCCAAGGTATCCATCCCGGTGGCGATCCTCATCTGGCTCATGATCTACCCCATGATGCTTAAAGTGGACTTTACGAGCATCAAGAACGCGGGGAAGAAGCCCAAGGGCTTGGCCGTGACCCTGGCGGTGAACTGGCTCATTAAGCCCTTTACCATGTACCTCATAGCCTGGTTCTTCCTTAAGGTCGTCTTTAAGGCCCTCATACCCGAGGCCTTGGCGACCGAGTACCTGGCGGGGGCGGTGCTCTTAGGCGCCGCGCCCTGCACGGCCATGGTTTTCGTCTGGAGCTACCTGTCCGACGGCGACCCCGGCTACACCGTGGTGCAGGTGGCCGTGAACGACCTGATTATCCTCTTCGCGTTCACGCCCATCGTGGCCTTCCTCTTGGGCGTCAGCGACGTGCGCGTCCCCCTGGATACGCTCATACTCTCGGTGGTCCTCTTCGTGGTCATACCGCTCGGCCTGGGCGCCCTTACCCGTTCCGTCTTGATTAAGAAACGCGGCAAGGACTGGTTCGAGGGCAGTTTCGTAAAGAAGTTCGACGGCATCACCGAAGGCGGCCTGCTCTTGACGCTGGTCATACTCTTCGCCTTCCAAGGCGAGGTGATCCTGGCCAACCCCCTGGCCATCGCGCTCATCGCCGTGCCGCTCGTCATCCAGACCTATTTCATCTTCTTCATAGGCTTCGGCTGGGCCAGGGCCTGGAAGGTACCTTACGAAATAGCGGCTCCCGCGGGTATGATCGGGGCTTCTAACTTCTTTGAGCTGGCCGTGGCGGTGGCTATTAGCCTTTTCGGGCTGTCGTCCGGGGCGGCGCTCGCCACGGTGGTCGGCGTGCTCGTGGAGGTGCCCGTGATGCTGTCGCTCGTGCGCATCGCGCGCGCCGCGCGCTCCACGTTCCCTAAGCAAAGCGCGGCGGCCGTCTAACGCGAGCCGAGCGCCGGGCTAACGCGCGATTAACGAAGCGCGCGTACGATGAAGCTTCGGAGGTATGAGCTATGACCAAAGTCCTGTTTCTCTGCGTGCACAATTCCGCCCGCAGCCAGATGGCCGAGGCGTTCTTGAAGAAGTACGCGCCCGACCGTTTCGAGGCGGAGAGCGCCGGCCTTGAGCCGGGCAAGCTCAACCCCTACGTGGTGCGGGCGATGGCCGAAGTCGGCGTGGATATCTCGCGGAATCCGACCAAAAGCGCCTTCGATCTATACCAGGCCGGCCGCGCCTTCCAGGTCGTGGTAACGGTCTGCTCCAAGGAGGCGGCCGAGCGCTGCCCCGTGTATCCCGGCCTGGTGGAACGGCATCATTGGCCCTTCGACGACCCCTCGGCCATGAAGGGTAGCGACGAAGAGATCATGGCCGGCGTCCGCCGCGTCCGCGACCAGATCGAGGCCGCGGTCAAAGCGTTCATCGCGAGCCATAGCTAAGGCTCTCGGGGGGCGGCGAGACCCCGCAGCCGCGAACGCGGCGAGGAGGCTCGCCGCGGGGGCCGCGTCCGTCCCGCCCTAGCCGAACGCCGACCCGTGGCGGCCCCCTAACGGGATAACGACGAATAAAAAGCCCGCGCCGACTATGCGACGCGGGCTTTCGTATTTAGCGGGCTTAGCGCCAGACGTGGGTAACGAAGGTGACGCCGGAGTCGGCCTTGCCGATCTCCTGGGCGGAGCCGTCGTAGGAGCGGACGCGGGTCCAGCCCATCTGCTGGGTCAGCACCCACCACCAGGCGGTGCAGAGCACGCCGGAGTCGCAGTGGACGATCATGTCCTTCTTGGCGCTGAGCTTAAGGTCGGCGACCATCTTGGCCAGCTCGGCGGCGGGGCGGACCTTGCCGTCCTTGGTGATCCAGGCCGCCGGCAGGGAGTAGGCGCCGGGGACGTGGCCGAACTGATCGACGAAACCCTGCTTGGCCAGGCCGAAATAGGTGTCGTAGGCGCGGGTATCCAGGATCTGAGCCTTCTTGACGTTCTTGAGCACGAAGGCCTTGTCGGCGATCAGGTTCGCGTCGAAGGCGGCCTTGAACTCGGTCTCGTCCTTGCTCTCGAAGCCGGTGGCCAGGCCCTTGCCGGCCTTGACCCATTCGGCGTGGCCGCCGTCCAGCACGGCGACGTTGGGGACGCCGGCGTAGACGAGGGTCCAGGCCACGCGGGTGGCCCAGGCGAAGCGTCCGGCGCTATCGGCCTCGACCACGACGACGATGGAGTTCGCGTCGATGCCGCACTCGGCGATGGCCTCGGACAGTTCGTCGGCGGCGGGGACTTCGTTGTTCAGGCCGTCCTTGGCCACGTAGAAGGTGCCGCCGACCATGTTGACGGCGCCGGGGATGTGGCCCTCGCGGTAGGCCGCGGGGGCGCGGACGTCGAGGATGACGACGCGCGGGTCGCCGAGCTTGGATTCTACCCAGTCGGCCGACACGAAGGCGTCGACGTCGCGGGCGAAGACCGGGGCGATCATGGCGAACGCCAGGAGGATCAGGACGAGCTTCTTCATACGAGCTTCTCCTAGAGAGTGTTTTCGCCCGCCAGGGGGCGAAAGGCCCGGCCGGTTTTTAGGCGGCCGGGTCGGGATTCATTAGGGCACGAGGGTCAGGTTTTTAGTTGAGAGTCCCGCCGGTATCCTGTCGGACTCCAGGTAGTAGGTCCGGTCGGCATGGCAGGTGCCGCAATCCCGCGTCCTGTCCGTGCGCTTGGCTATGTTGTGCGG
>ERZ1066115.468-NODE-468-length-10253-cov-11.838498_pt1 | contig 10253 bp, 9 predicted proteins | sample MGYA00382762_ERZ1066115 | MGnify/ENA primary metagenome ERZ1066115 (study PRJEB33369, sample SAMEA5778345) | biofilm metagenome | biome: Industrial cooling water; feature: Water cooling tower basin; material: Biofilm | place: United Arab Emirates | collected... | reverse complement strand
GCTGAAAGAACAACATCGGCTTCCAGTTTAAACTCTCCGTCCTTTCCTTTCACCGTAGCCACGCAACCTTTTCCAGAGGTATCCACTTTGGTTACTTCGGCACTGGTGTGAATGGCGATACCTGCTTTCTTAAATGATTTCTCCAATTGCTTGGAAACTTCCTCATCTTCCACCGGTACAATTCGGGGCATGAATTCTACAATCGTAACCTCCGTACCCAGCGTATTGTAGAAGTAGGCGAACTCAACCCCAATGGCTCCGGAACCCACCACGATCAGCTTCTTCGGTTGCTCGGGTAACGACATGGCCTCGCGATATCCAATAATCTTTTTACCATCAATTTTCAAGGCCGGAAGTTCGCGTGAACGAGCACCCGTAGCCAGAATAATATGCTTGGCCTCGTACTCTACTTTTTTACCATCGGTGGTGGTCACTTCCACTTTGCCCCCCTTCTTTAATTTTCCGGTACCAACAATCTGCTCAATTTTATTTTTCTTAAACAAGAACTGAATTCCCTTACTCATGCCATTGGCAACTTCACGGCTGCGCTTGACAATGGCCCCGAAGTCGGGTTTGGCATCTTTTACTTCAATGCCATAGTCCTTGGCGTGCTTCAGATATTCAAACACCTGCGCACTTTTCAAAAGTGCTTTGGTGGGAATACATCCCCAATTAAGACAAATACCCCCTAGTTCTGCTTTCTCCACCACCCCTACTTTCATACCCAGCTGGGATGCGCGAATAGCCGCTACATATCCACCCGGACCAGAACCAATAACAATCAGATCGAAGTTTGCCATACGAAGTAACTTACGTTAGTTTTAACGGGGCCAAAATTAACCCAAATATTGATGGCAAAAAAAGGTTAGTTTCGCACTTATATCCGTTGAATTCGGATGTGTTTATCGGATTCGTTATCATTGACGTTCTACCAAAACCATCAACACGAAAAATGAAACTGCTTCAAGGTAAAAATGCCCTCATTACCGGGGCCTCAAAAGGAATTGGACGTGCTATTGCCATTCGATTTGCTGAAGAAGGTGCGAACGTGGCTTTTACGTACTTATCGAGTATAGAACAAGGTCAGGCCCTTGAACAAGAGTTGGCTTCAAAAGGAATTAAAGCCAAGGGCTATCGGTCTGATGCTTCGGATTTTGGTCAGGCTGATAAACTCATCGCGGATGTGGTGACCGACTTTGGCTCGTTGGATATTTTGGTGAACAACGCGGGTATTACCTTGGACAATTTGTTGTTGCGGATGACCGAAGAAATGTGGGACAAAATTATGAATGTGAATTTGAAGTCCTGTTTTAATACGGTGAAAGCCGCGGCCAAACCCATGATGAAACAAAAAGGTGGCTCCATTATTAATATGACCTCTGTAGTAGGTTTGAAAGGCAATGCAGGCCAGGCCAATTATGCCGCCTCCAAAGCAGGCATCATCGGATTTACAAAATCAATAGCATTGGAATTGGGCTCGCGCGGTATTCGTTCGAATGCCATTGCGCCCGGATTTATTGAAACCGAGATGACGGGCAAGCTGGATGAGAAAACCGTGCAAAGCTGGCGCGATGCCATTCCGCTGAAGCGCGGTGGAAAACCTGAAGATGTTGCCGATGCTTGTGTATTCCTGGGTTCCGATAGGTCATCCTACATCACGGGTCAGGTAATTCAGGTAGATGGGGGAATGCTTACCTGATTGATGATTATTTGATTTACGAAGTACGAATTTGAACTTCTAAAAAGTCGTACTTGCTAAGTCGCAAATCGAAATTCCATTTAACTAACAACCGTCAGCAAAAGATTTTTAACAATTTTTTTGAGTTGTGTTTGGAAACTCTACCAAACCACTATACGTTTGTGTCATCATAGTCGGTGAGGTAATTCCTTAACCGATTTATAAAGAAGCGTGGAGAGTACAGGCTCTTTGAAACGCTAGCAACCAGCCTCCAAGAGGAAAACGGTGCTAAATCCTGCTCCCGGCAAGGTGCCGAGGAGAACTATAAACCGGTAAAGTAAAATGAACATTCAACTTTCCATCCTCAAAAACCGAGCAGGTTTGCAAGACCTCAAGAACCTCGTTACCCGATTCGTTCAAAATCAAATTCTCACTTTCCCATTCATTTGCAACCCGACACTCAAGGGTTGTATGTGTTGTTGTTGACGCTTGTTGTCATCAGGTAAGCGCAGCGTTTCCGGCAACAAACTAACCTATGACCCTGCCAGGTGACAGGCAGTTTTGGTTACGGTTATGTCCACCCCCCACTATTTCTCAACAACTAAACAAAACATGACCATGTCTAACTTACTTAAATTCTCAATACAGTCGAAAAGTGAAACGCCAGCGCGTACAGAAATTGAAACGCGTGGATTCAAATTAATTGTGGACGAACCCACTGAACTGGGCGGAACCAACCTGGCTCCTAACCCGGTGGAGTACATCCTGGCCGGGTATGCCGGTTGCATTAATGTAGTCGCGCACATCACCGCCAAAGAATTAAACATTGATGTGAAAAATTTACAAATTAACATCGAAGGCGATTTGAATCCAGACCGCTTGTTTGGCACCTCACTCCAAGAACGTGCCGGGTATCAATTCCTCAATGTATCGTTAACCACCGCCAATCCGATTGACGAATCGTTAAAGACCCGATGGCTCGAAGCCATTGAAAACCGGTGCCCGGTGAATGACAACCTGCGCAACGCAACTCCAATCAACTTTTCATTGAACTAATTTTCATTAAAAACCTTAAAATTTATTGTTATGTCAACCTTACGTTTCGAAACGCTACAATTACATGCTGGCCAGGAAGCTGATCCGACCACCGGATCGCGCGCAGTGCCGATTTACCAAACTACTTCTTTCGTGTTCAAAAACTCCGAGCATGGGGCCAATCTCTTTGCCCTAAAGGAATTCGGCAACATTTATACCCGCATCATGAACCCGACCACCGATGTGTTTGAAAAGCGCATTGCCGCCTTGGAAGGTGGTGTAGCTGCCCTGGCTGTGGGCTCCGGTCAAGCATCGCAGTTCATCGCCTTGAATAACATCTTACAAGCGGGAGATAACTTTGTTTCCACTTCTTTCCTCTATGGCGGAACCTACAATCAGTTTAAAGTCGCCTTTAAACGGTTGGGTATTGAAGTACGCTTTGCCGAAGGCGATACCGTGGAAGCCTTCGAAAAACTGATCGACAAAAAGACCAAGGCCTTGTACCTGGAAACCATCGGAAACCCCGGGTTCAACATTCCTGACTTTGAAGCAATCGGGGCACTCGCCAAAAAACATGATCTCCCCTTGATCGTTGACAACACCTTTGGCGCTGCCGGGTATTTATTCCGGCCGCTCGAGCATGGAGCTCATGTGGTGGTGGCTTCTGCCACGAAGTGGATTGGCGGTCATGGCACCTCCATTGGTGGTGTGATTGTAGACGGTGGTAATTACAATTGGAACAATGGTAAGTTCCCGCAATTCAGTGAACCGTCAGAAGGATATCATGGACTTAAGTTTGGGGATGTGTTTGGTTTCAACAATCCGCTGGGTTTACCCAACATTGCGTTCATTATCCGCGCGCGGGTTGAGGGTCTGCGCGATTTTGGTGCGGCCCTTAGTCCCTTTAATTCTTTCCTGTTCCTTCAAGGGCTTGAAACGCTTTCCCTGCGGGTGCAACGGGCAGTTGATAATGCATTGGCCTTGGCCCAATGGTTAGAGCAGCATCCGCATGTAGAAAGTGTGAACTATCCGGGTCTTGCGTCCAGTACCTATCACCGTCTGGCAAAAAAATATCTACGCAATGGCTTTGGCGGAGTGCTCTCCTTCACGGTAAAAGGTACCAAAGAACACACCACGCAATTGGTGGATAGTTTAAAATTAGTCAGCCATCTGGCCAATGTCGGTGACTCCAAGACGTTAATTATTCAACCTTCAGCAACCACGCACCAACAACTTTCGGATGAAGAGCAAATTGCTTCCGGTGTATTGCCAACCTTGTTGCGGGTGTCGTTGGGGATTGAGCATATAGATGACATCAAAGCTGATTTTGAACAAGCCTTTAAAAACGTATTCCAAAAAGAGTTAGTGGCGTAATCGAAAAGCGTGTTAAAGACCGATCAGATATATCACTTTGCCAGTGAGTTCGAGTTGGAGACCGGGGGAATTCTCCCGGGCTTCCAACTTAAATACACTACTCTGGGCCAGTTAAATAAGGACCGCAACAATGTGGTGTGGATTTGTCATGCCCTTACCGGCAGTTCTGATTTTACCGATTGGTGGAAAGATTTTTTCACAGAAGGTACCCCATTCGATCCCCGGGATTATTTCATCATTTGTGCCAATTCCCTGGGGGGCTGTTATGGATCCACAGGACCATTATCCATTAACCCCAAAACCGGTCATCCCTTTTATCATTCCTTTCCAGAAATAACCAACCGCGACATTGTGCGGAGTTTTGATTTATTACGTCAGCACCTGGGTATTTCCAAGGTACACACGCTGTTGGGTGGTTCATTAGGTGGCCAGCAGGTTTTAGAATGGGCCATATTTCAGCCCCAGGTATTTGACCATATCATTCCGGTTGCTACTAACGCGTTTCATTCCCCGTGGGGTATCGCCTTCAATGAAGCCCAGCGAATGGCCATCGAAGCCGATGTCACCTGGCAGGAGAATAGTCCGCGTGCCGGTGTTGAAGGGATGAAAGCTGCGCGTGCCATGGGCATGATTTCTTTCCGTACCTATAACACCTTTCTGCACACGCAAAGTGAAAAAACGAGTGATAAAACGGACAACTTCCGGGCGGCCTCCTATCAACGCTACCAGGGACAGAAGTTAGCCAATCGGTTCAACGCCTTTTCTTATTGGGTGTTGACAAAAGTGATGGATAGCCACCATGTGGGACGCGGAAGAGTCAGTACGGAAGACGCCCTCCAGAAGATAAAAGCGAGAACCTGGGTGATGGGTATTGATAGCGACTTGCTGTTTCCGCTGGAGGAACAAAAATTTTTAGCCCGACATATTCCGGGGGCTCAACTGGATATTCTCACCTCCTTGCACGGACATGACGGATTCCTGGTAGAGTTTGATCAGTTTAAAAAAAGTGTAAGATCCTTTATTCAATCAGAAGTTAAGAAAGAGACCGTAGTATGAAAAAGAAATTAAAATTAGGATTGTTTGGTTTCGGTTGTGTAGGCCAAGGACTCTACCACGTGTTACATGAAACCCACGGTGTAAAAGCCGAAATAAAAAAGATCTGCGTTAAAGATCAGCATAAGCCTCGGATCCTGGAGAGTCAGTATTTCACCTTTCAACCGAATGATATCCTGAACGACCCGGAAATCGATGTTGTGGTCGAATTAATTGATGATGCTTCGGCTGCTTTTGAAATCGTGAAAACCGCCATTGAAAATGGAAAGCATGTGGTCACGGCCAACAAAAAGATGTTGGCGGAACATCTGGTGGAGCTTTATGAGTTGCAACAACGCTATGATCGCTCCATCCTGTATGAGGGGGCCGTGTGTGGAAGCATTCCGATTCTGCGAAACCTGGAAGAATACTATGACAACGATTTGATCACCAGCATTGAGGGTATTTTCAATGGTTCAACCAATTACATCCTTACCAAGGTTTTTGAAGAGAAGAAAAGCTACCTGGAAGGACTACGAGCTGCACAAGAGCTTGGTTTTGCCGAGAGTGATCCTTCATTGGACGTGGAGGCCTTTGACCCCAAGTTCAAGCTCACCATTGCAATTGCCCACACATTCGGAGTGTTCGTTGAACCCCAGGAAATCATCAATATTGGAATTCAGAAAATTTCAGCCCTGGATCTGAAATATGCCCAGGAAAACAAGCTTACGATAAAACTGGTAGCTCGAGCTTATAAAGTCAACGGCAAGGTTATTGGATTTGTGGCCCCACAATACATACCGGCCGATCATATGCTGGCCTCCGTGCGAAATGAATACAATGCCGTGTTGGTGGAAGGCGCTTTTGCCGAGAAACAGGTATTCATCGGAAAAGGAGCCGGCAGCTACCCGACCGGGTCAGCGGTTTTATCCGACATCTCAGCTTTGACATTCGACTACCGGTATGAGTATAAAAAGTATACCCAAAACGATGGTTTATCATTTTCCAATGAGGCCTTGGTCGATGTCATTATCAGCTTCCCCGAGGGTACCCTCATTTCGCACCGCGACTTTGTGAATTTTAAAGGTGGCTATCACGGTTCTGGCCATCAATATTTGCACGGAAGTGTGCGTCTTGAAAAATTGAAGGAATGGTCGGAATGGGATGAGGTTAGCGTCATCCTGGCCCCGGAAGTTAACCTGGTGACGGAGGGTGCTAAACCTGCTGTTGAACGGCTTTCGGCCTGACCGGGAAAATGGCTGAACAACCGACTGATTATCTTCCGGTTGCACTCCTTTTTTTTAGCCCGGCAAGATTAACTTTTCGCGATTATTATCATGGGGGGTTTTAACTCCGATTCCTATATTTGTACCCCAAGGTAAAATTCGATTCCATGTTAATCCTTACTTCTATTGTTGCCTTTACCGTTGTAATTCTATTACTGGTAGGGCTGTTGATTTTCGCCCAGAAACGGCTGGTACAATCTGGCCCTGTAAAAATTGTTATCAACGGAGAAAAAACCATTACGGTGTCTGCCGGCAGTTCGCTACTAAGTACGCTGGCCAATGAAAAGATCTTTCTTCCTTCGGCCTGTGGTGGTGGTGGCACCTGTGCCATGTGCAAATGTGTGGTTGAATCAGGAGGGGGTGATGTGCTGCCTACCGAAGTAGGCCACCTTACCCGGAAGGAACAAAAGGAACATGTGCGTCTTGGCTGCCAGGTGAAGGTTAAACAAGACCTGAACATCCGCATCCCGGAGGAAATCTTTGGTATTAAGAAATGGGAATGTGAGGTAGTCAGCAATTACAACGTATCGACCTTCATTAAAGAATTTGTGGTAAAACTTCCACCCGGTGAAACCTTGAAATTCGAGGCTGGCGGGTATATTCAAATTGATGTGCCTGCCATTACCGTGGATTATAAAACCATGGATATCACTCCGCACCCTGAGCTGGGCCATAAGCAGGATGTATTCAAGTCGGATTGGGATAAGTTCAAGTTGTGGGACTTGAAGATGAAAAATGAAGAGCCCATCTTCCGTGCTTATTCGATGGCTAACCACCCTGCTGAAGGAAACATTATTATGTTGAATATCCGGATTGCCACACCCCCGTGGGATCGTGCCAATAATAAGTGGATGGATGTTAACCCCGGTATTTGTTCCAGTTATGTGTTCTCGCGTAAGCCAGGCGATAAAGTAACCATTTCCGGTCCGTACGGAGAATTCCACATCAACAAGACGCAACGTGAGATGATCTACATTGGAGGCGGTGCTGGCATGGCACCTTTGCGTGCCCAGATCTTCCATTTATTCCATACTGAGAAAACCAATCGCAAAGTATCGTATTGGTACGGGGGTCGGTCAAAGAAAGAGTTGTTCTATACTGAACACTTCCGGAAAATTGAAAAAGAGTTTCCTAATTTTCAATTTCATATTGGGTTATCCGAACCTCTTCCGGAAGACAACTGGAAAGTAAAAAAGAGCTTGGATGACAAAGACGGTGATGGGTACATCGGATTTATTCATAAGTGTTTGTATGATAACTACCTCGCCAAACACTCAGCCCCAGAAGATGTTGAATACTATCTGTGCGGCCCGCCCATGATGAACGCTGCCGTTTTGAAAATGCTGGACGATATGGGTATCCCGAAAGAAAATATCCGCTTTGACGATTTTGGTGGTTAGCCAATCAAGATTCTGGCAAGATTGCCTAAAGCCCTGCAAAATGCGGGGCTTTTTATTTACTTTTGACTGACATGTCAACCGAAGAAATTAAAAAAATTGCAGAGCCTATTCTCAGAAAGCATGGGGTAACTAAAGCTGCAATCTTTGGCTCCATGGCGACACAAACTTATACCGAGACCAGTGATGTGGACTTTTTAATTGAACTGGATAGCTCCTACAGTTTACTGGATATCATCGGGATAAAACTCGAGCTTGAAGATGCCTTGCATAAAAAGGTTGATCTGGTCGAGTATCAGGCCATAAAACCTGCTTACCGAGATTACATTCTTAAGGAGCCGGTTTCAATTTATGGGTGATAAGCGTTCAACTGAAGCCACCCTAAACGATATTCTGGAATGCATTCAGAGAATTGAAGAATATTCCAATCCATTATCCGAAGAGGAATTTAAATTCAAATTCAAAGAGCAAGATGCAATTTACCGGAGACTGGAAATAATCGGAGAAGCAGTCAAAAATATCTCTACTGAAATCAAATCTCAGTTTACAGAAATTCCGTGGCGAAAAATTGCAGGTTTACGCGATATTCTGATTCATAATTACTTTGGCGTGCTTCCAGAAAGGCTTTGGAAAGTTGTTAAGGAGGATATTCCAGTTTTTAAAAAACAAATTCTTGAAGTAAAGCAAAAATTGAATTGATATTATGGATCTCACCCTATTCTTCTCTCCGATTGACGAATCCATCTGTCAGAAAAACTATCCTACCAACTCGCTTTTTAAAAGCATCAAAATTTATGGCGATAAAATGCCCGACTTCAAGGGTGCCCATATTGCTTTGCTAGGAGTACCCGAAGAACGCGGAACTTCCACCAATAAGGGATGTGCCAAAGGTCCTGATGAAATTCGAAGCAAGCTCTACAATCTGAAAAAAGGAACTGGCTCATACCGAATCGTAGATCTGGGCAACCTGAACCCGGGTCATGACCTGGATGAAACGTATGTGCGCATTAGTGAAGTGTCGCGCATCTTGTTGGAAAATAATGTGTTGCCATTAATCCTGGGTGGCTCCCACGATCTGGACTATGGTCAATATCGGGGGTACGAAGAAATGGAAAAACTGATCAGCTTGTTAAACATTGATGCCTTCCTGGACTTAGAGGATCATCGTGACGCGTCAGCCTCCCAACAGCACATTCATAAAATTTTACTGCATGAGCCTAACTACTTATTAAGCTACACGCATCTTGCCCACCAACTTTACCTGATCGATCCCAACGCGGTCACCATTCTGGAAAAACTTTACTTTGAGGCCTTCCGAATCGGCCAAATGCGTACGAACCTGGCCGAGATGGAACCCGCCATTCGCAATGCTGATATGGTAAGTTTTGATATCACGGCCATCCGCTCATCCGATGCCCCAGGTAATGCCAATGCTCAACCTTTTGGCCTTACCGGAGAAGAGGCCTGTCAGCTCTGTTGGTATGCCGGTATGAATGAAAAGTTGAGCTCGGTTGGCTTTTATGAATACAACCCCAGTTATGATGATCATGCGAAGAAGACCGCTGCTGTGATCGCTACGATGGTCTGGTATTTTATTGAAGGCTTTTACCACCGAAAAAATGAACACTCTTTTAAGAGTAACGACTTCCTAAAGTATGTGGTATCCATGCCCGCAGAGCCCGAGCTCATCACCTTTTATAAGAGTAAAGTAACAGAAAAATGGTGGATGGAAGTGGCCTACCACCAACCAGGGGCACGCTATGCACGCAACAGCATCATTCCCTGCAGCTATAACGATTACCAGACTGCCACAAAAGGTGAAGTGCCTGAACGGTATATCAGCACACTGGCCAAACTTATTTAAACATGACGCATTTTTTGGTTATGCAGTTGCCAGCCGGCAACCATTACCAATCCGATTGAAACGGTCAGAACCCATGTAAAATGGGTGGGCACGGCAAAACCGGAACTAATGGCTTTATCCACCTGATTAAGTCCCAGGAGCAGGGTGGTTCCCAGGATAACCAGCAAGATCAGGTCATAGCCTATCGAGTGACGGTATGCCGATGGAATAAATTGGCGATCATGGATTAACAGAATCAGAAAATACGTAAGTACGGGTAATACAAATCCATTAAGAGCTTGAACAGCCAGTATTACCGGAATGGGCTTCACTCCGCTTATGCCAAATCCGAATCCAATGAGCAACACACTTATCCAAACTGAACGTATTACCTTCTTATTTGATGACACCAAAATTGTAGAAGCAATAAGCGATGCAGCATAGGGTGCCGTGATAGCAGATGAAAATCCGGCTGCGAACAACCCAATGCCTAATGCCCAACTCCCCGCCAAGCCCATGCTATTGCTAAGCTTAATGGACAGTTCCTGAAAGGAAGTAAATTCACCGGTAACAGACCCGGCCACCATAATCCAGGCCGTGATTAGTCC
>ERZ1066115.467-NODE-467-length-10281-cov-13.040681_pt1 | contig 10281 bp, 14 predicted proteins | sample MGYA00382762_ERZ1066115 | MGnify/ENA primary metagenome ERZ1066115 (study PRJEB33369, sample SAMEA5778345) | biofilm metagenome | biome: Industrial cooling water; feature: Water cooling tower basin; material: Biofilm | place: United Arab Emirates | collected... | reverse complement strand
ATGGCCAACTGCTCGAGCTGCTGGAGCTGGTGCGCGTACGAGAGGCACGTGCGCTTGAGCTTCGCGATGACCTGGGTCTCGTGGCTCACGGAATGAACCCCAGCGCCTTGAGCGCGTCGAGCAGCTCGACCCCCTCGCGCTCCTTGTACGAGAGTACCGAGGCTCGCTCGCTGTCGGAGAGCTCGAAGGCGAATACGTAGCCGGCTCGGAATGCCGAGCTGGTCCAGCGTTGGCCCTCCTTGCAGAAATTCTCGCGGAGGAGGCGCTGCGTGTCCGGCCGCTTCAGCTCGCTCTCGATGATGTCCTTCGGGGGCTCTTCGACGACCGCCATGTGACGCTCCTTGGAAATCGCGGGGGCCGGATTCGAACCGGCGTGCGCGGATTATGAGTCCGCTGAGGAGCCGCTCCTCAACCCCGCACAGAAGTGCCCGGCACCTCCCCGGGCTGGGCTCGTTATAGGAGGGCTTCCGCGCCTCCGCAGAGCCGTGGTCCGTCGTTACTTGATGCCAGCCGCCGTCAGCCGCTCAGCGTTGGCCTTCAGTTCATCAGGCGTCGTGGGGATGTTCGTGTACCGCGAGACGAATCGCTTCTCGCCCTTCTTGGTCTCGTACGGCACCGTCTCGACGCGAAGGCGAGCGCCGCGCGTCCCGTTGATGCCGTTGGGGGCCAGGTCACTCCTGCGCATCACGATTTCGAGCAGCTTCTGGAACTGACCGGGCTGCAGCGCCTTCTCGTCGACGCCGAGGCTGGCGAGGATGATTTCCTTCGCCTTCCCCGGGCCCCAGTCGTCGGTCATGGTGACCATGTCAGTCGCCACGCCGCCAACCGTGTGGGCCTGCGCGCCTGAAGACTTCGCCGTCGAGCCCTCGATGAAGAGGTCCACGATGAGGAAGACCTTGCCCGTTCGAGCGCGCTTGAGCTCGAGACCGGCAAGGATGCAGTTGTTGATGGTGTCGTCGTTGAGCCGGGGGTTGCGAGCGACAGCCTGCGCAGTTTCAATCATCTTCAGGAAGTCCATCTGTGTCTCCAATCGAAGCCCGACAAAAGCGTCGGGTAGATGCTATTTACTACGCTGGCGGTGGTTGTCAAGCTCCCACTGCACGACGTCGGTCAGCTTCTGCGTCGCCCCGAAGGTGCCCTGGATGTACTCGCTGCGCAGGCGCGCCGTGTCGAGCGCCTCGCGGTACTCCGCGGTGTGGCGGTACACCTCCCACAGCACTTCATCGGCCTGCTGGCCGGCGCGGTGAGTCCGCCCGAGGAGCTGCTCCCACGCAGCGCCGCTGGCCGGGGGTGTGCTGACGAGCGAGCGGTTGAACATCTGCAGGTTCTTCCCCTCCCCGTGCGCCTTGATGCTCACGACACAGCGCTCGGTGCCCTTGAGCCGCAGCGCCTTCTCTGCGCCGTCCTTGCCGGGCCCGAGGTGTAGCAGGGAGCGGTCGCGCTTCAGCAGCTCGTCGGCGAAGTTCTGGAACTCGTACCAAGCCATGCCGGGCGCGTCCTGCAACCATGCCAGCGTGTCTTTCAGCATGAAGTCAGAGAGCCAGACCGCCTCGGTCTCCGGCAGCGCGCTGTCCTTCACTGCTCGCCACTCGAGGAAGTTCTCGGATGCCCAAACCGGGCGCGGGCCTCCCTTCGTCTTCGGCGGGACCTGGATGCGTTGCCTCTCGTGACCGTGCTCGTCACGCTCGACGTACACGTAGCCGTCGAACCAGCGCTCCGCAGCGTTCCAGAGCAGCAGCGGGCTGTCCATGTGCTCGCTTGAGCGCTTCAGTCTCTCGCGCAGTTCCTGGTGCCACGCCTTCCGCACCGCCAGCCACCGCTCGCGTACAGGGAGGGGCTCCGCTCGAGGCCATCGCCACTTGTAGTAGAAGCCGCAAGCGAGCTGCCGCGCGCAGGTGGCTACCTGCATCGCTTCGTACAGCTCTTCGCCGTCGGGTCGCTGCCAGCCCTCGGGCCTCACCAGCTTGCGGTACGGCTCTTCCACATCCTTCGGCAGCTTCAGCGGTCGTTCACGGACGATGAGTGTTGCCTGACATGCACTCACGTCGCCGCTGCTCACGACACCCGGGGTCGACGTCAGGCGCCTCTGCCACGCGTCCATGAGCGCCTCGCCCGGGCGCCGCAGGCGATGGATGGAGGACTTCATGCCGAAGTTGGTCGGGTCGAGCGCCTGGCTCCACTCCTCGATGAGCGGGTGGTGGTGTGGTGTCGGCGAGCCCTCGCGAAGAGACGCCGCGGCAAGGTGCGCGTAGTCCACGAGCTCCTTGCGAACGAGCGTTCCAGACATGGCCACCTGCCGAGGCGCGTTCTTCGCCACGAAGCGCAGGTACCGCTTCGTCCGCGCGCTCTTCGGGTCCGAGAGTCGGTGCGCTTCGTCGAGTATGAGCACGTCCGGCTTGAGCTTCTCGAGCAGGTCGGTACCCTTCGCTCGCGAGAACTCGTCGTAGGACAGCACGTGCAGCGTCGGCCGGTCGGGAAAGTGCCAGCGCCCTCCGGCGAGGTTCGGCAGCTTCCAGTGCTGCTCGTAGTAGTGCCAGTCTCCTTCGAGGAGCTGCGTACGAAGGTTGGCTGGCACGAGAAGCACGCCGACCTTGGCGCCTGGGAGTACCATCAGCGACAGCAGGTCGACGAGCGTCTTGCCGTGGCCGACGCCGATGGGCCCGAGCAGGCCTCCGACAGTCCGAATCTCGTGGAGCGCCTGCGCCTGCACAGCCCGCAGCTCGGAACAGCACTCGCGGCTGTACTTCGAGCGGCACTCGCAGAACTGCAGCGGGACGCCGAGCTGCTGCTTGAACTCGGCGGCCCAGCTCTTGAGATGCTGCTCAGATGGCCTTGCTCGTTCCGGCAGCGCCAGGATTCGCTCGATGTCGCCGACAGGCGCAGCGTCCTGCGCTGCCGCACTCGTGGCAGTAGGGTGCTGCGTCGACAGCAGCCAGTTGGCGACGGAGTTCACGATTCACTTCCTCGAGTTCCTTGATGCGTGCAGCGTAGTCGAACGGGTGTGGAGCTGATGCGCTCGTGCGAGCAGCAAGCAGCAGGCGTTTCGCGGCTTCGGCAGCCTCGGGCTCGTTGCAGACCGCGACTTCGCGGGTTCCGAGCATGACGGTGTGCTGCCTCACGGCTTCAGGCCCCGCACGTCCTTCTGGGCCTGACGGAGCTGCTCGAGCCGCTTCACGACCTCGCTCATCACCTGCTTGTCGACCGCGTCGGTGGCCTCCTCGATGCTGAGTCCGCTGACGTCTGCGGTCGCAGAGACCGTGACGCTCATCGGCTCGAACTGCACCACCTGCACCGTCGCTGAGCGCGTGACGGTGATGCTCTTGAGCACGACGCCCTGCGTGTTCACCGGCGCTGGAGCAGCGGCGGGCGTCGGGGCAGCCTCAGCCGGCTTGTTCTTCGAGCCAGGGGGGCGACCACGTCCTCGCTTAGGCTGCTCGACCGGAGCCTCGGCCGGAGGCGGTGGCAGTGGCGGGGGCGGGGCCTGCTGCGGGAGCGGTTGAGGCTCGGGTGCCGTGACAGCCGGGTCGGTCGGCACGTCCTGGTGGAGCAGCTTCCGCTTGAAGGTATGCACTTCCGCAGGCGCCACGGTCGGCGCGGCGGGGGCCGGCGCAGGCGGGTTCACGGCAGCCACAGCAGACGACGAGGGGTTCAGCAGCATGTTCAGCAGGTTCACGGTTTTCTCCGAAGTAGGGCAGTGAGACTTGAAGGGGCAGTTGTTGCAACGACGTTCGCTTCGATGCGGCTCGGTGTCACTTACCTCCGAGATGGATTTATATATGACCATCTCCTTGCTGAGCGCAAGGGCCTTGTCTACGGCCCACTGACGCGTCTCGTCGGTCGAGGTCGACCGGGTCAGCAAGAACCCGAACGGCGGCCTGCTTGCGATGTTGGCATGCTGCACCTCGATTTCTTCGCCAGGCTCCGCCACCGCTGCCGCGTAGAGCTGCATCTGCAGGTCGCTCTCGAGCATGCGGCCCGGCTTCGCGTACTCGAGCTGTTTCTTCGTCTTCCAGTCGCGGATGATGCGGCGCGTCGGGTTGATGGCGTCGATGCGCCCGCTGAGCGCAGCGCCAGCCGCTGCCAACAGCGTCTCGTTGACGAACTTCACTTCGAGGTCCCAGCCGCCCGAATGCACCTCGTCGATGGCTTCCTGCGCCGGCTGGAGCATGGGCACGAAGCCTTCGAACTGGCGGGTCTCGATGGCCTTGTGCACCTGGTCACCGAGCGCAGCGTCGGGGCCCTGCGGGTCGGGGAGCTTCTGGACGTACTTGAACCACCACTTGCGCTTGCAGCCCCACGCGTCGTCCGTGTCGAACGTGGAGAGGCCGGTCGGGCTGACGCGGATGAGGCTGCTCACTCAGCACGCTCCTGGCTCCGCTTCGGGTCGAAGCCCTCCGGGTAGCGCGCTCGGAGCTTCTCGATGTTGCCCTGCGCGATGTCTTCGAGCGTCAGCCCGCAGAGCGTGGCGAGCGCCGACACGTACCAGAGCACGTCGCCGAGCTCCTTGCGGACCTTGAGCCGCTCGAGGTCGTGCCCGTGCCCGAAGAACTTCTTGACGTGCTCGACCACCTCGCCGCTTTCGCCGGCCAGGCCAAGCGCGCACGTGGCCATGAGCCGGTCGTGGCGGTCGGGGTCGATGGTCAGGGTCCGTTGCGACAGCTTCTGGTACTCGTCGAGTGTCATCAGGAGCCCTCCAGAAGCTCAATCAGCTTGCGGTGCACGAAGCTGAGCTTTTGGTAGCGCTGCCAGCACGGACCTCGCTCCTTGTCCGTGTTGCTGGGGAGCTCTGCCAGCGCCTCGCTGCGGCGCGACTCGACATCGCTCAGAATGAGGAGAATCTTGCTTCGAATCACAGCGCGGTCTGCCACTTCGCTGCCCTTCATCGTATTCATCGTAGTGCCTCCGTGATGCTCTGGTAGTTCGGTACGTTGTACAGACTGCTCTTCGCCCCACGACCCCTCGTCGTCTTCTTGAAGCCCAGCGACGCGAGGGCCCTTCCAATCCGCGCTGCTGTCGCCGGGCCGATGCTGTTCGGGTCGAGGAGCAGCGCGCGCCTTGCGACCTCCATGAGTGTAATCTGTTTCGGCTTCTCTGCAAGCTTTTCCCACCACTCGCGGATGTACTCCTGCCACACGTCCGCTTCGGTGTAGAGCTCAGCCTCGCGGTCCGCCATCTCCTGGTCGACCGCGTCGAACCACCACTTCTCACCCGCCCTGTACGCCACGAGCGCCTCGGCGAAGAGCTGGTCGCGCTCAGCCACGAGCGCCTCGACGTTGACCCGGCCGACCGTGACGGGCCAGTAGCGCCGGCTCCCATGCATGTCCCGCAGCGGCGTGTCGTCGTTCGTGGTGCCGACGAAGACGCAGCGCCTCGGGAACTCCTCGATGATGCGCCCGTACGGCAGGCGCAGGACGTCCGTGCGGCGGGTGATGAACGCCCGCATGGTCTCCACGTCCGTTCGCCTCGCGGTCGCCAGCTCCGAGAGCTCGACGAACCAGCGCCCCGCGATGGTCTGCAGCGTGTCCTTCGCGCTCGGGTCCATGTGCAGCTCCGCCATGAACGGCCCTCCCACAGCTCGCACGAAGCTCGTCTTGCCGAGCCCCTGGGGCCCGTGGAGCAGCAGCACCGTGTCGAGCTGGCAGCCCGGGTCCATGGCGCGAGCCACCGCTCCGGTGAAGAACTTCCTTGAGACGCCCCTCGTGTAGTCGTTGTCGAGGCACCCGCAGAGCCTGGTCAGCACGTTGTCGATGCGCTTGAGGCCGTCCCACGCCGGGAGCTTGTTGAGGTACTCCTGCACCGGGTCGTACGGCCTCGAGCGCGCTACCAGCATCAGCCGCGCTGCCGCGTCGTCCCTCGAGACGCGGATGCGGTACTCCGGGGCGTTGTAGAGCCAGTCGGCAAGCGCCGTGTCGAGCGAGCCCCGCGGTACGCCAGCCAGCGGGCCGCTCTCGGCCTCGACCTCGAAGCGCATCACGTTCCAGCGAAGCGTGGCGAAGGCCGGGTCGTGCTGCAGGATGAGCGACACGTTGAAGCCGCTCGAGTCGACCGTCTTGTCGCCGTCCTTGTTGGTGCGCGTGATGAGCTGGTGCTTCCAGTCGTCCGACGGCGCCTGCTGCAGGAGCTTCGAGAAGGTGCTGTTGAGCGCATCCCTGTGCTGCCGGGCATCGTAAGCACGCCTCCAGCTCCCCAGGGCCAGCGTCTTCCACTCCTCGCGCGTCTCGCCCGGGGCGATGTCGAGCCTCCTGGCGAATTCGTCGGCGAGTACGGTGGCGATGTCCTCGCCCCAGGCCATCGCTCCCATGGCGCTGAAGGCCGAGTGCATCCAGCTGTTCCGGCCGCCTTGTTGAGGGAGCGCCCCGCCGTCGAGCAGCGCCTTCAGCTTCGCTCGGGTGTCCCCGTAGCGCATCTTGCCGACCCGTTCGCGGTAGTGCTCGAGGTCGATGGGCCCTGCCTGCAGCTTCGCCGAGGGTGCAGGGGCCGGCTCGGGCGTGCCTTGCGGAAGGACCGCCAGCGCCGCACTCAAGGCAGCGGCGAAGCGGTCGACCTGCAGGGGCTTCCCCGGGAAGTGGCGCGTCTCGAAGAGACCCCCCGGTGGGTGGCTGGGCGCGTAGAAGAACCGGACCGGGTCCTTCGTCGCCTCGTCGACGGAGGCCTCGAGCCCTAGCGCCTGGGCTGCGCCCAACCAGAGCGCCTTGTGCTCGACGGGTGAGTGCGGCCGGTCCGTCAGCACCACCAGGCGCCAGCGCGGGCTCTCGCTGGTGTGGCTGAACGTCGAGTGCGCGAACGCCTCGACCGGCAGCGCGAGCTCCGGCAGCGGGCCGTCCACGTCGTAGGCGAGCAGCGACACGGACTCACAGCGCGCCCCTCGCACGTCGTCCTCGGGCAGGCCGGCCGACCAACCGTGGGCCTGGTCCTTCCGCTCGAAGACGTGCGGCGTGCCGAGCGCCTGCATCATCTCCGGCCAGCTCAGCGTCACGCGAGCGCCCTCGGTGTGCTTGAGGGAGCGGTACAGCGTCAGCTCGATTGCTCGTGTCATACACCCCTCGTGTACCACTTCCTCGTCACTCCTGCGAACCGGGGTCGGGGCGGGTCCACAAGCGGAGCATCTCAGACAAGCCCACCATGGCGTAGTGCATCCGGTAGTGCGGGGTGGTGTTCATCGCCAGCGCCTTGCCGTGCGCCCGCAGCAACTCGGCCTTGGCCCCCTCCGGGTCGAGGTAGGCCAACAGGTCGAACGCCCATTGTCGGTCCCTGTAGGCCGCTGTGTAGTCGGTTCGAGCGTGGTCCAGGTGGTCGAGCAACACGCCGGCCCTCTCCAGCACCCGCGCGCCCGTCTCGTCTCCGGCCTGCCGCAGCATGTCGGCCGCCACGGCTCGCGCCTTCTCGATGTCGGTGCTCATCGACCACTCTCCGCCAAGCCGACGAGGAACAAACCCAAGCCCCTCTCGTGACCTCCGTCCACCGTGGCCGCCCATCGCCGAAGCCCTCGCACCAGCCGCTGCACAGCCGCGACTGGCAACACCTCCCTCCTCCAGTAGCCCGCCCGCGATGGACGCTCGGGGCGCAGGCGCTCCAACCAACGTCGACGTCCATGCACCACGCCATCGAAGCTGAGGCACTCCAGCGGCGTCTCGAATGTCAAGCGGTGCCACCCGGCCACCGTCAGCAGGTGTACGTGCGTGAAGTCTTCGACGCCAACCAGACACAGTTGTCGACCCCGCGCCCTGCGCCACGAGCGCAACGTGCTCAGGAGTCGAGCGACGTCGGAGGTGCGCACTGCCTCGCGCTTGTAGCGCTCGGCCTTAACGGCCTGCTCCTGACTCGTGAAGGGAGTGAGTTGCTCCAGTCGAGTTCGCTCATCCAGCCGAGCTACTCGGCCGGTCGCGTCCTCGAACGAGAGCGGCGGGAGTCGGCGCGTGTCCCAGTAGATGTCGCGAAAGGCCAACAACCAGGTATCACTCACGGCTCGCCCTCCATCGCTCGTTGTCCACCGCGAATCGTCGGACCACCCCTCCGGGTGCGCAGGCGTTGTAGGCGCGCACGAAGGAGACGCCGCGCCAACCGTCTTCGACGCCCTGCCGCAGGACGCAACCACACCACGGTGGCATCAGCATCGGAAACACGGTGATGAGCATCGAGAACGTCACGCGCCCTCCAGTGCGTCGAGCGCTTCGGCACACACATCCCGAACCGCCTCTGGATTCTCCGTCGCGGGCCCGTCGAGCCGCGCCTCCAAGTACGCCCGCACGCGCTCCACCTGCGCGCGCAGGGCGTCGCGCCCCTTTTCAAGCTTGGCGAGCAACGCGTAGTCGACGTCTCGCCACCATGCGTGAGCCATCACTCCCCCTCCGGGTTGTACTTCGCCAGCACAGCGCACCCCTCGTTGTGGAGGCGCTCAAGCTCGTCCCAAGCCTGCGCCGCCCCGTCGGCCGAATCTGTGATGCGCACGGTGCGCCGCCATCGCGAAAGCCACTCCGTCAACCTGCGCAGCACCTTCGTCGACTCGTTGCGCTCTGCCTGCGCCCTCTGTGCGCGCTCACGCCACTCGTCTCGCGCTTCCACGGTGACACCGCCCATCAGCAGCCCCTCGATGCGTCGCTCCAACTCCTGCACTCGGGCCTTGGCCTTCTCCGCGCGGTCGAACACGGACACGGCGAGCGTGGTCGACGGCCCCGCGTGCAGAACGACGGCCATTCGTCGCTCCAACTCCGCGATGCGGTCGGCCAGCGGCATGGCGTCGAGGGGCGTGGCGCGGATGGAGTCGGCGCAGGTCTTTCCGATGCAGTGGCCGCACTGCGCATCGGAGTCAAGAAAGTCGCAGCGGCACGTCTCGCCGTCTTCGACTTCGCGCGCGCACAACTCCCGCTGCTCCTCGCGAGCCGCAGCGATGCGGGCGGGCTCGCCGTCGATGTAGGCGAGGATGGTTCGGGCCTCGCAGGCCGAGCAGCTCCTGCAGTCACAGGGCGGCCCGACGACGATGACGCCGATGGTGTTGTCACGCCGACTCGTCGTCGCGACTACGCGCCGTCGAAGCACCTCCATCGCCGCCTTCACGTCGTCAGTCATGATGTGACTCCGGGCTGGCCTCACGGCCCAATACACGCAGGCAGTCAGGGCACGTCGGCGGGTACGCCTCTGCGCTCAGCGCCGGCCACGGCATGGTGATGATGTGGTTGCACAGCGTGCGTGCTGCGAACGAGTCGCGCCCCGTTTCGATGCAGCGGCCCGAAGGCATAAGGCCACTGGCTTTGTACGGCACTGTCAGCAGGCCTTTCACCAACTCTTTCGTCGCCTTCGCGTCGTCAATCATGGCGCGCCTCCGGGAACTCCTTGTCGTTGACCTCTGGCATTTCAGGGTCTGTCCACTCGCCATCGCCATCGCCATCGCCATCGCCATCGCCGTCGCCGTAGCCGGAGCCGGAGCCGGAGCCGGAGCCGGAGCCGTCGCCGGAGCCGTAGCCGGAGCCGTCGCCGTAGCCGGAGCCGTCGCCGTAGCCGGAGCCGTAGCCGGAGCCGGAGCCGTCGCCGGAGCCGGAGCCCGAGCCTGAGCCGTAGCCGTCGCCATAGCCGTCGCCGTAGCCGTCGCCGTAGCCGGAGCCGAATCGCGTTCCAAGGCGCCTGCTCATATCGCCTCCTCTGGCATTTCAGGGTCTGTCCACGAGCCCTCGCCGTCGCCGCAGCCGTCGCCGTAGCCGGAGCCGGAGCCGTCGCCGTAGCCGGAGCCGTAGCCGTAGCCGTAGCCGGAGCCGGAGCCGTCGCCGGAGCCGTCGCCGTCGCCGTCGCCGGAGCCGTCGCCGTCGCCGTAGCCGGAGCCGTCGCCGTAGCCGTCGCCGTAGCCGGAGCCGGAGCCGTAGCCGTAGCCGGAGCCGTCGCCGGAGCCGTCGCCGGAGCCGGAGCCGGAGCCGAATCGCGTTCCAAGGCGCCTGCTCACAGCCACCTCGACCGGGTCAGCGACGGAGCGGCCATGGTCGACACCGGCAGCACTTCGGCCACGGCGTGCACCTCGTAGCCGTCGACGGGTTGGGACAGGCGTGATTCCTCTGCGACGCCCTCGGTTACGACCTCATGCAGCGTGCGTGCGCCGCTCCACCTCCAGAGTCGCCGCCCCTCCAGCAGCGTCACCACCTCGGCGACCGGGTCGTAGTCGGCCAGCAGGCCGACGTGCACGCCTGCGTCGCGCGTCCGAATCAGCACGAGCGGACACAGCCCCCGCTCGCGCAGCACCTCGCCAGTCCGCAGGCTGCGAACCTGCGCCTCGTCGCGGGCGACTGCCTTCTCGGT
>ERZ1066115.463-NODE-463-length-10331-cov-9.901518_pt1 | contig 10331 bp, 6 predicted proteins | sample MGYA00382762_ERZ1066115 | MGnify/ENA primary metagenome ERZ1066115 (study PRJEB33369, sample SAMEA5778345) | biofilm metagenome | biome: Industrial cooling water; feature: Water cooling tower basin; material: Biofilm | place: United Arab Emirates | collected... | reverse complement strand
AGCCTGTTCCTGCTCTTCGGCTTTTAAATAAATTTTAGTATACATTTTTCGTAATGCCAGCAGAAATGTGTCCGTCTTATGATACGTCAGAGAATCGAACCTGCCAATTTGCAAACGGTCGAGGTAGGGAAACTGATCGGCCCCTACAGATTGAAGCTCATACCCTATTTCGGTCCGTAATAAATCCAAGGCCTTTTTTACTTCATTGTCTGGAGATTGATCGCGCCATTTACTCTTATTATTGATGACGTACGATAATCTGGATTCCAGGTCGGTGAGATAATATTGTCGTTTATAAGTAGCGTTCGATTTGCGCTGCTCAATTTCATAAATCCTTTGTTCAAATGGGTTGTCTTTGAATTGCGTGACCATAAAGGCTTCAAATGCCCATCGGGATGCCGTGAGCTCCCCCATAACCGGAACCCCCTTTCGATTGCTCACATCCGGATTGACCTTGTCAAAGTTGACCACGACTCCACTCAACAATAGTTGTGGAATAATCAGGATCGGGATGAGTATGTAGATCGTAACTGCGGAATCAAATGCCGAGGAAATATTCAATCCCATCATATTGGAATAACAGGAGCAAGTAAAAAGAATCAGCCAATAGCGAATTTCGGTTAGGGGAATTTCGAGAATCCAATTACCGATGAGGATGTAGCTAAGGGTTTGAATGCCAGACAGCGTAAACAAGATGGTCACTTTGGAAACCAGGTAACTGCTACTGCTGAGATTCAAAAACCGTTCGCGTTTCAAGATCTTTCGGTCCTTGAAAATTTCTTCAGCACTGAGGATGAGGCCCACAAAAAGTGACACCACCACACTCATGAAAAAGTAGACCCAGATATTAGAGTTCTTATAAAAATGATAGGTTCCTTCCTCTACATCATAATACTTGACGAAATAGGCTATGAAAAAGGCCAAAAAAGGTGACAGCAACAAACTGATCACCATATATTGCTTATTGGCAAACTTGGCCAGAACATCTCGGATGATGAACACCCAATACTGTTTAAACCAATTGGGTATTTTTTGAACCACCGGCAACGGATCAAACACTTCCTGAACCTTCGAGATCTTAATCTTCTGCTTAAAATACTGGTACCATTGCCCCGGTGAAACTTTTCGCGTGTGCGTAAAGCGGCCAAACTCATTTACCACGCGTGTTTCAATGATGTTAAAGATCTGCTCAGGATTGATGTTTCCACATTCCGGACAGGCGCCCGGTGTTTTATTGGCCGCATTAATAATATCCTGAAAGTAGTTGACGGATTCCACCGGGTTTCCATAATAAATCTGAAAACCACCTACGTCCAGAATAATCAGCGTATCGAACATCTTAAAAATATCGGACGAAGGCTGGTGGATGACGACAAATACCATTTTACCCCGCAACGACAATTCCTTGAGTAAATCCATGATATTCTCAGAATCCCTTGAGGAAAGCCCGGAGGTGGGTTCATCGACAAATAATATGGTAGGTTCACGAAGTAGTTCCAGTCCGATATTGAGGCGCTTGCGCTGACCGCCACTGATCGTTTTTTGAAGTGGGGAACCTACTTTGAGGTTTCGAATTTCAGATAGCCCCAAATTCAACAATACTTTCTCGGCCAACAAACCAATTTCTTCTTTGCTATAATGACCGAAGCAGAGGCGTGCCGAATAATACAAATTCTCAAAAACCGTGAGGTCTTCAATAAGCAGATCATCTTGCGGAATATAGCCAATGATGCCATCAACCTTGTGCGGATGCTGATGAATATCAATTCCGTTTATCAGTACCCGGCCGCTTGATGGCTTCTCCGATCCATTTAAGACATTCAACAAGGTTGACTTGCCCGAACCGCTGGCTCCCATCAACCCAATCAGCTTACCTCCTGTTTCCGCTATGTTAATATTCTGAAGCCCGGCCTTACCCGTTTTGAAATGATAGAATATATGTTCGGCAACAAATGAAATCCGGATCTCACTTTCTTTTGACAGGAACTTGGCCACTACATCGGAATAGTAAATGGGCTCTATCTTGGAACCGCGGATGGCACTTCCCGTAGCGAATACATCAATTTTTCGGCTCTTTAGCGGAACACTATTCAAATACAAAGGGGTGATGCCCAGGTATTTAATCAGGTAGGTTTCAATATCGGGTAAACGCAGAATGGCAATGAGACCGGTCAAATCCTTGGAGGTAATTCGGGGTCCGGGAAAGCTTTCTCCACCAGAGCCCTCATCAATGACCAGAATATTTTTTGAAGCCAACTCCTCAATGTCCTGACCCACAACAAAGGTGCTCATAGCCTTGATGTCACGTTGGGGAATTTTCAGGGCTTCTCCGATATAATAGATAAGGTTACTTTGACGCTCTGACAATTCTCCATCCGCATAACAAAGCTCAATAATCTTAACAGCCAAGATTGCTTTCTGCTGGGTGGTGAGTGCCTGATTAACCTTTTTGGCGATCTGCATGATTTGCGACCAATCGTCCACAAACTCAAGCGTTTCGGCATCTACATTCAGGTTGGGTTCAATCAACCGTTTGTTGGTCTTACAGAAATCATCAAATAAATTGAGGTAATACCGGGTTGATTCCTGGTTTAAATGAAGGGAAAGAAAGTCCTTGATGTTGGCGCGTTCATCATCGGTAATGCGCTCTTTTGCCACAATGGCAAAGAGCTGAACAATCGCCTTTAGTAATTCTTCACTCATGCTACTACAGCCATTTGCCGGCTCAAGATCGGGATACGTTTAGGTGGTGTAAAATAGACAAAAAATAGGGGTTCTCCGCCAAAATTTCGAGGTCCTTCCGATTTACACGCAATTCTGTTTTATTTGTTGATTAAACATTTTACAATGAAGAAGATTTTTCTATTAGTAACCTTAGCGGGCTTGTTCACATCACCGGCATGCCTCTCACAGGATACCTCTATTCTCTGGGAAGTAAGTGGAAATGGGTTAACCCAATCATCCTACCTGTTTGGCTCATTGAAGTTTATTGGAGAAAAAGAATATTACCTTCCAAAGGAAGCAACGGATAAGATCCTGCTCAGCGAAATCTTTGCAATCGAAGATCAAATCGATCACCACGCCCAGCATGAACTGAACAAGGCGCTTCATTTTTCAAAGGGTGAGTCGCTGGCAACTCACTTATCGCCAACGGATTACAATCGCGTGGTAAGTTTCTTTAACGCGGAGTTTGGAATAACAAAAAAAGTGTTTGAATCTAAATACGCCAAGCTGAAACCGTTGGCCATTTCCATTTCCATGACCCGCCTGGCTTTGGGTGAAGGGGTAAAATTCTATGATATCGAATTGCTTCGCTATGCCAAAAAGAACAAACTAAAGTCGTTTAGTTTGGAAGGGGTAGATCGGGAAGCCCAGGCGCTCAACTCATTTTCAATTGACGATCAAGCAACTGCCCTCCTGCACAGTATCGATAATTTTACCAAACAAAAGGAAGAATATCGAAAGCTGATGGAAGATTATCCACAAGGAAACCTGGAGGAGATTTTTGAATACACGCTGCACCCCATGGAAAACAATGTTCAATTCCTGGAAGAATTCTACTACAAACGAAATGAGGAATGGATGCCGAAAATTGAACGCATGATGAAAGAGAACGTAGCGTTTATTTCCGTTGGGGTCTCGCATCTGGAGGGAGATCGCGGACTCCTTTCCCTGCTTAAATCAAAAGGGTACACCCTAACTCCCGTGAAGGTGAGCCGCTAGCCGAAACGTTTGGTAACAAGATCACCCAAAATCAGCAGGCCTTCCCGCAAATATTCATCCTTCAAACTTTGAAGGTCATCCACAGGCAGTCCTTCCTTAGAGGTGATTTTGGTGTCTAATGATTCCGAACCTTTGCGTTTCTCTGCTTCCGCCATCTCGGCTTTGCGTTTGGTTTCATTTAATGAGACCCGGGTGGTTTGCAGGTTCTTCTTAAGTTCATGGGTTTCCGCGATATACTTTTTCAAACTGGCGTCAAATTTCATCCGTTCGGTATATGCTTTATTGAGGCCTGCAATAACACGGTCATTGACTTCCGTCACTTTCTGGAAGTTGGCTGGTTTAATAACATCCCAGGGCAGGGCGCTGGAATAGGCACTTTCGCCATACTCATCAGCATTAAATGCGGATGGCAGATTGATATCCGGAGAAACACCTTTATGTTGCGTGCTACTACCGGTAACCCGATAGAATTTCTGGAAGGTAAGTTTCAACTCCCCTACCGGCTCCTTGTCGTTTATAAATCGGCTCAAGTCAAGAACCGTCTGTACCGTTCCCTTACCAAAGGTAGATTCACCCACCACAACTCCCCGTTGGTAATCCTGAATGGCGCCTGCAAAAATCTCTGAAGCGGAAGCACTGAAACGATTGGTAAGCACCACCAACGGACCTGAATAGTATACCTCCTTATTATCATCCGGTAGTACCTCAATCCGGTTGGTCGAATTTTTAACCTGAACCACAGGACCCTCTTTAATGAAGAGTCCGGTAAGGTCAACCGCTTCCGGCAAGGATCCCCCACCATTATTTCGAAGATCCATGACAATACCTTCTACCCCCTCTGTTTTCAATTCGCCAATCAGTTTTTTTACATCGCGGGTTGTGCTTCTGTAATTCGGGTCACCTTTTTGATAGGCCTCATAGTCCATGTAAAAACTAGGTAGCGAGATGACACCCAGTTTGGCTGAACGGCCGTTAATCGGGTAATTAATAATCTCCTTTTTGGCAGCCTGATCTTCTAATTTTATCTTGTCTCGTACCAGCACAACCTCCTGGGCAGGTCCGTTCACACCAGTTTTTGCAGGAAGTATCAACAATCGAACGGTGGTGCCCTTAGGACCTTTGATGAGTTTTACGACATCATCCAGGCGCCAACCCACCACATCCACCATTTCACCATCTTTACCCTGGGCTACGCCAATAATCAAATCATTCACATTCACCTTGCCCGACTTCTGCGCATCGCCACCGGGTAAAATCTTAACCACTTTTGTGTAGTCATTTTCAGCTTGCAGCTGGGCCCCAATACCTTCCAATGACAAACTCATTTGCTGCTTGAACAAATCGGATTGCTTGGGCGACAGATAATTTGTGTGCGGATCATAGGATTCGGTAATGGCATTCATATAAATCGTGAATACATCTTCCGAATTGAATTGGGAAAATGACTTATTGAACCGCTCGTAACGGCCCTTCAAGGTCTCGGTGATTTCGTCAGGTTTTTTCCCAGCTAATTTTAGACTCAAGGCCTGGCTTTTAATGATTTTCCGCCACAGCTCATTCAGCTCGGCAGTGGAATTTGCCCATGGGGATTTATCCCGATCCGTCTCATAGTATTCGTCCACCGTATAGTCATGGTTCATTTTGACTAACGTGTTCATCACATAGTCCATCCGTTCCTTATAGCGCAAACGGAATACCTTATATATTTCAAAGGCGGGTGTTACATTTTCATTCCGGGTAAGGTCATCAATGGCAAATTTGTAACGATCAAAGGATCGAATATCAGAAGCCAAAAAATAGGATTTACTATTATCCAGTTCCGTGATATACCGGTCCAGAATAGCGGCCGATAATGAATCGTTCAGTTTAATTTTACGGTAATGATTGTTGTCGAGGATATAGGAGATAACCCGCGCCTCTTTGCCAAAAACTGCTTTCGGCTTGAGTTCTACCGTATCGGCCGGAGTGCTGAACGTAAGGTGATATAACCCCACCAGCACAAAAACAATCAACACACGCTTAATCATGAAATAATGCAATTAGGATTTATACGGAATTTTAGCAAACAGGATGCCGTAATTACGCCACTTTATCGAAATCAAATTCCGCTAAGAATTTTTTAGCCTCCTCAACAGAATGAAACTCAAAGGTCTTTTTCCCACCCAAACTGGAATGAACATCAATTTTGATTAATTCCACATTGCGAGCCGCCCGGGTATGTTTCGGTTTGGCATGCTTATAATCTCCGGCCTCCTTTTTACTAATTGTAAATTGGGTTGCCCTCACATTCTTGCAATAGGAACATTGATAGTGCTTCAATAATTCCTTCGGACTTCCATCTTCATTTCGCTCCACAATCTCTTCACGGACTACCCGCATGGTGTAAAACCCACAATTGTGACATTGAAGCGAAATCAAATGCCCTTGATATTTCTCAATTTTTACTTCGTTCGTCTTTTCATCAAGCCATACGTCATAGTCGATCGAAAAGATATTTTCTTCAGCCTGCATCCCTTCGTTCAGGTGCACATCTTCTTCATCTTCACTTAACAATTTCATCTTGTTTCCGGCATTGGAAATCCGGGGGGTATAACGCAACCGTCTTAATTTCTTATTGAGCCGGGTTGGATAGTAATAATCCAACACCAGCACGGCAATGTAAATAACCAAGGTGGCCCCGGCTAGTGAAAAGAATAACCGAACGAAGAAGGAAACGCCCGGGCCTCCTACTGCATCTTTACCATATAGGTTAATGGCAAAGGCTGCCGCCAGCCCTATAAAAACAAAAATCAGCTTATACCACTTAATCTCATTCTCATTAATAAAGTCATGCCGCTCTTTAAGTCCTTTTACCAACGAGGCCCTGAGGTGATAGACCAGGAACACCAGGATGCCCACGGTAATCATTAAAATGGCACCCACCAACATGATGGTATGAAAGGTTTCAACAAATGCTTTTTCTGCCTGAAGATCCATACGTAGAGAAGATAAAAAATTTAAGTGCTAAAGGTAATACATAATGGCTAAAACCACATCGACAAACGGCATGCCCCACATTCAATATAACCCCAATTGGTGGAACTGAATCCGGTAGAATACCCCTGTTAACAACGAATCAGAAATGCAAAATGGGACAAAAGCCCAACAGAAAAAGTGGGCTAAATCAGCTCAAAAATCAGGATTTTATCAAAATGTGCATTTTTACACAGTATTTATTTGTTTTATTGTATTTTGTAATTTATTATTGTGTAATAATACACAATACTATGAGCGACTTTGAGAAGAAGAAATTGGAAATGGAATTTAAGAAATTCACCGCCCAGAATTTTGAACGTCCGATGGATTGTAGAAATCTGGATCAAATCCGGTTTTATGTTAGTGAGTTGTGTCTTAAGATTGAAGAGTACGAGCGGAAGTTCAATTATGTACCCACGTGGGCGTACGCCTTATTGGCACAATATAACATGGCACATAATAGCCTGTTGTACAGAGACTTTCGTAAAGCCTATGCATGAGATACTTCCATGAAGTACATCCCCTCTCCTATCCCGATTCGATATGATTTCATGTATTCGGCTACGGCTAACAAGTCGGGCCGAATGCAATACCATAAGGTGCGCCCGGGGGTTAGCAAACTGCGTATCAGCCGGTCAGAATTCATTAAAGCTTACAATGAGCTCACCATTCTAGCCATACATCCGCTGCCGCTACGAGGGCAGGACGCAGTATTCCAATTGGAATTTTTTGTTTAGCGATGGAGTAGCTTTTCCAGGTTAGCCGGGGAATAGCCAACAGACTTTATCGTTTTGTTATCGGATTTACGATAGACGAGCCATTTATCCCCTTCTTGTTTGTAATAGCACTCGGTTCCGTCTTTTTCCTGATAAAATTGTACGGTTTTTATGGCCTCTTCTTCCGATCGGCAGGCTTTACTCATATTCGAGCGCTGTACTTCGTTAAACAGGTCATTAAATTTCTCCCCCAATCCAAATTCAAGAATGGCACCCGCCAATACGTATTGAAGATCGCACAAGGCATCAGCAATCCCCACGAGATCCCGTTCCAAAATGGCAACCTCCATTTCTTTCAGTTCTTCAGCCAGCAAAGCTACCCTTAGCTTGCATCGGCTCTCATCCGGAATTCCGGGTAAGGGTAGAATAGGATGTTTGAAGGTCTTGTGGAACTCAGCGACCAGGTTTAAAGAATCAGGTTGTTGCATGGCAAAGGTTTAAACTTCAATGATACAGGTTTTGCCCTTAGATTGAAAAAAGATCAACGTCAGAACATCCCTAAGTTTAATTGAAATCGAAAGGTTATTAAGAAAGAACAAATCAGATGAATTAAGCTGCTATAATATGTCTGATTAACAAATAGTTATTAGAGTTATAAAAAACTAATAGATTAATTAACCAGTGGCTGTTTGTAACCGCTTGAATCTTATCTTTGAGGCTCATTTTAAGTCATGAGTAAGAACTTTATCCAGGAATTGCGATGGCGCGGTATGCTTCACGACATTATGCCGGGCACCGAAGAACAGTTACAAAAGGAAATGACGGCTGGCTACATCGGGTTCGACCCTACCGCTGACTCCTTACACATCGGCCACCTGGTTCAAATCATGACCTTACTCCAGTTTCAGCAATGTGGCCATAAACCGGTTGCCTTGGTTGGAGGTGCTACGGGAATGGTGGGTGACCCTTCGGGGAAATCCGCTGAACGAAATCTGCTGTCGGAAGACGTGCTGCGTTACAATGAAAGCTGCGTGAAAAAGCAGCTTGAGAAATTCCTGGATTTCTCCAAAGGCAGAGCCAACTCCGCTGAATTGGTTAACAATTACGATTGGTTTAAAGAGTTCCGGTTTCTGGATTTTATCCGAGACGTGGGCAAGCACATTACCATCAATTACATGATGGCCAAGGATTCGGTTCAAAAGCGGTTGGATTCTGGTCTTTCCTTCACGGAATTTACGTACCAACTGGTACAAGGCTATGACTTTTACTGGTTATACAAACACAAGAACTGTAAGCTGCAAATGGGGGGGTCAGACCAGTGGGGCAATATTGTAACCGGTACTGAGTTAATCCGCAGAAAAGACGAAGGCGAAGCGTATGCCTTAACCACCCAGCTGATCAAAAAGGCCGATGGAACCAAGTTTGGCAAAACGGAAGGTGGCAATGTTTGGCTGGATCCCAAGAAAACTTCACCTTACAAATTCTATCAGTATTGGATCAATACCTCCGATGAAGATGCAGCCAACTTCATTAAGATATTTACCCAACTGGATCAAAATACGATTGAAAGCCTGATTCGGGAACATGGGCAAGCTCCCCACCTGCGCCAACTTCAGCAAGCCCTGGCCAAAGACATTACCATCCGGGTGCATTCGGTGGCCGATTATGAAATGGCTGTAAAAGCTTCTTCCATTCTTTTTGGGAATTCCGTTACGGAAGATTTGCTAAGCCTGGACGAAGATACTTTGTTGTCCGTATTGGAGGGCGTACCACAGGTTACCATCAGTAAATCAACCTTGGAAAGTTGCAATTCCGTAACTGATTTATTGAGTGAAGTTACCCGGTCAACCATTTTCCCTTCAAAAGGCGAAGCCCGCAAGATGATTCAGGGTGGCGGGGTGAGCATCAACAAGATTAAAGTTGCTGATGTCAATCAGAAACCCACCTATGCCTTGCTTCTGAACAAATACTTATTGGCGCAAAAGGGAAAGAAAAATTACTACTTGATCATTGCTGAATAACCCGGGTTATTCGTGATCGTCATCGATTCGTTCAGGTTCAAGACTCCACTTTGCGGGTGAACGCCAAAGGCTGGAAAGCAGCAATTCGCGCATGAAAATAAACTCTTTGGGTAGTTTGTCATACATCTTCTCAAAGAGTTCAGCGTGCTGAAGCAACTCAGCTTTCCACTCTTCCCGGTCAATATCCATAATGCTTTCAAACTGTTCTGGTGAAAAGTCAAGGCCAGTCCAGTCAATATCATCATAGGTAGGCATCCAGCCAATGGGGCTTTCCACAGCATTGGACTCACCCCGAATCTTCAATACAATCCACTTCAGGATCCGCATGTTTTCACCAAAGCCTGGCCAAATGAATTTTCCATCAGCATCCTTGCGAAACCAGTTAACCCCAAAAATCCGGGGTGGTGCCGGTAAACTGCGACCAAATTGCAGCCAGTGGTTAAAGTAATCGCCCATGTGGTAACCGCAAAAGGGCAGCATAGCGAATGGGTCGCGTCTTACCTTGCCTACTTCACCAAAGGCAGCGGCTGTTGTTTCTGAACCCATGGTCGAGGCCAGGTAAACTCCGTATGCCCAATTGGATGATTGATAGACTAATGGAATTGTGGTGCTTCTTCTACCCCCAAAAACAAAGGCACTTACAGGAACTCCATTTGGATTCTCCCACTGGGGGTCAATTACCGGATTATTAGATGCCGATACCGTAAACCGACTGTTGGGATGGGCCGCTGGTTTTCCGGAAGCCGGATCCCATTTTTGTCCGCGCCAATCAATCAGGTTCTTAGGTGGCTCTTTGGTCATTCCCTCCCACCACACATCGCCATCCTCGGTGATAGCCACGTTCGTAAAGATGGTA
>ERZ1066115.462-NODE-462-length-10349-cov-12.160773_pt1 | contig 10349 bp, 11 predicted proteins | sample MGYA00382762_ERZ1066115 | MGnify/ENA primary metagenome ERZ1066115 (study PRJEB33369, sample SAMEA5778345) | biofilm metagenome | biome: Industrial cooling water; feature: Water cooling tower basin; material: Biofilm | place: United Arab Emirates | collected... | reverse complement strand
TTATCCCTAAATACAAAGACGAAGAGAGTCGGTTTGTAAAAGGGCAGCACGAGCCCATTATTACTGAGGCGTTGTATTATCAAGTGCAAGACGTTTTGGATGGTAGAAAGAGAGGACAGTATCGGCTAAAGGTTGCTTCAAATGCTAATATGCCGTTACGTGGCTTTCTCATTTGCCCACACTGCGGTAAACTATTGACAGGGAGTGCTTCAAAGGGACGCTACAAATACTATTCATATTATCATTGCTTTGACGGTTGCGCCTGTAGATTTAAAGCTGATTACGTGAATAATCTCTTTGAGTATGAATTGAAGAAATATATTCCGCGACCAGAGATGGCGGAAGTCTACAAGATAACTTTGGCCGAAGCATGGAATAACCAGACAAATCATTTACAGAATGATAGGAAACAAGTGCTGGCGCAAATCAAAGACTTCGAAGAAAAGTTGTCCTACATCAGGGATTTGCTTTCATCAAAGCAACTCGATCCTGAAGATTTCAGGGAAATGAAATCGGAGTATTCCAGTAAACTTGAAAAGCTGGAGGTAAAACTCAGCGCGTGCGATGATGGTCAAGTCAGCATTGACCAGTTATTAAATCGCGGATTGGATAATCTGTTAAGGCTAGACTTCATCTATGAAGCCGGAGACATTGAAAAGAAGCGCGAGGTGATTGGTTCGATGTATCCCGAGAAATTGACTTTTGACGGATTTGTACTTCGAACCACTCGCATCAATGAGGCAGTACGTTTTATTTACATGATGAACAGCGAGTTAGGAGCAAATAAAAACAGGACAAACGGAAAAAAATCCAATTTGTCCTGTCAAGTCGGGATGACTGGATTCGAACCAGCGACCTCTACGTCCCGAACGTAGCGCACTAGCCGGGCTGTGCTACATCCCGAATTCTTTAAACATCATTCTTCAAAAAATAGACTGCATACTTCTTTTTCATGTAGTTCTTGTTTCTTAACCTTTTCAATAAAAGCTCAAATCTATTGGCCTCAACCTTGGTTTCAAAACTTCTTATAAAGATTAGTTTCCATGGACCCTTCTTTGAAGTGGACTTATTACGATTTTGATTATGGTCATCCAATCTCCTAATTATATCTTCAGAATGGCCATAATACCATTTGGCAGTAACTTCCGATTCTATAATGTATGTAGTATACATTTCACCGCGACCTCCCCGATGCAATCGGGGCGCACTAGCCGGCCCCGACATGTCGGGGTACATCCCGCTCCGGGGCGACAAAATTAACAGGTTTTTCATTTCAACCATAGGCACTACCCGGTTTGCTTCAAAATTTGAAGATGTTTTACGTTCTTGTATCACAAAGCCATCTTTATGAATACACCTAAATCCAACCGTAGAAAATTTTTAGCGGGTCTTTCCCTACTACCTTTGTTACCTGCATTACCCTCCTTGGGTATGAAAAAAGAAAAACCCGTGCTGGTACACCATGTTTTTTTCTGGTTAAAAAACCCAGGTTCAAAAGAAGACCTCGCCAAATTGATTGCTGGAGTGAAGTCTCTGGAAAAGATTGAAACCATTCAATACATCCATGTTGGCGTGCCGGCTTCCACTGAACAGCGCGATGTGGTGGACAATTCCTATTCTGTTTCAGAACTGATGTTTTTCAAAGACCTGGCTGGCCAAAAGACGTATCAGGATCATCCTATTCATCAAAAATTTATTGCCGATTGTTCGGGGCTGTGGGAAAAAGTAATTGTGTATGATACCATCAATGCCTAACCCAACCACTTTTTAAAATCACTTGCCTTTTCACGACTCAGGTCCAACTCCAGGTTGTGTGGAGGTTTTAACCGTACGCTTAATCCTTTGTGGGTCGTTTTTACACGCGCAACACTGGGCAAGTGCACCAGGTATTGACGGTTAACCCGATAAAAACGGGCCGGATCCACCAGCGACTCCACTTCATCTAAGGTAGATTGATCACTGAGTAATTTTTCTCCGCTCACGGTATGAATAAAAATCAATTCAGCTTTTTGAAAAAAAGCAATTTCCTCCACGCGCACTGGCACCAGGCTATTGCGTTGCTGCGAAAGGAAACGCTCTTTATAGGCTCGGGGGCTTCGAGTTAAGTGATCAATCAATTCCTGCAACGAATCCTGCGCACTATGCAGCTTCTTATACTTGGCAAGCGCTTTTCCCAACTCTTTGTCATCAATCGGTTTCAGCAAATAATCAATACTATTGAGCTTAAACGCCCGGATCGCATAAACATCATAAGCCGTAGTGAAAATGATCGGACAAGTTAAATGGGTATTCTGTTCAAAAATCTCGAAGCTCACACCATCCGAAAGTTGGATGTCAGAAAGTATGAGGTCCGGTTGCGGATGGGTAGCCAGCCAGGTGTTGGCCAGGGTTACGCTGCCGACTACATCCAAAACATGAGCGGTAGGCTCCAATCGGCTGATGGCACTTTTCAGGTCATTGGCCACCAGGGGTTCATCTTCAATAATCAGAATAGTCATACCAAGGGTACGTTAACAATAAACTCGGTTGGGGTCTGCTCGATCGATAAGGGTCGGGATGTGAGGTATCCATACAGGGATTTCAGATTGTCCAGCCCGATTTGATTGGAGGTCTCGACAATCCTTCGGGGTTGTAAATTATTACGAATCACCAGATACTCATTCAGGGTTGTAATCGTGATCTGCAGGGGTCGATCAGGTTCCGCTACATTATGCTTAAATGCATTTTCCAATAATACCTGCAGGGTTACCGGCACAATTCGTTTATCCAAATACCGATCGTCCACCCTAACCTCAATCTTCAAGGCCTTGTCAAACCGGGTCTCAGCCAGGAAGATGTAGTTCCGGATAAATTCAAGTTCGGTCTGCAAACTCACCATCGACTCTTCTTTATGTTGCAATACATACCGGTATACCTTGGAAAGATGCTGCAGAAATTGTGTCGCCAGCGCTGGATTATTCTGAATCAGGCTGTTTAATGAAGTTAAGGCATTAAAAAGAAAATGCGGATTGAGTTGGTTCTTTAAAGTGTCAAACTGCACCTGAGCCTTTTCACGCTCCAGGCGTTCGGCCTTCAGCAACCCCACTTTCCATTGGTTGAAAAAATACCCGGCAAAGAAAATCAGGTTAATACCGGAAGGAAAAATAATCCACAACGCCCAGGTAACCGCCAGAAACAGTTGATCCGGTTGAAAGGGGAAGTGCGGCTCACCAAAAAAATAAATTAAGGTTCTGCAAAAAAGTCCAAACAGCGATCCGATGAGGAGTTGAATGACAATCCGCCCAATAACACTTCGTTCATACGGGTAAGTTCGGTCAAGGGCAAGGTTAATCAACCGGAGGGTTTCCCAAATAATAATGGCCCCTAATAGCGATGAGAGCGTAAAAGTAAGATGCATGGTGGGAGTGAATCCATCCATCCGGAAATACCGGAAGAGGGCACTGAAAACTCCCAGCCCTGCAATGATACCATAGGCAATGGCAATTTGCCTCCAACTCCGATATCCGATTTTTTCAGGAAAGGTCATGCTGCTTTAACCGGTAACGCCTTGCTTTCAGTCGTTGTTTCTTTTGTTCTTGTTGCCACAACACCAAGTTTTGCTGGGCCACATGAAAAAGCTGAAGGTAGGAGTTAACCGAATTAGGTTCAGTCCGTAAGGAATTTAAGGTTGTCATACTTTGGATCTTTTCTGTAAGACACCAAACCGGTTCGTTACCCCTATTGCCTTCATTTTTTCGCGCCCATAATCTGGCCATCACTCATTTCTACCACACGATCAGTCCGCCTGGCAAATTCATTGTCGTGCGTTACCGCGATAATACTTTGGTGATAAACCGAAGTGAGCTCGCGAAAGATATCAAATACCAGCCCCGCATTGTAGGAATCCAGATTACCTGTGGGCTCATCACCCATGATGATATCCGGATCGTTGATCAGCGCCCGGGCAATGGCCACCCGTTGCTGTTGCCCTCCCGATAACTTGCTGGTTCGTTTCTGCACATGTTCCTGCATACCCAATAAGGCTAGCTTATCAATAGCGCGCTGTTCAATTTCCTCGTTTGTGTACCGACCCAGCTTTTGTGCCGGGATCATCACATTTTGAAGAACCGTAAACTCCGGCAACAGATAATGAAACTGAAAAACAAAACCGATGTGTTGGTTGCGGAAAGCGGCCAGCTCATTTTGCTTTTGCCCGGTAAGTTTTTCTCCGGCTATCTCAAGCTCGCCTTCATAATCCGTATCCATGGTGGAGAGCACATACATCAGGGTAGATTTGCCACAGCCGGATTTACCTACCAGCGATAGAAATTCACCCCGCTTCACGTCCAGGTTAATATTCCTCAATACCTGAAATTTGACAGGCTCGTAGAAGTATTTAGTTACTCCCGTTACTTTCAATACAGGTGAATCTCCGCTCATTGGCCTCGTAAAATTTCAATCGGATCAAGCTTGGCGGCCTTGCGCGATGGCATATAACCCGCAATTGCTGTGGTCGCCACACCAAAGACAACTCCAATGATGTAATACGTTTTGCTGAAATTAACCGGGAAATGATCCAGGCTTACAAAATCACCCCCATCGAAGGGTGCCCTTGAAATTAACACCGATAAAATAAAGCCCACCACGAGGCCCAACAGGCCACCGGTAAAACCGATGGTGAGGGATTGCATCATGAATATTCTGCGCACATCGCCACCGGCAAAACCCATCGCCTTTAAAATGGCTATGTCTTTCATCTTGTTATAGATGGTCATGTTCAAAATGTTGTAGATGCCAAAACCGGCCACAATTAACAAGGTGATGGAAACGGAATACGTGATAATGTTGCGGATTTTATTGCCGGTAAGGAAGGTGGCATTGGCCGTTTCCCAATCCTCAGCTTTGTATTCTAAAATTTGACTGAGTTCAATCGACATAGGCTTTGCCTGATTCCGGTCAAACAAGCGCACATTAATATTGGTGATGTACGACTGATTTTGGTTTAAAATGGTTTGCACCATGGCCAGGTTAGAGTACGCGCGAACATTGTCAACGATGCCCATGCCCATTTGAAATATTCCGGTAATCTTCAGCATGCGGGTAAAGCCTTCCGGTGTGGTAATGGTAACCCGATCACCCGTTTTAACATCGAGCTTGCGGGCTAATCCACTACCGATAATGATGCCATCCCGGTTGGTGAGTAGATCCTCGAGTCGGCCTTCCTTCATCTTCGATCCCAAGTCAAACAATTTGTCTTCTTCCAGAATATCCACACCAATGATGGTACCATTCAATTGCACCGGGCCGTTGTTGTAAAACACCTGCGAAGCCAGGTAAGGCGCAACGCCCTGAACACGAGAATCCTGCCGTAACAATTGAACAATCTGGGCCGCATTGCGTATGCGTGCCGATTCTTGCCGGGGCCGTTGATGATAAACCTTATTCATACCCGTTGGATTGAGTTGCTCCAATAGTGAACTGCGCGGCTCATTTACATCCTGATAAATATGGATATCGGGTGATGACGTCATGGTCAAGTCTTCTGTGAATTTGTTCAGGCCCGTCATCAAACTCACCAGCGTAATGAACATGCCGATACCAAAGGTTACTCCCAACATGGCAATTATAGTTTGCTTCGGTTTGCTCACCAGGTGCACCCGGGCAATTTCCAGCGAAAGTTTAAAGGCCGTGATGCGCGAGTTCATCGTGCTGAAATCAGGTTACTGTCCGCATTCAGCCCTTCCAGAATCTCCACTTCCTGAAGGGTTTCAATCCCACGAACCACTTTTATTTTTTGAGTACCTGCTTCTGTTCGAATCATAACGGAATCGCCGGGCAACAGGTACTGGCGAGGAATCACGACAGCCATGTCCTTCTGTCGGATAATGATATTGGCCTCCACGGCTAAACCAGAAAATAAACCTGGCAATTTTTCGCTTAATTCAGCATCCACACGCAACGATTGCTGTCGGGTATCAACCATCGGGAACACCTTCCTTACTTTACCTCGAAATACTTGTTGTGGATAGGCATCTATCCGTATCACCACCTCTTGCCCTGCTTGCACCCGTTGCACATCCAACTCATCAACCGTCAGCTTCAGGTAGAAATTATCCGGCTTACCTACTACCGCCACCAACTCACCTCTTCGAACTAATTCGCCTTGCTCCTTCATGATTTTAAAAACCATTCCATCAAGTTCACTTCGCAGCACATAATTTCCCGATTCTTCTTCCGCAATCGCTAATTGATTGTAGGCATTTTGAATGGCCAGATTTAACTCATTTTCCGATTTAGTCAATCGGCTTATCATTCCAAGGTATTCATTTCTTGAGTTGGTGTATTGAACCTGGGCACGGTCATACTCCACACGCGAAGTTGCATTGGACTTTAACAAATTTTCATACCGAACCAAGTTGACGGAATCAAATTTCAGTTTTGAATGTGCGCTTTCAACCAGAGCTTTTAATTCGGCAAGAGCCGGACCTTTGTTGGCTAACGCTTGCTCATACGATTCCCGGGCAATGGTATACCGGGCATTTTGTTGTTGACTTTCAACCATCAATAAAGGTTGTCCCTTTTTGATCACTTCACCTTCACGCAAAGCAATTTGCTGCACCGTGCCGTCTGCCATGGAAAACACCTGATACTCCTGATCCGAAACCACAAAACCGGAGGCATATACCGCTTCCATTAAGGGTTTTACTGTAGGCTTTATTGTTTCAGATTGTTGTGCACAACCCAACAACAGAAGAGGTAGTAAAATTATCCTGAGTTTCATGTGTTATAATATAGAGTAAAGGTACGAGTCTGGTAGAGGATTGTTTACCCTTTTATTTCCGAACCTGAGTAATGAATACTGAGGTGCTTAAAAACGGGATTGAAGCGTGGGCCCTTGGGTGATTACAAAACACTCTATACCTTGCATGCCATAACCTGATGGCATGACTTCCCGGATCAGTTTTCATCCAAAACCCGCCCAACAAACACCCGTCTTTACCATCCTGATCCCCTCCTGGAATAACCTGGAGTACCTCAAATGTTGCGTGGAAAGCATTAAGAAAAATTCACGCTACGAACACGAATTGGTGGTGCATATTAACGAAGGCACGGATGGTACCCTCGAGTGGGTTCAACAACAAGGCATGAGCTATACCCATTCCCCCGAAAACGTGGGGGTTTGTTATGGATTCAATGCACCGGCTTCGCTGGCAAGCAGTCCTTACCTGGTCCTTTCTGATGATGATTATTATTATGCCCCGGATTGGGATTATTATCTATTGGAGGAGATAAAAAAACTGGATCATTTTTATTTCTGCATTGGCGGTACGCTGATTGAACACAGCACCACGCACTATACCAGCATGATAGCTCCTTTTGATTATGGAAAGACGGTAAAAAATTTTGATGAAGCGCGGTTCTTACAAGAATATCAATCGATTCCCTTTTCTGATTGGAATGGTACGAATTGGTATCCGTTGGTGTTACACCGAAACATCTGGAATTTGATTGGTGGATTGAGTACGGAATTTACTCCCGGGCTGGGTTCTGATCCCGATATGATGATGAAATTGTGGCATGCCGGAGTTCGCTATTTCAAGGGAGTGAGTCAATCAAGGGTTTATCATTTTGTTTCTCGCAGCACGGCCCGGGTGAAAAAGAACGATGGCAACAAACAATTTCTTCAAAAGTGGCAGCTCTCCAAATCCACGTTCTTTGACTTGTATCTGCGGTTAGGTCAAAAATTTATGGGGTACACCCCCGATCCTGAGCCCAAACACTTCCGCTCGAAACTACTTCGGGATAAGCTCAAGCGATTGTATTCCGTGTGGACGGACTAGTTACCAACCTTGCTTGATCACCTCGCAGATATAGGCAACCTGCTCTTCTGTTATTTTAGTGTGTAAGGGCAGCACGATGTAACGATCCTCGACTGAATCCATATGGGGTAAGTCGGCTCTACGGCCACCAAAAATGCTGTACCGGTCATTCCGGTAATGAACTTGGCCTGACTCGATCTTATTCTCGCGTAAGTGGTACATAAAGCCAACCCGGTTGTGCTCGATCAAGGCAGTGCATAGCCAGGCTGCGTGTGTCCGGTCAGTTGCCTGGGCTCCAATTAATTTTATGCCGGATGCACCTGAAAGTCCCTTTTTATAAGCTTCGAATAATTTTTGTCGGTGTCCCAGTATCTGATCAAATTCATGAAGGGAAGCCAGGCCCATGGCCGCACCAATGTCGGTCATCTGGTACTTATAACCCACTTCCGTGATATCGTTTTCCCAGGTTCCTTTTTGTTTGTTCGATCGGTCAATTCCAAACCACCGGATTCGTTCGGCCTTGGGTACAAGCGTAGGATCCTGGATCACTAACATGCCGCCATCACCCGTGGTGATGTGTTTGATCGCCTGAAAGGAAAACATTGTGAAGGGAGAAATTTCTCCAATCCGCTTGCCACGATACGTAGCACCGGGTGCATGGGCAGCATCTTCAATGACCGGAATATTCCAGGTGTGAGCGATTGCCAGGAGTTCATCCAAATCACACGGCAACCCGCCATAGTGTACGCATACAATCGCTTTGGTACGCTCATTCACCAGCTCACGCACATGGTTCACATTGATGTTGAGGGTCTCCGGATCAACATCGGCAAATCGAACCGTAACCCCCATATACAAAAAGGGAATGTTGGTTGCCGTGCAGGTAAATACCGGTACAATTACTTCATCACCCGCTTTCAGGTCAGCCAGGATATAGGCCAGGTGTAACGCATCAGTTCCCGATCCGACCGCCACCGAACTGCCGGCCCCTGCAAAACGCCTCGAGAATTCTTTTTCAAACTGGGCAACCCGCGGCCCTTGTCCAATCCACCGCGATTGTAACACCTGGGTTACCTCTTCAATGGCCTGACTGGGAACATGAGGATGAAACAAGACAATGCCCTCACTCTCACTCATCACGGGCAATTCATTCATAGGCTTTTCCTTCAACATGAGGCTACAACCGCAGTTTTAATTTGTAAACGGTTGGCAAATTTAGTTCAAAAAAAGAAAGGCCCCATGTAGGGCCTTTCCCGTAAACCGATAATTCTTTCTTACAAGTTGGGCTGAGGCGTGGTGCGCAGATAGGGTTTGATACGAACATGACCTTTGGGAAATTTGCCCGGAATTTCCTCGTCTTTAACGGCCGCTGTTATGATCACATCCTCGCCCTGTTTCCAGTTGGCGGGTGTGGCCACACTATAACCAGCGGTTAATTGCAGGCTATCGATAACCCGAAGAATTTCATCAAAGTTGCGACCTGTAGAGGCAGGGTACGTAATGGTGAGCTTAATCTTTTTATCAGGCCCGATTACAAATACGGAGCGAACCGTGAACTTATCGCTCACCTGGGGATGAATCATATCATACAGATTGGCTACTTTAAATTCAGGATCGGCAATCAGCGGAAAGTTTACCTGTGTCTTTTGAGTTTCGTTGATATCCCCTATCCATTTCTGATGGGCTTCCAGCGGATCGGCACTTAGGGCCACCACTTTAACATTGCGCTTGTCAAACTCGGCCCGCAATTTGGCCACCGCACCAAGTTCTGTGGTGCACACCGGTGTAAAATCAGCCGGGTGTGAAAATAAAACACCCCAACTGGAACCTAACCAAGTGTGAAACTGAATGGGGCCCTCGGTGGTTTCAGCTGTAAAATCCGGAGCCAGATCTCCTAAACGTAATGACATCGTGATGATTTTTAAGGGGACAAATATAATAAGTCTATAGATTTTATATACTATTGATCTTCTTATTTGCCTTTGGCCAGAACCTGCTCGCGTTTGACGATTTTGGCTAGCGTGCTCTCTGATAATATGCGCAGGGTTTCATCCCGTACACCAATGAAGCTATCGCGGATTCCACAGGTTTTTTCATCCCGGCACTCTTCGCAGGGCTCATAATAATTGAGCGATACGCAAGACAGCATGGCAATGGCACCATCCATCAGCCGGATAATCTCAATCAGGTTAACATCCTCGGGTTTCTTATAGAGGTAATACCCTCCGCCTTTCCCCTTCTTGCTGTGTAGAATTTTCGCATTCCGGAGCTCCAGCAGTATCGCTTCCAAAAACTTCTTGGGAATCCGCTGCCGGTCAGCGATTTCCTGAATATGGACTGGGCCTTGTTGATACCGTTCAGCCAGATAAATCAAGGCGTGAATGGCATATTTACATTTCTTGGAAAGCATATCGCTGTTCCAAGATATACTTTTTGTTAATAATTATAATTTTGCCTGTGAATTTCCGGATCTCATCATGCCGAGATAGCTCAGCGGTAGAGCAACGGTTTCGTAAACCGTAGGTCGTGGGTTCAAATCCCATTCTCGGC
>ERZ1066115.460-NODE-460-length-10366-cov-10.133644_pt1 | contig 10366 bp, 10 predicted proteins | sample MGYA00382762_ERZ1066115 | MGnify/ENA primary metagenome ERZ1066115 (study PRJEB33369, sample SAMEA5778345) | biofilm metagenome | biome: Industrial cooling water; feature: Water cooling tower basin; material: Biofilm | place: United Arab Emirates | collected... | reverse complement strand
GAATTACGATTCACATTCGAAAGGGCAAGGAAAAGATTTGGCTTCGCCCAACGGGATTGCGGAACGCGCCAGGTTTTCTATTCAATAATCAACATTTTTATTCTGCCTACCATTCAAAATTCCAATCCACTTGCTTGTCCGCAATGACAACCAAGGATAAGTGGCGGCTTTCGCTATGAAAATCGATCCAAAACGAAGCACCAACTTGAGCGAATTCTTCTCTTACGCAGAGTCACCGAGGCGGGAGACGATGCCAGGAAATATATTGCTTGTCAGTCTTCGAGGGCCTCAGACTGACAAATTGGTTGCCCATGCCCCTGTTGGTGTTCTTCACCAGCAGTCACTCTATTCGTGTAACGCTGTCCTTTACTTCATAAAGTCAAGTTATGAATTCTCTTGCTTGTTGGTGAACCCTACGCGCTCGCGCCTTCGCACAACACGAACAAGGGCGGGAGGGTCACCGAGGCGGGAGACTCCGGCAGGAAATACATTGCCAGTCAGTCTTCGAGGGCCTCATACTGACAGATTGATTCTGTTCGTGATAGCACGAACCAGAGGTTACCGTTCCTTCTTTAACTGAAAGGTCCGGGTTACGTTAAAGCCCAAATGAATATCGCCATCAAAAAACTGGCCGGTGGTTTCGGTAATAAATGCCCGTTCGGTTAGGCCCCGGCTGTTGGACATGACCAATTGAAAAACATGGCCTCCGGTCTCGATGTCAATCCCAAAACCCAGTGAGTTGTAATATGGATTTGCATCGGGGACATCAAACCGGTAGTAATATTCCGAAGTTAAGGCCAGGCTACCGGTGAGTTTAATCCGGCCACCCACCCCCAATGCCCATTGATCATTATTTTCGATAGTAGCATCCACGGTATTTTTATGCACCAGGGTGGGCATGAGTTGTAAAGACAACCGGGAAGAAAACTTTCTCGCGATCAGTAACTGTGTGGTGTACGAAATCCGGTCTTCCAGTGTAATATCAAAGGTGGCATCTTCCTTTTTGGGCGAAGTACGGATGGCCATGTTGCCAAACCCGGTAATCGTTACGGGTATGTTACGGACACCTGTACCCTGCCTCAACAACTTGTAGCGCACATACCCATCCATGGTCTTATCCACGGAGTTGCGACCAAAACCAACGCCCAGCCTGTCGGTAATCCCATATTCAAGCCCCAGCCGCACATAGGCCTGATCCAACCCAAACAATTCATAAATACCTTCGTTCACGGCCCCAAACCGGTGAGCGAAAATAAACTCAAGCGCACCCTTGTGTTTGGTTTCCATGGTTTGCCCATTCACCAACCGGGTGCTTTTAAAGGTAGCGGTTGTATATTCCTGTTGCTTTGACTCAGCGCTTTCCAGTTCGCTCAGCAGGTCTTGGGCCGACAGGCCCAAACCGGCCATCATGAACGCTATACTTACTCCTACTCGTATCATTCGTTTCATCATGATTGATAATTAAATTCAATCGTAACCTCAACTTCCTCGGCTATGTTCTGCCAAACAATTTGCGGAATTTTGATCTTGTAGTCTTCCAGCTTTACGATAAACTTCGCTTTGGCCACAACTTTGCCGGCACTGAACTCGAGCGTTCCGGGTATCACAACCTCGCGGGTAACGCCATGAATCGTCAATTTTCCTTTTGCCGTTACCGGCTGAGCCCCACCCTGTGAAACGGTATATCCTTCAAACACGCCTTGAAAGGTAGCCTTCGGAAACTTTTCCGACTCCAGGTATTTTTCATTGAAATGTTCCTTCATCAGGGCCTTTTCAAATTCAAATTCTTTTATGGGAACTGAAAACGCCACCTCCCCCTTGGTGGCATCAAAGATGCTGATCGCTTTCAAATTGCTGGCGGTAATGTCCTCGAGGGCCGCATCACTAAAAAATACGATCGATGATTTTTCAGTCGTGAATTTTTGGGCGTACGTTGATACCACGGTTCCAATTCCCACCAGTACACAAAAAAGTTTATTCATTTGATTACTCTTATTTTATCACCTTAATTATTACTTGCCCCGTCATCGACCCAACACCCGATCTGATCAATCTGGTTTTGTGTAAGCGTTAACCCGCCAATGGGCATGGATTTATTGGCGGTGCGGGCTTTAATCTGGCTGGCGCTGCGTTGTACATTATCAAACCGGGTCCAATCGCGGGAGCCGGTGCCGGCACCATGGCATCCGGACAGGTTGCAGCTCACATCAAAAATGGGTTTTATTTCATTTTGATAACTAATACCGGAATTACCACGCGGTACCGTCACATTTATTATGCGCTGACAATCCTCTGCATCCTTCACAATCACAACATAGGAACCATGCTTCAAACCCGAGAAAGTATTATTGGGGCTAAAACCGCTAGAACTGAGTTGATACTGATAGGGTGCCGTTCCGCCCAAGCCGGTTACGACAATTGAACCATTGTCACTCAGGCATTGGGTATCGGATTGAGTTTGAACCCCCGCACTCAAATCTGAATCGGGTGAAATAATCTCAATTGTCACCGAAGCCTGGCAACCGCGCAGGTCCTTTACCATCACCTCATAACTGCCCGGAGCCAGGTTACCAAATTCGGGATTGGTTTGGTAAACCCCATTGTTCAGACTGAAATCGTAACCCGGGGTTCCACCACTGGCCGCAACCGTTAAACTGCCATCAATGGCTTTGCAGGAAGTAGCATCAACTTTGGTAACCAGGGCAACTGTCAACCCACTATCCTCGCACGAAATTTTATCAGCCAAATCATTATATGCGCACGAGCTCATCACGATTGCTGCGAGAAAATAGTTCAGGCATTGGCTGTTACGAGTCATGGGCATTCAGGTTCGGGTTAATGGTACGTCTTTAATTATTCAATGCCCCATCATCGACCCAGCATGCGATTAAGTCAATTTGATTTTGAGGCAATCCTGTTGGAGCAATATCCGCGGGCATCGATTTATTTCCGGTACGGGTTTTAATAGCCTGAGCACTGTTTTTCACATTGGTGAAAATACTCCAATTTCGATTAGCCCCATTGTCGCCATTATGACAACCCGATTTAATGCAATTGGTTTGAAGGATTGGAAAAATATCATTGGCGTAACTTACCCCGGTAGCGCTGCTGACGGTCGCATTAACGGTAACGGTGCAATTGCTGGCATCTTTAACGGTGATCACATAGTCTCCCGCTTTCAGATTGCTAAAAACTCCGGACGATCCGAATGCGCCTGTGCCGAGTTGGAATTGATACGGGGTGGTTCCTCCCGATACATTAACCGTGATCGATCCGTTGGGAGTGGCACAATTAGTCTGGTTAACCAGGGATGGTGCCGAGGCTACCGGTGCTGAAGGTGCCGTTATGGTGATACCCGACAACTCACGTTCGCAATCGTTGCTGTCTTTTACAAAAACGGAAAACGTGCCGCTGCCCAGATTAGTGAAACTGGAGGAACTACCATATGAACCGGAATTCAATTTGAATTGATAGGGGGCCTTACCTCCAGCGGCTGTTACAGATATCGTTCCATCAGTGGTGTTGCAGCTGGTCGGATTTGCTTTGGAATCCAGGGCGATGGTCAGATTCGTAGTCGTGCAGTCAACGGGTCCGGGTTCTTCGGTAGAGGAACAACCATACAAGAGCCCGGTCAACCCGAGGGCCAACACGGCAAAACGATACAATTGGTTCATTCAGGTTTAGGAGACTGCGTTCCCATACCAAAATTACCAAAAAGTCAGGTGGGGCTAGTACCCCAATTTGGGCTAAAAAGAAAATCCCCCAAAGTCCTGGACCCCGGGGGATAATCTTGTCTATAGTTGGCTTTAATCTGATACTAAGGTATGGGTACCCCCGGAGCGTGCAAATACCCAGCCGATTGGCTGTTTTATGGGCTGGTAAATTGCCAAAATCACCGTTGAATTGCCCGAATGGAATCTCGGATAAGCGTATCCGACTTTAAAAACTGCTCCTCGATCCGCTCTTTTAGCTGTGGTTTAGACCCCGGAAAGGTGGTTCGCCTGCTGATATCATAACTCGCCAGTAACAGCAACACCACAAACACGATGGCTAACGCTACAAACAGTTTTTTTGATCGGGTCATGAATACAAAAATAAAAAACCCGATCCTGATGTTCATCAGAACCGGGTTTACTGGATAGGAAACCGTCTTACTTCAGTTTCTTCACCACGGCTTCAAAAGCAGTTGGGTGATTCATCGCCAGGTCGGCCAGAACTTTGCGGTTCAAGTCGATGCCTGCCTTTTTAATCTTGCCCATGAATTCGGAGTATGACATGCCGTGCAAACGAGCACCGGCATTAATACGGGCAATCCATAAAGCGCGGAAGTCGCGCTTCTTGGCCTTGCGATCGCGATAGGCATACACCAATCCTTTTTCGACTGCATTCTTGGCAACCGTCCATACATTTTTTCTGCGACCAAAGTATCCTTTGGCCAATTCCATCACGCGCTTGCGTCTGGCTCTTGATGCGACATTGTTTACTGAACGTGGCATACGGGTTAGTTTTTTGGCGTTGGCGTCACTCGGGGTGAACTTGTAGGCCAAGTACCGGGTTAAACATCCCTCCTGCTTTTACGTATCGGAGGATTAAACACGCTTGAGTTTTACGAGTCAAGGAACTCGATCCGACTGGTACGGATTAAATCAGATACGGAAGCATGGGCTTTACGTTACCCTCGTCAACTTTCTTAACGGTGGCAGCATGACCCAGTCTGCGTTTCTGTTTAGTTTCCTTTTTCGTCAGGATGTGTCTCTTGTACGCCTTCTTCCGCTTAATCTTACCGGTGCCGGTAACCTTAAACCGCTTCTTGGCGCCTGACTTTGTCTTTAACTTAGGCATTAGGTATAAAATTTAAATCGACTACTTCTTTCCTTTCGGAGCTACCATCATATACATCCGCTTGCCTTCCAGTTTGGGTAGCTGTTCCACCTTACCCAATTCTTCCAGGGCCTGGGCAAACTTCAGTAACAGGATTTCCCCGCGCTCTTTATACACGATGGAACGACCTGCAAAGTGAACATACGCTTTTACCTTCGCCCCTTCTTTCAAAAAGTTCTCGGCATGCTTCACTTTAAAATTGAAATCATGGTCATCGGTATTCGGTCCAAAGCGAATCTCTTTCAAGATCGTCTTCTGGGCGTTGGCCTTGATTTCTTTCTGTTTCTTCTTCTGTTCGTATTTAAACTTGGAGTAGTCGATGATCTTGCAGACCGGAGGATCGGCATTCGGTGAAATCTCAACCAGATCCAACCCCTGATCCTGGGCCATCTTAATGGCAATGGAAGTGGGATATACATCTACCTTAATATTCTCACCTACCACTCTTACCCGGGGGGCAAGAATTCGTTCGTTTATACGATAAGGTTCTTCTACCACTTTGCGCGGACCTCGTATGAAAGGTCTCGGGCGGTCATTACCAGGAAATATTGCCACTCGTTGGGTTTAAATTCTAACTTTTTTAAAAAACAGGCTGCAAATATCGGGTTTTTTTCGGTTTATCAAAATCCGAACCTCAGGCCGGAAGGGCAAAATCACGTGAAAATTGAGCAACAAACTCCTGAAGATCCATGGCGCCTTTATCGCCTTCGCCATGTTTGCGTACCGCTACCTTATTCTCCAGGGCCTCCTTTTCCCCTACCAGCAGCATAAAGGGCACTTTGCTGATCTCAGCATCACGGATTTTACGACCGATTTTCTCATTGCGATCATCCAAAAATCCTCGGATATCACTGTTTTTGAGGGTATCCAACACCTTTTGGCCATACTCATTGAAACGCTCCGAAATGGGTAACACGGCAATCTGTTCCGGGGCCAGCCATAACGGGAAGTTTCCGGCACAATGCTCGATCAAAACCGCCACGAAACGCTCCATCGAACCAAAGGGGGCGCGGTGAATCATGACCGGCCGGTGTTTTTGGTTATCGGATCCGATGTATTCCAGCTCAAAGCGCTGGGGCAATTGATAATCGACCTGAATGGTTCCCAATTGCCAACTGCGACCCAAGGCATCTTTCACCATGAAGTCGAGCTTCGGGCCATAGAAGGCAGCCTCCCCTTTCACCGATACGGTTTTCAAGCCGCGCTCATCTGCCGCTTCCTGAATCTCACGCTCGGCACGATCCCACAAGGCATCTTCACCAATGTACTTGGCTTTGTTTTCCGGATCGCGTAAGGATACCTGGGCCGTGTAGTTTTCGAACCCCAAGGATTGAAACACGAACAACACCAGATCAATCACCTTGATGAATTCCGCCTTTACCTGATCGGGCCGGCAAAAGATGTGGGCATCGTCCTGAGTAAAGCCACGCACACGGGTGAGTCCATGTAACTCACCACTCTGTTCATATCGATACACGGTTCCAAATTCTGCCAGGCGAATGGGAAGATCTTTATACGACCGGGGTTTCACCTTGTAAATTTCACAATGGTGCGGGCAGTTCATGGGCTTCAACAAGAACTCCTCATTTTCATCGGGAGTATGAATGGGCTGAAACGAATCTTTGCCATACTTTTCATAATGCCCGGAAGTCACATACAGTTGCTTGCTGCCAATATGAGGAGTAACCACCGGATCGTACCCGGCCCGGATCTGCGCCCTGCGCATGAATTGCTCCAGTCGCTCGCGAAGGATGGTGCCCTTGGGTAACCATAAGGGTAAACCCATCCCTACCTTTTCACTAAAGGCAAACAACTCCAGTTCACGACCTAACTTGCGATGATCTCGTTTTTTGGCTTCCTCCAGCAAGTGGAGGTATTCCTCCAGTTCTTTCTGTTTCGGAAACGTGATCCCATAAATGCGCTTCAGCATTTTGTTCTTTTCATCGCCTCGCCAATACGCTCCGGCAACACTCAGCAGCTTAATGGCCTTGATGGGTCCTGTTGAGGGAATGTGCGGCCCCCGGCACAAGTCAACAAAGTTGCCTTGCTGATAAAACGTAATGGATCCATCGGCTAAGCCATCGATTAGCTCCAGTTTATATTCATCGCCCTTTTTTGTGAAGTAGTCAATCGCCTCCTGCTTGGAAACATCACGTCTTACAAACACACTATTGGCTTTGGCCAATTCGGTCATCTTCTTTTCAACCGCGGCCAGTTCTTCATCTCCGAAGGGGCGATCACCCAAATCCACATCATAATAAAATCCGTTTTCAATAGGCGGACCAATGCCAAACTTCACACCCGGATACAAAGCCTCCAAGGCTTCGGCAAACAAATGAGCCGATGAATGCCAAAAGGCATACTTACCGCCCTTATCACTCCAGGTAAAAATTTTGATGGCTGCATCGGTGGATATCGGTCGGCTCAAATCCCAGATCTCTTCATTTACCTCGATGGATAACGCATTGCGTGCCAGACCTTCACTGATGCTTTGGGCAATTTCAATTCCTTTAACCCCTTGTGGATATTCCCGCGATGAACCATCGGGCAGGGTTATTTTTACAGAACTCATGAACTCACTTTTAGGACTGCAAATATGAGGTTTTCCGGGCATTCTTTGAACCCGGGATCCAGAAATAGGAACTCAAAGTTGAACCTGGGCCGTAAACAGGATTCCGAACTTACGCGCATTGGGATTGTCCAAATACGAAATCCGGTGCACGAAGTCGACACGCAGAAATTTGAAGATGTTTTCAACGCCATACCCTAGTTCCAGGTAGGGCTTTCCATTTTTAAAATACCCGGTCGGTGCCAACTCCTGGCCGGCAGCCGTGTAATTATCCATTAATTCCTGATTGGATGATCGTAACCCACCCATGATGATATTGGATGTTGCCAGTAAACGCCACTTCAGTTTGTTGAGTAACGGGATGCGATTCAACAAGAACCCCTCCAGGTATTGGCGGTATTGAAGTGACACATAATGATCGCTTACAAATTCGCCATAGTTCATCAGGCTATACAATACCGATGAATATAACGGAGTTTGATTACCCAGGTGTAAGCCCAGCATGGGATAGGGCAACGTATTGAAGATGTATTCGCCTTGAACGGTAGCATAAGCCACTCCCAGCGGTCCGGTTTTTATTCGCTTGGTTAAGTTTAACCGTAACTTGTCATATTCAAAGTCGCTGCCCAGCACACCTTGAAAGCCATGGGTGTACCGCAGCGTAATAACCGGCCATTTCGTGGTACCCAGACTTATACGCTCATTGTCATTCTGAAGAAAAACTTCATCGCGGGCATAACGCGATTCAATGCTGATCTCGGAGTTTTGAAACTCATTGATGACAGGCGAATTAACATCCCCCGGGTCCGCGATATACCCAAACTCAAAGGCGGGATTAAAGGTCCAATGCCGGAACGTTAGCTTTTGGGAATAGCCTTTAAACAGTTCCCGCTGAAAAGCGAGTTTGTATTCATCGGAGTAATACCCTCTGCGAAAATATCCCCACCGGGTGACTGCCATGAATAACGGATTATCGCCCAGGTTCTCGTCATCAATCCCAATCCGGTCAATGTCTCTGCGCGCCCGGAAGGTGAGTGTGGTCCATCGGTTTCGGGATAGAATGTGTTGTGCCGACACCATGTACTTGAATTGTTCATCGGTAAAACCATAGGCGAGCTGACCGTGGTAAATCCACTTCTTACTAAACTTATAGGTCGTTTTAAATCCGCCTTGTATGCGTACCCCTTCAATATTGTTCCAGGCCAACACTCCCAGGTAAGGGCCAATTTCAATTTTACCCAGGTTATAATATCCATCCAGCAATATTTTGAAGATATCGGTATAGGTTTTCACCACCGGAATGGTGCGAAGCGTATCAATCATTTTATAAACACTCTTCTCCGTTTCGGTTAAGGGTTCATGACGTAGCGTGTCCCAATATTTTTCTTCTTCGTTCATGCGGGCATCCTCGGCCATTTCAATAGGCTTTTCGTAGAAACTGAGGTTGTTCGGCTTGTTGGTTACGATGTTGCGGTTACTGGTGTAAAACTTAGCCAACATGCCCGCATTGTTTTTTCCCAGTTCACCAACGTCAATCAATACCCGGTTTTTTATGGGAAGCCACGGACCCAGATCTGTCTTGGCCAACTCCTGCTGCAGCCGGATCTTTTCTATAAAATTCAGGTTAGCCTGCTTGCCCATGGTGGCATCAATTTGTTTCAAGGCATACTCCTCCTTGGTTATCCAAAGGGTACCCGTAAAAGCCAGATCTTGCGGACTCCGTGGAAAGTAATCCAACCGATAACAAAAGTCTTTCCCGATATACAGACTGTCGGTCAGATCGTAGTCATAATAAATCCGCCATCCATCCGCAATGGGTGATACAAACTCCTTGGTCATGATGTTCAACCAATTCTGATAGAAGTTGTATTCCTGGAAGGACGAACCGACCATTTGCGTGATAGTCGTTCCATCCTCCATGCCCACCCCGTTGATCTTGGTATTCAGGATCACCTCCTTTTTCAGCGAGGGGTTGTCGCGGTAATACACTTTTGAAATACTTTCGGTAATAAATAAGGGCAATATCGGCTTGCCATCTTCACCGGCTATCCGATCCACACTATCCAACACCTGCGTGATTTTCTTGATGAGCTTTCGTTCCCGGAATTCATCGGTAATATTATCAACATCGATTTCAATCTTGGTATAGGTATCATACTCGTAGGCAATCAGCTTACGCTTATCGTTGTTGCTTTTGTTGCGCACCACCCTGCGCATGATTTCATAGGCTGGATTTTCTCCCGCCTCAACCACCACTTCCTGAAGTTTCGTGATATCCTCTTCCAGTTGAAAGTTAATCACCTGCTGGACCCCGATCTGTACTTTTTTGGAACGCGATTTATAGCCGATATAAGAAGCAATCAGCGTATCGGTGGCCTTCGAGGTTTTGATCGTAAATTTTCCGTCAAAGTCAGACGTAGTACCCGTAGTGGTACCTTTAAAAACCAGGTTGGCAAACGGTATCGGATCACCGGAAGCGGCATCGGTCACTTTTCCGGTCACCACGGTTTCCTGAGCCTGGGTGGCCACGCTCAAAAAAAAGGAACCCAAGATCACGAGGAAATAAACGGTGCAACGATGCCTGCTCACAGTGCGGGTTTAAATACAAAAGTAACGATTTTGAAGCGGTAAGGTTTTAGAATTGCATCATTTCAAGACCCCATCGATTCCCTATTTCCCAGATGACGGGGAGCGGTTCTTAATACATACAAATCGAGGATGGCTTTCGTGCGGGCAAAGTATTCCCGAACATGAACGCGAAATGCCTTCTCCTGTTCGGGTTCATTGGCTACTACAGCCACCGCATTTAGCTCATAGAAATTACTGATGAAGATGGCCCGATAGCTATGAAAGGGCTGGGTGATAATGATGATGTTGTTTTGACCAAAGATTTCCTTGCATCGCACAATAGAATCC
>ERZ1066115.459-NODE-459-length-10391-cov-15.988584_pt1 | contig 10391 bp, 11 predicted proteins | sample MGYA00382762_ERZ1066115 | MGnify/ENA primary metagenome ERZ1066115 (study PRJEB33369, sample SAMEA5778345) | biofilm metagenome | biome: Industrial cooling water; feature: Water cooling tower basin; material: Biofilm | place: United Arab Emirates | collected... | reverse complement strand
GCGGCGGCAACCACTTCATCGAGGTCTGCCTCGACGAGGCCGGGCAGGTCTGGGTGATGCTGCATTCGGGCAGTCGCGGCATCGGCAACGCGCTGGCGACTTATTTCATCGAACTCGCCCGGCGCGACATCGAGCGCCAGCAAATCCATCTGCCCGACCGCGACCTGGCTTATTTTCGCGAGGGCAGCGAACACTTTGCCGACTACGTTGCCGCCGTGCATTGGGCGCAGGAGTACGCCTACGCCAACCGCGAATGCATGCTCGACCTGGTCCTCGCCGGGCTCAGGCGGCACCTACCGGGGTTTGCGGTGACCGGCGAAGTGGTCAATTGCCACCACAACTACGTCGCCCGCGAGGCGCATTACGGCGCCGACGTGTGGGTGACGCGCAAGGGCGCGATCCGCGCCGGGCGCGGCGAACTCGGCATCATCCCCGGCAGCATGGGGGCGCGCAGCTACATCGTGCGCGGCCTGGGCAACCCGGAGAGCTTCTGCTCCAGCGCCCACGGCGCCGGCCGCCGGATGAGCCGCAACGCCGCCGCCCGCGCCTTCTCCGAAGCCGACCTGCGGCGCCAGACCGAAGGCGTCGTCTGCCGCAAGGATAAAGGCGTGATCGACGAAATCCCCGCTGCCTACAAGGACATCGACGCGGTGATGGCCAACCAGCAGGACCTGACCGAGATCGTGCACACCTTGAAGCAGGTGCTCTGCGTCAAAGGCTGACGTGCGCTTGCACAGTTCGCCGCCAAAACGGCTGGCAACTGTCTCTTTCCGGCTGCCGCCGTACCGGGTTCAATGCCGGGTCACCTGGTTACCTGGATTTTCTCGATGACCCTCTCGATTCGTTGTGCCGGCCTCGCCGATCTCGATGCTCTTGCCCCGCTGTTCGACCAATACCGGCAGTTCTACGGGCGCGCCAGCGACCTCGCTGCCGCCCGCGCCTTTCTCCAGGCGCGTTGTGAAAACGGCGAATCGGTGCTGCTGCTGGCCGCCAATGCCGCCGGGCCGGCCGGTTTCGTCCAGCTTTACCCCAGCTTTTCGTCGATCTCGCTGGCCCGCATCTTCATCCTCAACGACTTGTTCGTGATCCCCGCTGCCCGCCGCCAGGGCGTTGCCGGGCGCCTGCTCGCCGCCGCCGCCGAGCATGGCCGGCAAGCCGGCGCCGTCCGCCTGGCCTTGTCCACCGCGACCGACAACTACCCGGCGCAAACGCTGTACCAGGCCCACGGCTGGCAGCGCGACAGCGAATTCCTGCATTACGAACTGGCATTGCCCGGCTGAGCCGCCCGTGCAAAGCAGCGATCTGCTGGCGAAGCCAGCCCCCGCCAGGATTCGCGACCTGCCCGGCCTTGGCCCCAAAGCGGAAGCGATGCTGCTGCGGGCCGGTATCGACAGCCCCGACGCCTTGCGCCGCCTGGGCTCGGTCAGGGCCTTCGTGCGCTGCCGGCAGCGTGACCCCGGCGCCAGCCTCAACCTGCTCTGGGCGCTGGAAGGCGCGCTGAGCGGCGAGCACTGGCAAGTGATCGCCCGCCGTGACCGTACCAGCCTCTTGCTGGCGGTTGAGGAGATGTCGCGGATTGCGTGATTTTTGCCGGTCGACCGTGGCGCTCAGGCGATGGCCCGGGCGGGGCAGGGCGCCGGGACGGAGTCGGCGGCTCGGGCAAAATTTCCTCACCCGTCGGCCCCGGCCGCTGTACACTCGCGCCTTTGGCGCCCCGCGCCCATCTTTTCCCGAAAGTCCGCATGCACCCGATTCACGATCACGATCCCTTGTTGTTCCTCGCCGTTGCCCTGGCGGCCAAGCGCCGGCCGGCCGAACTGGTCGACGTGGTGGCAGCGATTGACCTGCTGCAGATCGCGATCCCCGGCGAACAGCGTTTTGTTGACAGCTTTGCCCGCCTCGCCGCTGCCGGCCTGCTGGTCGGCCAGGGTGAGGGCATCGCCTTGACCCCGGCCGGGCTGGCGCTGTTCGAAGCGCTGCCCAAGCTCACCGACGGCGAAGAGCGGGTTTATTCGGTCAAGCAGGCGCTGGCCGCTTACACGCCCGCCGCTGCCGAGTCCTTGCCGGTGGTCGAGCTTGCCGCCGTCACTGCCGCCATTGCCGAACACCGTGCTGCCGCCGCTGGCCCGGCCAAGAACTTGCTGGTGCCCAAGCCGAAGCCGGCGGAAACCAGGAAGTCGCGCCCCGGCCAGCGCCAGCGCAAGCCGATGCCGGCCCGCCGCAAGCGCTGAACCCCGCCGCCGGCCGGTGCCCCCGGCTGGCCGCCGGCCTGGCTGGTCGCCGGTTTTGCCGGCACCGGGGCAGAAAATCAGCCGGCAGTCGCCAAAAAGGGCAAAATCCGGCCGCTCCACGGTCAACCCGGTAAAACGACCCAAAAACAGCATCGCCCGCCGCAAACTCCTGTCGCCCCCAGTGGCTCCCGTTCGCTTTCGTTTGCCCCCATTCACCGACCACTGCCGCCGGCCTTTTCGTTCCTCGCCCTTGCCTCTGCTCATCGCCATGACCGCACAAGCCAATAACCCCTTGCACGGGGTCACCCTGGAAAAGCTGCTGACCGAACTGGTCGAGCACTACGGCTGGGACGAACTCGGGCGGCAGATCGAAATCCGCTGCTTCAACATCGACCCGAGCATCGCCTCCAGCCTCAAATTCCTCCGCCGCACCCCGTGGGCGCGCGAACGGGTCGAATCGCTCTACCTCTACATGCTGCGTCGGCGCGAGGGCTGAAGCGGCCCGGGCGGATTGCCGCTGGGCGCGATTCCGGGGCTTTTTGGCGGCTGCGCACGGTCGACCGTGAATCAGTGCGATTTTCAGCGGCGCCATCCGGCCTGAGCGGGCCGGGCTGCCGTTGCTGCATTCCGGTGCCAATTTTCGTCACCGAGTTCTGTCACTGTTTTCCTCACCCATTGCCGGCCCGCAGCGCTCGGGCAATTCGGCGAATTCCTGCCACTCGGCTGCAGGGCGTAGCGGGTGGCAGTGAAGGGCGGATTGAAGTCCGCCGCTGTTCCCCAATATTCGAGCTTCCCCGGCACAAGTTTCTGGACAGCCGAGGGGCGGCGCTGTAGCATCGCGGCCCCCCGAAATAAAGCACCCCCATGGTTTCATCTACTCCGGCCATTGCCTGCGGCATCGACTTCGGCACCTCCAATTCAACCGTCGGCTGGCTGCGCCCGCAGCAGGCCACGCTGCTCCCGCTGGAAGACGGCAAACCGACTCTGCCCTCGGTGGTGTTCTTCAACGCCGAGGAAAACTCGGTCCGCTTTGGCCGGGCCGGGCTGCAGGAATACCTCGAAGGCTATGAGGGGCGGCTGATGCGCTCGCTCAAAAGCCTGCTCGGCAGCAGCCTGATCGACGGCGGCACCGAAGTCCAGGGCCAGCCGATCCGCTTTCGCGATCTGCTCACCCGCTTCATCGCCTCGCTCAAGGAGCGGGCCGAAGCCCACGGCGGCCGCACTTTCGACCAGGCAGTGTTCGGGCGGCCGGTGCATTTTGTCGATGACGACAGCGCCGCCGACCGGCAGGCCGAGGCCACCTTGGGCGAGATCGCCCGCGCGGTGGGCTTCAAGGAACTGAGTTTTCAGTACGAACCGATTGCCGCCGCCTTCCATTACGAAACCAGCCTGAGCCGCGAGGAAGTGGTCCTGGTCGCCGATATTGGCGGCGGCACCTCCGATTTCTCCATCGTCCGCCTTTCGCCGGAGCGCGCCCGCGCCGCCGAGCGCTGGAGCGACGTGCTGGCCAACGACGGCATCCACATCGGCGGCACCGATTTCGACAAGCAACTGAGCCTGGCCGAAGTCATGCCGCTGCTCGGCCATCGCAGCCCGTTGAAGAGCGGCCGCGAAATGCCGTCCAGCATCTATTTCAACCTGGCGACCTGGCACACCATCAACTTTGCCTACACCCGCCAGGTCTGGGCCGAACAGCAGCGGCTGTATCTCGAAGCGCAGGCGCCGGAGCAGATCGAGCGCCTGCTCGCGCTGATCCGCGACCGCGCCGGCCATTGGCTGGCCCACCAGGTCGAAGAGGTCAAGATCGCCCTGTCCAGCCAGGAAACGGCCCCGCTATCGCTGGAGCGCTTTGCGCCGGGCGAGCAAATGCTGCTCAGCCGCAGCCAGTTCGACCTCGCCGCCCTGATCCTGGTCGAAAAAATCGAAGCCGCGCTAACCCGGCTGCTGCCCGAAGCCGGGGTGGCCGCCTCGGCCATCGACACCATCTTCTTCACCGGCGGCTCCAGCGGCATCCCCCTCCTGCGCCAGCGCATCGCAGCGCTGTTTCCCCAGGCCAAAGCCGTCGAAGGCGACCTCTTCGGCAGCATCGGCGCCGGCCTGGCAGTGGATGCGGCGCGGCGGTATGGGATGGGATAGGCGGGGGTTTTGGGGGCTGTTCGGCGGGAAGTCGGCCTTTGCCGACGGTCGCGGGGGTACGAGACTACGACTGTTCTCAGTTAATTGCGGACAGTCAGCCGACTTACCGAAAGAGGAATTGCACCGGGTGTTTGATCACCGCATTCGGCACAATTCACTTCCTTCAATGACGTCATACTAGTCGTGCTGGATTAGTCGGAGTGAGTCGTACGCGGTACTATCAGAGCATGATCGACCTGCTTCCCATCCTAGTCCAAGCCACTGCAACAATGCGATTGCAGCTAAAGCAGTGGTTCGCTCGATATCCATCGGGGATGCCCTGGTCAGTGGTGTCGGACTACTGCATTGGCGACGTCAACAAGGGGAACGATGTCTTCAGCTTTGTTGTCATCGCCCCGCACGACAAGGCCGAGAACATCTGCGATTACATAGCCAAGGCAGCGCCCAAGGACATGAAGAACACGAGCAGGGTTCCGCTCGGCCTGGTCCAGTACCTGACTTGTGAGGTGCCCGTGACGTTCAGCGTCTCATTCGTCATGAGGCGGGAGGCCGCACTGCTACGCGACTACCTGAGTGTTGAGGCCATGAGCGCGCTGGTTGCCGGAGCCATATCTTTCTTGGACGACCGCCTTTCGCTTTACCAAGATGCACGCGACATCGACTATCACCAAAGCGCCATCAAGCGGCTGAAAGCCTTCAAGCGAGACCTGGGCCATAAGGGTGCGAACGCCAAGTTGGCTAGGCAGATTCATCTGGTGGCTGCGATGGTGGCGACCCTCAGCAACATGCTCAACCAGGCGGTGAGCGCCAGGGCAATCCGTTGGATTTCTGACCGGGATGCACTCGTTGAGCGCCACGATGCCGTGGTGTCTGATCTGGCGTACGTCTATTACCTGATCCAGGCAATCAACTTCGCCACACCTACGCAGCTGGAGGCTCAAAATCTTGGTGCATCTCTGGCTACGCTTGGTTTTGAGATTCCTGAGAAAACAGGCAAGCACCGCTTCGACGAACTTGTCAGGCTGCCTGACTACCTCGCTGGCACGCTGGCCGACCTGGACAGCGAGACTATGGCCGTATCCAAGGAGAAGTTCGATGTCGTGCTGAACAACGTCTTCGTCAACTCCGAGAGCAACTGGCTGGTGCAACTGCTGTCAAGCGGCGAGCGCATCACGGCACGCTCGGCCCTATTTCGCGGCTGGAACTAGCAGCGACAGCGAAATGCCTCCCAAAGGTCTTGGCGTCATGAGCGTGTCCGAAATTTTGTGTAAAGCCGCCGTTGGTTGCCGCTACGCTAATAGGCAGCTTCGGCCGACGTCCTGTTGTTTCGGTCCGCACCCCATCCCATGCATTTTTGTCTTTTCCCACGGTCGACCGTGATCAAACCTGGATTTCCCCGGTAACCGAGCGGCGGCCGATTCTCCGCGCCGGGTAGTGGCGGCACCTTCGCGACCCCGCTGCAAACCCCAGCCCACACCGCTCTCATCCGCCACCTCCCAGCCACCAGCGTAAAATCCCGTCCCTTCTTTCCCTTCCCGAGTTTCCGATCATGCATCCTGACTTCTGGCATGCCCGCTGGGCGAATAATGAGATCGGCTTTCATCTGGACGAGGTGCAGCCCTTGCTGCTTGAGCACTTTGGCCGCCTGGCGCTGGTTGCCGGCCAGCGGGTTTTGGTGCCGCTGTGCGGCAAGACTCGCGATATCGGCTGGCTGCTGGGGCAGGGGGTGGAGGTGCTTGGCGTTGAGTTGAGCCGGCTGGCGGTGGTGCAGTTGTTTGCCGATCTGGGGCTGGATCCGGTGATTGAGCCGGTGCCGGATCTGGCCGGGGCGGGCGAGTGTTTTCGCGCGCCGGGGCTGGCGGTGTTCGTCGGTGACTTTTTTGCCTTGCGCCGCGAGCAGCTGGGGCCGGTTGATGCGGTGTATGACCGGGCGGCGCTGGTGGCGTTGCCGCCCGAGATGCGCAGCCGCTATGCCGAGCATCTGGCGGCGCTCAGCGAGCGGGCGCCGCAGTTGCTGATCACGCTGGCGTACGATCCGGCGTTGCATGCCGGGCCGCCGTTTTCGCTGGGCGCGGCCGAGGTCGGCGGCTTGTACGACGCAGCCTACCGCATTGACTGCCTGCAGAGCCTGAGCATGCCAGACGGCCTCAAGGGCCGTTTTCCGGCGACCGAGCACGTCTGGCTGTTGCAGCGGCGCTGAGCCCCTGGCTTTTTACGCAGGCGCTTCTGCACTGCTGCGCCCAGTGACTGCGGGTTGCGTTGGCTGAGCCTTGGCTCGGGGGCGGTTTTGCCCCCTTTGTTCAGCCGCCCCAGCGTGGGGGAGCCTTAAAAACCGCGCTTTCCCACGGTCGACCGTGAAAAAGCGCGATTTTCCCCGCCGGTCTCCGCCGACTTCCCGCCTGATCCCGCTTTAGCGCGGCCCGCCGTAGATTTCGGCGAGCTGGTCGTAATGGGCGTGGGCTTCGCTTTCCTGCAGCGCGGCAGTGCGCCATTCCTGCAGGGCCGGGTGGTTGAGCAGGGTGTCGCGGTAGGCAGCGGCGACGGGCGGCAGCGGGATGTTGTAGGTGTCGAAGCGGCAGGCGACGGGGGCGAACATCGCGTCGGCGGCGGAAAATTCGCCGAACAGCCAGGGGCAGGCGTCGGCTGCGAATTGCCGGCGGGTGCTTTCCCAGATTTCGATGATCCGGTCGATGTCGCGCTGCACGTCGGGTTCGGCGGCTTTGCCGCGCAGGCGCAGTTTGAGGTTCATCGGCAGCGCGCTGCGCAGCGCGCCAAAGCCCGCGTGCATTTCGGCGCAGAGGCTGCGGGCGCGGGCGCGCGCGGCGGGGTCGGCGGGCCAGATGCGGGGCTCGCTTTCGGCCAGGGTTTCGATGATCGCCAGGCTGTCCCAGACCTGAAAGCCGTTTTCCCGGTGCAGGCAGGGCACCCGGCCATTGCCGGAGAGCGGCTTGAGCGCGGGGTTGAACGGCCGGCCGGCGACCGAGACCAAGTGCTCGCGGAAGGGCAGGCCAAAGTGCTTCATCACCAGCCAGGGGCGCAGCGACCACGAGGAGTAGTTTTTGTTGCCGAGGTAGAGCTCGTCCATTTCAGTGTCCTTTCTGCGGATCGGGGAAGGCGGGGAGGGGGGCGGCGGGGTGGAGCGCGAGGCGGCTCAGCGCGCTGCCGCGCCGCCAGCGTGAAGGATAGCGCGACTGACGAAGGCCGGGGCGGAGCAATAGCGTGCCCCGGCCTTCGAGGAGCAGCCGGCCGGGTGGGCAGGCGGTGGCTTCGCCGGCTTGCAGATGGTGGTCGCTGCCGCCCCCGGTTGATAGCCAGAATTCGCCGAATTCACAGACCAGTTCGAGGTTTTCGTCGGCGTCGATGCGCAGGGTTTCGCCCGGCTGCAGGCAGAGTCTGGCGTAGGTGGGCATGGGCTGGCTCCTTGGGAATGGGGCTACTGTAAGCCATGCTGCAGCGCATAAAAAGCGATTTGTTTTTCGTCTTTGCGTTAGTATTTCTAACATGAAAAATCTTCCTCCCCTGGCTTCCCTGCGCGCCTTCGAGGCGGTGGCCCGCTTGGACAGCGTGGTCCGCGCCGCCGATGAACTGCATGTCACGCATGGTGCGATCAGCCAGCAATTGCGGGTTTTGGAAAACTACCTCGGGATTCCGCTGCTCAGCCGTCAGGGCCGGCGGCTCAAGGTCAACGAGGATGGCCGCGTCTATGCGCTGCGCCTGCGCATGGCGCTGGCCGACATCGCCGACGCCACCGACGCGATGCTGTCGCTGCCGCGCCCCGACGAGCTGGTGGTTGCCTTGCTGCCGTCGTTCGGTGCGCACTGGCTGGTGCGCCGGCTGCCGCGTTTTGCAGCGGCGCATCCGGGGCTCAAGCTGAGCCTGCGCGCCGGGCTGGAATTGGTCGATTTCACGGTCGACCGTGTCGATGTCGCGATTCGCATGGGGCCGGGCGGCTGGGAAGGCGTCTCGCAGCGCGAGTTGTTTCACGACCAGCTGATCGCCGTTGCTTCGCCGCGCTTCAACGGCGGCGAGCTGCCGCGCACGCCGGCCGAGATTCTGGCCGCGCCCTTGCTGCGTTCGGTCGAAAGCTGGGCGCCGTGGCTGGCCGCCGCCGGGATGGCCGAGGTCGAATTGCGCGGCCCGGTGTTCAACGATTCGGCGCTGATCATCGAGGCGCTGCGCCAGTGCCAGGGGGTGACGCTGACCCGCCGCTCGCTGGTGCATGACCTGATCGCGGCCGGCGAACTGGTGCAGTTGTCGGAGATCGTCACCGATTACGCCAATCCCTACTGGCTGGTCTGGCCGCTGCGCAGCCATGGCAGCGCCAAGCTCAACCTGTTTGCCGACTGGCTGGTCGACGAGGTGCGCCTGTACCGGGCGGCGCTGGTCGGGTGAGCGCAGGGTCGCCGGTGGAGGATGGCGACGGAGGATGGCGACGGATTCAGCGATTGTTATCAATCCCGACACAAAGCCGGGGCTGTTCGCCGCTTAAATGAGCGACAAGGCAAAGGCGATGGAGGGCAGGCGATGAGCGCGGCAACTTTCCCGGCAGCGGGCCATGGCCCGCGCCACACAGCAGGCGTCGGGGCATGACTGCGCGCGTCCCGCCGGCGGCTTTGCCAGCACCTCGGGCCGGGCAGACGCAGGCGGCTGCAGGGCCGGAGCTGGCCTATCTGGTTGCCGAGCAGCAAGGGTTGCCGCTGGCTCTGGTTTGTCGTGAAATCGCCCAGTTGAGGGCCGAAGGCTGGGCGGTGGCGGTGATGCTGGCCACCTCGCCGGGCGAACGCCAACTGGCCGCGTGGCGACCCGGGGAGCAGGCTGTGGCGGCAACGGCCTGTCGGCTCGAAGCCGGCGGCTGGCGAGCCGCGCTGGCGGCCCACGGCTGGGGCTGGCGGCGGCCCTGGGCCTATCTGCGCGCGGCAGCACGGGCACTTGCCGGCAACGGCGGTTGCCGGCCGGGCTGGCGGCAGGCCGGGCAGCATTTTTCCGCCGCCTTGCGGTTGGCTCGCTGGCTGGCCGCCCAGGGGCGGCCGCACCTGCATCTGCATTTTTCGGCGGCAGTGGCGGCGATTGTGCCGCTGGCCCGGATGCTGACGCCATTCAGCCTGTCACTTTCGGTGCATGGCGACGATGCCGCCGGACGCAGCGCGGGGGCCACCCGCCTCCTCGCCGCTGCCGATTTTTATGTCTGCAGCGGGCGTCTGGCGCGCGGCCAGCTGATGCAGGCCTTTCCTGCTGCCGACTGGGGGCGTTTCGAGTTCTGCCCGCCCGGGGTCGGGAGCGTGCCAATCGTTGGCGGCGAACGCAGCCGGCGCCACCGCGACCGCTTCACCATCTGCAGTAGCGGTGCGCTGACTCCAGAGCGGGGCCTGCCGGTCCTGCTCGAAGCGTGTGCGGCACTTCGCGACTGGGGCCGCGATGTCCGCCTGTTACTGCTCGGCAGCGGCCCGGAGGAGGCTGCCTTGCGCGGCCATTGCAAGGCACTCGGGCTGGAGCAGCAGGTTGAGTTCAGGGTGGCGCCGGATTACTCGACGCTGTGCGCCAGTTATCGGGCAAGCCATGTCTTTGTCTTGCCGAGTTTTTCCGAAACGCTGCCCTTGTCGTTGCTCGATGCGATGGCGGCCGGCCTGCCCGGCGTGGCCAGCCGGGTGGGGGCGATTCCAGAAATGATCCGTGACGGGGTCGATGGTTTGCTGGTCAATCCGGCTGACGTGCAGGAGCTGGCCGATGCGCTGGCGCAGTTGATGGATGATCCAGAGTTACGCCAGGAACTAGCCGTCGCCGGGCGCTTGCGGATTGTCGCGGACTACGATTTGGCGACCAATGTGTCCCGGCTAGGCCAGATTTTCCGGATGCGTCTGGGAGGCTTGGGGCGTTCGGGTTGAGCTTGGTCGGGCCCGTGTGCGCGGGGCGGTACTGCTCACCGGCCGGAAAAGCGGCGGCCCCCGAGTGGGGGCCGTGCGGGAGAGACGCGGTCGCCGGCATTTTTGTCTTTTTTGCCGGTCGACCGTGGTGATGCGGGGTTTT
>ERZ1066115.458-NODE-458-length-10429-cov-18.420378_pt1 | contig 10429 bp, 5 predicted proteins | sample MGYA00382762_ERZ1066115 | MGnify/ENA primary metagenome ERZ1066115 (study PRJEB33369, sample SAMEA5778345) | biofilm metagenome | biome: Industrial cooling water; feature: Water cooling tower basin; material: Biofilm | place: United Arab Emirates | collected... | reverse complement strand
CGGCGTACAAGCTTTGCAGCAAGGCCGCGCTGACTTCGCTGGCCGGCAGGTCAAAGGCAATGCGCCCATCCCTGAGACCGACGATGCGGGAAAAATGGCCGAGCGCGAGGTCGACCGCGTGCAGGCTGGCGACCAGCGTTGCCTGGCGTTGTTCGGCCTCGGCGACCAGCAGGGCAATGGTTTGCCGGGCCAGCGTCGGGTCGAGTGCCGAAACCGGCTCGTCGGCGAGGATCAGCTCGGGCTGCTGGTAGAGGACGCGGGCGATCCCGACTCGTTGCAACTGGCCGCCGGAGAGCTGGTCGCAGCGGACAAACAGCTTGTCGGCGAGGTCGAGGCGGGCGAGCGCGGCGCGAGCGCCGGCGAGGTCCTGCGGGTAGAGCAGCGAGGCCAGCGATTTCCACAGCGGCCAGCGTCCGAGGCGGCCGGCAAGGACGGCGGTGACCACCCGCTGGCGGCCGGGCAGGGGCGGCGCCTGATGGATCAGGCCGAGGCGCGGGCGCAGGGCGTGCAGCCGGTTTACGGTCGACGTCGGGGTGACCGCGAAATCGAGCACCCGGCAGTGGCCCCGGCTGGCCCGTTGAGCGGTTGCCAGCAGCGACAGCAGGCTAGTCTTGCCGGCGCCGGAGGGGCCGATCAGCGCAATCCGCTCGCCGGGGGCGGCGCTGAGCGAAATCCCGCGCAGCGCCGGATAGCCGTTGGCGTGGCACAGGTCCACGCCGTCAAGGGCAAAACCCATGGGCTTACTTCAGCAGCCCGGCAGCGTGGGCCGCCTTCTCGATCCCGTCGTAGTTCTCCCTTTTGGTCGGGATGAACTTGGCAGCGCGCTGCAGCGCCATGATCTCGGCGTGTTCCGGGTTCTTCGGGTCAAGCTTGAGGAAGGCGTCGGTCAGCTTCTTGATCACCACCGGGTCGAGGTCGCCGCGCACCGTCCAGTTGTAGTCGAAGTAAGTCGGCGTGGTGGCAAAGACGCGGACCTTGTCGGGATCGACTTTTTTGGCTTCGACCAGCTTGTCCCAGACCGAGGCATTCAACACCCCGGCCTCGGCCTTGCCGGCGGCAACGAAGGCGACGGTGGCGTCATGGGCGCCGGAGAAGGCGACGTTCTTGAAATCCTTTTCCGGATTGAGGCCCGCCTGCTGCAGGAAAAAGCGTGGCATCAGGCTGCCCGAGGTCGACGACGGGGCGCCGAAGGCGAAGGTCTTGCCCTTGAGGTCGGCCAGCGACTTGATTCCCGGATCGGCGGTGATGAATTTGGAGGTGAACTTGGCGTCTTCCTCGCGCTGGACGATGGGGATCGCCGTGCCCGCAGCAGTTCCTTGTGTGCGAATTTTTGCCTGCACGAAAGTGAAGCCGCCCAGCCAGGCGAGGTCGAGCTTCTTGGTCGCCAGCGATTCGACGACAGCGGCGTAGTCGGAGACAGGCGTGAACACCACCTTCATTCCGGTCTGCGCTTCGAGGTATTTGCCGAGCGGGGCGAACTTGCGTTGCAGCTCGGTCGGGGCTTCGTCGGGGATTGCCGAGACCCGCAGCACTTCGGCGGCCTGGGTGGTGATGGCGGTCAGGGAAAGACTGGTGGCGAGGGCGCAGGCAAGCGCCCCCTTGAGCGCCGTGCGGCGCAGGGAGAGGCGGGACATCGACAGGGCTCCGTTTTTGACAACAACTATCGCCGCGCGGAATCGCGGCGACTTACATGGCGCCGGAGGGCGCCGCTCAGGTGCGGTACGCAGACCGCGCCGGGATTATACGCCGGCTTGCCATCTGCCTCGCCGTGGACGGCGGGGCTTCGGCTTCTGTGTCAAAATGGTGTAATTCGATAGGCGTATAGTTTTTTACGGATTTCCCATGTTGCAGCGCGTGCTGGCTTACCTGACGCAAACCCTGCGCGGTTTCGTTTTTTCCTCGACCATGGTGGTTGCGGTGCTCGCATTTACCGGTGCCGCCCTGTCGGCCACCCTGCTCTACGAGCACCTGCTCGACCAGCGGGCCCGCGATACCTCGGCCCAGATCACCCGCCAGACCTATCTCGCGGTGCAGGATGCCTTGCGTCAGCCGGATGGGCATCGTGAGGCGCAACGCTTGATCGACACCTTCCGCCTGGTCTTTCCGCAAAACCTGAGTGCGATCCGGATTCAGGGCGTCGGCAGCAACACGGCGGCCGAGCTGCAGGCGCAGGGCGTGGTGGTCGAGGCGCTGGGCGATACCCTGCGCTATTCCTATCCGCTGGCGGCGGCAGCCCAGTGCCAGTCCTGCCACCGTCAGCTTGACAGTGGCCAGTTGCCGTTCGGGGCGGTGGTGGTCGACTACGCGTGGCCGCGTCTGACCGACGAGTCGCGCCTGCATTACATTGCCTTGTTCATCGGCTTGGGGGCGCTGGCCTTGCTGACCTCGCTGGCGGTGTCGCTGTCATCGACCCGCAAGATCCATCGTTCCCTCGACTTGCTGGCGGAACGGGTCGAGGAGGTGAACAGCATTCGCGACGTCGAACGCCTGCAATTGAACGATGTCGATCTCGGCTTCCGGGAGTTGAACGACACCTTCAAGCATGTCACGCATCTGGTGCAAAGGTTGAAGGGCGTGGCGGTCGACCGCGATATTCTCGAATTCGAAATCAGTCTGCTCGAAAAACTGATCATCACCACCAACGTGGTCAAGGACTGGCGGGCCTTCATCAAGAACCTGCTGGTCGAGATCAACCAGATCGTCGATGCCTACGCCCTGGTCACCATTTTCAAGGTCGACGAAGAGGCCTACGAGTGCGAGGTGTTCTGGCGCTATCCGCCGACCGAGAACACCCGCCGGCAATTCGAGACCGTGCTGCAGCGGCGGCTCGACGAGACGCCGTTCATGGCCGGTGCCGTGTTCCTGCCGGTGGCGCACAATATTGCCGAGGATGGCGGTGCGGTTGAGCTCGACGAGCGCCAGATCGAGTTGCAGACCAAGTCGCTGGTGCTGGAAACCCCGCGTATCGGCGGGATCGCCGGGATTGGCCTGCAAACCACCATCCTGGCCACCGATAATGTGCGCAAGATGGTGATCGGCAGCATTCTGACCGCGATGCTCAATCTGGTCGGCTCGGTCAAGGCGATCTACAAGTACACCAAGGACCTCGAGCACTACGCGACCCGCGACCCGCTGACCGGCCTGTATAACCAGCGCATGTTCTGGGAGTTGCTGGCGGCCGAGGAAAAGCGCGTGCAGCGCAGTGAGGATTCGTTTGCGCTGATGGTGATCGACCTCGACAACTTCAAGCAGATCAACGACGGCTATGGCCACCATGTCGGCGATACCTTCCTGCAGACTTTTGCTGCCGGGCTCAAGCAGGCGGTGCGTCAGGCCGATCAGCTATGCCGCTACGGCGGCGACGAGTTCTGCGTGATCCTGCCGCAGGCCGACGAAGGCGAAGCGCACGGGGTGGCCAAGCGGGTCGCCGAGATGCTCGAAAGCTTTGTCTGCCAGGCGCCCGATGGCACGCCGCTGAAAGCGACGGCATCAATCGGGATTGCGGTTTATCCGCAGCACGGCAACACGCCCAAGGACATCTTCCTGATCGCCGACAACATGATGTACAAGGCCAAGCGCTCGGGAAAAAATGCGATTGCTGCGCCCAATGCCGACGAATTGGCCGAAGCCTTCCGCAAGCTGGCGGAAAAAATGGCGATGATCCAGCGGGCCCTCGACCAGAAACGCATTGTTCCGTATTTCCAGCCGATTTGCGGCGTGGGCGACGGGCAGGTGGCGATCCACGAGTTGTTGATGCGGATCGACATCGACGGGCGGATCGTTCCGGCCGGCGAATTCATCGCCGAGGCCGAACGGATGGGGCTGGTGCACCAGATGGATTACCTGTTGATCGAGCAGGCTTTCGCCCAGGTCCAGGCCGCCGCCTATCGTGGCATGCTCTTCATCAACCTGTCGCCCAAGTCGCTGATCATCGGCGAATTCGTCAGCAAGGTGCGGCATCTGGCCGAGCATTACGGGGTTGTGCCGGGGCAGATCGTGTTCGAGATCACCGAGCGCGAAACCGTCGGCAACCTGGCGGTGCTCGAAGCCTTTGTGCTTGAACTCAAGGAGCAGGGCTTCTGCTTCGCGATCGACGATTTCGGCTCGGGCTATTCGAGCTTCCATTACATCAAGCACTTTCCGGTCGATTTCATCAAGATCGAAGGCGAGTTTGTGCGCAATGTGGTCGATGACGAGGTCTATCGCGCTTTCATCAAGAGTATCGCCACCCTGGCGCAGGAACTCGGGATGCGCACCATTGCCGAGTTTGTCGAGGATCGCCCGATTCTCGACGAGTTGCGGCTGTTCGGTATCGACTATGCCCAGGGGTATTACCTGGGGCGGCCGCAGGCGAGCTTGCATCCGGCCGGCACCCGGCTGCCGGCGTAAGGCGGGAGACGCGCTATGAACAAGGAGTGGTCGACCCTGGTGGCACAACTGGCAGCGCTGCTGCTGGCGCGTGGCGAATGGCTGGCGGTGGCTGAATCCTGCACCGGTGGTTGGCTGGCGCAGGAGCTGACCGCGCTGGCTGGCAGTTCGCAGTGGTTCGAGCGCGGTTTCGTGACTTACTCCAATGCCGCCAAGTGCGAGCTATTGGGGGTGCCGGAAGCGACATTGGCAGCGCACGGGGCGGTCTCCGAGGCGACCGTTCTGGCGATGGCGCAGGGCGTGCTGGCACGGGCGCCGGTGCACTGGAGCGTGGCGATCAGCGGCGTCGCCGGCCCGGCCGGTGGTTCGCCGGAGAAGCCGGTGGGCACCGTGTGTTTTGCGTGGGCGGGTAAAGAATGGGGGGGCGAGGTGCAGACCTGCCACTTTGCCGGCGACCGCGAAGCTGTCCGCCGTCAGGCCGTGTTGCAGGCGTTGCGGGGCTTGCTGGTGCGCATCGAGGGCGCCGGGGTTTGCGTTTGAACGACGGCTTTGGAAGTTGCCCGATGGTTTTTTCGGTTTTTTACGGTCGACCGTAAAAGGCCCCCGCTATTGCCGGTGAGCGGCTTAGGTTTGTGGTGGCGCCAGGACAACCCGTCCTTTGCCTGCCCGTTTGGCCATGTACATGGCGCTGTCGGCGGCGGTCAGCAGGACGGTGCGGGTATGGCCGTGCATGCCGCCAAGCGCGACGCCGATGCTGGCGCCTAGTTGGCAGCAAATCCGGTCCTCGCCCAGCTGCATGGGCGGCTGCAGCGCTGCGATGACGGCATGGCCAGCGTCAATGGCTGCTTGCGGGCCGCTGACGTCGAGCAGAACGATGACGAATTCGTCGCCGCCGAGGCGGCCGACAAAAGCCTCTTTGCCGAGTCCGGCCTGCAAACGCCGGGCAACTTCGATCAGGGCCTGGTCGCCGATTTCGTGGCCGTGGTTGTCGTTGATTGGCTTGAAGCCGTCGAGGTCGATGAACAGGATCGCATCGCAGGGGGGCGCCGCGCTGCACAGGCGCTGGTCGAGCAGTTCGCCGAGACGGGCGCGGTTGGGCAGGCCGGTCAGCGCATCGTGCATGGCCAGATATTCGATCCGTTCGCGTGCCGCCTCTTCTTCCGAAATATCGCGGACCAGGCCGATGAACAGGCTGCCGTTGTCGCGTTCGATTTCGGTGACCGAGAGTTGCATTGGAAAGATTTCGCCGTTGCGCCGCCGGCCACGGACCTTGCGGCCGGCACCGATAATGTGCGGTGTGCGCTCGCTCTGGTAACGGGCGAGGTAAGCATCATGTTCGTCCCGGTAGGGCTGCGGCATCAACAGTTTGACGTTCTGGCCGATGACCTCGGCTGGCCGGTAGCCGAAAATTTTTTCTGCCGCCTGGTTGAAGGTCTTGACGATGCCGCGTTCGTTGATCGCGATGATTCCCTCGAAGACGTTGTCAAGGATGCTGAACAGGCTGTCCTGGATCAGTTTGATCCGCTGCATCACATTGATCCGGGACTGGAGCACGGCAAAATTGATGGGTTTGGTCAGGTAATCGTCGGCGCCGGCATCGAGTCCGGCCACCACTTCCTCGGTCGAGGTGAGCGCGGTGATCAGCAGCAGAGGAATCCAGCGGTCGCCACCCAGGGCCTTGATTTGCCGGGTGGCTTCGATCCCGTCCATTTCCGGCATCACCACATCGAGCAGAACCAGGTCAGGGCGTGCCTGCTGGTAGGCATCGACCGCTGCCCGTCCGTCCATCACATAGGTGACTTCGTGTCCCCAATCTTCAAGTGTGCGGCTGATGTGCAGCCCTATGGCTTTCGAGTCTTCGGCAAGCAGGATCTTCATTGCTGGACCTGGTGTGGGAGTGGCCGTTTATGGAGGTGGTGATGCTCTCAGATTATAATCGACAATGGAGGTTTGTTAGGTTTGAGATTTTTTTTGTTATTAACCCGGCAAATCGATGGCGCATTAAAGGTGCTGTCCAATCCATTGATTTTTTTCAAGAAAATCATGTGCAATGTGGTCTGTAGAATTGCTGGGTTAATGGCCTGAGAGGTTAATTACTTATTCTGCGAATGATCCATTTAAGGATTCTCTGAACAAGTGGTGCTTTGAAAAACTGGACGCATGAAAATCAATGGCTTGCAGAGTGCGAGGCCAGATTTTTAGTACTTATGCAGACCGTCCTTAATTTGTTTTTGGTGGTGTTTTGAATGTGATTTAATTTATGTGTTGAAAGTTATAATTGTTAGCGGTGAATTTTTGTATTTTTATTTTTTGCTAAGCCAGTGCAGTAATTTTGAATTAAATCGATCAGGGTTGATTGGTTTTGTTAAAAAATCATTCATTCCTGCTGCTAGGCAGCGCTCACGATCTTCATCGAATGCATTGGCAGTCATTGCTATTATAGGAATGTCTTGCGTACTACTCAGCTTGCGAATACAGCGCGTCGCCTCTATTCCATCTAATGTCGGCATTTGCAGGTCCATGAGAACTAAGTCATATTTTTTTGTTTTTATGAGCGTTACTGCTTGTATCCCATTTTCTGCTTCATCAACTTCTAGGCCACTCTCTTCGAGTAGAGAGCGAGTTACTTCCCGGATGATGGGTTCGTCTTCGACAAGAAGAATTCGATTTCCTGCGAAATTTTTTCTTAGTTTTTCTTGGGCGTCTGGTATCTGCTGGATTTCGGCCATGCTTCTTCTATCTGACTTTTCTGGTTTTGCTAGGCGGCAAGTAAACCAGAATAAGCTGCCGCCACTTGGTATCGATTCCGCACCGACAGTTCCATTCATTAATTTTGCCAACCGGCGAGAAATTGACAAGCCCAATCCTGTGCCGCCATGGCGTCGGGTTATGCTGCTGTCTCCCTGGGAAAAGTCCTCGAAAAGATTCTGAATTGCTCCTGGCGTGATCCCAATTCCGCTATCTTGGACTTCAAATTTTAGGGTGGTGCTATTTTCTGTTTCGTCTTGGAGATAGGCGCGGATTAGAATATTTCCTGAATTAGTAAATTTTATGGCGTTTGACAAATAGTTGATTAGTATTTGCGATAGGCGGGTCGGATCGCCGCATGCGAAATCAGGTAGATTTTCATTGTCTACGAATCGGATATCTATCCCTTTGTTGTATGCTGCATCAGAGAATATTAGTAAGGCACTGTTTATTGTATCCCTGATAGAGAAGTCGATCATTTCCATCGATATTTTCCCTGCTTCTATTTTTGATAAATCCAGGATGTCATTAACGATGCCTAGTAAATGGCGTCCGGCTGTTTCTATTTTATCAAGTTGAGATAATTGCCATGCTGTTGCATTGCGTCTCATGATGTGGGTCATGCCAAGTACCGCACTTAGCGGGGTACGGATCTCATGACTCATGTTTGCTAAAAACGCAGATTTTGCTTCTGCTGCATGTTGCGCTGCATCTAGCGCATGAGTTAAAGCATGATTAGTCTTATCAAGAGCAGCAGTGCGCTCTTTAACTAAATCTTCTAGGTGGCGACGATGGCGCTCTAATTCTTTTTTTGTTCGTTTTTTTTCTGTTATATCTTCTTTGATGTCTACGTAGTAGACGATGCCCCCTTTATTATCGAAAACGGGAACAATAATTTCGTATTCGGTATAGCACTCTCCATCTTTTCGTCGATTAATTATCTCTCCCCGCCAGGTTTGCCCGCTCGAAATTGTTGACCACAATCGGGTGAATACGGCTGGTGGCGTTTTTCCTGACTTGAAGAGTCGAGGGCTCTGTCCAATGAGTTCCTCCAAGGAGTAGCCGCTGGTGAGACACAAAGCACGATTGGCATAGCAGATTTCCCCTCGTGCATTTGTGATCAAGGTAGAGAGTGGATTTTGCTCTATGGCAAGAAAGATCATGCTGAGCTTTTCGGATGCGTGCTCGCATTTGTCATGTATCTTTTCCTGCTTTTCTAGCGCTTCCAGCCCTGCATGAATAGCTTGAATGAAGGAATCATTAGTCATTATTTTTCCTAATTCTATTCTGCTGAGTCAACTAAAAATGTCTTGTTTTGACTCGCTGATTTCGATTCTGTCACGCTTGTAGAGGCTGGGCAACCATAAGTGTTGATTATGAGGTCGACTTTTATGGGTGGAATGAGAGCAATTGAGGATGCTTCTGTCCTGCAAGTGGCAAAAAATATTGGAAGGCGGCGCCGTGAATTAGGGTTGACACAAGCTCAATTGGCCGAGCGCTTGGGGGTCGAAACTGAAACCCTTTCCAGGTTTGAGCGTGGCAAGCATGCTCCAACGCTTAGAAATTTGATCCGTCTGGCCGAGTTGCTGCAAACAACGGTGACTGACTTGTTGGCAGAGCATAAACGGGCACCTTGTGATGATGTGCTAGTAATATCTGCATGGCTGCAGCCGTTATCTTCGGAGGATCGATTGTTTGCCTTGGGGGTGCTGAAGCAGTGTTGCGACTATCTCGGAACATCCCGGTCATAGACGCTGCGATTGTGTGCTCACTGCTATGGCTTCATTAGTCTGATATAAGTGCATTCGTCGACTAATGATCGCGAGGTACAAATGTAGGTCTTCGATAGCTGTGCCTTGGGCTTTTCGCTTGTCGACCGTGAACCGCTGCGAAATCAGCCCGGCAGAGGCTCGAACAGGGCAGCCAGGTCGTCGTTGCCGAACTTGACCTCGACGTTGTGATCCTCGGAGAGGATGCCGGCGGCCAGTTCGGCCTTGCGCTCCTGCAGCGCGAGGATTTTTTCCTCGATGCTGCCCTGGACGATCAGCTTGTAGACGAAGACTGGCTTGTCCTGGCCGAGGCGGTGGGCGCGGTCGGTGGCCTGGTTTTCGACCGCCGGATTCCACCACGGGTCGTAGTGGATCACGGTATCGGCGGCGGTCAGGTTGAGGCCGACGCCGCCGGCTTTCAGGCTGATCAGGAAAATCGGCACCTCGTTGTTCTGGAAGCGGCGGATCGGGGTTTCGCGGTCGTTGGTGTCGCCGGTCAGGGTGACGTAGTCGAGGCCGGCGCGGGCGAGTTCGTCCTCGATCAGCGCCAGCATGCTGGTGAATTGCGAGAAGAGCAGGATGCGTCGCCCTTCCTCGACCAGTTCCGGCAACATCTCCATCAGCAGGTCGAGCTTGGCGCGCTCCTTGACCTTGCGCGCCGAAGTACCCTTGACCAGGCGTGGGTCGCAGCAGACCTGGCGCAGCTTGAGCAGGGCGTCGAGGATCACGATCTGGCTGCGGGCGAAGCCCTTGCTGGCGATTTCCTCGCGGACCCGGGCGTCCATCGCGGCGCGCACGGTTTCGTAGAGGTCGCGCTGGCTGCCTTCGAGTTCGACGCTGCGCACGATGATGGTTTTCGGTGGCAATTCGGTGGCCACGTCTTCCTTCTTGCGGCGCAGGATGAAGGGCCGGATGCGGCGGGCGAGCAGGTCGCGGCGGGCGGTGTCACCCTGCTTTTCGACCGGGGTGCGCCAGAACTTGGTGAATTGGCGGCTGCTGCCGAGAAAGCCGGGGAGCAGGAAATCGAACTGGCTCCACAATTCGCCGAGGTGATTTTCCAGCGGCGTGCCGGTCAGGCACAGACGGTGCCGCGCGTCCATCTTGCGCACCGCCTCGGCGCTCTGGCTCTGGGCGTTCTTGACGGTTTGTGCCTCGTCGAGGATCAGCAGGTGATAGCTGTACTTCATCAACTCGTCGGCATCACGCCAGAGCAGCGGATAGGTGGTCAGCACCACGTCGTGCTCGGCGATTTCGGCAAAGCGCGTCTTGCGTTCCGGGCCGTGCAGCGAAAGCACGCGCAGATCGGGGGCGAAGCGTGCGGCTTCGTTCTTCCAGTTGAAGATCAGCGAGGTCGGCAGGATGATCAGCGCCGGTTTGTCGAGACGACCGCCTTCCTTTTCGAGCAGCAGGTGGGCCAGCGTTTGCGCCGTCTTGCCGAGACCCATGTCGTCGGCGAGGATGCCGGAGAGTTTCTGTTCGCGCAGGAATTGCAGCCAGGCCAGGCCTTCCTTCTGGTAGGGGCGCAGTTCCAGGCCGAGGCCGGC
>ERZ1066115.456-NODE-456-length-10521-cov-17.417160_pt1 | contig 10521 bp, 7 predicted proteins | sample MGYA00382762_ERZ1066115 | MGnify/ENA primary metagenome ERZ1066115 (study PRJEB33369, sample SAMEA5778345) | biofilm metagenome | biome: Industrial cooling water; feature: Water cooling tower basin; material: Biofilm | place: United Arab Emirates | collected... | reverse complement strand
GCGATGGCGGCGGCAAAACGCTCGGCGGCACGCTCCGCCGGCATTAAAAAAGGCATTTTGTAGGGGTTGACCGTAGTCATCGGCGTTGCGATGTAGCCGGGAGCGATGGTCACCACCTGCGGACCGTTTTCACCGCGCATTTCCAGGCGCAGGCTCTCCAGATAGGCGATGGCCGCCGCCTTCGACGCCGAATAGGCCTCCGCCCCCGGCAAGCCGCGAATGCCGGCGACCGAGGCGATGCCGACCAGCCGCCGCCGGGTGGGCCGCTCGGCGGCTCGCATCGCCGGAATGAAGGGGGCGAAGGTCGCGGCCATGCCATAGACGTTGATGTCGAGAATCCGCCGGATCACCGCCAGGTCTTCGGCACACTCGGTCAAGGTGCCGGCCGAAACCCCGGCCGACGCGATCACGATGTCAGGCGCGCCGAAACGGACGATGAAATCGGCGGCGGCGGCCTGCAAGGCCGGGGCATCAGCAACATCGAGCGGATAACAGGCATGCCCGCCGCCAAGGCGGTCATTCAGCGCCTGCAGTACCTCGCCGCGCCGGGCCGCCAGGCCGAGGCAGGCGCCTTGTGCCGCGTAGTAAACGGCAAGCGCCTCGCCGATTCCCGACGAGGCGCCCGTGATGAAGACCTTCAGCGCCAATTACTTCTTGCCGCTTTTCTCGCTGCGCGACTTGGCGATCAGCTTGTCGGTGATCGCCAGTGCCTCAGCGAAATCCTTGCCGCCAACCAGATACTTTCCATCGACCGCCAGCGCCGGCACGCCCTGGATCTTGTAGGCCTGGGCCAGCTGATCACCACGCTTGACCTTGCTCATGATCCCGAAGGACGAGAAGACCTCGGAGAACTTGCGGGCATCGACACCCTTCTTGACCAGCCAGTCCTGCATCGTCTTCTCGTCGAAGAGGTTGATCCGCTCGGCGTGAATCGCCTTGAAGATATCGGCCTCCAGCCGCTTCAGGTCGCCGGTGGCCTCCAGCGCGTAATACAGGCGGGCAACGTTGGCCCAGGCCGCCCGGCCGAAGCTGACCGGCACCTTGCGCACGACCACGTCGGCACCCTGCCGGGCCACCCAAGGCGACAACAGCGGCTCGAATTCGGCGCAATGCGGGCAACCGTAGCTGAAGAACTCCAGCACCTCGATCTTGCCCGGCTCCTCGGTCGGCTGCGCCGGAACAATCGGGGTGAAGTCCTTGGCGGCAGGCTGGGCGAAGGCGGGTACGGTCAACAAGCTGCCGGCGGCAAACAGGGCAGCGACAAAGCCACGACGATTGAAAGCCATCACGAAAACTCCTTATTTGGCGAGCTGGGCATCAATGCCCGAACGCGCCAGGTCGGCGCGCACCTTGTTCACATCCTCGATGCGCGAGTAGGGACCAACGCGCACCCGGTAGTAAGTCTTGTCCTGCACCATCACCTGCTGCACCACCGCCTCCACCCCCATGAAGGCCAGCTTGGCCTTCTGGTTGTCGGCGTCCTGGGCGGTGCTGAAGGAACCGGCCTGAAGGAAGAGCGGGGTCTTGCTCTCCTTGGGCTCTTCCTTCCTGGCCTCTTCCTTCTTTTCTTCCTTCTTCGGCTCTTCCTTCTTCGCTTCCTCTTTCCTGGCCTCGTCCTTCTTCACCTCGGGTTTGGCCGGTGCGGCCGCGCCCTTGTCCATCGCCGCCTCGCTCTTGCCGGGCAGGATGTCGTAGAACTGGAAGCGCTTTTCCGGCACCGGATCGCCCGGCTTGCCAGGCAGTGCCATCGGCTGTGCCGGCTGGCCGTTGGCGGCCTGGCTGTGGTCGGCCCTAGTCGGCAATGGCACCTTGTTGGCGAAGGGCAGCGGCGACTTGTTGAGGTACCAGACCACCCCGGCGGCGATCCCGACCCCGAGTACCAGGCCGATGAACATGCCGACCAGCGTGCCGCCGCCGGATTTTTTCCTGGCCGGCTGTGCCTGGCGGCGCGGCGGCTTCATGTCGCGACTCATCGTCTCTCCCTGCGCGAATTACATCGACTCAGGGCAGCTGGTGCCGAGAATCGCCATGCCATTACGGATCACCTGACGCACGGCAGCGGCCAGCGCCACCCGGGCCAGGCGCAGCGCCTCGTCGTCAACCAGCATGCGCTCGGCGTTGTACCAGCCATGGAATTCGCCAGCCAGGTCCTTGAGGTAGAAGGCAATTTGGTGCGGCGCCAGGTCGCGCGCGGCAGTCTCGACCACTTCGCGGAACTGCGCCAGCTGGTTGGCAATCGCCAACTCGCGCTCGTTGCTCAGCAGCGACAGATCGGCAGCAGCCAATTCAGCAAGATCGCCACCCAGTTGCTCGGTCCACTGGTTGATCACAGAACAGACGCGGGCATGCGCGTACTGGATGTAATAGACCGGGTTCTCGTTGGTCTGGCTCTTGGCCAGGTCGAGATCGAAATCGAGGTGCTGGTCGGACTTGCGCAGCGCGTAGAAGAAGCGGCAGGCGTCGTTGCCGACTTCGCGGCGCAGTTCGCGCAGGGTGACGAACTCGCCCGAGCGCGTGGACATCGAGGCCTTCTGGCCGTTGCGATAGAGCACGGCGAACTGGACCAAGGCCACCTGCAGCTTGTCGCTGTCGAGGTCGAGCGCCTTGATCGCGCCGGTGACGCGCGGGATGTAACCGTGGTGGTCGGCGCCCCAGATATTGATCACCTTGTCGAAACCACGCTCGAACTTGTTCAGGTGGTAGGCGATATCGGAGGCGAAATAGGTGTAGAGGCCGTTTTCGCGCTGGACGACACGGTCCTTCTCGTCGCCGAAGGCGGTGGACTTGAACCACTTGGCGCCGTTCTGCAGGTAGATGTGACCCTTCTCTTCGAGCAGGGCAACGCAGCGGGCAACCAGGCCAGTGTCGTAGAGCGATTTTTCGGAATACCAGACCTCGAATTCGACACCGAATTCCTTCAAGTCGTCGCGACAGTCTTCGAGCTGTTCGTTGAGCGCGTGCTGATGCACGTAATGCCAGTCGCCGCCGAGCAGTTCCTTGGCCTGGGCGATCAGCGCATCGAGATGCAGTTCGCGCTGCTTCTTGGCTTCGTCGTCGGCGCGACCAGCTTCCGGCAGGCCCGGCGTGCCGGCGACCACATCGGCGGCGGCACGGACGAACTTGTCGCCGTGGGCGACCGTCATCTGCCTGGCCATTTCGCGGACATAGTCGCCCTGATAGGCGTTGGGCGGGAATTGAACCGTCTGGCCGTGCTGGTCGAGATAGCGCAACCAGGTCGACAGGCCGAGGATGTCCATCTGGCGGCCGGCGTCATTGACGTAGTACTCGCGGGTCACATCCCAGCCGGCAAACGACAGCAGGCTGGACAGCGAAGCACCGTAAGCGGCGCCGCGACCATGCCCGACGTGGAGCGGGCCGGTCGGGTTGGCGGAAACGAACTCAACCTGCACCTTCTGGCGGCCACCCACGGTCGACCGGCCAAAATCGGCTTTTTCGGCGAGCACGGCCTTGACCACACCGGTCTTGCTGCCCGCATCGAGCTTGAAATTGATGAAGCCGGCACCGGCCACTTCAGCCGCCGTCACCAAACCGGACACCGGCAGCTCGTTGACCAGTTGCTGCGCAATTTCGCGCGGATTCTTCTTCAGCGCTCGCGCCAACTGCATCGCCAGGTTGGTGGCGAAATCGCCGTGCGACGGGTCACGCGGGCGTTCGAGCTGGATCGGCGTATCGGCAGCGGCAGGCGCAACGCTGGCCAGGGCCTGTTGCAACAACGCGGTGAGTTGGGTTTTGACGTCTTGGGCCATCGGAATTCGGCGAAAAAAGCAAAACGCCAATTATACGCTGCCGACCGCTGAACATTCTGGATTGACCAGCCGGCCCGCAGGTAGGAATCTATAACCAATGACCGGGGACAATAAACTGCAAAAACGCTAAGATTCGCAAAAAACTTCACTTCCAGGGAATCACCATCATGAATCCGACCATTTTTCTGATCGAAGATGATCCCGCATCTGCCCGCCTGCTGCAGATGATGCTGAAGAACGATGCCGAGATCGAGGTCTTTGAACAGGCAGAAGACTGCCTGATGCGCCTGGAAGAGGGCAAGCCCAGCGTCGTCCTGCTCGACGTCGGACTCCCCGGCATCGACGGCTATGCGCTCTGCGAGCAGCTCAAGCAGCGCCCCGACACCGCCGACATCCCCGTGATCTTCATTTCCGGCCATGTCGAGATGGAAGCCCGGATTCGCGCCTACGAACTCGGCGCCCACGACTTCATCGTCAAACCCTTTGACGTCACCGAGGTGCGCAGCAAGATCAGCCGCCTGCTCGACAGCCTGCGCGAGCGCGCCGGCTTCAATACCCGACTGGAAGAATCCGACCTGCTGACCACGCTGATCCTGTCAAATCTCGACGAATACGCAGTCGTGCTCAAGTACCTGCGCGACCTGAATTCCTGCACCTCGCCGCAGGAAATGGCGCAGATGACGCACACCATGCTGCGCGGCTTCGGTCTCTCCGGCGCTGTCCAGCTGCGCCTGCCGGACAGCACCCTGAATACCTCGGCCGACGGCGAAGCGACGCCGATTGTCGCGTCGATCCTGAACCACGTGCGGCTGATGAACCGGATTTTCGAGTTCAAGAAACGCGGGGTCTATAACTTCGAGCGGATCACGATGATTGTCGACAACATGCCGGTCGACGACCCCGAACGCTGCGGCCGCCTGCGCGACCACCTGGCGATCGCGATCGAAACCGCCGACGCCCGCCTGGCCGGCCTGCTTGCCGCTTCGGCCAACAGCCGCGCCGACCACAACGTGAACGAAATCCTGCAACTGCTGGGCACCGCCACCGAGGAGTTTTCCCTGCGCCAGCGCACTGCGCAGGAGGCCGGCCGTGAAGTGATGCGCGAACTCACCGAAGAAATGCACGGCACCTTTGCCCACCTGGGGATGAACCAGCTGCAGGAAGACAGCATCCTCGACCTGATCGAGCAGAAAACCCAGAAGCTGATCCTGATCTACGACGCCACCGCCGCGACCCAGGCCACCCTGCAAAAACTGCAGGCGCAAATGAACTCGATGCGCCAGACCCTCAAGGGCTAGACCGCCAGCGCGGCGGGCAAGGCCGCCCAGGCGGCCCGCTTGGCGGCGTAGGACAAGGCGGCATGCGCCGGGCTGGTCGACGGCAGGCGCTGCGTCGGCGGCCACCCCGGGCGCCTCCCGAGATGCCGCCGGAAGGCATTTTCGGCGGCCGCACCATTAAAGAAAATCTGCCGAATTCCCGGGTGGACCGTGAAAAAGGCCGCAAAGTCATTGACCTCGATGCTGGCGCCGACAATCGCGGCATCCAGGCTGCCGGTACGCCGACAACCGGCGATTACATCCCACAACGCCACGCCGGCCGCGTTCAGCGCAGCCAGTCGCTGCGCATAGGGCCAGCGCCGGTCGATTCCCAGCAAGTCGTCGATCAAGGGCCAGAAGGCATTGCGGGGATGGGCGTAGTATTCCCCGGCACACAGCGAAGCCTCTCCCGGCATGCTGCCGAGCACCAGCACCCGCGCGCCGGCCTGCGCCGCCGGCGCGAAACAGCGCACCTCGCTCAAGCGGTGACCACCCGGTTCTTGCCCGAACGCTTGGCCAGATACATCGCGGCATCGGCCCGCTGGATCGCCGCATCGCCGCTTTCCTCCGGCAACAACTGCACCAGGCCGGCGCTGAAGGTGATCAGCACATGCTCACGCCCCGACAGATAGATGCGCCGGGTCAGCTCCCGCTGCAGTCGGACAATCACATCAACCCCCTCGTTTTGTGGCGTCGCCGGCATCAGGATGACGAACTCCTCACCGCCGTAACGCGCCAGCGAATCGGTCGGGCGAATGCAGCTGCGCGCGACCTCGACCAGATGCTGCAACGCAGCGTCGCCGGCCCGGTGACCGAGCCGGTCATTGAGCTTCTTGAAGTTGTCGATATCGAGCAGGCACAGCGACAACACGCCGGACTCCCGCCGCATCCGCGAAATTTCGCGCTCCAGCGCCTCGTCCAGCCCGCGCCGGTTGAGTGCATCGGTCAGCGGGTCATGCCGGGCCTGGGCACTGGCCTGGTCGAGCTCCTGGCGCAACTGCTGCAGCCGCAACTCAGCCTCCTGCACACGCTGCTGCATCCCCTGCAATTCCTTGCCCGCCTCGGCTGACTGGGCCGCCATCTGCCGCGCAGTTCCCACCACTTCACCAAGCAAGGGCCGCAACTCGGTCAGCGTGGTTGCCCGCTCAACGCGGCCGGCAGCGTCTTCCAGCGTTGAGTGGAAGCCGCTGCTCGACTCGCTCATCGTCACCAGCCGGCGAATGAAGGCGTCGAGCATCTGCTGCATCTCGGCGTGCACAGCATCGGCGCCCTGCCGCGCCTGCCGCTGCTTGAGCACCACGTCTTGCAGACGCTCACGCGCTTCGTCGATGGCCCGCAGCATGAACGGCGGCCGCATCGCCCCCCGAACCCGGTCGAGCTGACCGCGCAACCATTGATCCTCGCTGGCCAGATCGGCGATGTTTTCGACCAGCAGATGGAGCAGGTCGAACAAGGCACGGCGCACCTCCAGCTGTTCGCTGACCGCCATCGGCAACTGCCTGACCAAGCGCAGCAAGCCCTGCTGCACCCGCTCCTGCGCCACCGGCGGCTGCCGCAGCAGACTGAGCAGGGGCAGGAACTCGCTGCCGGCGGTACTGCCGGCCAGATCCTCGAACAGGGGCTGCAATTGTTCGCAGAAGTCGGCCAACGCACCAGACAACTCGCCCGGCAACATCCCGGTGGTGCCGGGTGGCTGCCCGGCGGGCAGGCCGGCCACCTGCGCGTAGGCCCGCTGGAAATTTTCCGGAGTTGGGGCGCAATGCTGCCCGGCCAGCAGCCTGAGTGCCTTGCGAGCGATTTCCAGGGAATTTTCTGTATCGGGCATTATGCTATTGACCAGCCATCACACTGACCGGTCATCCTAACGCATAAGCGGCCACGATAGACAGGCGGCAGCGTTAACGCGCCGACAACGCCAGACAAAAACCGGGCAAAAGCGGCGGAAATGCCGGAATCCGGGCGGCTTGCGTGTTAACATCCCCGTTTTTCCCGCCCCCTCACCCATGCGCCTTTTCCGCCTGCTCAAGATTGCCGCCGTCGCCAGCCGTTTCGGCCTCGATGAAATGGTGCTCGAGCACGAGCCGAGTGGCCGCCTGGTACGCATCGCGCGGGCCCTGCAGTTCTGGCGCAACCTGTCGGCACCCCGGGCCGAGCGCCTGCGCCTGGCGCTGGAAGCGCTGGGGCCGATTTTCGTCAAGTTCGGCCAGGTACTGTCGACCCGGCGCGACCTGATGCCGGCCGACATCGCCGACGAACTGGCCAAGTTGCAGGACCGGGTGCCGCCCTTCGGCTCGGAACTGGCGCTACAGGAAATCGAAAAAGCCTACGGTCGCCCGGCCGATCAGGTTTTTGCCGAGTTCGACCCGGTTCCGGTCGCTTCGGCGTCGATTGCCCAGGTGCACTTTGCCCGCCTGCGCGACGAAGACGGCGGCCACGAGGTGGCGGTCAAGATCCTGCGCCCGAACATGCTCTCGGTAATCGAGCACGACCTGGCGCTGATGGACAATTTCGCGCTGCTGCTCGAAACCCTGTGGGCCGACGGCAAGCGCCTCAAACCACGCGAAGTGGTCGCCGAATTCGGCAAATACCTGCGCGACGAGCTCGACCTGATGCGCGAAGCGGCCAATGCCTCGCAACTGCGCCGCAATTTCACCGGCTCCGAACTGCTGATCGTGCCCGAGGTTTATTGGGATTTCTGCACGTCGACCGTGATGGTCATGGAACGGATGAAAGGCGTGCCGATTTCGCAGACCGAGCGCTTGGTCGCCGAAGGCATCGACCTCAAGAAACTGTCGGCCGCCGGGGTGGAAATCTTCTTCACCCAGGTCTTCCGTGATGGCTTCTTCCACGCCGACATGCACCCCGGCAACATCTTCGTCGCCCCGGACGGGCGCTACATCGCGCTCGATTTCGGCATCGTCGGCACCCTGACCGATATCGACAAGAACTATCTGGCGCAGAACTTCCTCGCCTTCTTCCGCCGCGACTACAAACGCGTCGCCGAGGCCCACATCGAATCCGGCTGGGCCCCCAAGGACACCCGCGTCGACGAGTTCGAAGCGGCGATCCGCGCCGTCTGCGAGCCGATTTTCGACCGGCCGCTAAAGGACATTTCCTTCGGCAAGGTGCTGTTGCGCCTGTTCCAGACCTCGCGCCGCTTCAATGTCGAGATTCAGCCACAACTGGTGATGCTGCAGAAAACCCTGCTCAACATCGAAGGTCTCGGCCGCCAGCTCGACCCCGAGCTTGACCTGTGGAAAACCGCCAAGCCCTTCCTTGAACGCTGGATGAGCGAGCAGGTCGGCTGGCGTGGCCTGTGGCGCGGGCTCAAGCACGAGGCCCCGTATTTCGCACGCAACCTGCCGCAACTGCCGCGCCTGATCCACCAGGTCCTGGCCCAACCGCAGCGCGAAGACCCGACCCCACTGCTGCAGCAGCTACTGCGCAGCGAACAGCGGCGCAACCGCTGGCTGGCGCTGATCGCGCTGCTGCTCGCCTTGCTCCTGCTCGAACCTTTCCTGTTTGCCCCCTATTGAGTCCGATGGCCACCGACCTGCTGTCCCACGACGAAGATGACGTGCTGGCCTGGCTGGGCGCCGGCGAAGTCGCCAAAGCCCGCCCCTATGTTGACCTGGTGCGCCAGCTCGAAGTTGAAGGCCACCGCATCCGCGCCAGCGTTCCCGGCACCGCCCGCGAACCTTACCTGACCGTCGCCAGCCTCGCCGACGGCGAGCTGTACAGCGCCTGCTCGTGCCCGGTCGGCGGCCACTGCAAGCATGTCGCTGCGATCCTGCTGCGGGCGATTGCCGACCGCACGACCAGCCAGGCCGTCCGCCCCGGCGTGCTTTCCTGGGTCGAAGACCTGCGCCGCACCTCGATCGCCGTCGCCAAGAAAAAGGCCAGACCGGCCAGCGCCCGGCAACAGCTGTACTACATCCTCAAATCGACCCCGGACAAGCGACACTTCGGCGTCGAACTGCGCAAGGGCAAGCACCCGGAAACCGCCGAGGAATGGTGGAAGATCGACCGCGCGCTGATGACGCCGCCGCAGTTCGTCGCCGAGGAAGACCTCGGCATCCTCCGCCTGCTCTGGGCCGAACGCGGCAACGACCACGGCCTGCGCGCCTTCGCGCTCGGCGAAAAGCACGGCGCCGAGCTGCTGCGCCGGATGGCCGACTGCCATCGCCTCTACTTGCAGGACGACCTCGGCCTGCCGCTCAACCTGGCCGCTTCGCGCCCGGCCAGCGTCGGCTGGCAGATCGACAACCGCGGCCTGCAGCGCCCCTGCCTGCGCCCGGAGCCGGCCGCCGAGCTGATCGTCGCCTGCGACCCGCCCTGGTACATCGACCCGGACGGCGGCGAAACCGGGCCGCTCGAAGTCAGCGGCAACCCGACCGTACTGCGCCGGCTGTTCACGCTGCCGCCGTTATCGGCCAAGGAAGCGGCGCTGGTGGCCGAAGCCCTGTCCGAACTGGCGCCCGAACTGCCGCCGCCGGCCGAAGATGCCAACCAGCGCCTGCGCCTGATCGAGGCCGCGCCGCAGCCGGTGCTCCGCCTGCAAACCCTGCACATCCACGGTCAACGCGCCTGGCGCGGCTATTCGCAGAATTTCACCGGCGGCCTGTTCGACGTCGGCCAGGTCTTCTTCCGCTATGCCGACGCCGAAGTCCGCGCCGGCGACCAGGGCGAATACGTGACCCTGGCGGAAGGCGAAACGGTCCGCATCCAGCGGCGGCCGGAAAGCGAGAAGGCGGCGCTGGACCAGCTTGCCGAACGCGGCTTCGCCGCCATCCCGCCGTACACCCTGCACACCTTCGGCACGCCGCCGGAAGGTATCTTCGGCCTGGCCGGTGAGGACAGCTGGCCGGCCTTCATGCAGCACGGCTACGAAAGCCTCGCCGCCGCCGGCTGGGAAATCGACTTCCCCCCCGACTTCCGCCACTACGTGATCGAAGTCGAAGCCTGGGAAGCCGACCTCTACGAAGGCGAAAACGGCTGGTTCAACCTCGACATGGGGATCGTCGTCGAAGGCGAACGCCTGGCACTGGCACCGCTGCTCGCCAATCTGTTCCGCCAGGACGCCCGCTGGCTCGACGCGATCGAGCTGACTTACATTCCGGACGACGAAGCGGTCGAGCTGATTTCACCGCGCGGCCAACGCCTGCGCGCGCCAGCCGGCCGGATCAAACCGCTGGCAGCGACGCTGATCGACCTGTTCGACGGTTTCAGCGGCGGCAACACCCTGCGCGTTTCGCGCTTCGATGCGCCGCGCCTGGCCGAGCTGACCGACACCGGGCGCTGGCAGTTCCGTGGCGAACGCGACGTGATGGCGATGGCCGAGCGCCTGGTCGCCGCCCAGGGCATCCGCGACATCCAGCCGCCAGCCGGCCTCGGCCTGGAACTGCGCCCCTACCAGAAGGAAGGCCTGGCCTGGCTGC
>ERZ1066115.454-NODE-454-length-10574-cov-10.707101_pt1 | contig 10574 bp, 10 predicted proteins | sample MGYA00382762_ERZ1066115 | MGnify/ENA primary metagenome ERZ1066115 (study PRJEB33369, sample SAMEA5778345) | biofilm metagenome | biome: Industrial cooling water; feature: Water cooling tower basin; material: Biofilm | place: United Arab Emirates | collected... | reverse complement strand
ATAAGGTTCTGAAAACATGAGCAACTTTGAAATTTTGGTCCGGTAGTTCAGCTGGCCCTGATGACGCAAAGCGTATCAGGGTGCTGACCGTAGCGTCAGCATTAGAATGCCTGTCCCGCCAAGGCGGGAAGGTCGCGGAAAGCGATAAGGTTCTGAAAACATGAGCAACTTTGAAATTTTGGTCCGGTAGTTCAGCTGGTTAGAATGCCTGCCTGTCACGCAGGAGGTCGCGGGTTCGAGTCCCGTCCGGACCGCTTAAAACCCGAGAGCTTAATTGCTATCGGGTTTTTTGTTTAATAATGTATCGGTCAACAACTCCTTGACTAACAAGACATTTATCTTGCTTCACCTTCGGTAAAATTTACCGTGTTACGGCCTTTCTTACATCCGGCCTTCTGATTTAAGAATTCTCTTAATTTTGTGTCCTTGTTTATAAACTTAACCCCGGGCAATGAATCTTTTGGATTTTGAGAAGCCCATCGCAGAACTGGAGGCGAAGTTGGCCGATATGAAACATCTTGCAAACGACAGTGATCAATCGGTTCGCTCAGCCATTCAGGCGTTGGAAAAAAAGATCACCGATTTAAAAAAGGAGACGTTCGATAACCTTACCGGTTGGCAACGCGTGCAACTCTCGCGCCATCCCGACCGGCCTTATACCCTGGATTATATCTACGAGATCACCACCGATTTCATTGAGCTGCACGGTGACCGGACCGTGGGTGACGATAAAGCCATGGTGGGTGGCTTCGGAACCATTGAAGGCCAAACGTTCATGTTGATTGGGCAACAAAAAGGACGCAATACCAAACAGCGGCAACTCCGAAACTTCGGTATGGCCAATCCGGAAGGGTATCGCAAAGCGCTGCGCCTGATGAAGATGGCTGAAAAATTCAATAAGCCGATTGTTACCTTTATTGATACCCCGGGTGCCTTTCCTGGTCTGGAAGCAGAAGAGCGTGGCCAGGGTGAAGCCATTGCCCGCAACCTGAAAGAAATGTTCATGCTGAAGGTTCCTGTCATTTGCATCATCATCGGAGAAGGAGCTTCCGGTGGTGCCTTGGGCATTGCCATTGGCGATCGGGTTTTCATGTTGGAAAATACCTGGTACTCGGTTATCTCACCGGAATCTTGTTCCTCGATCTTATGGCGTAGCTGGGATTATAAGGAACAAGCTGCTGAAGTTCTCAAACTGACTGCCAAGGATATGCTGGGCAACAAACTCATCGATGGAATTATTCAGGAACCATTGGGAGGTGCCCATACCGATGTGAAAGCCATTGCTGCAGAAGTAAAAAAGGTGATTCTTGAAACCTTTCATGCCCTGAATGCTCTTTCACCTCAGGACCGGATTACTCAACGAATTGAAAAATTCTGCTCCATGGGAGTGGTAAAAGAATGATCTGAATTCAGAATTGACAATTCAAAATCAAGTAATTTGAGTTTTGAATTTTATCTCCGTGAATTTTGACTTTACATGTAATTGATACCGGATTTTTCAAGTTAGATGGTGGAGCCATGTTTGGCGTAGTTCCCAAATCCATCTGGCAAAGAACAAATCCAGCTGATTCAAACAACCTGTGCGATTGGGCCATGCGTTGTTTGTTGATAGAAGCCGGAAACCGACTGATGCTCATTGACTGTGGTATTGGCGATAAGCAGGATGCCAAATTTTTAAGTCACTATTATCTGCATGGCGAAGCTTCACTTCAAAAGTCACTGCATCGGGCAGGGTTTCAGGAAAAAGAGATTACCGATCTGTTTCTCACCCACCTGCACTTCGATCATTGTGGTGGCGGAGTAACAAAAGATGGAGATAAATTTGCCCTTACGTTCCCCATGGCCACGTACTGGTCAAATGAAGATCATTGGAAATGGGCAACTCAACCCAATGCCCGCGAAAAAGCAAGTTTCCTTCCGGAGAATATCCTGCCGATTCAAGAGAGCGGTCATTTGAAACAGGTACCGGTAGAGCAGAACGTTGGTGTACTGGATCATGTCAGTATCTTTTTTGCTTCCGGGCACACCGACAAAATGATGATCCCAAAAATCAGGTATCAAGATCACACAATCTGTTTTATGGCCGACTTGTTGCCATCCGTAGGACACATTCCGTTGCCCTACGTTATGGGCTATGATACACGACCGTTGTTGACCCTGGAAGAAAAGAAATCGTTTCTGGAAGAAGCGGCTGACAATCAATACATTTTGTTTCTGGAGCATGATCCTGTTCATGAATGTTGTACGGTGAAACGAACTGACAAAGGGGTGCGATTAGATCACACTTTTCCGTTATCCGAGATCCTATGAAGCGCGGGCTGGTTCTATCGGGTGGTGGAGCACGGGGCATTGCTCATATTGGAATCTTGAAAGCGTTGGACGAGATGAAGATCACATTCGATTTCATTTCGGGTACCAGTGCAGGTTCTATTATCGGAGCGCTGTATGCGGCCGGTCACAAACCCGATCACATTTTTGAGTTGGTCAAAAACCTAAGCATTTTTAAATCGGTGCGCCCGGCCTTTGCGTGGACTGGCCTGCTTACGTTGGATGGATTAAAGGAACTACTTTTAAAAAATATTCCCGAAAATAAATTTGAATCACTCAAAATCCCGTTGACGGTAGCCGCTACTGATCTCCGGAATGGCCGCCTTCATTATTTCACTTCTGGTGAATTATCCACTGCCATTGTAGCGTCCAGCAGCATACCGGCCATTTTCAATCCGGTTCAACTCAATGGAAATTTATATGTGGACGGAGGATTGTTGGATAATCTTCCGGTGCGACCGATTCGGCAGCTGTGTGATTTTATTGTGGGTTGTCATTGTAACCATGTAAGCCCTGACTTTGATGTTACCAATCTCAAACTGGTGGTAGAGCGAAGCCTGCTGATTGCCATTCAAGCGAATACCGAGATCAGCCGGAATCTTTGTGACCTGTTCATTGAACCTCCCCGGATGGACCGGTTCAGTAGTCTGGATCTTAGCAAGGCACAGGAAATCTTTGAGTTTGGCTATCGGTTCACCAAACAAAATTTTATGCCTCACCATTTTGAAAAAAGCGCGGCCGCATGAGTCAATCTTTTCAAGATCAGATTTTACAAGGCATTCCGGATGAATTACCACCCGCAAAGCCCTATGACAACACGGTTAACCATGCTCCCAAACGAAAAGACATCCTTACCCCACAGGAAAAGAAGCTGGCAGTAGCCAATGCCTTGCGTTATTTTCATCCGAAACATCATCCGGTATTAGCTCTTGAATTCTTTCATGAATTGCAGACCTATGGACGGATCTACATGTATCGGTTTCGTCCGGATTATGCGATGTATGCACGGCCCTTAACAGAATATCCGTTTCGCTCGCAACAAGCCGGTGCTATTATGCTCATGATTCAAAACAACCTGGATCCGGCTGTAGCCCAGCATCCCTATGAATTGATTACCTATGGCGGCAACGGTGCTGTTTTTCAAAACTGGGCCCAGTACCAGCTCACCATGAAATACCTCGCCAGCATGACGGATGAGCAAACCCTGCACATGTACTCGGGACATCCGTTAGGGTTGTTTCCCTCATCTAAGGATGCACCCCGGGTGGTGGTGACCAATGGCATGATGATACCCAACTATTCCAAACCCGATGACTGGGAGCGGTACAATGCTTTAGGGGTAACGCAATATGGGCAAATGACTGCCGGTAGCTACATGTATATCGGTCCGCAGGGAATTGTGCACGGCACTAACATTACCATTTTAAATGCTGGTCGTAAAATAGCCAAACGAGGGGAGGACCTTGCCGGTAAATTATTTGTTACGTCTGGTTTGGGTGGTATGAGTGGTGCGCAACCCAAAGCCGGCAACATTGCCGGTTGCATTACCGTAGTGGCTGAGATTAATCCGAAGGCTACCGAAAAGCGACATGCCCAAGGTTGGGTTGATGAAGTGATCCATTCACTGGATGAACTGGTCACCCGCGTGCGGATCGCGAAAGAAAAGCGGGAAGTGGTTTCGATTGCCTATCAAGGAAATGTGGTGGATGTATGGGAGAAGTTTGATCGGGAAAATGTTTTTGTTGAATTGGGATCGGATCAGACCTCGTTGCATAATCCCTGGGCTGGTGGCTATTATCCGGTGGGCTTGAGTTATGAGGATTCCAACCAACTCATGACATCCAACCCGGATGAATTTCGGAAGCGGGTTCAGGAATCGTTACGCAGACAGGCATCGGCTATTAACAAGCATACCGCAAAAGGAACTTACTTCTTTGACTATGGAAATGCATTCTTGCTGGAAGCTTCGCGTGCCGGTGCCGATGTGATGGCACCGGATAACATCAATTTTCGGTATCCATCGTATGTGCAAGACATCATGGGACCCATGTGTTTTGATTATGGGTTCGGACCCTTCCGTTGGGTTTGTACATCCGGTAAGGAATCGGATTTGGAGTTTACCGATCAACTGGCAGCTGAAGTTTTAGAAGAAATCCTGGCCCATTCTCCAGATGATATTTGTTCTCAGCTTCAGGATAATATTCAGTGGATCCGGTCAGCAAAAGCGAATCGCCTGGTGGTTGGATCACAGGCGCGTATTCTCTATGCTCATGCGGAAGGTCGCATTAAAATAGCAGCCGCCTTCAATGAGGCCATTCGAAAAGGAAAAATTGGCGCGGTTGTTTTAGGTCGCGATCATCATGATGTTTCGGGAACCGACAGTCCTTACCGGGAGACTTCCAATATTTACGATGGCTCACGTTTCACTGCGGATATGGCCATTCACAATGTGATTGGAGATTCATTTCGTGGGGCTACCTGGGTTTCCATTCACAACGGAGGCGGAGTGGGTTGGGGTGAAGTGATTAATGGTGGCTTTGGACTGGTATTGGATGGATCGGAAGCCGCTAATCGCAAACTGCGCTCGATGTTGCATTTTGATGTGAACAATGGCATTGCTAGAAGAGCCTGGGCCCGTAACCCCGGTGCGATTGCGGCAATAGGACGGGAATTATCAGAACAGATGCATATAACCATTCCACAGGTAGTGGATCCTAAACTTCTGGATAACTTAGCCTGATGTTACGCCCTTTATATCTGCTACTCTTTAACTGGATGGGCTGGAAAATTGAAGGCAGCTTTCCCAGCGATATTAAAAAGTATATAGTGGCGGTTGCCCCACACACCAGCAATTGGGATTTTCCGTTGGGCGTTATGGCGCGGAGTATCTTGCGTATGCAGAATGCCCGTTTCCTTGGAAAGGATTCTTTGTTTAAACCACCCTTTGGTTGGTTCTTCCGTTGGCTGGGTGGACATCCGGTAGACCGATCACAACGTCATGATGTGGTACAACAAGTGGTGGATATTTTCAACAGGCATGAACAGTTTATTCTGGCATTAGCACCCGAAGGCACCCGAAAGAAGGTGGCTAAATTGCGCACAGGATTTTACTACATCGCGAAAGGTGCCGGGGTGCCGATTATTCCGGTAGGATTTGATTTCTCCAAAAAGCGCATTGTAATTCGGGAACCTTTCTATCCAACGGATGATGCGGAAGCAGATTTTGCTCAATTGATTGCATTTTACCGAAATATGCGTGGTAAAAACCCGGAATTGGGTATCGATTAGTAACCTGGGTAAACAATCCTGAGTATTCTTCGTAAGTTGTTTGTAAACCAACCCATCATATCTATGAAAAAGATATTTCTTTTAGCATTCGTATGTGTCATATACACATCGGTTTTGGCCCAGTTTATTAAACAAGGTTCAATTATTGGCGGAGGTAGTTTTGACTTTCATACAGAAAAGGTGAAGGATTCAAACTCAAAAGGATCCTCCTTTAATCTGGTTCCGTATGCCGGCTATCTGGTCATGGATAACCTGGTAGTTGGGGCTAATCTTGAATTCGGAACTTCCTCTGCGGAATCAGGAAGCCCTTCCAATATTACGGTTAAAAATAACTCCGTTATGTTTGGACCTCTGGTGCGGTATTATGTAGATCAGGGATTATTTGCTCACGGTCAATATAATTTCGGAAGTTCAAAGGATACTTATGACTTTGGCACTGGAGAAACCACCGATAAGTATGGCAAGTCTCAAATTCGGTTAGGGATTGGGTACGCGGCCCGGATTACCGATACTGTATTGTTTGAGCCTATGATTGGCTATTATTCGCATACCGAAAAGGATAAAGCAACGGATAATAAGACGACAACCAGCGGGATTTTTATTATGGGAGGATTCACCATTATACTAAAAACGGTGCAGTAACGTTGAATTGAAAATTTCGGCCCTATCTTTGTTATAACAATCGAAAACCAATTTTTATGAAAAAAATACTTGTTGGAATTATTGTAATCTGCGCAATGTCCAGTGTCGACACCCGGGCACAGGTTCAGTTTTCACTGGGTATCAAGGGCGGGGTAAATTTTTCGTCCATTAACGTGAGTGATGTTAATGCCACGTGGGATGGCAGGACCGGGTTCCACGGTGGTGCCTTCGCGTTATTTAAGATTACCGCCTTTGCCGTGCAGCCGGAGTTGATCTTCTCCCAGCAAGGATCCACGGTAAAATTTAGTACCCAGGATTTAGATGCCAACTTCTCGTACCTGAATGTTCCCGTGATTGCCAAATTCTATTTGCCAGCAGGATTGAATCTTCAACTCGGTCCACAATTTGGGTTTCTAACCTCAGCTGAGTCAGACTATAATCCCATTACCAATACACCGCAGGATGGAACAGATTTAAAGGAGTTTTACAAAAACTCTGATGTGAGCCTCGGTATGGGTATTGGATGGGATTTACCGTTTGGACTTACAGTGGATGCCCGGTATAATCTCGGCTTAACTGAAATTGATGATAACTCCAGTCTGGAAGCTACCAAGAATCAGGTGTTTCAGATTTCGCTCGGCTATAAGATTATCAAGCTAGGTAAGTAGTTGAACGTATTAATCAGTAAAAAGCCATCCTGTTCGGATGGCTTTTTTATGATCATTTCAATGTAATTTCGCGCCCGTAATGAATTACCGCGAAACAGTTGACTATCTGTACCAGAACTTACCCATGTTTCAGCGGGTTGGTGCCAGTGCATTCAAAAAGGATCTCACCAATACAAGGCAATTGTGTGGGGCTTTGGGTAATCCACAAAATGCGATTAAAACGATACACATTGCGGGTACTAATGGTAAAGGCAGTACGTCACACATGTTGGCTGCAGTATTGCAAACCAGTGGTTATAAAACCGGATTGTACACATCACCCCATTTGAAAGAGTTCACAGAACGGATTCGGGTGAACGGCCAGGAAGTGAGCCAGGATTTTGTTGTGAGCTTTGTGGATCGTGTCAAACCCTTAATTCAGGAAATTCAACCTTCCTTTTTTGAAATAACGGTGGCCATGGCCTTCGATTACTTTGCCCATGAGAACGTGGATGTTGCCGTAATTGAAACCGGTCTGGGTGGTCGATTGGATTCAACTAATATCATATCTCCTTGTCTTTCGGTCATAACCAACATTAGCTGGGATCATATGGATTTACTGGGTAATACGTTGCCTCAAATCGCTTCCGAGAAAGCCGGAATCATTAAAAGCAACACTCCGGTTATTATCAGTGAACGTCAATCGGAGGTGGAGTCAGTATTTGTTGAAAAAGCGCACGTCTTAGCAAGTGAAATCCGGTTTGCTTCTGACCAAATCAAAGTCGAAAAGTCAAGCTCGGGGTGGGAAGTGGAGCATCAGGGTCAAAAGAAATTCTATTCGCTCGATTTATTGGGTGCGTATCAAGCGAAAAATCTTCCTGGGGTTTTGATGGCAATCGAAGTACTTCGAACCCAAGGTTTTGATTTGCCGGATCGGGCGGTATACGAAGGTCTGGCCCATGCTGCCCGTATCACCGGATTAAAAGGACGGTGGCAAAAATTAAGCGATCGGCCCCTAACCATTTGTGATACGGGCCATAACGAAGCCGGTATTCATGAAATCCTCCGTCAACTAAAGGAACTTCGATTTAACCGGCTTCATTGGGTGTGGGGAATGGTGAAGGATAAAGATGTTAAAGTCTTGCAACTGCTACCCCAAGATGCTCACTACTATTTTTGCCAGGCCTCTATTCCCAGGGCCATGCCCGTTGAGGAGTTACACCGCAATGCCATAGCCGCAGGCTTAAATGGTGAAATGATACCCAACGTAAATGAGGCCCTGCAACTGGCGAAGTCCAGAAGTGGAGCCGATGATTTGATTTTAATTGGCGGTAGCACGTTTGTTGTTGCCGAACTCGATAACCTGTGAAAAGCAAACTAAAGCGATTTGAGATCATTGCCCAGCGCGATAACGTGCTGGAGCCAGGAAAGGAAATTTATCTTTCTATTAAAGGAAAGTGGAACGAACGGTACTTCAAAAATCAAAATCCCATTACCGTTGAGTTTGCCTGTGGCCGGGGTGAATATTCGGTAGGGATGGCGCGCCATTTTCCGAACCGGAATTTTATAGGAGTGGATAAGAAAGGCGATCGCTTGTGGAAAGGCAGCACGTGGGCGGTGGAAGAAAATCTTCCCAATGTAGGTTTTCTAAGAACAGAAATCCTGTTCATTGAAAGCTTCTTTAATCCGGCAGAAGTAGATGAGATCTGGCTCACCTTTCCCGATCCTCGCCCGCGAAAGCGGGATATCAAACGCAGACTGTCGGGTAACCGCTACCTGGACATCTATAAGAAATTATTACAACCGGACGGTTATTTTCGGTTTAAAACTGACAATACCGACTTGTTCAATTTCACGTTGGAAGAACTCGCCACTCGATCCGATATCCGCGACCTGCAGGTTACCCATGATTTGTATTCTTCCGACTTACAACCCGAATGTTTTGACATAAAAACCCGGTACGAAGAAATGTTTGCCGCCCAGGGCGAAAAGATCAAGTATCTCCGGTTTCGGTTTAAACATTAACAGTTTCATAATTTAATCATGACGGTATCGTAATATCCGGGTTGTTCTTTTGCGTTTAGAGCATGGGCAAAAGAAAGCGCGAAGTCGAGTTGGTCATCATCTCAGACGTACACCTGGGAACTTACGGCTGCCACTCAGAAGAACTCCTCAAATACCTGAAGTCCATTAAGCCTAAGCGGCTTATCCTCAATGGCGATATCATCGACATGTGGCAATTCAGCAAGCGCTATTGGCCGAAAAGCCATATGCAGGTGGTGAAACACATTACTGGTTTAATCGCCAAAGGCACTAAAATAACCTACCTCACCGGAAACCATGATGAAATGCTGCGCAAGTTTGCCAACTTCCGGTTAAGCTCCTTTCAGATTGCCAACAAGAAGGTGATTTCATTAAACGGCAAGACAGCCTGGATCTTTCATGGCGATGTTTTTGATGTTACCATGAAGTATTCCAAGTGGCTGGCCAAATTAGGAGCGATCGGCTATGATACTCTGATCCTGATCAACTCATTGGTCAATTTTATCTTGCGGTTAATGGGCCGGGGTAAAATCTCATTGTCGCGTAGGGTAAAGGATAGTGTGAAGCAGGCTGTCAAGTTTATCAATGACTTTGAGAAAACCGCGGCTGAGATTGCCATCTCCAATGGTTATGATTATGTGGTCTGCGGCCATATTCACCATCCGGAAATAAAACGGATCACTACCGACAAAGGTGAAGTCCTGTACCTGAACAGCGGAGACTGGGTGGAGAACCTGACATCTCTGGAATATCACGAAGGAAACTGGCGCATTTACCGGTATAATGAAGACGCCCGGGCCAAATCCATGAAAATTCCGAAACCTAATCGCAACAAGTTGGATAATGAAGAAATCTTTAAAGACCTTGTTACGGAGTTCCTCAGTCTGAAAAAATGAATATCCTATATGCCATCCAGGGAACTGGCAATGGTCACCTGAGCCGGGCCGTTGATATTATTCCGGAGTTACAGAAATACGGCAAACTCGATTTATTTGTTAGTGGGGCGCAAGCTGAAATTGTTTTACCCTATCCGGTTAAATACAAATCAAAAGGGCTGAGTTTTTTCTTCGGTAAGCAAGGCGGTATTAATTTCTACAAGACGTTTCAAAAGAATAGTTCGCGGGATCTGATCAAAGAGATCCGGAGTTTTCCGGTGGACAAGTATGATCTGGTGGTCAATGATTTCGAACCCATTTCTGCCTGGGCCTGTAAGAAGCAAGAGGTGCCAATAGTAGCACTTGGTCATCAGGCTGCCTTGCTTTCAAAGAAGTCACCCCGGCCTCAAATCATCGATCCGTTTGGAGAATGGTTGCTCAAGAATTACGCACCTGTTAAAAAGTATGTGGGCTTTCACTTTGAATCCTACGACAAAAATATTTTTACACCGGTTGTGCGTACCGCCATCCGGCAGGCACCGATCAAAGATCTCGGACACTACACCCTCTATTTGCCGGCTTATGATGATAAAAAGTTGGTTCAATTGTTATTGAAGATTCCAAAAGTGCGCTGGCATATTTTTTCCAAGCATACCAAACGGCCGTATCATGTTGGCCGGATCTCGGTTTACCCGGTCAGTGGTGCCGACTTTATTGAAAGTGTGGTAACCGGATCCGGTGTGTTATGCGG
>ERZ1066115.453-NODE-453-length-10594-cov-9.843249_pt1 | contig 10594 bp, 10 predicted proteins | sample MGYA00382762_ERZ1066115 | MGnify/ENA primary metagenome ERZ1066115 (study PRJEB33369, sample SAMEA5778345) | biofilm metagenome | biome: Industrial cooling water; feature: Water cooling tower basin; material: Biofilm | place: United Arab Emirates | collected... | reverse complement strand
CCTCAAAGCCACCAATTGCATTCACGGCTACCACTTGTTGATTGACTTCTGCCGCCAACAGGAAATTCAGTTTGAGTTGTGTGGCAAAATTGTGGTGGCCACCGAAGAGCGAGAACTGCCCTTATTGGAAAACCTCTTCAACCGGGGCCAACAAAATGGATTGAAGAATCTCAAACGACTATCACAAGCAGAGCTGAAGGAATATGAACCGCATGTGAACGGATTACAGGGCATTTTCGTCCCGCAAACGGGTATAGTCGATTACACACTCGTGGCAAAAAAGTATGGTGAGTTAATCCAGCAAAAAGGCGGTACCATCAACCTGAATGAAAAGGTGCTCACCATTCAGAAAACAAATGACAAGGCCGTAGTGGTTACCCAGAAGGCGAGTTACACGACCAGGTTGGTGATCAACTGTGCCGGCTTATATTCCGATAAAGTGGCCCGCATGACCGTGCCGGATTTGAATGTTAAAATCATCCCCTTCCGGGGCGAGTATTACAAACTGAAAAAGGAAAAGGAATACCTCGTCAAAAATCTCATCTACCCGGTTCCCGATCCCAACTTTCCGTTTCTGGGGGTTCATTTCACCCGCATGGCGAAAGGCGGAGTTGAAGCCGGCCCTAATGCGGTGCTGGCCTTTAAACGCGAAGGGTATAAGAAGAGCGATATTAATTTAGGTGAATTGGCAGAAAGCCTGGCCTGGCCCGGCTTTCAAAAAGTAGCGGCCAAATATTGGCGTACGGGCATGGGCGAAATGTATCGCTCCTTTTCCAAGGCGGCCTTTACCAAGGCGCTTCAAAAACTGATCCCGGAAATTCAAGAGCGTGATTTGGTGGAAGGCGGAGCGGGAGTTCGCGCGCAGGCCTGTGATCGTACCGGTGGGCTGGTGGATGATTTTATGATTCTGGAAGAGAAGCAGGTGGTGAATGTGTGCAACGCCCCCTCACCTGCGGCTACGTCTTCTCTCGCCATTGGCGAAACGGTGGCCGGCCTGGCCCTGAAACACGTTAACTAGTTTCCGTCTTTCATCGCAGTTACTTCTATTTCCACCAGGTAGTCAGGATCAATCAGTGCGCTAACTTCCACCATGCTGGTGGCAGGTTTAATCGATTTGAAAAACTCGCCATGGGCCTGGCCCACTTTTTCCCATTGTGAAATGTCGGTGACATACATCCGGGTACGAACCACATCGGTTAGTGCGAAGCCTGCCTGCCGCAGAACCGTTTCAATTTTCTCTAAAATGTATCGGGTCTGTTTATACATATCCCCTTTTCCCACTACACCATTTCCATCGGTGGCCACCGTACCTGAAACCTCCAGTGTATTACCCATGTGTACGGCCCGGCAATACCCTACGATGTCTTCCCATTTGGCACCGGTCGAATAATTTTTGCGCATAGAAATTCTTTGAATTATACCTTGTAAATTACGCATAATGAGTGGAATGCGCGGAGAGAAATTTTCAGCTGATGAAGCAATTCGATACAGCCGCCATCTGGTGTTGCCTCAATTTGGTTCAGAAGCCCAAGCCAAACTTAAAGCGGCATCGGTGGCCGTAGTGGGTGCCGGAGGTTTAGGCAGCCCGGTGTTGTTATACCTGGCGGCAGCCGGAGTGGGATCGCTGACCATCATCGATCCGGATGTGGTCAGTGTTTCCAATCTGCAACGACAAATTCTTTATTCCACCTCCGAAGTGGGCCAGTATAAAGCGGTAGTAGCAGCTCAAAAAATTAAACACCTCAATCCTCATGTTCAGGTTACCGTGCACACGACAACCATCACGGCCGAAAATGCTTTTCAACTCCTTTCCCCTTCCCTCACATTGGTGATTGATTGTACGGATAACTTTCCCACCCGGTATTTGCTCAACGATGCCTGTGTCCTGCTCAACATCCCCTACGTATATGGATCCATTTTCCGATACGAAGGCCAGGTTTCTGTTTTTAATTGGAATGGAGGCGTAACGTATCGCGACTTCTATCCCACGCCCCCCCATCCCGACTCGGTGCCGAATTGTGAACAAGGCGGAGTATTAGGAGTGTTGTCCGGATTGATTGGGTGCCTGCAGGCCAATGAAGCGATAAAAGTGATCACCGGTTATGCAGTGCCTTTAGCTAATTCCGTTTTGATTGTGGACTCTGCCACGTTAGAGACAATCCAGGTAAAAATCCCCGACCGAAACTCCCGCAGCCATATCAAGAAATTGATCAATTATGATGAATTTTGTCATCCGAAACCCACCGGAAATAAGTCGCTTATGAAAGAAGTAACCGTTCAGGAATTGAAGCAGATGATCGATAAGAAAGAAGATTTCCAGTTGATTGATGTACGCGAGCCCCATGAGTACCAGATCTGTAACCTCGGTGGGGAGTTAATTCCGCAAGGCGAGATTCCACACTCGGTGGGCCTTATTTCCAAAGATAAAAAAGTCATTCTGCAATGCCGGAGTGGTGCCCGCAGTGGCAACATGGTACAATGGCTGGAAAAGAACCATGGCTTCACCAACCTGTACAATTTGAAAGGTGGAATTCTTGCGTGGGCAAAAGAGATTGACCCGTCTGTCCCTACTTACTAGCGTTTAGCGCCTGATCAAGATCGCGGAGAATGTCTTCCACATTTTCCAGACCTACTGAAACACGTACCAACCCGGGCGTAATTCCCACAGCAGCTCGTTCCGCATCCGTTAATTTGGAGTGTGTAGTAGAAGCAGGATGCGTGGCAATTGTCCGGGTATCGCCCAGGTTGGCGGAATGAGAAATCATTCGCAGGGCATTCAGGAATTTTCTTCCCCGTTCAATGCCGCCTTTCACTTCAAACGTCACTACCCCACCGCCTAACCACATCTGCTTTTTAGCCAGTTCAAATTGCGGATGGGAGGGTAAGAAGGGGTATTTTACTTTTACAATTTCCTCGCTCTTCTGCAGGTATTCAGCCACCTGTAATGCTTGCTGACAATGACGCTCCATGCGCACGGCCAGCGTCTCCAGACTTTTCGAAAGCACCCAGGCATTGAAGGGTGACATGGATGGGCCGGTATGCCGCGCAAAGAAGCGAACCTCCTTGATTAACTCCTTGGTACCCAAAACCGCACCCCCAATTACCCGGCCTTGCCCGTCAATAAACTTGGTGGCCGAATGCGTGACCAAATGGGCTCCCCATTTTGCCGGGTTCTGTAAATAGGGTGTTGCAAAACAATTATCCACATTTAAGATCAACTTATGGCGCGCGGCCAACTTACCCAACCACTCCAGGTCTACGATATCCAATGCCGGATTGGAAGGAGTCTCGACAAAAATCATTTTTGTGTTGGGCTGAATTTTACTTTCCCAGGAACCCGGATCGGCCAAATCTACATACGTGTGTGAAATATTAACGCGCGGAAAGAGCGTATTCAGAATCTGATGGGTTGATCCAAATACAGAACGCGAAGCGAGTACATGATCGCCCGATTTTAGCAGGGCTGCCATACTGATGTACATGGCCGCCATACCCGAAGCGGTAGCAACTCCATCTTCGGTGCCTTCCAGCAAGCACATTTTATTGATGAACTCGGTATTGTTCGGATTGGAGAACCGTGTGTAAATATTACCCGGAATCTCATCGGCAAACAGAGCCCGGGCCTGCTCAGCATCTTCAAATACAAAACTTGACGTGAGGTAGAGCGGCACCGAATGTTCGCGATTGTCGGTACGATCGGATTGTGCCCGAATGGCATCCGTTTCAAAATTTCTTTTCTCCATTAGGCCTTATTGATGATCTCGAAACTATGGGTAATGCGGGCTGACTTTTCCAGGGTTTTGGCTACCGAACAATATTTATCAACGGCCAAATCCACCGCCCGCTGGGCTTTTTCGGGGTTAACGTTTCCATATAATTTGAAGTGAGCATGCACTTCGGTGTACAAAGCGGGTACCACGCCCGATTGCCGTTCTCCGGTAACGGTAATCGTTACATCCTCGAGAGGTTCACGCTGCTTGCGCAAAATGCTGATCAGGTCAATGGCGCTGCAACCACCCATGGCTGCCAGCAGCATTTGCATCGGGCGAAAGCCCGAATCATGACCGCCATCTTGGGGCCCGGCATCCATAATCACGGAGTTGCCCTTATCATTAACGGCTTCCATCCGGTAATCCTGGTCGATGCGTTTTAGTTCAACTTTGATCTGACTCATGTGCAGTCGGTTTATCTTTCCAAACTAAACTTCCTAGTATCATGGCTCCCATACTCACCACCAAAGCGGGCACCAGACTTGGCCATATCAGGTCAAGTTGGTTGGCAATAAGCCACGTGGCCAACCCCATCACCATAGCCAGCAAAGCTCCAGCACCGGAGGCCCGCTTCCAGTAAAGCCCGAGGGTGAGCGGTGCGAACAAAGATACCAGACTGATGATGGATGATTCGCCCACCAACTCGTAAATATTTGATCGCCAACAGGCCATGATGGTGGCCAGCACGGCAAATCCCAATACGGCCAACCGGGTGATCAAGAGAAATTGCTGATCGCGAAAGCGATGATGGGCAAAGGGTCGGATTAAATTCTCCGAGAAGATAACGGCCGGTGCCAGAATAGCGGAACTCGTAGTACTCATAATGGCCGACAATAACGATCCAAAGAACAGGATCTGGACCGGCATGGCAGCATGACTTAACACCATACTGGGTAAGGCCAATTGGGTATCACCATTCAGAAATTCAGGATACAAGTGCCGAACACACAAGCTGATAAATAAGGGCAACAAAGCCACGGTTAGATAAAGCGCGGCTGCGATGTAGCACGACCGGACCGCGGTATTTACAGAGTCGGACGACATGACGCGTTGAAATACATCCTGTGACGGAATAGAACCCAACCCCAGCACCGACCAGGCGGCCAGCCAGGGTATTATCTCATGAGCACTGGGTGGTAAAAACCGAAACGTACCGGGCTTTACTTCCTGAAGTACGGTTGCCACCCCGCCAGCTTTATCCGCCAGAATGATGGCCAAGACCAACAAGCCGCCAATAATGATAACGCTTTGGATGAAATCGGTAATGGAGATGGCCCACATGCCTCCGATGTAGGTATAGAACGTTACCACAACTGCCGAGACCACAACCCCCTGCCACACCGCCAGGCCGGTAACCACATTCAAGATTAGTCCCATCGCCACCAATTGAGCTGCGATGTACCCGACATAGGAAGGAACAATGAACACGCTGGCCACCACTTCAACCCGCTTACCAAAACGAACCTTGAAGAAATCGCCCAGGGTAAGCAATTTCATGGTGTAAAGTTTGCGGGCGAAGAATAAGCCAAACAACACGAGACACAGCGCGGCACCGAAAGGATCTTCAATGACGGAATACAGTCCCCCTTTCAGGAATTCGGAGGCGGCCCCGAAAACCGTTTCCGATCCAAACCACGTAGCAAACAAAGCCGAGGAGCTAAGTAAGATGGGCAGGCTGCGGCCGGCCAAAATAAAATCGCCTGAGGTTTTTACCCTACGCGAGGCCCAGTACCCAATGAGTACGGTTAACAGCAAATAAATGATGATGGAGGCGAGGAGCAACTACTGAGTCGGATTATGTGCGCTCAAAACTATAAAAGAGATTGGTGATATCCATTGCCGCTTCTTCGATCCTCATGGGTGGTCTTCACGGTGCTCATGGGTGGTCTTCCCGGTGCTCATGGGTGGTCTTCTCGCTCCTCATGGGTGGTCTTCTTGCATCTGATGGGTGGTCTTCTCGGTGCTCACGGGTGTTCTTCTTGGTGAACATGGGTAGTCTTCCCGCTGCCCATGGGTGGTCTTCTCGTTGATCATGAGTATTCTTCCTGGTGCTCATGGGTGGTCTTCTCGGTGCTCATAGATGGTCTTCCCGCTGGTCATGGGTGGACTTCCCAGCTCTCACGATGCTCGCCTCACTTCTGATGGATGGTCTTCTCATTGCTGACAGGTGGTCTTCACACTGCTCATGGGTGGTCTTCTCGTTGCTCTTGGGTAGTCTTCATGGTGCTCATGGGTGGTCTTCTCGTTGCTCATGGGTAGGCTTCTCGTTGCTCATGGGTGGTCTTCTCGTTGCTCAAGGGTGGGCCACTCACTGCTTATCATTCAAAATTCAAGATTTAAAATTCACGTTAACGGTTTCGGATTTCAGATTAGGGATACCAGACCCAACATGGGTTAATTCACCCGGAAGACAGACGCTTCCCATGCCCCTATAGGTGTTCTTCACCAACAGGCAACTATTCGTGTAAGTGGAGCCTACGCGCTCGCGCCATCGCACAACACCAACAAGGGCGAGGGTTACTTTCTCAAACCATGATATTTTGATAAACTACTCGCATTTAGCCTAAAGCAAAATACATTCCCCCAAAGCAGATAAACCCAGATAAAATACTGAACAGAATACCTTTAGACCTACCAGACTTCAGTTTATCTTGACTAACGTTACAAAGTGCATTAATTCTTTTGTCTGTATATCGAACTATTACGAAGACTATACAAAGACCAAATACTACAATCATTGATATCAGCACTTGAGTTTTAGTAGCATTTAACAATGATACCGCCACACTTAATATGCCAACAACAAGAAAAAGGGCATTCCTTATGAAGTCTAACCTGGCTAGAGAATTCTTTTCTTCCGGGTCAAATTTTGCAGAGGGCACACAGTATATCCAGAAAAATAATCTATCAATTATTATCATTTCCTTTTGTTTTGATTGTAAACATAAAAGCCGAAATAAATTATAATCCCATTATTTCCTTTCAAGTAATTGACCAATGATGTTTGCCAAGACAACGGTACCATATTCCTTCTCTGCTGCTGAATTTATTATATATTCCGGATCAGTTGTTGGGCCTAAATCTCCTAACAAAATTATTTTATTTTGAACACGTGCACAATCAATCATTTCTGGATTAAGTATTTCCAAATCTTGTTTTGACCAAGTCATCTCTATATGATACTCCTTATTAGGAGAAAATTCGTTTAGAACCCTTAGCCCAATGTCGGCATTATATTGTGCAACAATTACTACCGGCAAACTCCACAATAACTTATCTTCAAATGACTCAAAAGCTTCATAATACAAATCACCGTTATCGGAATATCCATAATTAGCTAAACCCTGAGCAACGGCTGCATTCGAAAAATCTGGGTGTGAACTTATTAGTTTGTTATTTTCTATGGAATTTACAAGTACTATATTACCAGCATTCTTAATTGCATCAGCAAGCTGTAGATCAATTTTTTTCTCTCTGAGTGTTTCTAAAATTACATTTAGTCCAATCACTCTCGGTGAACACTCTGTTATTTCTGTAATGAGTGTCGATATTGCTTCTCTATTTAAACCATCAATATTCACAATTACTACCTCTTCCAGATGTTTATTTGAAAATGAGTCTTTACTATGTTGGCTACAATTTAGAAGAAGAGTACAGATGATTAATTTATGAATTTGCATTTCAATTTAATTTAATTTATCGTCTTCCCTTGCCCTGTTGGTGTTCTTCACCAACAGGCACCCTCGTGTAACGTTGGCCTTTACTTCATAAAGCCAAGTTAGGAATTCTCTTGCTTGTTGATGAACCTTACGCGCTCGCACCTTCGCACAACACCAACAAGGGCGGGCAGCTTATCTAATCATTAGCTTTTCTGTAGCACTATCGAACTTGACAACGTTAAAAAGATTCCCAATAGAAATGTTATTATTGATATTACCGTAATAATTATACCGTAAGTTCTTGCCTTTTTCAATTTCACATCATCCAAATCACAAATAAATTTAATTCGATCATCCGAATAACGAAGCATAATGAAAACTGCCATGACCCTGTTGGTGTTCTTCACCAACAGGCAACTATTCGTGTAACGCTGTCCATTACTTGATAAAGCCAAATTAGGAATTCTCTTGCTTGTTGGTGAACCCTATGCGCTCGCACCATCGCGCAACACCAACAAGAGGCGAGAGGTGAGATTTATTTTATTCGTATCCACTCAATGTTATCATGGCTTATATATTTAACTAATCCTCTTACTTTACTCCAATAAATTCTTTTAGGCTTATCATTTGATGATTTGGGGGTATAAGTATCGAATACATACATATCTTCCAATTTATTTTTATCTAGTGTCGCATCATTTAAGTTCAAAATGATGACATTTGAGTATAGATATCCGAGTGACAAACTTGTTCGCTGTGGCGTTTCCTTTGTGATTGTGATATGCCTTGCTCCTGCGGGATTATATTCTAGATTTTTGTTAAAGTACCATAACACACCAGTTTGAGGTAAAAACTTCTCATGACTTTCTATAGGATTATATTCTGGGTAGAATATTGCCCTTTTTCCAATAATACTTGTATCATATCGACCATCATTCGAGCGAAATATTATTGTATCACCTGGATCGTATGGATTTAACCATTCAAGTTCTTCACTAGATAATTTTGTACGAGTAACACAACCAATTGCTAGGAGCAAGATCAATACACACGGCTTCATTTTAAATTCTCTTTTATTTGTCACTCCTTAATAAACCCCGCCCCTGTTGGTGTTCTTCACCAACAGGCACCCAACCCATGAAAGGCTTACCCTTCATAATGAGATAAAAATACCCAGTCTTTCGAATTCTTTTCATAAAACTTTGCGCTGGAGTATTTGTAATCTTCGGGATATTGACAAAGTCCCGCTTTCACTGGATTAAAGTGAATATATTCCAACTTTTGCTTGAACACCTGAGGTGACCTCAGGGATACACTTAATGAATTACGCTCCCAAACCTGATATTTGCGGTCTTTTGATAGTACCAACAACTCTTGTCGAAGAGGCGAATGTTCATTGCGAAGAATTTTCAATATCTGTTGGCCAGTGTACTTTAAAAAGTCACGTTGAACATCATTTCGCGTATGATCGCCCAATATTTGCCAAATCAAATGGAGATGGTTGGACATGATGACAAACCCATACACGCTCACACGGTTGGCTTCTGTCAAAAAGGTTAAGCTTTCGATGATGATATCTTTGAACCTGTCTTCTTTCAAAATGTGTTTCCATTCAAGGCAGGTTACCGTGAGGAACTCGGCAGGTTGTTTGGAATACCGCATAAAACCAAGTTAGGAATTCTCTTGCTTGTTGGTGGAGCCTACGCGCTCGCACCTTCGCACAACACCAACAAGGGCGGGCAGCTTATCTAATCATTAGCTTTTCTGTAGCACTATCGAACTTGACAACGTTAAAAAGATTCCCAATAGAAATGTTATTATTGATATTACCGTAATAATTATACCGAAAGTTCTTGCCTTTTTCAATTTCACATCATCCAAATCACAAATTAATTTAATTCGATCATCTGAATAACGAAGCATAATGAAAACTGTGCAGCTGATAAATACTAAAAAAATCGAAAAGAATATTTGCTTCTTTGACATCTCCATTAAATAAAGTAGAATACTAACAATTCCACCAATGATGAACCATAGTGTTCTAATAAAGTCTAACCTTGCAAGAGAATTCTTAGCATCCGGATTGAAGGTCGCGGATGGCGCACAATAAGTCCACAAAAAAAGCTTGTCAATCATTCGACCTTTTGTTTTGATTGTAAATATCGATTCCCATATAATATAATATTTGCAGTCCCTTGCCCCTGTTGGTGTGCTTCACCAACAGGCACTCTATCCGCGTAAAGATCTCCCATACTTCATAAAGCCAAGTTAGGAATTCTCTTGCTTGTTGGTGAACCCTATGAGCTCGCGCCTTCGCACAACACCAACAAGGGCGGGAGACTCCGCCAGGAAAAACATTGCTTGTCAGTCTTCGAGGGCCTCAGACTGACAGATTGATTCACATGCCCCTGTTGGTGTTCCTCACCAACAGGCACTCTCGTGTAACGCTGTCCTTTACTTCATAAAGCCAAGTTAGGAAATCTCTTGCTTGTTGGTGCAGCCAACGCTCGCCAGCCAACGCTCAACACCAACAAGGGTGGAGGGTTAGCGGTGAGTCCGCTTACAACGCACTCATTCATTCCTAACTAATTTCTAATCCACGGTTGATTGAATCAAGGCCTGCAAACGTGCCAATGTCATTTGAGTTTCACTTGAAAGCAGAAATAAAGTTTTCAAAAAAGTATCCAAAAAGCACAACGCTGTATAGTGGCTTGCGTTGCAATCCACATAAGCCAATAAACGCTTATTTATTTTATGTCCAACTTAAAAAACGTAGAGTCGTTCAACAGGTTGATCAGTCTCTACACCGGTTACGGAGGAACTCAGGTTCCCGGTTCGCCCAATCTCCGTGTGGAAAGTTTGTCGGAGTTACTGACCCAGGCACGCGCAGCGCTGCTACAGGTAAGTGTAACAAAGACGGGTTACGAGTCAGCGACCAACTGGCGCGAAGTGAAGTTTGACCAACTCAGTTCGTTGGTCTCACGCGTGCTGGCCGAGCTGAAGTCGTGTGGTTGCTTGCCCCAAACGGTAGCCGATGCTGCCGCGATGGTGCGCAAGATGAAAGGTCGGGTTCGTGCTCAGAAGCCGGAGGTATCCGGTGCTGCCACGACCGATCCGGTGAAACCAGTAGTAAGGCACCCGCGGGTAACGGGGTCGGGCTACGAC
>ERZ1066115.452-NODE-452-length-10608-cov-12.677911_pt1 | contig 10608 bp, 9 predicted proteins | sample MGYA00382762_ERZ1066115 | MGnify/ENA primary metagenome ERZ1066115 (study PRJEB33369, sample SAMEA5778345) | biofilm metagenome | biome: Industrial cooling water; feature: Water cooling tower basin; material: Biofilm | place: United Arab Emirates | collected... | reverse complement strand
GGCCTGACCTACAGCGCCTGTGTTCGGGGAATCGAACGCATTGGTTTTGGTGGTACTCATCTTCATCACTTCCCGGGCGTCATAAATCCCCTCATTAAAGCTAACCAGTACTCCACGGCCTTTGGTTTCCGGATTGATTGCTACCGTAATGGCATCGTACAAATTCTTGGGGCCATCGGCACTGATCGCGGTTGCCGGACGCATGGAACCTGTCAGTACTACGGGTTTATCGGAAGGAATTACCAAATCAAGAAAGTAAGCGGTCTCTTCCTGCGTGTCGGTACCGTGTGTGACCACGATGGCATCGGCTTCATTCTTGGCAAAAATTTCATTGGCGCGGATAGCCAGTTTTTTCCAGATCTCAATCGTCATATCCTGACTTCCCACGGAGGCAATTTGCTCACCGCTAATTGAAGCGATTTTCTTGACGGATGGAATGGTGCCAATCAAATCATCAATCGGAATTTTTCCCGCTGTATAACCGGCCCGGTCGGCAGAAGCACCAGCACCCGCTATTGTTCCGCCTGTTGCTAATATGATGACCCTCGGTAATTTAGCTTGTTGTGTCTGAGCCTGAATCTGAAGTGTCAGAATCAGAGCTATTAAAATGGAAACTAGTTTTTTCATAGTTAAGTTGTTTTTAGTTTTTGCCGATTGATTCGTGTTTAAGTAAATAGTTACAATAAAAAGGATTGCAGTAATAAACCGGCCAGGACTGCAGCTACTGTAGTTACGATGCCCGGTAACATAAAGCTGTGATTGAGTACGTATTTGCCAATGCGTGTAGTGCCGGTTCGGTCAAACTGAATCGCGGTAAGCAAGGTGGGGTAGCCGGGTATAAAAAAGTGCCCGTTACAGGCAGGAAAGATCCCGATCAAATAAGCTGGAGGAATTCCCAATGATAAACCCAGCGGCATCAATGCTTTGGCAGTGGAAGCCTGGCTGTAAAGCAACATACTTAACAGGAACAAGGCCACAGCAAATGACCATGGATAAGAAGCCACCAAATCGCCCAGGGTTTTCTGGATCAGATCAAAATTATTGTTCATAAAGGTGCTGCTCAACCACACCACCCCAAAAACAGCAATGGTAGCCTGCCCGGCAGAAGCGAATAAGCTCGCTTTTGTAACCTTAGCCGCAGTAGTGTTGGCAAAAAGAATAATCAGACCGGTAGCACCCAGCATAATCATCATGATCATGGAAGGCATCAGTACATGGCCAGCTTCGTTCACGGCAAAACCGGGTGTAAAGCCGGGTTTGTTTCCAAATTCCGGAAGCAACTGTGGGAATGATCCCAACACCACCACCGCTACCACGGCCAATCCAAAAATGATCACGGACTTGATGGCTCCTGGTGCCAGCACAAATTCCTCTTTCTTACCACTACCCTCCAGGTTTGCTGCAAAAGCGGGATCTTTCATACGGTCAAGAAATTCAGGATCCTGATCCAACTCTTTACCCCGCTTCCACACAAACAAGATTCCCACAACCACACCCATTAACGTGGAAGGTATACAAATCAAGAGAATATCACCAAGCGCAACACCGGATGCTCCCAGTACAGACAACAAGGCTGCAGCCGCGGCTGAAACCGGACTTGCCGTAATGGCCATGTGCGCAGCCGTTACGCTCATGCTCATGGCCCGCTCAGGCCTGATCCTGTTTTTGATCGCCACTTCCGCGATGATCGGCATGATGGAGTACGTGTGCTGTGCCGGCAAACAAAACAAAGGCATACGTAATGAGTGGCCCAAGAAACGTAATCTGCTTCGGGTTGCTTCGTAATATTTTTCCCGCCACTTGTACCAGATAATCCATACCTCCGGCAGCCTGCAAAGCAGCAGCAGCAGTTACCACGCTCAGGATTATCAACATCACCTCAAGTGGAGGATCAGCGGGTTGTAAGCCAAACCCAAACATCAGCACCAGTAAACCCAGCATGCCCATGACACCCAACCCAATGCCCGACATACGGGCCCCCATAAAAATGAAGATGAGCAGGATGGCAAGTTGTACCAGGATCATGAGATCAACTTTTAAGGGAAATCATTCAATCAGAGCGGTCATTTATTAAAACTACAACAGAAAACGGAACTACCCTATACATATTCGTTATCTGGACATTACTATTTCCCCATTCAGCAATATCATCCGGTTCCGATAAGCTGGTATCAATCCACCGTTTCCACGACCCGGTATTGGGCGGAGCCAATTCAAACTCAAGGGCTTGTGAGTAGGCGTTGATCATGAAATACATGGAAAGTCGGCCGCTTAATGCTTGCACCATGAACGCAATGCTGTGTGAATGATCTGACCAGTCGGGTTGGTTAAGCTTAACGCCATGCCAGGTAACCAACCGTTGATCCATCAGTTCGCGTAAACTCATGGCATATTCCTGTTGGGCAGAGTCGCGCGCTAATCGGTGTTTCACCAGCAACTTTACAAAGCGGAAAATATCCGAGTGCCTGGGAAGTAAATCCCAATCGAACCAGCTCACTTCATTATCCTGACAGTAGGCATTATTGTTACCGTTTTGTGTTCTCCGAACCTCATCGCCCATTAAGATCATGGGCGCTCCAACCGACAACAAGGTAACCGTCAAGAAATTTTTGATTTGGCGTTTACGCCAGGCTTCTAAATCCGGATTGAGCGTTGGGCCTTCTTCGCCTCCATTCCAACTAAAGTTATCATGGCTGCCATCGCGGTTATCTTCACCATTGGCTTCGTTGTGTTTGTGATTATACGAAACCAGGTCGTTTAAGGTAAAACCATCATGACAGGTAACAAAGTTGATGCTCTGTTCCGGTTCCCGTTCCTGATGGGCATACAAATCCGGGCTACCAACCAGGCGGGTAACAAAGTTTTTCACCATGCCCGGATCGCCTTTTAAAAATCTGCGTACGTCATCTCGAAACTTACCGTTCCACTCCTTCCAGCTATCGCCAATAAAACTACCAACCTGATACAGGCCGGCTGCATCCCAGGCTTCGGCAGTTAATTTGGTTCCTGCCAAAACCGGGTCCGATTCAATATCCCACAGAACCGGAGGATTTTCAATTGGACGACCGTGTTCATCGCGTGATAGGATAGAGGCCAGATCAAACCGGAATCCATCAACATGCATCTCTTTTACCCAGTAATGTAAACTGTCGATAATCATCCTGCGCACAATCGGATGATTGGCATTCAACGTATTGCCACACCCGGAATAATTGGCGTATTGGGTTTTGTCGGATTCGAGCATCTAGTATATGCTGTTATCGATTCCCCGAAATGAATACGTTAGGCCTCCATTACCGCCTTCGGCAGTATGATTGAACACAACATCCAGAATAATTTCAATCCCTGCGGCATGCAAGGCTTTAACCAGATCGCGGAATTCGTCCAGTGCGTGCATCGGATTTTGTCCACTGCTATACCCTTGATGCACGGCAAAGAAAGATATAACCCCAGTAATTACGAAGACCCGGTTTGAGGGCGTGGTCATCGAATTGAAACACGGGAAGTAACTCTACGGCCGAAATCCCCAACTCTTTCAGATAGGGAATCTTTTCAATAAGACCGGCATACGTACCGGGTTTGCTAACTCCTGAATTTGGGTTTTTGGTGAAGCCGGCAACATGCATCTCGTAAATCACGGTTTGGGCAAACGGCCGCCTGGGGTGGTGATCCTGCCCCCAATCGTAGGTTTTGAGGTCGCAGACCACACTTTTTAATGGAACATTCTTACGGCTTTTGGATTTAGCAATTGCTTTGCAATAAGGATCCAGTACCACGTGATCCGGATTAAACCGATGGCCCTTGGTTTCGTCATGCGGGCCTCCGATTCGATAGCCAAAAAGTTGTCCAGACCGGATACCCGGAATAAATACATGCCAATAGTGATAAGTTTTATTCCGCCTTGGATCCAACAAAATTGTGACAGCAGGTGAATCATCATCTTCGTGATTGAATAACAAAAGTTCAACCGTATCGGCATGCTTTGAAAACAGGCAAAAATTGGTGCCGGCTTCCGTCAGGGTTGGCCCGATTGGAAAGGGTTGACCCGGTAGCGATTCAATTTTTGCAAGCCGTTTGGGGGCTTTCATTCCTATAGCGTTTCAACATTAAAAGTAAGGTGTAAAAGCAAGTATAAGAATGATATAAATCATCGTTTTTCGCCACACAAATCAGTGCTATTGGATAGATTAAATAGGTACCTTCCTTGCGAATAAAGACCAGCGGACTGACTACGACCTTTTCCACTGGGTTAAAAAATTCACGTTGCTATGAATGACTTTCAATCCACCCTCAAAAAATACCTGGACATCTTTGCCGGTCAGGAAATGTATTTCATCAACGATACCCGAAATCTTGAATTGTTTCGGAAGAACCCGGGCAACACCAAGCCCGATGACGTGCGAATGAAGATCAGCGCCATTAGCGATGATCCCGGGTTGCAGCAACTGCCGAATACCGATGAGGTGGTGAATCACATTGTGAAACTGAACATCGATGATCGGCTAACAAAAGGCGACCTTACCCTGGTGGAGGACATGGCCCATGTTTCAGTACAAGGAAAACCGCACTATCTACTACACGTTGCCTCGGTCTATTGCAATTACCATCGGCCTGAAGTATACCCCATTTTCAGTGATCAGTATCTGGACTTTTACAAGCGCTATATCCGAGAATACAAATTGTCGCTGGATCCTGAAAAGTTGACTACCTACTACACCTTTACCCAGGCCTTGAACGATCTGGTGAGGCGACTCGGACTCACCGGAAAAATGAACTATTTACAGTTGCGTAAGTTTGCGTGGCTGTATGCCGAAAAGGTGGTAACCGAATCCGGTGGAGCAAAATAGAATTTGTTGCTGTTGAAACACGTGGGAAACCCTACCTTTGGTATCCGTATGAAAAGATTTTTAAAGACCCTGATTTTTCTTTGTTTATGGATAACGGGTTATGCGTTTGGGCAAGCACAAAGCTGGCCAAAGGAAATCACCGCTAAAAATGGAACGGTGATTACGATTTATCCGCCTCAATCAGAATCCCTGCAAGGCGATAAGTTGGATGGACGAGCTGCTTTCTCAGCGCAGGAAACCGCACAATCCGATCTCATCTTTGGTGTCTTTTGGTATTCCGCCACCATGGCTACCGATCGTGATACGCGAACGTTGACGCTGGAAAGTCTGGTAGTAAAGGAGGTTAAGTTACCGGGCATTGAAGACGAACAAAAACTCATCCGGCTCAAACAACTGCTCGAAACCGAAATTCCTACCTGGCGGCTCACGGCATCGCTGGATGAGATCATCGCTACCCTGGAACAGGAGCAATCCCTGGTGAGTGAAGATTTAAAAAACGAAGCCCCTGTTATTTATTATCGCGATGCACCTACAACGCTGGTCTTGATGGATGGCGAGCCAAAGCTGCAACAGGATGCAGACTTGAAAATGAAACGGGTTATTAACACGCCATTTTTGCTTGTGGAAAATCCGGATGACAATCGTTACTATTTAAACGGTGGAAAATTCTGGTACGCCTCATCCAGTCTTAAGGATGGTTATCAACCGGTTACTTCCTTGTCGAAATCGATGCAGGCGCTCGATCAACAAATGAAAAAGCAGAACACAGATCAGCAATCAGCAGCCAATGCTACTCCAACCGCCATTTTAATCAGCACCGTTCCGGCCGAGTTGCTGCAGTCGGATGGTGCAGCATCATTTGCCAGCATAACAGGCACCGGGTTGTTATACATGTCCAATTCTCAGAATGACATCTTCCGCTTACTTGATGATCAGAAGTATTATGTCCTGATCTCCGGCCGTTGGTATGTGGCCTCCAAACTGGATGGACCCTGGACGTATATCGCATCGGATAAATTGCCGGCCGATTTCGCCAAGATCCCGGAAGGGTCAGAGAAAGATAATGTCCTTTCCAGTGTAGCCGGAACCCAGGCCAGTAAAGACGCCATTCGTGATGCCCAGGTTCCTCAAACGGCAAAGGTGGATCGCAACAAGGCCACTTGCACCGTAACCTATGATGGTGAGCCCAAGTTTGAGAAAATAGAAGGCACATCACTTGAGTTGGCGATGAATACCAACAGCACGGTTCTAAAATCTGGCACTAAATTTTATTGTGTTGATAATGGAGTCTGGTTTGTAGCCTCAGCAGCCAAAGGACCCTGGAAAGTAAGTGATGAACGTCCGAAAGAAGTGGAGAAAATTCCCGCCAGTTCTTCGGCCTACAACGTGAAGTATGTGTATGTCTACGATTCAACTCCCGAAGTGGTCTATGTGGGCTACACACCCGGATACATGGGCTGTTATGTGTACGGACCCACAGTTGTTTATGGCACGGGCTATTATTATTCACCCTGGTATGGACCCTATTATTATCCGCGCCCGGTAACGTACGGATTCAGCATGCATTACAATCCGTGGACGGGCTGGAGCATGGGTTTTCATTACAGTTCCGGATGGTTTCATTTCAGCATGTATGGGGGTGGCGGATATTGGGGGCCTCCCTATCATCGCCCGCCTTATTACCCGCCCTACCGGGGTGGCATGTACGGTGGTCGCGGACCCACCTATATTAATGGAGATGTCAATATCAATGTAGATCGGTCCAATAACATTTATAACCGCAGAAATGATGTGAACACCAACGATGTAAGGCGTGGCCAGAATGCAAGCAATCCATCCGCATCAACACGCGATCAGAATCGGCAGCCCTCTGCCGCTACCCGCGATAACAAGGCGAATCAAAACCGACCCCAGACCAGTCAACAACCAGCCGGCCCGCGGAAGAATTCAGATGTGTATGCTGATCGCAATGGTAACGTTTATCAACGCGACAATTCGGGTACCTGGAACCAACGCGAGGGTAATCAATGGAAACAAACACAACAGAACAGTCAAATGAACCGCGATTACGAAAACCGGCAACGCAGTGCGCAGCAAAATTCCAACTTCCAGAATATGAATCGGGGGGGCAATATGGGCGGCAGTTACCGGGGAGGCGGGGCGGGCGCCCGTGGAGCCGGTGCGAGACGCAGGTAATCTTGCGGAATAGATTAGAAATTAAACGATAGGGTAACGAGCACAAACGGGTCATCAAACCCGAGGTTATAAAGGTATCCGGTGAGTTCCCAGTTTTTAAGCGCACCACCGATGAGAAGACCGCGTTGAATGTCTAAATCAGTTTGATATAACCGTGTGCGTTGCCCGCTAATACCAAACCAAAGCCAGTCTTTTGCTGAATACGTGAAGTCGGTCCACACATAAGTAAAATTATTTTCATTGTTACTTGGGTCAATCAGGTATTCTGCTTCACTATACAATTCAAATTTTTTATAAGTGAATGTGAATTCGAGCCCGGGCGCGATTCCGTTCGATAAACCGACAACACCACCAATCATGGGTGTGATGAAGTATTCAACTTTATTTCCGCCAGAGAAATTGTAGCCTACCCAACCGGAAAATGTTTCAAGGTCTTCATAATTATATCGTGCTTCCAGGTGAAGTTTGTTTTTATCCGCGCGAAATACTGGCAGCAGAATAAATTCATCCGGTAAGAAATATATGTTAGCATCCACACCAAAGTTCCACTGCTTTTCACCAGGTGCGGCAGCATCCTGCGCGAATGACTGATTGCCAATAATCATTGCAATCAGTGAAAGTACTATGATCTTTTTCATATTTCATTCTCTTATACACCGAAGCTATCGCGCTGACTTGCAGCTTGGGAAAGCGCAGGTGGACATTTTCAATTCTCCACTCTCCATTTTCAATTTAAAATCATCCCCCCAGCGCCATAGTAATTGCCACCAGCGCCACTCCAATCAGCGTATACACAATCGCGGTAAGGCCCGGACGAAAACCCGCATATTTTGCCAGAAGAAATCCGCCAATAAATAAGAGCAGCAATGCTACGCCATTTGATGCACGCATGGCAACTTCCAGGTTATCAATAATGCCAAAAGGTATTGCAACCGGAAAAGTGCAAAGGAAGACAAGTAAAAAAATCTGCACACCCGACCATAAATCGGTGCCCGTGATTACATTTTTCTTCGAAGGCAGGGGTAAATTTTTTAACCGAATGCTTAGTGCATTCAATTCCTTCTCGCTCATCAGTCCGGCAATACCGGGTTGAATTTCGTCTTTTAAAATTTTGCCCGCTTCGTCTTCATTTTTAGCATCTTGTATTTTTTTAATCACGGTAATCGAGTGCCCGCGTTCAATGGCCACATTCATCAGGTACATGATGGCATCCACCAGGCCCCACGCCACATTGCATCCCAACGCAGCCCATAGTAATTCGCGCACATCTTCACGTGCATCGGTGCTGGCGCTAATGGCCCCGGTAAACGTGAGTACCATGATCAAACCAAAGAGCACTTCTGAAATCCGGTCTACCGGATTTAACACAGCCGATTGCCGCACGGCATTCTTCCAATGATCGCCCGGGTTCATGCTACCGGAATAAAAAATAACATCATGGCCATAATCACATACACCAAAATCATTTGAACTCCCTTATACCAATTCGACCGGCCATCGCCAGCGACCAGGGTAGCCAATATGACGGCCAGAAACATGGCAACAATCAAGGGTCGTGGAAAGGCTAAGTTCATTTGACCCGTACCCATGAATGTGCTAAAGATCACCAGGATAGGAGCGATGAATAAGGCTATCTGAATGGAACTGCCCAACGCGATGCCCAGACTAAGATCCATTTTGTTCTTGTACGCCATCGTCACAGCTGAGATACTTTCTGCCGCTCCGCCCACAATGGCCAGAAACACCACCCCGATAAACACGCTCGACATACCCAACACTTCACCGGTTTCTTCAGCCGCCCCCACCAGCACTTCGCTCATATAGGCAGCCAGCACCGAAGCAATCACCAGGGTAATCAGAGCCCGGGATATCGACCAACGGGATCCGTGTTCTTCGTGGCCACCGCTTTCGCTCTTGAAAAAATCAGCGTGTGTCTTGATCATAAACACCAGGTATAAAATGTAACCGACCAGCAACACTCCGGCCAGGTAGAGATTCAACGTGTTTTCGCTTTCCACGACCGGTTGCCCGGAGGTGAGCAAATGAAAGCCACTCGGAATGGTTAAGCTGATTACCGCAATCAACATCATGGAACTGTAAACCCGAACACTGGTAGCGTTGTAATCCTGGTTATGATACCGCAGCCCACCCACCAGAAAGGAAACTCCGGTAGCGAGCAGTAAGTTGGCCAGTATGGCTCCGACCAGCGAAGCGAGTACCATGGTATGCAAGCCGGCTTTCAGGGCAACCAGGGCGATGATCAACTCAGGAAAATTTCCGAAGGTTGCGTTCAACAAGCCACCCACAGCATCTCCGGTATAGGTGGCCAGTTGCTCCGTGGAGCTTCCGATCAGGCGGGCAATCGGCACGATGGCCAATGCGGCCGAGAAAAAGATGAGCGGTGCTGAGGCATGCAGCTGTTCCAAAGCGATCGACACCGGGATCATGCTGAAAAGCCAATAAATAGAGGGCTTCAGGAATTCTTTCATAGAGGCTGATAAAGCTAAGGTAATCTTTATCGCCATGAAATGATAAAAATCAGTCAGTGTTGAGGAAGACTACAACGTGGTTAGGCTTACCTTTCGTAAGCAAATCGAATAGGTCATGACACCGGATAAAATCAAGCATCTGGATGAGGCCATCATCCAGGCTTCAAAAAAGATAAAGGTCCTGAATACGTTAGCCTGGCCGGCCGGGGTGGAAGATTCCTTTTTGGAGAACTGGAAGAAGGGGAATCCCAAACTTCCCGCCATAAAATTGAACCGACCTGATTTAACCGATGAAATTGCCCGACTGGATACGCTGGAATCCCAGTGTGATTCCAACCACCCGGTGGGAAAATTTCTGGCCGAAACGGCTCATAGTTATGCCAATGCCGGCCGGATGTTACAGAGTGTCGGCACTCCGGAATTTACCCGCTACTCCACGCGCCTCTATGGCCGGCCGGATACGGTGTATAAGCTGCAAGGAATTAGCGGTGTGGATGGCGCTAAATTTTTTCTGGACGTAACCGACCAATTACTCGGCAACCCCCACATTCATCCCACCGAAACAGATCTTTCTGCCACAGATTTTGCCACCTGGTTGCGCACCGAAGTGGATGAGTTTTTTGAACACGACACCGTGGAAGTAGTGATTGATCCCAACATGTCATCCAAGGCGTTGGCCGGAGCCACGCGCATTCGCGTGCGGGGCAGCGCGGTGTTCTCGCAATTGGATAAGGATCAATTGTTATTTCATGAGGCTTATGTACACACAGCCACGCAATTGAATGGCCGAAAACAACAGAATCTGAAATGCCTCGGATTAGGGGCTCCCCGTACCACCCGTACACAGGAGGGGATTGCCGTTCTGGCCGAACTGATCACGAATTCAATTGATTTAACCCGTCTGCGCAGGGTTGCCCTGCGGGTGCTGGCCGTCAAGATGGCCCTGGATGGAGCCGACTTAATTGAGTTGTTTAAGTTCTTTTTGGAGGCTGGTCAGTCGGAAATGGAATCGGTACGTTCGGCTCAGCGGATTTTCAGAGGCGGAGCTGTGAAAGACAAAGTGGCGTTTACCAAGG
>ERZ1066115.451-NODE-451-length-10611-cov-16.661141_pt1 | contig 10611 bp, 11 predicted proteins | sample MGYA00382762_ERZ1066115 | MGnify/ENA primary metagenome ERZ1066115 (study PRJEB33369, sample SAMEA5778345) | biofilm metagenome | biome: Industrial cooling water; feature: Water cooling tower basin; material: Biofilm | place: United Arab Emirates | collected... | reverse complement strand
AGCAGATTGAACTGCCGGCAACTGCGCTGACGGCGGATTGCCTGCAGTTGCTGCCACAGCACCACGATACCGATGGGTTCTTTGCCGCCGTGCTGGAGCGTCGGGCATGAACGGTAAAAATCCGGCCCTCAAGTTGCTGAACGAGTTGTGGGCGGACATCGCCGACCCCGATTTCGTCTGGCAGGTGCTGGCCTTGGTCAGTTGCCTGCTGCTGGCCTGGGGGGTTGCCCGCTGGTGGTGGGGGCGCCATCGCGATGCCGCCGGGCATCTGCAGCAGGCCAGCGCCCGCCTCGCCTTTCCGCTGGTTGCCTCGTTGTTGATCGGGGTCGCCCAGTTTGCGCTGGCGCCCTTCGTGCACATCAACCTGCTCAAGCTGGCCCAGCCCTTGCTGGGCGCGATGGTGCTGGTCCGCACTGTCGTCTTCGTGCTCCGCCAGGCCTTTCCCCAGGCCGGCTGGCTGGTTGCCTGGGAGCGCATCATCGCGGCCCTGGTCTGGGGTTGGCTGGCGCTTTACATCACCGATCTGGCGCCGTATGTGATCGAGGCGCTGGAGTCGGTCAGCTTCAAGCTCGGCAAGCAGAAACTCGATCTGTGGATGTTGCTGCACGGCCTGGTCACGGTCTTCCTGACCGTGGTTGTCGCGCTGTGGGTGGCCGGAGTGATCGAGGGGCGCCTGATGCGGGTCGAGTCGCTCGACTCCAGTCTGCGCATGGTCGGCGTTCGTGTCGCCAAGGCCTTGCTCACGGTCGGTGCGCTGATCACCAGCCTGTCGCTGGTCGGTATCGACATGACCGCGCTGTCGGTGTTTACCGGTGCGCTCGGGGTCGGCCTTGGCTTTGGCTTGCAGAAGATCGCCAGCAACTACGTGTCCGGCTTCATCATCCTGCTTGACCGTTCGATCCGCCTCGGCAATATCGTCCAGGTCGGCAACGACGCCGGGCAGGTGACGCAGATCACCACCCGCTACACCGTGCTCAAGCATCCCGGCGGCACCGAGTACATCGTTCCCAATGAGGCGCTGATCGGCAGCGTGGTCCAGAACCAGACCTATTCCGACAGCCGTGTCCGTCTGGCGACGACCATAGGAGTCGCCTACGCCAGCGATCTGGAGCTGGTGATGCGCCTGATGGCCGAGGCCGCCGCCGCGCATCCGCGTGTGCTGCAGGATCCGCCACCCAAGGTGCTGCTCACCCAGTTCGCCGACAGTGCGATCAACCTTGAATTGGGCTTCTGGATCGCTGATCCTGAAGAAGGGCGGGGTAACGTGCTCTCGGATGTGAATTTTGCCATTTGGAATGCTTTTAGAATTCACGGCATCGAGATACCCTATCCGCAAAGAGAGGTTCGCCTGCTTGGCTCCTGAGCGTATTCACGGAAGGTATTGCTGCTCCCGTCGCGCAAGTCGCCGAGATACAAAAGGTGACGGGAGACGAATATGCCTATTGCAGATCAGGAATTAAACAGCTCGGGGGGCGGTTTCCCGCTGCCGCCCTTCATCGTGCGCAGCGATCAGGGGCTGATGGTTGAATTGACCGCCCTCGACTCGCAAGCCCTGTTCGCCGAGTTCGTACAGTCCTTGTTCGGTAGTGGCAACTACCTGCACGGACTCGATTACCCGCTGTTCCAGAATTTGCTCTTCCACTGGTCGCTCGACGATATTGCGCGTCAACTGGAGGAGCGCGAGCGTGGCGGTCAGTCTTCGGCAGTCTTTCTGGCCAAGTCGGTCGAGCGGTTTTTGCCCGAGCGCAAGGCCTTGTATCGGGGGCTGAAGATAGACAGCGAGGGGCGGGAGGCCGAGTACCTGTTCGAACCGCTGTTCATTGAGCGGGAGGAGCAGGAGGCGATTTTCGGGCCACCCGATGAGCATGGCGACCCGACGATTCTTGAGTATAAAAGCAAGACCGTGAGCGAGCCGGCCCGGCTGGATGTCGATGAGTTGGTGGCGGCAGTTTGGCAAGGGGGGCTCCGGCTGGGAATTGACCTTGACGCGGTCAGGAGCGCGCTTCTGGCCACCGGGACCCAGTGGCTGGTCATTGCCCGCCTGCAGCCGCCGCAGCCTGGCCATGATGCCAGCCTGGAGGAGGCTTCCAGCACGCTGCATCGTGACAACACCCCGAAGATGCGTCCGGATGGGCGCCTCGATCTGTGCCAGTACGCCAACCGCTTTCCCCAGGTGTTTTGCGATGACGTCCTCTTCCGCAAACTGCCGCTGCAGCAAGGCCTGCCCGGGCGGGATGTGCGTGGACGCCTGCTGGCACCCGAGCCGGTCAAGGATTTCGACCTGCATGCCCTGGCCGGGGAAGGGGTGCGCCTCGAGGCCCGCGAGGGGCAGCAATGCCTGCTCGCCGACCGTGACGGTTTTGTTGATATCGAGCCGCAGAGCGGCAAGATTTCAGTGGTCGAAAAAATCATCAATCGGGAGGGGGTGAGTTCCCGCACCACCGGCAATCTCGCGCTCACTGGCGACGAATACGAAGAGCATGGCGAGGTCCAGGAAAAGCGCCGGGTCGAGGGCTTGCACATGACCTTTCTGGCGCCGGTTTATGGTCATGTGGTTTCGCGTGGCGGACGGATTTCATTGAAGTCCAACCTGGGCGGCGGGGTGGCTGAGAGTCCGCAGGGCACCATCGTGATTGAAGGGGGCGCCTCGAATGCCCGTATCGACGCCCACGGTGGCGAGGTCATCGTCAAGCGCGCCGAATCCTGCACCATTTTCGCCGCCAGGGTACAGGCCGAGCACCTGGTCAGCTGCACCGTCGTTGCTGATGCGGCCGAGATCGGTCTGCTCGAAGGTGGGGCGCTGGCCTGCAAGCTGGCTACCATCGGCTGCAGTCATGACCGACGCGGCATCCCGGCCCTGATCAATTTGTCCTTGCCCGACCAGGGACCCTTGCAGGCGCGCGAGGAGGTACTGCAGCTGGCACTGGCCGAGGCTGAGCAGGGGATTGCCGGCCGCCAGGAAGTCCTGCGTGAGCTGCGCGAGCAGCGGGATATGAAAACCTATTTCTCACTGCACGCACGGGTCAAGTCGGGAGAGCAGGTCTTGTCTCCGCCACAGTTGGCGCAATGGAATGCGCTGGTGGCGCGGGTGGCGCCGCTCTTGCGGGTGGCTCAGAAAATTACCAGCGAGATTCAGTCGCTGCGGCAGCAGCTTGAAACGCTGGGGCATGAGCGCGCTGCGATTGAGCTGGCGCGCAGCCAGGCCGGGCAGGGGGTGGCTTGTGCAATCGGCGAAGTGCAGGGTGACACCGAGGTTCGTGCCTGGCGCTATCCGGCTGCGGCCAAGGCCCCGCATTTGCTGCCGGCAAAAGAGTTGCAGTCAGTAATGAATACCGCCAGTGCGGCTGTTGATCGTCTTTTTTCCGGCGATTACGGGGAATTTCATTGGCCCTGAGAGGCTGGAGCCTGATTTGCTCCAGGCTGCAACAGAGGTAAGAGGTGGCCGGACGCCACCGGCTACTCCTTGCGCCGGTTTTTCCGGTGTTGGCGGAGCAGAATGATTGCAACTCCGGCGCAGAGGGCGGCCAGCAGTGCCTTGAGTGGCTCGGCCTGGCCCTCGGCCAGCCAGTCGAAACCGGCAACCCCGACGAAAACGCCCAGGCTTTCGTTGATCGGCAGATGGTCGGCGAAAGCCATCAGTTGGCTGCGCCGAGTTGCTTGCTGCTCGCCGGGAGCATCCCGAAAAGATAGTTGCGGGCGGCGGCGATGAATTGGTGGATATTGCTTTCCATGATCCTTTTTTCCTCTTGTAGGTCTTGTCCTTGCATCATGGGGGCGATTTTAGGGAATACCCGTAGCCTGTGTCTGTGGCCGATGCGTGGTGGGTAGTAACGTCGGGTGTGCTTGCGTGACGTTATGTAACAGGGGGGGCAGATTCAGGCCGGGCGGTGGCTGGGCCAGCACAGGGTCAGCCGGGCGCCGCCGAGCGGTGCGTCGCTGGCTTTGGCGGTGCCGCCATGCAATTCGAGAACGCGCCGAGCAATCGCCAGACCCAGGCCATAGCCGCCGGTGGCACGGTCCCGGGAACGGTCGAGGCGGGTAAAGGCCGAGAAAATGTGTTCCCGCTCATCACAGGGAATGCCGATGCCATCGTCGTCTACGTGGATCTGGACCCGGCCGTCGTTGAGTTCGGCACTGACGACGATCCGCGCCCGGGCATACTTGAAGGCATTGCGCAGCAGGTTACGCAGGGCGTAAGGCATCGCCTTGCGGTCGAGGTCAACCGGGCAGCTTTCCGGCAATTGGCTGCAGTCGACCGTGACCTCCAGGCTGCGGCCAAGCACGCGGACGTTGTCGACCTCATCGGCCAGCCATTCGGCCAGATCGACGCTGGAAAAGTGCGGTTCCGGGGCTTCCCGTTCAAAGCGGGCGTAGGTGAGGCTGGTGTCAATCAGGTGGTCGAGTTCGTCGAGGTCGTCTTCCATCATCGACCACAGGCGCTGGCGTTCGCGCTGCTCGTCGGTTTCGGCAAGCATTTCCAGCGCAAAGCGCATGCGGGCGATCGGGGTGCGCAGTTCGTGCGAGATGCCGCAGGAGAGTTCCCGGTGGGTCGCGATCAGTTGCTGGACGCGCTCGGCCATCCCGTTCATGGTGTCCGACAGGGGGGCGAACAACTGGCTGCGGGCCGATGGTGCGCGAGCCTCGAAATCACCATCGCCGAGGGCGCGGGCAGTCTGGCGCAGCGCTTCCAGGTCGCGCCAGATCGGGCGCACCCAGAACCACAGGGCGATGGCAAAAATAACCCCGGTCAGGCTCCAGGTCAGCAAGCGCAGCCGCAGCTCCAGCGGCATCCGGTCGGTGAGCTCCGGGTTGCGGCTGGAGGCCAGTGGCCCGACTACCAGCACGCGGCTGCTGGTACCCAGGCGGTGATACATGATTTCGCCGTCGTGGTCGATGGCGATGTCGCCGGCATCGAGTTTGCTGACCTGAGCGGAGGTCAGCTTGCGGTCCAGGGTTATCCGCTCGACGATATCGAGACGGTAAGAGAACTTCTCGTCGAGTTCCTTGATTTTCTTTTCCCACATGTGACGGGGATGGCGGAACAGTTCATCCTCGATCAATGTGATCGTGCCCCGCATGAAACGGCGGGCATAATCGTCGGTGATTCCGCGCTGGGCGGTCGAGATGACGAAGTCGGCAGTGAAGGCAATGGCGACGAAGGAGCCCATTGCCAGCAGGTAAAAATTGAAAAACAGCTGCGACAGACTGTAGCGGCCGCTGCGCCAGCGCGGCAGGGAAACCCGGAACAGCGAGCGGGCGAGGCCCGCTCGCCTGCGCTCCTCGGGGGCCTGCTTAGTTCCAGTCATGCTTGCTGAACAGGTAGCCCTTGCCGCGTACGGTCTTGATCCGGGTGGGGTTTTCCGGGTCGTCGTTCAGCTTTTTGCGCAAGCGCGAAATGCGTGCGTCGATCGAGCGGTCGAGGCCATCAAAGCCGATGCCGCGCAGTTCCTGCAGCAGGTCGTCGCGCGACAGCACGTTGCCGGCATGCGAGGCGAGCAGCCAGAGCAGGTCGAACTCGGCCGTGGTCAGGTCGATGGTCTGGCCGGCAAGGCTGGCGTTGCGGGTCACCTGACTGATCCGGAACTGGCCGAAGACCTGGCTTTCATCGTCGCCGCCGGGGCTGCTGGCGGCGTCGGCGGCCGGCCGGCGGCGCAGCAGGGCCTTGATCCGGGCGAGCAGGACGCGCGGCTGGACGGGCTTGGCAATATAGTCGTCAGCCCCCATTTCAAGGCCGAGAATCTGGTCGAAATCCTCGTCGCGGGCAGTCAACATCAGGATCACGCCCCGATAGGCCGGGCGGACGGCTCGGCAGACCTCAAGGCCATCCTTGCCGGGGAGCATCACGTCAAGAATCACCAGATCAGGTTGTTCTTCCAGGATACGTGCTTCGGCAGTGTCGCCGCGCGGCTCGATGCTGACGGAAAAGTCGTTCTTTCCGAGGTACTCGGCGGTCAGTTCGGCCAGCCGGGTGTCGTCTTCGACAAGCAGGATGCGGGTATTCATGCGCGGATGTTAGCCGGGCTTGCGTCTGCGGTCCAGTTTTCCGCCGACCGCCAGCGGGCTGCTGATCAGCAGCGCCTCGCCTTCGGGGAGCGAAATCGCGAGGGTTTCGCCGTCGCCGTTGGCGGCGGCACAGCGATAGACGGTCAGGCCGGTGCACACTTCGGCACTCAACACTTCGTGTTGCCCGAGATGATCAGCGAGGGCCTGGCGGGTGATTCGCCGGTACTCGAGTTGCGGTTTTCGGCTCATCCCGCGACAGTCTCCAGTGTTTTTCCTTGTTGCAGCATCAGGATGAATTCCTCTGCCGGGACCGGGCGGCTGAAATAGAAGCCTTGCAAGGCATCGCAGCCGTAGTCGCGCAACAATCCGAGTTGTGCCTCATTCTCCACTCCCTCGGCGACGATACGCATGCCCAGGCGGTGTCCCATGGCAATGACGGCGTGGGCAATGGCGGCGTCGTCGGTATTTTCGTGGATGTCGCGAATGAATGAGCGATCAATCTTCAGCACGTCAATCGGGAAACGCTTGAGATAGGACAGGCTGGAGTAGCCGGTGCCGAAATCGTCGAGCGACAGCAGGGCACCCAGGCCTTGCAGGTCACGCAGGGTCGCCAGCGTATTTTCCAGGTCGTGCATCATCATGCTCTCGGTCAGCTCGAAGCCGAGTCGTTCGCCGGCAATCCCAAATTCCTGCTGGGCGGCGCTGATCGTGTCGACCAGGTCGTCCTGGCGAAATTGGCGGGCCGAGAGGTTGATCGAGACGCGGAGCGGCGGCAGGCCGTGGCTGTCCCAGTCGCGCAGGTCGCGGCAGACCTGGCGGATGATCCATTGGCCGAGCGGGATGATTAATCCGGTTTCTTCGGCCAGGGGGATGAATTCACCCGGCTGAATGCGTCCGATGCGCGGATGCTCCCAGCGGATCAGGGCTTCGGCGCCGGTGATCCGGCCGCTTTCGAGCGAGACGATCGGTTGGTAGTGCACGATCAGTTCGTTGCGGTCCAGGGCGCGGCGGAGATTGCCTTCCATGTCCAGGCGGTCAAGCGCCATGTGGGTCATTTCCGGCGTATAGAAACGGTAGTTGTTGCGACCGTGCTCCTTGACCCGGTACATCGCGACGTCGGCATTGCGCAACAAAGCTTCTCCGTGTTCGCCGTCGCGCGGATAAATCGCGGCACCGACCGATGCAGTGACGTAAATTTCCTTGCCCTCGAGGAGGAAGGGCTGGCTGAATGCGCGCAAGACCTTGCTGGCGACGATGGCGAGATCGTCTGCCGCCTGCAGCCGGCCAACCACGATCACGAATTCGTCGCCGCCCAGGCGGGCGACGGTATCGCTGTCGCGGACACAGGTCCCCAGGCGCTGGGCGACATTCTTCAGGAGTTCATTGGCCGGGGTGTGGCCAAATCCGTCATTGACCAGTTTGAAGCGGTCGAGGTCGAGCAGCAGGACACCGGCCAGCAGTCCGTCGTCGCGGGCCTGGGCGATTGCCTGGCCAATCCGGTCGTTGAGCAGGTTGCGATTGGCCAGCCCGGTCAGGGAGTCGTGGTTGGCGTGAAAGGCGAGTTGTTGCTCGTAGTTGATGCGTTCGGTGACGTCGTTGATGATGCTGACGAAATGAGTGGTCATTTCCCCGGCTTCGTCGCGGACCGGAGAAATATAGAGTTCGTTCCAGAACAGGGAGCCATCCTTGCGGTAGTTGCGGAGAATGGCGTGGCCTTCGTGATGGTTGCGCAAGGCATCACGAATGGTGTTGAGTCCCTTCTGGTTCAGGTCGTCGCGGACCAGAAAGCGGCCGCTGATGCCGATTACTTCATCCGGGTGGTAGCCGGTAATCCGTTCAAAGGCGGGATTGACATAAACAATCGGATGGTCGAGCTGGGTCGAGGAGGTGATCATCACCCCGTTGGAGCTTGATTCGAGGGCTCGGGACAGCTGACGGAGGCTGGACTCCATGCTGCTCCGGGCGTGTTCGCCGCGCAGTCGGGCGAGGGATTCGGCAAGGTTGTCGGCAACGATGTGCAGCAACTGCTGCTCGTCGGCATTCAGGCAGGTGGCGCTTTCGATTCCCAGTAGTCCGAAGCAATGGCCGCCGTGTTCGATTCTGGCAATCAGATGGGCGAGTTCTGATGCTTCGAAATTCGCCCAGTCAGAAGGTGGGGTGTCCTTTGCTGCAGCTGCGCTGAGTTCGGCGTAAGTTTCGCCCTGGCCCGGGGGAAACAAGGCGATGCAGGCTGTCCGGTAGTCGCCGGTATCGACCAGGGTTCGGCAGGTGTCGCCAAGAAGTTGTTCTTCGTGGCTGCAGGATTGTCGCAGCCGGACGATGGCAGCAAGCAGCGCCAGCAAAGGGCTGCCGCTGCTACCCGGTTGCCCGGATGGCAGGTGCGGATTGTGGTGTGGCACGGATTGTCTTCTCCACTATTTTCGCCATTACGGCTTATATTATTGGCCCGCATTATGCGGGCAGTTGCGCGGGCTGGCAATTCGCTTGCCGATTCTCATTTGCGCGCCGACTGATGTCTTGGAGGAAGTTTATGCAGCAACGAGATAATCCCCGGATCGAGCCGGTTTTGCAGCAATTGAGCGAGGTTCCTGATCGGGCCTGGTTCGCCGCGCTAGGGCTGGGGGTCTTTGGTTTGGTCGCGGCCGGGTTGGCTTTGCAGCAGTTGGTGAAAATAGCCCCGTGTCCGCTGTGTATCGCCCAGCGCGTGCTTTACCTGCTGGTGGCTGGGCTGGCGTTGGGCGGTGTTGCTTGGCCGCGAGCCCGGGCTCTATGGTCCGGGTTGATTGGTTTGACGGCGCTGGCGGGATGGTCGATTGCGGCCTATCAGAGTTGGATGCAGGCCTACCCACATCTGGCACCGGAATGCAGCTATACCGACCCGAACCTGCTTGAACGCCTGGTCGATTGGCTGGGGATGCAGTGGCCGTCGTTGTTTTTGGCGACTGGATTTTGCAGCAGCCGTGACTGGGAATTTGTCGGCCTGTCCCTGGCTAACTGGTCCTTGCTGGTGTTTACAGCGATTGTTTGCGCTGCCGCATGGTTGCTGCGCCGTGGGCGTTAGCCCGGTGGGGTTGAGTCGGGATTGTTGAGAGAAGCACTGAAAAATAGGGTTTTCCCTCCTATTGCCTGAACCGATTCCCACTTATTCCATTTGGATGGCTAGTGCCTGCTCGTAACGCTTGCTATCCAATTGTATCGTCAGGTTCCTGAGATCGATACCAGCCAACTCTGATCATGTCCCCTCAGGATCGCTATACTGCTTCAGCTTTGATAAGCTTTCTCCTTTTTCCCTCGCCAGAGAGACGGCCTGCAAGCTTTGATTTCATCGGTGAATGGGAGCCATTCCAGACCGAAAATCAACATGACAATCAAGGTCAAACAACGGCAATATGGAATATCTATACATGGGCATGCTCAAACCAGCCTCGTGACAGAAGATATCTGGACCTGTACAGGCCTGGTCGGAGTCGATAAAAAGAGCGGCACTGTGTTTCTGGCTCATTTTGACCTGCCAACCACAGCTAAGTCGCTGCCGGAGATAATCGATGAGCTAAAGAAGCACACCAACGATCTGAGCGGATTCAAGCTATATATGGTTGCTGGAATAAATCCAGCTATAGCAGCAATTTTTGGTGGGTTAGCGATTTCCTGTGTGTTTTTTCAGGCTTGGGCTTTCGCTAGTGCATTCATCGTTTGCGCTGGATTATTGAGCATGACCCGCTTCGCAATTCGCCAACAGCTACGGAAACTCAAGGTATTCCAGGGTGATCCAATATGGCTCGTACACTCGAATGCTTGGTATGGGCTTGGAAAGTGTGGTGTGCGTATAAATGTGGGGCAGCTTGAAGGGCCTGAGGTCTTCTGCTACGGAAGAATGGGCAAGAGCAAGGAATTCAATACCCCAAAACATGCAGGGTGTCGCTTGAGTAAGGCTGACGACTCAGCGTAATTTGGTCAATCTGGCGATTAACGATACCGCAAAGGGGGGGCAGACTTGTACGTCGAATTGATAGTTCGAACTCAATATGATGGGCGCGATTACGTCTCGGTGGAAGATATCTACTATCTCGATGAGGCAGGCGATGAGTTTGTTTGTAAAGAAGCCACTGATGCATGCATTGACCTCGTTACCTGTGGAGATCAAGGGACGGACCTTTGGGGGTGGCTTCGTACGAGCGTTGAGCGGCGTCTAAAGGACGCTGATATCAAATACGAATATCTTTCTTTTGAGGATGAGTGCTAGGTGATATTGGTGGTTTTCGCCTTCACCAATCGTTCCACAATTGAATTGCCGCCTCAATAAACGCATCACAATCCCCTTGGTTCCAGCATGTGTGATACCCGTCACGTAGCAAGTAATACTGTTCGTTGGCACAAACGAGATCAGTCTTCTGAGCATTTTCGCGGTACCAGTTGAGCGTGTTTACCACGCAATCTTGGTAGCTGGATTTGAAGTTGTCATTCGGTACGTTGTAGAGTAGTCCTTCGATGTAATACGAAGGCGCAAGGCGGGATTCGATTAACCCATTTTCGACCATTCGGCTGCGTATGTTTGTTGACGCTCGTTGAAAACTGACCAGAAAAGCGGGGTTGTGCGCGCTGAAAATT
>ERZ1066115.449-NODE-449-length-10633-cov-12.354509_pt1 | contig 10633 bp, 9 predicted proteins | sample MGYA00382762_ERZ1066115 | MGnify/ENA primary metagenome ERZ1066115 (study PRJEB33369, sample SAMEA5778345) | biofilm metagenome | biome: Industrial cooling water; feature: Water cooling tower basin; material: Biofilm | place: United Arab Emirates | collected... | reverse complement strand
TCATGCCCTCCTGCTGTTCTGGAGCTTGGACCCGCCTCGCTTCGCGCCCACCCTAGCAAGCATGCTGCTCAGGGTGAAGTCGGCAAGCGAGCCGAACGCCTCTGGCTGCAGCGAGATGATGAACTTGAAGGCCGCGCTTTGCTGGTGGGCCATCTGCACTTCAACGTTCCAAGGCTCGAACGGGGCTGCTCCCTGCGTGATGATTGTCGTCGCCTGCCGAACGGTCAGCGGGTCGTAGTCGGTGTACACGGCAACCTCTAGGCGGTAGCCGTCTTCTGACCCAGTGCTTGATGCTTGCCCAAGAAACTGCACATGCGTCAGTCGCTGGAAGCGCTGCACGCCCGCAAACGACATCCAGCCCGTCTCGACGACGAGAACAGCCGGCGTCGCGGTGTGGTCGATGTACAGGAGCGGGCTCGTGGGGCTTGAGCGCGCTGTCGGGTTCATCAGCCAGACGATGCCTCGCGCTGCCACCATGCTCGAGGCAGGGTTGCCCCCTACGACGTAGTCGGTCCGGTACGACCACTTGTTGCGCTGGTAGTCGTACACGTGCAGCGCGTCGAACGCGAGGAAGTAGACCTGCGACTTGCTCGGGTGGTTGATGATGCCCCAGCAGCGCCCGATGGGCGTTCTCGTGGGCCCGTAGGCCTGCGAGCCCAGGTCCGAGCCATCTTGCCCTCGGCCCGTCGTCAGGCCGCGAGTCAGCAGCCGCGGGCCGGCCTGCGTCACGTACCAGATGCCGTCAGGCACGAGCGCGCAGAGCGGCGTGTCGTACCTGATGCCCTTGCCGGACTGCAGCGGCACAGGCAGGCTGTAGCCGTTCTGCAGCCAGAGCCCGTTGGGCCCCTGACCGAACACGACGGCTGGTTGGTTCTCGCACAGCAGCACGAGCTTGTCGTCGAGGCTGGCCGCGACAGCGAGCCTGCCACAGATGTCCGGCGCCTGCCCGAACCCGCTCACGCGATTGAACTCGGCAGGGAACCTCGGGCTGAGCTCCTTCGAGTAGTAGAAGCCGCGCTCGAACTCGCCGCCGCACGCGACGAGGCGGTTCTGATGCACAGCGAAGGAGAGCGTGCTCGGGAGCGCGTTGTTGGCTCGGATGCCTGTCGTCGCGTCCACTGGCACGTAGAGCAGCTCGCTTGATGCGAGCGCCGCGTCCGTGAGGGGCGTGGAGCCGACCGCGCTGTCGCGCCGGTAGATGGCCCCGTTCAGCGCCGTGCGGTAGAGCACGGTGTTGACACCGCTCTTGAGCGTGGGCTGGTAGGCCCGCAGCGTAGCGGTGTAGCTGACGTTCGCAGCGCCGACCGTGAGCGCGAACGGTGCGCTGGGGGCGCTCTGCCAGCGGTTGCCTTGCCCGTCGAACCACTCGAACACCGCCACGAAGCGGTACGTCCCGACCTGCAGAGGCCCAACGCCGCTCGTGGTGATGTCGATGATTTCCGGCGCGATGTGGAAGCCTTCTTCGAAGACGTTCTGCCCGTCGTACACGAGCGGTGTGCCGCCCGCGAGGTAGGTGAGGTTCGCGTACTCGAGGTAGCCGAGCGGGTCCTCGTAAGTCAGCCGCATCCGCTGAATGCTGGTGGGGTTCTGCCCGAGGTCCGTGACGTTGGTGATGTTCGGCGTGAACTTCGCGCACCAGGTGTACCAACCCAGCCCGCCCACCTCGGTCGAGAGGGCCGGCGTCGCCGAGCAGACGCGGCCGATGACGCCGGCCCCCGGCAAGGGGAAGTGGTTCTCGTAGAAGGGCCCCGCGTCGAACACACGCGCGACGCTGAATCGCGCCTCGGTTACGCTCACTGATGTGCCTGACGTGACGCCCTTCGCGATGTCGACGACCTGCCAGACGAACTGCTTCGTGCTCGCGTACTGCACAGGCAGCATGAGCCCGGCGTCACCCGTGCCGTCGTAGGCCACTGACGCAAGGCCGTCGGTGGTCGTGCGCGTGCTGAATGGCTGCCCTGCTACGATGTGCCCCTGCATGATGGTGGCCGTAGTCAGGCCGGAGGCCAGCGAGCCGGGCGAGGCCGCGGTCGCGTTGTACTTGATGGCGTGGATTTCGGTGGTCTCAAGCAACGTGAGCGGCGTACTGCCTACCGTATCGAGCAGCACGGGCCACGCAGCGGCACTACCGCTGTACTCCTTGAGCGGGAAGCAGCGCACGACGTTCGGAGTCAGAGCACCGGACGCTCCGGGCTCTGCGGGTGCGCCGGCCGGGCTCGTGACGTACCATCGCACGATGGTCTCGGTGCCGACGCACGTGTAGAAGGCGACGAAGCCCTGGTTGATGCCGAGGCCGTCTGTGTTGATGAACGTGTTCCCGACATGTCGCGCGTTCGCGGGTGTCGCGGCGGCGGGCGCTGCTACGAGCACAGTTGGGGCAGCTTGCGTGAAGATGAAGTTCTGTACAGCCGGCGCGCTTGACACAGCGCTGATGCAGAAGTGCGTGGGCGACAGCGCCACGTCCATGAACAGGATGTTGCCGAGCGCCGTGAACACGGTAGCTCCAGTGACGTTCTGCGTCTGGAGCGGGTCGATGAACAGTCGAGCGAGGTCGCCGTTGTCGATGTAGAAGATGCGGAACTGTCCGCCGAAGGCAACGACCCGAGGCTCGCGTATGCCGCCTGTTGCGCTTCGCACGGAACCTCGGCCAACGAGCGCGTCGCTGTCTCGGTGACGAATGACCCAGCCGAGCTGCGAGTTCGTGGAGCCCGCGAAGGTCTTGTACTCCTCGCACCAGACGACGCACACGTAGTCGCCGAGCACCGCGGCATCGACGCCCAGGCACCCCGTCTTCGGCGCGACCTGCGCCGGCCCGGTGAAGTCATCAGCTTGAATGGGCCTCGCTTCGGCGAACGCCTGGGCAGCCATGCGCTGCGTGCGCAGGAAGTCGCGCCGCACGTTGCCGGTGTCAGCTGCGAGCGCGAAGGAGCCACCGACCTGCTGCCGGTAGATGCCGTTCGCGTTGTCGAGCAGGAGCTCGTCCTTGTGCGTCAGCAGCCTGCGCCTGAACCCGCGGTCGTTGTCCGGGAGCACCTCGCCTGTCATCACAGTGACAGCCTGAGCAGTAAGCCCGTCCATCGCCCGGATGTTCTGCTTGTCGGCGAACTCGCCACCCTGCAAGCGGACGACACCGGGGGGCTGGATGAGCGCGTCGTCCGCGCTTCTGTCGGCGCCGGAGGTGAACGGCACCGGGATGTCTTGGAAGTCGAGAGCCATCAGAACACCCAGAGTGTGGCGTTGATGTCAGCGAACGACTGCAGGTACAGGAACCGGTCCGAGTCGCCAGCCGGCGCCTGATTGAAGATGACGGCGTTCTGGTCTCGCGCGACGACGATGTACCCGGTCCAGGGCCGGTCGAGCCCGTGCTCGACGGGCGTGAGCACACCGAACGTCAGACGCACCTCGACGAGGCGCCCGTCCAGAAGCGGCACGCGCACGAGCTCGTCGAGCGAGGCCTTGACGCGGTCCTGCACGCGGTTCAGCGTCTCGTCCTCGACGAGCAGCTTGGCGAAGGGGCTCAGCATCACAGCCTCGCGTCCGGGTCCATGTCCGCAGCGAACTGCGGGCCCGCGGCCTGCCTCATGTCTGCCATGTCCTGGAGCTGCTGCCGCATCTCGACCAGGCGCCGCTCGAGGTCGGTGACGCTACTCTCCTGCTTCAGCTTCATGCGGATGGCAGTGTACACCACCACGTAGCGCTCCCAGCCGTTGGGGAAGTCGACCGTGTCGGTCGTGAGCACGAGCGTTGGCGCGACCGGGCTGTACTCGATGGTGCCGGCCAGCCCCGCCGCGGGCCGCGGCCGGAGTCGCAGCGTGTTGCCCCAGAGCTGGTACCGCGGGATGGGCGAAGCGATGCCCCAGAGCGGCCCTGCGTTCGTCTGGTACCTGTTCCGCTCGCCCTGCGGGAGCGGGTCGAGCGTGACGATGGTTCCGCCGATGGTGACCTCCACGCCCAGCAGCGCGAAGAAGTCCGCTGGCAACGTCACGTCACCGGCACCAGTCGTGAAGTTGCTGCTCTTCGCCACGTAGTTGGACCCATAGGCGGCGACGAGCTTCTCGTGGAGCTCCTGCACGCCTTCGTTAATCCAGGCGTCGATGCCTGTGGCAGAGTCGGGGACGAACCCTGCCCCAGGCATGTCGGCCGTTTCACGGGCTCGAGTGCGAAGTGTCGCCAGCGAGACCGCTGCCATGTCTTAGCCTCGAGTCGGAACCGCGGAGGTGTTCGAGAGCAGGAGCATGAAGTGGATGCGCCGACCAGCCGCAGCCGCAGGAGGGTTGGTGTCGACAGCGGCGGTCTTCAGGGCGATTTCGAACGTGCCGTTCGTGAGGTTGACATTGCGGAGCTGCGGGTACAGGTCGACACCGGTATCGCCAGCCGCGAGCTCGACGAGCGCTGAGGCCGAGACGAGCTGGAAGTAGCGGTCCGTGGTGGGGAAGAGCCCGAGCGGTGAGCTGCCAGACCCGAGCGTCACGGTGAGTCGACCGGCCGCGGTCCACACCACACTGAAGCCTCGACCCGCTCGAGAGGCAGCGTCCGGGTTCGAGCCTGCGTTCATCGCGAAGCTGCCGGCGACGAGGATGAGGTTCGGGCCGAGCGATGCGACTTCGTACTTGTTCTTGGCTGCCATGTTGGTCTCCTTGAGCGAGAGCGGGGCCCCCTCGCGAAGGCCCCGCGCTCAGGTGTCTTACGCCGTCGGCAGCGCGATGGTGGCGTTGAAGCCGGGGGCCTCACAGCCGGTCTGGGCGTAGTAGCACATCCGGCCTTCGTACCGGTCAGCGCTGGGCTCACGCGACAGCACGTTGCCGTCGATGTCCTGCAGCATGGGCGCCCCGCCCGCCGAGTAGAGCTTCCAGGTGTCCATCTGGAGGCTGTACCCGCGGCCGGCCGGGCAGTCCTGGTCGGTGTAGAGCCGCACAGGGCCCTTCGGTCCGCGGACCTGCAGCGCCTCGAAGCCGATGGTGCCGTTGGCCATGTATTCCATGACCACCTTGCCCCCGAGGGCAATCTGCAGGTTCAGGAAGTCGGCGTGGTTGAGGAAGATGTGGCTCGGCTTCCCGCCCTCGCGGCACTGCCGGTTGAGCAGCGCCATGAGCGCCTCCTCCGGGGTGCGCGACGTTCCGTCGACACGGAGCCCGCCAAGGCGGGTCGGGTCGACCGAGCGGTCCACGCCGAAGAACGGCGTCGCGCCAGGGGTCGCAGACGGAATCCAGTCCGCCAGACCGGTCACCTTGTTGCCGTCACCCGAGCCGTTGGCGTTGTCGCCTGCGGCGAAGACGGTGTCGTTCACGGTCCAGGGCGTCGCGCCGGCCGTGATGTCGACCGCGCCGTTACCGGTGAGGCTGATGACGCCCGTGTCGCGGTCGACTGCCGAGACGAACACGACGGTGTTCGTGCCGAGCCCGGTGAACGAGAGCGCGTTCGTGAGACCCGCACGATTGGCACCCGTCGCACTGGCAGAAGCCACGAGCGCCATGCCGACCTCGAACGACGTCACGTCGTTGGGGTTCGCGAGCGTGAACGTGGTCGCCGTTCGAGCGCCGACCGTTCCGAGGGCGCCAGAGCGACCGCGGAAGAGCGACACGGCGAGCGACTTGCTGATGTTGTTCAGCGCCGACGCCATCTCGACGTCGAGCCCGTCGATGAGCGCACCCTCGTCCTTGGCCGTCTTGATGGCCTCGGTCGTCACGCTGAAAATCTGGTAGTCACTGTTCCGGGTGATGAAGAACCGGCGACCCTGCTGCGAGCCCGCGTTCGCCGGGATGCCGGCCGGCGTGGCGGCGCCCTGGGCGATGGCCTGTGCGACGCCGAAGTTCGCCGAGCGACCCTGCGTGTCCGCAGTGCGGAGCGCGAGGAAGATGCCATCGCCGAGGAAGTTCTCGTCCTTGGGAATCATCGCCAGGAACGGGTGGTCCGGGTAGACCTCGTTGATGATGCGGTCCTGGGGCCAGAGGCTCTTCAGACCGTACTGCAGGGAGCTGACTGATGCGGGCATGGTGTGTCACCTTTCGGTGGCGGTGACACACCGTGGTGTCACGCGCCGGGAGTGCGGTTGCGGAGCGCCGCTTTCACGCGGGCTCGGTAGTCTTCGGCTTTGAGAATCCGAGGCTGGCCTTCCCTCATGGACGGCCTCTCGTCTTCCTGCGTCAGAGCCACACTCTCGACTGCGGGCGGTGCTTCCGGTGTCCCGGGCATGATGCTTGCCTGCTTCGGGGTCGGTGTCAAGCCGTACTTCCTGACCACGGCCTGGTGGCGCTCCTCGACCAGCTCCAGCGCCAGTCGGATGCTCTCTCGAGCGTCCTCGGCGAGGTTCTGGCCGGTGCGCCGGAAGTGGTCCTCCATCACCTTGAGCGCCTCCTGCGCGCTCTCCTCCGGAAGCCTCGAGGCCAGGGGCAGCTTCTCGGCCAGAGTCTTGAGCTCGTTCTGCACCGCGTTGAGGACCTGCGTGGTCGTGGCACGCAGCTGCTCGGCCTCCGCCTTCGCCTTGAGCTCCGCGAGTTCCTTGCGAACTTCCTCGAGTTCGGGCGGGGGCTTGGGCGGCTCGGCCTTCTCGACCTCCACGCTCTTGGCGCCGGAAATGCTCTTCACCAGCTCCTCGGGCGTGATGCCTGCGAGGCCGAGCAGCACCTTGACGTCCTTCGTCGCGATGGCCTTCTCGATGGAGGCGTAGCGCGTGGCCTGCGCCTTGACCTCCTCGGCCATCTTCCGCGTCTGCTCGCGCTCCTGAGCGAGCTTCTCGTAGCTCTTGGTCAACGGGTCGACGGGCTGCTCGACCTTGGCCGGCTCGGTCGGCTTCGCAGGTTCGGCCGGCTTCACGGGCTCGGCCGGCTTCTGCTCGACCTTGGGCGGCTCCTTGGTGCGAGCCTCCGCGGCCTTGGCCTTGGCGTCAGCGAGGAAGTCCACGCGCACCTTTCCGGGCGGCGCGGCGGGGGGCACGTTGTTCGGCTGGGGCTTGTCCATGCGACCTCAGTCAGGGTGCGACGGGTGGAGGGAGTGCCGGACCGGGAGCAGGGGGCGGCTCTGCCCCTTGCGGGGCAAGTGCCGGAGCTGCTCCGGGCGCGGCGGGTTGCGCGGGCATCGTGCTCGCAGCGACCGCAGCCATCCTGGCGGTCGCGTCGGCGATGAGGTCCCGCAGCATCTGAAGTCGCTCCTCTTCGGCACCGTGGTGGCGCGCGTAGAGGTACGCTGCCGTGGCGCGCTCGACGAGCAGCGGCACGTTCTGGAACGGCTCGACCGGCAAGCGCCTCGGCTTGTCGTCGTCGAGGATGTACGAAATGGTCGCGTCCGCGTCCTCGATGGCGGCGTTCGCGAGCGTCATCTCGGCCTCGAGGTCGGGGAAGTCGAGCAGCTTCCGCGCCGTGGGCAGGTCGATGTACTGGCCCATGCGCAGCTCCTCGACGCGCTGCAGCCGCGCCCCGGGCGTGCTCGGGAGCGAGCTGACCGGGAACATGAGCCCCAGGTACTCGCCCTTCTTGAGCCTGATGTCGCCCCACCGGACGGCCTTCGTGTACCGCTTCGAGGGGATGGCCACCTCGTAGTCGGGCACGAACTCGCGGATGAGGTCGAGCGCGAGCTCGGCGATGTCCATGTACATCGCTTCATCGGCCTGCGCGTCGAGAGCGAAGCGCTCGGTCTCGATGTCGTTGTACTCGCGCATGGCGACCGCGGCGTCGAGACCGCTTGGCTTCTTCGAGGTAGCGCTGAGCTGCGAGAGCCCGACTTCCTCGAAGGCGTCCGCCTTCAGCTGCCGGACGTGGTTCACCTCGTCGGGCGACACCGCGGGCGAGTTGTCGACGGTGGGCGGCACAGCACCCTTGTAGAAGACGACGGCGCCGAACTGGTTGTTCACCTGGTTGATGTCGACGCTGTTGAGCGGCGCGTAGATGCGCCCGCGACCTTTCCGACGGAGCTGCTCGCTGATGGAGCGGAGCGCTCGATTCATCTCCACCTGAATCGGCGTCAGAATCTCTGCGATGCCGGTGCCCCAGAACCCGAGCGGGCGCGGGCGGTACCTACGGAACACGAACGGGAAGCAGCGCAGCCTCCAGTCCTCGCGGCGCAGCAGCCCTGCGCTCGTGAACACGAAGTGCACGCCGGCCTGCTTGCCCGAGCCAAGCCGCCAGCACTCCCAGACCTCGACCGGGTCCATGAGCTGGCTGGTCATGTTGAGCGACGTCTCGTCGGCGGGCTTCTGCGACTTCTCGATGATGGCGTGCTTGTCAGGGTAGCGCTCGTGCAACACGCTCCTGTCGATGATTTTGCGCCGGAAGAGCTGTGTCGGCTTGCCGTACTTGCCGTCCACGTCGTCCACGTAGAGCTCGTCGATGAACTGCCGCTCGACGCAGACCTTCTTGGTCCTGGGGTCGACATGGACGTGCGCTGCCCCGGTGCCGAAGATATACGCGTCGAGTCGCACGTGGATGCAGCGCCGGTAGATGTCACTCTCGTGGAACCAGCCGTGCATGAACTGCGTCAGCCGGCGAGCGCGCTGTTGCTGCTTCCATGAGCCCCCGTCCGTGAGGTACGACGGACGCGGGCGCATCTTCCCAATCTTCGACGAGAGCGCCTCGATGACGCTGCCGATGACGTTGTACCCGATGCGGCTGCGCGCGGTCGGCGTCGCGAGACCGCTCGAGATGAGCGCTCGGCTGTAGTCGCGGCTGCCGAACCCGACGAGGTCGAAGTTCGTGTAGAGCCGTGCGTGCACGAGGTTGGCCTGGTGGCGCGGGCGGCTCGCCTCAAGGAGTGCTCGAGCAGCAGCCAGCGCTCGGGCAGCCTCAGGGTCGACCCCGTCCCACCACGGTGCGTTGGCCTTCGACGCCTCGCGCTCTGCTTCGCTTCGGAAGTCCGTGTAGTCCATGGTCACTTGACAGGGTCTGCGACTTCGTTGAACAAATCATTCTGCTCTTCCTCGGTCAACCCCAGAACCTGCGAGCGACGGACCTCCTTCTCCTTGGTCTGCTCGACCCTGGCCTCTGGCGGATGCAACGTCAGCACGAGCCCCTCGTACGAGTAGCTCAGCACGCCGGCCTCGCGCAGCTTCGCGATGAGCGACAGCATCTCGTCAGTCGTCTTCGGCACCAAACCCATAGGCACTCTCCTCGTCCAGAACGTCTACTGTCCCCTGCGCTCGTCGCTTCGAGAAGTGCTCCACGACACGGTCGAGGTGCTCCTTCGTACCACGCTTCGGCTCCGGAGGCGGCTCCGGCCTCGCGAAGTAGTGCCGCGCCGCGCGCCAGGCGTAGAGCCCCGCGTCCGACAGGTGGTTCGCGCAGCGCGGGTCTTCTTCAGGGGGGCCGGGGTACTCCAGCAGGTTGTTCGGGTCCCAGTCGGGGTCGCGGAGCAGCGCCGCAATCTCCATCGCGTACGGCCCGCCGCGGACGAGCTTGATGTGGCCCGTGCGCAGGTCGTCGCCGAACAAGCGCGCGTGCTCGGCCTTCTGCGTCTTCTTCGCTGCGGTGAAGCGACGCGTGTAGCGCGACATCACCTCTTCGACGTACATCTTCCCGCCGCCGCCCGTGTCCGCAACCTGCTCGATGAGATTGAGCCCGAGCCCGGTCTCGACACGGTCGATGACGCTCATCACCTCGTCCGCGAGAGCGCCGGGCTTCTTCCACGAGAAGACCTCGTACACGTTCGGGTCGTGCTCGTGCCAGCCCCAGATGACGACGGCCATGTCGTCGCGGCTGCCGAGGTCCCAGCCCAGCGCGTGCGTCCAGCCCTTGCCGTACGGCTTGATGCGCTCCGGGTCGTAGGTGTTCCGCAGCTCGTCGAAGGGGTAGTACAGCGAGCCGTCGTCGCGCACCCACCGGCCCAGGTACTCGCGCACGTAGGTGGGGTTGTCGTCCGTCCAGCGCCTGCTCTTCTTCTCCTCCTCAAGCTTCCGACGAGCGTCCGCGAGGAACGGGTTGTCGAGCATCGTCCATCGATGGACGCGCCACTCCGGTCGGTGCACCGAGTTCCAGGTGCGAGCAGCGTCCTCGCCGCCCGAGACCTCGAACCAGTAGCCGACCGGGATGGGGCCTGGCGTGCCCTCGAGGCACACGGTCCCGTCGAGGTCGAAGAGCGACGGCGACACCACGTCTTCGACGGTCTTCTTCAGCAGCATCTGGTCCCAGGACTGCACCTCGAGCAGCACCTCGTAGAGCGTCTTGTCGCCGCGCTTCTTCTGGACCTCCTTGTCCTTGTCCGCGCCGACGAGTCGTATGACTGCGTCGTTCGGGAACCTCACGGAGAGCTCGGTCTCGTTGGTCTGGACCGCGATGCCGTGGCGCCCGTGGAGGTAGCGGAACTGGTCCCAGAGCAGCTCCTTCGCCCGGAGTCGTGCATGTGACCAGACCCTCTGAAGCGACCGCGGTTGCTGCAGGCCATTCATCGTGAGGATGCGGGCCCACATCTCCGTCTTGCCGGCGCGCCGCGAGCCCAGCACGGCCTTCCGCCGACCCTTGTCGTCGTGGAAGTGCTGCTGCCGGTCGAACAGCTCCCGGTAGATGGCACGGCAGAGGGCGTCGGTCTGTTGCCGAACCGCCTCCCGCCGCTGCACCTCTTCCAGGAGCGCTCGAGCCTTCGCGTCCATCAGCCCTCGGGCGACGGCTCGGGCGACGGCTCGGGCGACGGCTCGGGCGACGGCTCGGGC
>ERZ1066115.448-NODE-448-length-10641-cov-8.449745_pt1 | contig 10641 bp, 10 predicted proteins | sample MGYA00382762_ERZ1066115 | MGnify/ENA primary metagenome ERZ1066115 (study PRJEB33369, sample SAMEA5778345) | biofilm metagenome | biome: Industrial cooling water; feature: Water cooling tower basin; material: Biofilm | place: United Arab Emirates | collected... | reverse complement strand
CTTACCGTATACATGCCGTAGGTGGGCTGTGGAATCACTACATTATCGACACCCGGTTCACAGAACGCCCGAATCAGTAAATCAATAGGCTCATCACTTCCATTCCCTAAAAAGATCTGATCGATGGGCACGTGTTTGATTTGCGATACTTTCTTCTTCAACGATACCTGGTGCGGATCCGGATACCGGTTGTAAGCCGAAGGATACGGATTTTCGTTGGCATCCAGATATACGGAAGCGGAACCCTGAAACTCATCGCGTGCGGAGGAATAGGGCTTTAACCGGTTAACGTTCGGCCGGATTAACGAAGTTAGGTTAAACGTTTTCATGATCTGCGCACGCGTACGGCTTGTGCGTGTCCCTCCAGTTGTTCGGCAGTGGCCATCGTTTCCACAATAGGTCCCAATAACGCCAATCCGGCTTTTGAAATTTGTTGTACCGTAATGTGTTTGACAAAACTCTCCAACGATACGCCACCATAGGCTTTGGCAAATCCATTGGTGGGTAGGGTATGATTGGTTCCCGAAGCATAATCACCAGCAGCTTCCGGTGTATAAGGTCCCAGGAAAATAGAGCCGGCATTGGTAATTTGGTCGACCAGGCTATCGCAATCGCGGGTGTTGATGATCAAGTGCTCCGGTGCAAACTCATTGACAAAATCAATCAGATCACCGGCCTGTGTAAAGGTGATCGCCAGACTATTCTTCAACGCTTCGCGGGCCAACTCCTGGCGCGGCAACGATGGAAGTTGATTGTCGATTTCGGTAAGAATGGAGGCAACCAATTGCGGGGCTGTGGTGACCAGCACCACCTGGCTGTCAACACCATGTTCGGCTTGCGAGAGCAGATCGGCCGCCACAAACTTCGGGTTGGCTTCGCCATCGGCAATAACCAAAACTTCAGAAGGACCAGCCGGCATGTCGATGGCAATGCCTTCCTGACTGATGAGTTGTTTGGCCTTGGTGACATATTGATTTCCGGGACCAAAGATTTTGCTCACAGCCGGAATGGTTTCAGTTCCAAAAGCCAGTGCGGCTATCGCCTGTGCTCCGCCTACCTTAAAAATCTTCTTTACCCCGGTTAGTTGTGCAGCCAATAAGATGGCAGGGTTAATCTGTCCATCCGGGTTGGGTGGGGTACATAAAATAACTTCCGCACAACCGGCTATCCGGGCGGGTATGGCCAACATGAGTACCGTAGAAAATAAGGGCGCGGTTCCACCCGGAATATAAATTCCTACTTTTTGAATGGGGGTGGCTTTGCGCCAACACACCACGCCCGGCATCGTTTCAATTTTAGCAAAGGTTTGCTGTTGAGCCCGGTGAAACACGTCAATGTTTTTGGCTGCCGTGAGAATAGCGGTTTTTAATTCAGCCGGAATCTGGTGAACAGCAGCATCCAGCTCGGCTTGACTCACCTGCAAGGAGGTAAGCGCCACTTTATCCAATTGCAAAGTGAGCTCTTTCAAGGCGGCATCCCCTGAGTTTCGAACGCGATTCAGAATGTTTCTGACCGTGCCATCCAGAAAATCCAATTCCAGTTGTGGCCGTCTGCAGATGGCTGGCCATTGGAGTCGTTCGGGATTTGTGAGTTGTTTCATACCGTTTTTATAAAATCATTTTTTCAATGGGAATTACCAGAATGCCTTCCGCGCCCAGGGCTTTGAGTTGACCGATCTTACCCCAGAAATCATTTTCATCGACCACTGAGTGCAACGAGGACCAACCGGCACGTCCCAACGGCAAAATGGTCGGACTCTTCATGCCGGGGATCACCTCGGTAATTTTGGGAATGGCTTCGTTGGGGCAATTCAATAAAATGTACTTGTTGTTTTTGGCGCGTTGCACCGCTTGAATCCGGAAGATCAATTGATCCAGGATGGCTTGTTTCCGACTTTCCAATTTCGGTGTGGCAATCAAAATGGCTTCTGATTGCAACACCACCTCCACTTCCTTCAGGCCATTGCTCATCAGTGTACTGCCCGTACTCACGATATCACAAATGGCATCGGCCAATCCAATGCCGGGAGCAATTTCCACCGACCCACTGATTTCGTGTATTCCGGCTTCAACTCCATGCTTTTGTAAAAACTGGCTTACAATAACCGGGTAGGAGGTAGCAATGTTTTTTCCTTGTAAAGACTGGATGCCCGCATAGGTTTCGGAACGGGGAATGGCGATTGACAACCGGCATTTGGCAAAATCCAACCGGGTGATCAGGTTGGTTTGCTTTTGTTTTTCTATCCAGACATTCTCACCCACAATTCCCACATCGGCCACCGAATCCTCGACATATTGCGGAATATCATCATCGCGAAGGAAAAGCAATTCAACCGGTAAATTTCTTACCTGCGCTTTTAATTGATCGCGGCCATTGCTGAACTGCAATCCACTTTCCTTAAGCAGTTTCAGGGAATCTTCCTGTAAGCGCCCTGACTTTTGAATGGCAACCCGTAAAACAGTATTCATAATTTTATTTACAATAAAACAAAAAAGGCCTGCCGTTGTTGGCAAGCCTTTATTCAATTCCAGGTATATCTAAATCAAAACAAAGACCGGCCATTCACGCTGGTTACGTGGTGATGATGGCCGTGGATGTTTTGTGTTCCTTTCATATTCAATGCCCCAAAGGAAATGGAATTGAATAAACTATCAAAGCGGAAGCCGAAAAATTAATGGCTGCTAACAGTTGTTTATGCGAAAATGGAGTCAGAACCCACTACTACTCATGTAGTGACCATGATTTCTTTCACCACCATTCGGAATTCATTCAACATCATGGCGGTGGCCCCCCATACAATTTCGTTCTCAATTTGAAAATGCGGGGCTGTCATGGGAAATACTTTGGCCGCTACGATTTCCCGTACCCGCACCGCATCTTCACGGATCAACTCTTCTACCGAGCCTTCCAATACCCGTTCCACTTCCTTGGGATCAGGTTGAAACGCAGGTGGCGTTTTCAGTTTACCTACGACAGGTGTAACCAGGAAGTTACTGGGAATAACAAAGAACTGGGATAGTGTTCCAATGACCTCAATCTCATTTCGCTGAATGCCGATTTCTTCTTCAGCCTCACGCAAGGCTGTATCGATCATTGATTCACCAGGCTCAGCTTTGCCACCCGGTAAACTGATTTGCCCGCCATGCGTGCCCAGGTAATCCGGTCGCTTGGTAAGGGGAAAATAGTGAATGCCTTCACGCTCATACAGTAAGATGATGACACTACCGGGCTTGGGTGGAGTTCGATGTTCAAATCGCGGTTTGATGGCCCCTACCGGTGTAGCCCGCATGGGCTCATGTGCCTGAGATCCCGGAAGGTGACCCTTTAACCGCGCTGCAAGCTGTTCATAGTCTAAGTTCATTCAATTGACTTGCAAAGCCTCTTTACAACAGGTGGATTTCGTATTTTAGTTCTGCGATCACAAATAAAATGAAAGTTTACATTCCAATCAGTCTACTGCTGCTGGTCGTGACTTCGTACAGCCAGATCCGGGTAAGTCCTAATCCACGGTACCTGATGACCACCGATGGCCAGCCGTTCTTTTGGCTGGGCGATACCGCCTGGGAACTGTTTCATCGCATGACACGCGAGGAGGCGGAAGAATATCTGGAGCTAAGACGAGCACAGGGATTCAATGTGATTCAAGCCGTGGCCCTGGCCGAATTCAATGGCTTGCACCAACCCAATCGTTATGGCGATGTGCCATTGTTGCAGGATGATCCCACTCAATTGGCGGTAACCCCCGGCAGCAATCCGGCCAACGAGCAGGAATATGATTATTGGGATCATGTCGATTTTATCATTAACCGGATTGCCGATAAAGGCATGTATGTTGGATTACTGCCCACCTGGGGTGATAAGGTGGCCCAACTGTGGGGTGAAGGGCCACGGGTTTTCAATGAGAACAATGCCGCTGCCTATGGTGCCGCATTGGCCCAGCGCTATGCCCGATATTGGAATGTGATTTGGATTGTAGGAGGCGATAGGCCGGCCGTGTATAAAATTAATCGGGATGGCAAAGAACTGGAGATCGATGATCGGCCGATCTGGCGGGCGATGGCCATGGGTATTAAACGTGAACTACCCGATGCCTTTATTACCTATCATCCAGCCGGGGGATCCTATTCAACCAGTTCGTTTATTCACGGTGAAGCGTGGCTCAACATGAACTCATTCCAATCAGGGCACGGCTCACGTGAAGCCGATGCCTGGAATTGGGTGAGCCGGGACCTGGCCCTAAAGCCCATGAAGCCCACCCTGGACATGGAGCCGTGTTACGAAGATCATCCCGTTAATCCATGGGATGGCAAGTGGACGCGGGCTCGCGGATATTTCACTGCCTATGATGTTCGGGCCCGCATCTATCGATCGGTGTTTGCCGGAGCCTGTGGAGTAACCTATGGCCATCATCAGGTGTGGCAATTTTTAAATGCCGATTTGTATCCACCGATCAACGTTGGGGATACCGTCATCGGCTGGCGAACCGCCCTGAAGGCTGAGGCCGCCAATCAACTGCACCACCTGAAACGCCTGATGTTATCGCGGCCGTATTTCGACCGCCTGGCAGACTCCACGCTGATTGCCGCGGATCGCGGCCGCGACTATACTGATATACGGGTAGCCACACGCGACCAACGCGGTACCTATGCGTTTGTCTACTTGCCGCAGAACAAGCCAATAGCGGTAGATCTGCGCAAACTTTCCGGAGATCAGGTTGCCGTTACCTGGTTTAACCCGACAACCGGACGGGCTGAACGCAGTACACCCATAAAAAGCAAAGGCATCGTGACGCTTACACCACCCCGCCACGGTACCGATTGGGTATTAATACTCGATGATGCCAGCCAGGGCTATACACTCCCGTAATTATTTCTGATTGCAATCCTTGATCATGGTTTGCGTAACCATGCGGTCGCCACGTTCTTCCGATTTATTGAAGGCCACACAGGCCAGGCCTTGCTTGCCGTTATTGAGATAAGCCATGCCCAGGTAGAAATAGATTTTATCAACGAACTCATCCATCTTCAACGCCTGACTGAGTAACCGTTCAGCCGATTCATACTCGCGGTTCATGAGTTGTAAGATACCCTTGTTGCGATACGCCCAGGCATTGTAGGGGTCCAGGCTGATGCTTTGGTTGATGTCCTGCTCCGCCTTTTCTAATTCATTTTGGCTGAGGTAAATAAAGCCGCGGTTGTTCAGGTAGTAGGGTTGATTGGGGTCCAGGCTCAGGGCTTTCTCCACCAGCTTCAACGCTTCGGCATAATTACCGAGGTCGGTTTCAATCATGGCCAACGAGTTGTAAATATTGGGCTCCTCCGGTTTTACGCGCATGGCTTTTTCTAATTCCGTTTTGGCGGCTGTAAAATCTTTCAGGTAATACTGCACCGTGGCATGGTTCACCTGGTAATCTACGTTTGTGGGTTCTAACGTTTCAGCTTGTTCAAAGGCCCGCAATGCCTTGTTGAAATCGCGCAGCTTGGTATACGCTAAGCCTTGTGTAAAGTAGGCGAGGGCGGTATCCGGCTTGAGCTGGATCACCCGATTCAAGTCATCCAACGTTTTATAATATTCCTTCAGCTCGTAGGCCGTGTTCGCCCGGTTGATCAGTGCGTTAATAAAATCCGGCCTGCAGGTTAAGGCTTGATCATACTGTTCCAGGGCCAGATCATACCGTCTTTGTTCGAAATAAACGGTACCCAGGTTATTCCGGGCATCTGCATAACACGGATCTAATTTGATGGCCTCACCGTAATAATAGGTAGCCTGTTCATAGTTGTGCTCGTTAAGCGCAAGATTACCTTTCAGTAAAAACTTTTGTAACCGGCTTTCCTTTGAATCGGCACACGCTGCAAGCAGCAATACGAATACCCAGACCTTTCTCATTTCCATACACCCTAACACATAACAAAGGTAGGATAAGAGAGGTTATCGCAAACAGGTGTGGGGAGGTTAGGGATTTCTTGGTTGCTACCCCCGGGATGCCAGTTTTTTCTGAATGAAGTCGGTAAACTGATAGCGGGCAATGACAGCCGGTTCCAGATAACGCGCTCCCTTGATTACCCCCAGGCAGTGCTCACTGCCGCATTGACAATCAAAAGGCCGATCCATGTCCCACTCAGCCGAAGGGTAAAAGAAGGTAAACTCTTCACCGGGGGCAATGGCCCGAAGGGTAATAAACTCCATGCGGGTGGTATCAAAAAAGCAATTAGGCTCACAACTGTGGTTGCAGCACTCCAGGCATTCGGGTAACAATTCGATGTGAACATGCTCATCGATTTGTACGGTCAGGTAATTGGGTTCGGAGTGCACATCTTTGGCCATAAAGCCAATGATCACTTCATGCGGGCGAAAGGGTTTCTTGGAAAACAACGATCGGCTTCCGGTAATAGGATCAATTCGGATCTCGGCCACTTCATGTTGGTCAACATCCAGTACGGCAATTAAACTCATAGAGGGATTGGGGGTGTAGTGGTTATCAGATAAAAAAGTAATGACTTAAAGTTATTGAGAAGTAATTAAATAGCAAGGTTAAACGATCTCTTTCCAAATCCATCAGTCTGTAATCAGCACGTATCAATTGAACGTGATAACGGCTATACGTATTCGTTATTAATTACTTAGCGTATAAACGCTCAACTACTTTTATAAGTAACGTCATGGTAAAAAGTTTTTTACAGACTCCTTATGCCATACCGGATCTTACGGTATCCGGTTGCGTTGTCCGGCATACAAACTGATCAACACCACGATCGTTCCGGTTAATGTGTATAGTGTAAAGGGCTCATCCAATAGCATAACAGCATAGAGCAATCCGAATACCGGGCACAGAAACAACCAAAGCGAAGCATGAACCGGGTCTTCCTTCAACAGCACCAACCAAAGGTGTACTGCCCCAATGGAAACCGGCACTACGAGCCATGCGATAGACAACCAGAACCGCAGATCATAGGTGGTTCCGCCTCCTTCTACGAGTAACGTAACGGGCAAAATCAAGACTCCGGCAATCAATACCTGCCAGCCGTTGATAACCAGGCGTGAAAGACTCCACGTAACGGACGAATAGTAAACGGCTCCCAGCGAATACAGGACCATGCTGAGAATCAGCAACACAACACCCGTAACGGTAGCGTAGCCGTTTTGCAGCAGGGGTAAAGTGGCGATGGCCACACCCGCCATGCCCACCACAATGCTGATCCATTCGTTTGCCTTTACAGGACGCTTCAGCCAAAGGGAAGAAAGCAATCCAATTATCAACGGGTTGAGGGCCAGCGCCAGGGCGGTGATGCCGGCTGCCACCTGTTGCAAGGCGATAATAAAAATCCCGAGGTAGAGGGCCGTGTTCAACAAGCCAAACACCGTTAGTTGCCACCATTCTTTTCTATGCGGCCAAAAGCGTGACGCCTGTAATGCGGCAACCGCCAATAGGATTACCCCGGCCAGCAGGAATCGGATGGTAAATAAGGTGAGGGGTTCTCCGGATTGCAGGCCGAACTTGCCGGCCACTGAAGCCGAAGACCAGAGCATGGCAAAGGCCAATCCCGAAAGGATAAACGCAGAACCGGTAAGTTTATTCAACGAAACAGGAGGGACTAGTGCTTGCTGAGCATGTCAATGATCTCCTTGAGTTCATTCACGGCTTTGGTCTCAGCCGCACTCACTTTTCCATCGGCATGGATGATGTCATACATGTCGGCATAGATCTTATACCGCTGCGAAAACTTGATATGATCGAAATGCTGGAAGGAGTCTTTGATTACCTGGTGGTGATCTGTGGCAGGCATCCGGCCGTAGGCCACTACGGTATCGTCAAATCGTTTTTTGTGGTCGCCCTCCAAGGGGAAATGTTTGTTCATTTTTTCCAACACGATCCGTTCTTCAGCATCGTGCAACGCACCATCGGCATGGGCGATGTGAACATAGAGGTACAAAACAAAGTCGCTGAACGTTTTATGAATGACCATCGCTTAGAAATTGTGACTTAAAGGTAATAAAAAAGGCCACGCGAATCGCGCAGCCCTTTTTTATTAATCAGCAGGATTTTACATCATGCCGCCCATTCCACCACCTCCGTGAGGCATGGCCGGAGCTTCTTTTTCTTCCGGAATTTCAGAAACAACTGCTTCTGTGGTCAACAGCAAGCCTGCAATGGAGGCTGCGTTTTCCAAGGCCAGACGAGCTACTTTCGTAGGATCGATGATACCGGCCGCGAAGAATTCTTCGAACTTGTTATCGCGTGCGTTGTAACCGAAATCCTTCTTGCCATCGCGAACTTTGTTCACGATTACCGAACCTTCCTGACCAGCGTTTTCAGCGATGGTGCGGAGCGGAGATTCGAGGGCCAGACGAACGATGTTCACACCGGTTGCCTGATCTTCGTTATCGGTGGCTACCGTTTTCAGGGCTTCGATAGCGCGAATGTAAGCTACACCACCACCCGGAATGATTCCTTCCTGCACGGCAGCGCGGGTAGCATGCAACGCATCATCTACGCGGTCTTTCTTCTCTTTCATTTCCACTTCGGTAGCGGCCCCGATGTACAGAATGGCTACACCACCGGATAACTTGGCCAAACGCTCTTGCAGTTTTTCCTTGTCGTAATCGGACGTGGTAACGTCTATCTGAGCTTTGATTTGGTTAACACGAGCCTGGATGTCGGCCTTCTTGCCGGCACCATTAACGATGGTCGTATTGTCCTTGTCGATATTAACTTTTTCGGCACGGCCCAGGTATTCCAGTTTCGCATCTTCCAACTTCATACCGGTCTCTTCCGAGATCACCCGGCCGCCCGTCAGGATGGCGATATCTTCCAACATGGCTTTTCTGCGATCGCCAAAGCCAGGAGCTTTCACAGCGGCAACGCGTAAGGCACCGCGGATTTTGTTCACCACCAACGTAGCCAGGGCTTCGCCTTCCACTTCTTCGGCAATGATCAACAACGGCTTGCCGGTTTGTGCGGTAGCTTCCAGTACGGGGAGTAATTCCTTCATGGAGGCGATCTTCTTGTCGTAGATCAGGATGTAAGGATGATCGAGGTCAGCCTCCATTTTCTCCGTATTGGTTACGAAGTAAGGGGAGAGGTAACCGCGGTCGAACTGCATACCTTCTACGGTCTTCACTTCGGTTTCGGTTCCTTTGGCTTCTTCTACGGTGATCACACCATCTTTGCCCACTTTCTCCATAGCGGTGGCAATCATTTTACCAATTTCCTCATCGTTGTTGGAGGAGATCGTAGCCACCTGGGTAATTTCCTGTGAACCTTTGATGTTTTTGGATTGCTTGTGCAGGTTGTCAATAACGGCTTCCACCGCTTTGTCGATACCGCGCTTCAGGTCCATGGGGTTGGCACCGGCAGCTACGTTTTTAATACCGTGGCTGTAGATGGCCTGGGCCAATACGGTAGCGGTGGTGGTACCATCACCGGCTGCATCAGCGGTTTTGGAGGCCACTTCCTTTACCAGTTGGGCACCCATGTTTTCGATCGGGTCCTTCAATTCGATTTCTTTGGCTACCGAAACACCGTCTTTGGTAACGGTAGGAGCACCAAATTTCTTATCGAGAATTACGTTGCGGCCTTTCGGACCCAAGGTAACTTTTACTGCATCTGCTAGTTTGTCAACACCCTTCTTGATTCTGTCGCGGGCGCTGGTATCAAATGTAATTTCCTTAGCCATAGTATATGAGTTATTAGTTTGGTTAGATGTGATTAAACAGTTCCGAAAATGTCAGAATTGCGCATGATCAGATACTCTTTGCCTTCAATGGTGATTTCTGTACCGGAGTACTTACCATAAAGGATCTGGTCGCCAACCTTAACGGTAACGGGTTTGTCCTTGAGTCCTTCACCTACGGCCACCACTTTTCCTTTCTGGGGCTTCTCTTTTGCGGTATCCGGGATGATAATGCCGGAAGCGGTTTTTTGTTCTGCTGCCGCGGGCTCTACCAGCACGCGATCTTCGTTAGGTTTAAAGTTGATTTTTGCCATATGGTTTTAAATAGATTAGTGAAACAAGTTTAAAAACTGTCTGTCCGCCCTTGTACGATTTCTATGCCAAAATGCCTTTTTTAGCCATTTTTGACACATTTTCTGAAAAGCAGGCAGCAAAGATCTAAAATAATGGCAGACCTGTCAGTGTGCCTCCTAACAAAATGACAGTTTGCACCAAAACCTCGTTTTTTCGTATAATTAGAGGACCAATCTCTGTGGTATGGATCGATTGAAGGATAACTGGCTTACCGATGGCCTCATTGATTATGAATACAAGAAGTATCAACTGCTGGCCTACTTTAAACGCGTTAAGGAATCGTTCTTGCGGGTGGAGTTATTCCCGTTCCTATCGGACCTGGTGTTCCATTACCGGAACCTGATTCTCCTGAAGGAAAATCATAGCCTCATTCGCGAATCCTTTCCGAAGGAAATTACCCCGGAAGGACTCAAGAACCTGGAAGTGACCTACAAGCGGATTATTGAAGATGATAGCGTGATGCAGGAGATCGAGTCGATCATGGAATATGCGTTGCCGCAATTCAAATCCTCGCTCGATGAAGGTTCCTACATCTATGATTATGTTGAGTCGAAGTGCGACATCTCACCGGTTGGCCTTACCTCGTTGTACGCCAACGAAGGCTACCTGTTTGTAA
>ERZ1066115.447-NODE-447-length-10654-cov-18.867912_pt1 | contig 10654 bp, 7 predicted proteins | sample MGYA00382762_ERZ1066115 | MGnify/ENA primary metagenome ERZ1066115 (study PRJEB33369, sample SAMEA5778345) | biofilm metagenome | biome: Industrial cooling water; feature: Water cooling tower basin; material: Biofilm | place: United Arab Emirates | collected... | reverse complement strand
CGGTCGACCGTGAAAATGCGCAGTTTTTTACGCTGGCGGGATGTTGATCGCTCCGCCGGGCGCTGCCTTTGCTATTGTGGAGCCGCCCGCTGACCGGGCTGGCCGGCCGGGGGCGATGCCCGTGCAGCTTTGATGAGGAGAGGTGGAATGGTGTTTTTTGATCTCTTTGCCCACAATCCTTCGCTGGTCCAGGTGCCTGCCGGGCAGGTCCTGTTCCGCGAGGGCGACGAGGGGCATCTGATGTATGTGCTGGCCACCGGCAGCGCCGAGGTGCAGGTCGCCGGGCAGGCGGTCGAAACCCTGGTCCATGGATCGATTGTCGGTGAAATGAGCATCGTGCTGCCGGGGCCGCGTTCGGCGACGGTGGTGGCGCTCAGCGATTGCGAATTTGTCGAGGTGGATGAAAAGCGCTTCCAGTTTCTCGTCCAGCAGACGCCGTTCTTTGCCACCCAGGTGATGCGGGTGCTCGCCGAACGGCTGAAGAACATGAATCAGCGCCTGCAGCAGGCCACCTCGGACTGAACCCGGCGGTCTTTCAGTGCGCGGCCGGCGTCGCCGGCAGACTGACCGCGAACAGCGCGCCGCCGAGCCGGGGCGAACGTTCGACCCGGACCTGGCCGCCGTGCTGACGGGCAATCGCCCGGACAATGGCAAGCCCCAGGCCGCAACCGTCGCTGCGGCTGCCGGGGGGGCGGTAGAAACGCTCGAAAATCTTGTCCTGCTCGCCGTCGCGAATGCCGGGGCCGTTGTCTTCGACGGTCAACCAGCGGCAGCCGTCGGTGTCGCTAGCGCAGCCGACGGTGACGGCGCCGCCGTCGGGCGCATGGCGCAAGGCGTTGTCGATCAGGTTGCCGAGCAGTTCCTGGAGCAGTAGCCGGTTGCCGTGCACGCTGGCCGGTGCGATTTCGAAGCCGAGGTCGATGCCGCGCGCAATCGCGGTCGGCAACCAGGTCTCGGCACAGGCGTGGATGACTTCGGCGAGTTCGATTTCGGGGTCGGTCTGCGCCAGCGACGGCTCGGCACGGGCCAGCGCGAGCAGTTGCGAGACCAGGTGGGTCAGCCGCTGGCAGGCGTTGCGGACGCCGTTCAGTTGCGGTCGGGCGCTTTCCGGTGCGGCCTGCAGTGCGGCTTCGACCTGGGCCTGGAGCGCGGCAATCGGCGTCCGCAGCTGGTGCGCGGCGTCGGCAACGAAATTGCGCTGGCTGTCCAGCGAGTCGGCCAGGCGCTGCAGCAGGCCATTGATTTCGCGCACCATCGGCTGCATTTCCTGCGGCACGTCGGTGCCCAGCGGGCTCAGGTCGGTGTGCGAGCGGCCCGCCAGTTCGTGGCGCAGGCCGTCGAGCGGACGCAGCCCGGAGCGGACGCCGAACCAGACGATCAGCAGGCTGAGCGTGACCAGCAGCAGTTCCGGCAGCAGCATCCCGAACAGGATTTCGCGGATCAGCGCATTGCGCTTGACCATCGTCTCGCCGGCCAGGATGGTCAGCTTTTGTCCGGCCAGTTCGCGTTCGAGCGCGGCAACGCGGATCGGCAGGTGATCGAGACGGGCGTCGAAGTAGTAGCGGATTTCGCCGCTGCGGCGGGTTTCCGGGGCCAGCGGCAGGCGGTGCTCGCCGTCGAGCAGGGTGCCGTCGGCGGCGCGCACGGCGTAGAAAATCTGATCGTAGTGATCGGTGAGCAAGACCTCACGGGCCTGCTGGGTCAGCGGCAGATGGACTTCGCCGTTCTTCAGGTGCAATTGCTCGGCAATCGCCAGCGCCGCATCGGCGAGCGCCCGGTCGTAGGCCTTGGTCGCGCTGCGCCAGGCAATCCAGTAGGCGACGGTGGCACTGCCCAGCAGCAGCGCCAGCATTGCCGGCAGCAAGCGCCGCAGCAGCGTGATCCGCAGGCTGCCGTGGCGGCCCGGGTCAGGCATCCGGTTTTTCCAGGTAGTAGCCGAGACCGCGCACGGTGCGGATGGTGACGTCGGCAGTTTCCAGCTTGCTGCGCAGGCGGGAAATGAATTTCTCGATGGCGTTGGGCGTGATGTCGTCCTCCCAGCCATAGAGCGCCTGAATCATCTGTTCCTTGCTGATCACCCGGTTCACGCGCTGGGCGAGGAACTCGATGGCGGCCCATTCACGCGCGGTCAGCTCGAAATTGTGTTCGCCGCCGGCGTCGCGTACCCAGGCTCGCTTGCCCAGCGTGTCGAGGCGCAGGCGGCCGAGGATCAGGTTGGGGTCGGGGTCGCCCCGGCCGCGCCGGATCAGCGCCCGGACCCGGGCCTCCAGCTCGGCCAGCGCCACCGGCTTGACAATGTAATCGTCGGCGCCGAGGTCGAGCAGGCGCACCCGCTCCTCCATCGCCGGGCGGGCCGAAAGGATCAGCACCGGAGTTTTCTGGCGGCGGCTGCGCAGGCGCTGCAGCACGTCGCTGCCTTCAAGGCCGGGGAGGCCGAGGTCGAGGATGGCGAGGTCGAATTCCTCGCTTTGCAGCCAGTGGTCGGCGATCTTGCCGTCGGCCGCGATTTCGACGCTGTAGCCGGAATGGGCCAGGGCGCGGGCGAGGCCGTCGGCCAGCAGGGCATCGTCTTCGGCAAGCAGGATACGCATGGTCAAAACAGGTGGAGGTGGTCAGGGGCCGGTCAGCAACTGGTCAGAGCCGGGTCAGAGCAACTCCATACGATACCACGTTGCCTTCCTGCCCATGCCATGCGCCCCTTCTTCCTGCCACTCCTTCTCTCCCTGAGCCTGTTGCTGGCCGCGCCTCCGGCATGCGCCGGGCTGACCCTGAGCCAGGCCGAAGCCCTGTGGCGGCAGCACAGCCGCGAATTGAAGCTGGCCGCCGTCGCCGTCGATGCCGCAGCCGCTGATCGGGTGACTGCCGGGCAGCGGCCGAACCCGGATCTGGCGCTGAACACGCTGGCGATCAGTCCGTGGTCGGGCTACCGCAGCGGCGGCTGGGAGCGCAAGAAAATGGACACCGTGCTCCGCGTCGAACAGCTGATCGAGCGCGGCGGCAAGCGCGAGTTGCGTCAGCGCGGCGCCGATGAGCGGCTGGCGGCGGTGCGTTTCGACGCGGAAGAGATCGGGCGGCAGCAACTGCTCGACCTGCGCGGCGCCTATTTCGACCTGCGCCTGAGCCAGGAGCGCCTGCGCCTGGCGCAGGAAACCGCCGCGCTCTACCGGCGCAGCGTCGAAGCCGGGCAGTTGCGCAAGAAGGCCGGCGACATCGCCCCGGTCGACCTGACCCGCCTGCAAATTGACCTGGCGCGGGCCGAGACTGAACTGCGTGCGGCGCAAGCCGGGCGCGAACAGGCGCAACAGGCGCTCGCCTACCTGATTGGCGGCGAGGCGCAGGCTGGCGAGCTGGTTGCGACCGATGATTGGCCCTTGCCCAACGCCGACGAGTTGCAGAGTGCCGGCCTCGACGCTCGTCCCGACCTGGCGGCGGCCCGGCGCCGGGTCGCTGCTGCCGAAGCCGAGCGCGACCTGGCGCGGGCCAAACGGACCCGCGACCTGACCGTCGGCGTCCAGTACGAACACAACCTGCAGAATGCGCCGACCAACAGCTACGGCTTCGGCGTCAGCGTGCCGCTCTTCCTGTGGCACGAGCACGAGGGCGAAATTGCCCGTGCCGACGCCGATTTCAATGTTGCGCGCTTGCAACTCGAACAACTGCAGGCGCAGGTCGGTGGCGAGGTGGCGGTGGCGCGTAGTGCCTTGCTGGCAGCCCGCGACCGGCTGCGGCGGATCGAGGACGGCCTGCTCGCCGATGCCCGGCGGGTCGCCGAGGCCGCCGAGTTTGCCTACCGGCGTGGGGCGATGGGCCTGCTCGACCTGCTCGATGCCCGCCGCACCCAGCGCCAGGTCGAGGCCGAGGCGCTCATCGCCCGCGCCGACTACGCCCGCGCCTGGGCTGCCTGGACCCTGCAGGCCAATTACAAGAAAACTGCTTCTGGATACACACCATGAAATTCGGGCTGCCCCGTTGTTTTTCCTCCTTGCTGGGAGCCTTGTGCCTGAGCCTGCTGGCTGCTTGCGGCAGCGAGCCTGAGGCTGCCAAAAAGCCGGCGGTACGGACCGATGGCGAGCGGGTGCTGCTGGCCGAGCCGGACAAGGCCGGTTTTTTGCAGATCGCCACGGTCGACCGTGATCAGGGCGAAATCTTGACCCTGCCCGGGCGCATCGTCTGGGACGAGGAAAAAACCGTGCGCGTGGTGCCGCAGGTCGCCGGCCGCATCCAGCGCGTGGCGGTGGCGGTCGGGCAGACGGTCAAGGCCGGCGAGACGCTGGCCTGGCTCTCCTCGCCTGACTACGGGCAGGCCCGTGCCGAGCTGCACAAGGCCGAGGCCGCGCACCGGCTGGCGCAGCAGACGCTTGCCCGCCAGCGCGAATTGCGCGAGGCCGGAGTGATTGCCGAAAAAGACTGGCAGCAGAGCGCGGCCGAAGCGGCCGCCGCCGGCGCCGAGCGCGAGCGGGCGCAACGCCAGCTGGCCAGCCTGGGCGGTGACGCCGACAGCTACCCGCTGAAGGCGCCGCTGGCCGGCATCGTCGTCGAACGCAACCTCAATCCCGGGATGGAGTTTCGTCCCGAGGCCGGAGCGGCGCCCTTGTTCGTGATCACCGACCCGGCCCGGCTGTGGCTGCAGCTCGACGCCGGCGAAGCCGACCTGGCGGCGCTCAAGCCGGGCGAGGAGTTGAGCCTGGAGGTCAAGGCCTATCCTGGCGAACGCTTTGCCGGCCGTCTCCGCCATGTCGCCGATTTTGTCGATCCGGCGACGCGCACGGTGCGCGTGCGCGGCGAGGTGGCCAACCCCGAGCGGCGGCTGAAGGCCGAAATGTTCGTCCGCGCCAGCGTCCGGCTGCCGGCCAGTGCGGCCTTGAGCGTGCCGGCCGGGGCCGTGTTCCTGCAGGGCGAACGGCGTTATGTGTTCATCGAGGAAAGTGCCGGAATTTACCGTCGGCAGGCGGTCACGGTCGGCCGCGAACGCGACGGCCGGCTGGAAATCCTCGGCGGCCTGAGTGCCGGCATGCGGGTGGTCAGCGAAGGCAACCTGCACCTGCTCAAATATTTCAAGGCGACCGGCGCGGGGACGCAATGATCAAGCGCATCGTCGATTACGCGCTGGGCCAGCCGCTGTTCGTGCTGCTCGGCCTGCTGCTGTTCATCGGCGGCGGCATTGCCGCCTTCCGCTCGCTGCCGATCGAGGCCTTTCCCGACGTCACCGATACCCAGGTCACGGTGATTACGCTTTACCCTGGCCGGGCGCCGGAAGAGGTCGAGAAGCAGGTCACCATCCCGCTCGAAATCGCGCTCTCCGGGGTGCCGAATTCGATCCGGATGTTCTCGCACACGCAGTTCGGACTCTCCTTCATCGTCGTCACCTTCGACGAAAAACCCAGCCTGTTCATGGCCCGGCAACTGGTCGAGGAGCGCCTGCGCGGGCTCGACCTGCCGCCCGGCGTCGAGCCCGAACTAGCGCCGCCGGCGACCGCCACCGGCGAAATCTTCCGCTATCGCCTCGAGGGCGAGGGGATTGCGGCCAGCGAATTGCGCGCGATCCAGGACTGGCAGATCAGCCGCCAGCTCAAGCAGGTTTCCGGCATCGCCGACGTGGTCTCGCTCGGCGGGCCGATCCGCCAGTACGAGGTACGCCCCGACCTGGCCCGGCTGCGCGATTACAAGATCACCCTCGGCCAGCTCTATGCCGCGCTGCAACGGGCCAACGCCAACGCCGGCGGCGGCTCGGTGGCGCAGGGGCGGCAGCAGTTCCTGATCCGCTCGCTCGGGTTGCTGCGCTCGTCGGCCGATCTCGGCCAGGTGGTGGTCGCCGAGAACAAGGGGGTGCCGGTGCTGGTCCGCGACCTGGCCGAAGTGGTCGAGGCGCGGGTGCCGCCGCAGGGCATCGTCGGCTACACCGACGCCAGCGGCGATCAGGACGACGTGGTCTCCGGCATCGTGCTGCTGCGCAAGGACGAAAACCCGTCCTTCGTGCTCGATGCGCTCAAGGCCAGAGTCGACCGGCTCAACGCCGGCGGCCTGCCGCCCGGCGTGCGCATCGTGCCTTACTACGACCGTTCGTGGCTGATCGGCAAGACGCTGAAGACGGTGTTCACCAACCTGCTCGAAGGTGCACTGCTGGTCACGCTGGTGCTCTACCTCTTCCTCGCCGACCTGCGCGCGGCGGCGATTGTCGCCTCGGTGATTCCGCTGGCCCTGCTCGGCACCTTCATCGGCCTGTCGCTGGTCGGGATTCCGGCCAACCTGCTGTCGCTCGGGGCGATGGACTTCGGGATCATCGTCGATGGTGCGGTGATCGTGATCGAGAACATCTTCCGCCGCCTGGGCGAAGCGCACCGCGACGAGGACCACCGGCCGCGTACCCGGACCATCCAGGAAGCGGTGCTCGAAATCGGCCGGCCGACGGTGTTCTCGATGGTGATCATCATCGTCGCCCACCTGCCGATCTTCACCATGCAGCGGCACGAGGGCAAGATTTTCGCGCCGATGGCCTATTCGGTGGTCGCGGCGCTGATCACCTCGCTGATCCTGTCGCTGACCCTGGTCCCTTTCCTGTCCAACATCGCCTTCCGCAAGCGGGTGCCGCACGAGGAAACCAGCCTGATGCACTGGTGCATGGACCGCTATGAGCCGGCGCTCAAATGGGTGCTGGCGCGTAGTCGTCGGGTGCTGGCCGGGGCGTTGCTGGCGCTGGCCGCGACCGTCGCGGCGGTGCCCTGGCTGGGCACCGAGTTCCTGCCCGAACTCAACGAAGGTTCGATCTGGATCAACATCACCCTGCCGACTTCGCTGTCGGTCGACGAAGCCCGCAACGAGTTGAAGAAGCTGCGCCGGGTGGTTGCCGATTTTCCCGAGGTCAATGCGGTGGTTTCCAAGGGCGGCCGGCCGGAAGACGGCACCGACCCGAAAAACATCAACATGACCGAGATGCTGGTCGACCTCAAGCCGGAGTCGGCCTGGCGCCCCGGCGTCAGCAAGGAAACCCTGGTCCGCGAGATGGAGGACAAGCTCAACGACCTGCCGGGGATCGAGCCGACCTTCAGCCAGCCGGTGCGCGACCAGATTCTGGAGTCGATTTCGCAGATCGACGGGCAGATCGTGGTCAAGCTGTTCGGCGACGACCTGAGCGTGCTCAAGGCCAACGCCAACCAGTTGCTGACCCGGATCAACGGGGTGCCCGGCGTGGTCCGCGCCTTCATCGACCGTGACGGTGACCTGCCGCAGTACCGTCTGGAGATCGACCGGGCGGCGGCGGCGCGCTACGGCCTCAACGTGATGGATGTCCAGGACGTGGTCGAAACCGCGCTCGCCGGCAAGGTCGCCACCGAGTTGTGGCAGGGCGAGCGGCATTTCAGCGTCGTCGTCCGCCTGCCCGAATCCGAGCGCCGCCTCGACCGCCTGCGCGAAATCCTGGTCCCGACCCCTTCCGGGGCGCAGGTGCCGCTGGCCGCGCTGGTCGACTTCAAGCCCGGCAGCGGCGCCATGAACATCGCCCGCGAATCCGGGCAGCGGGTGGTCGCGATTGGCGTCTTCATCCGTGACCGCGACATGGGCAGCGTGGTCGCCGACATGCAGAAGGCGGCGCAGGACATCAAGCTGCCGGCCGGCAATTCGATCACCTGGTCGGGCGAGTTCGAGAACCAGGAGCGGGCGATGAAGCGGCTGATGCTGGTGGTGCCGCTGTCCATCCTGCTGATCTTCCTGCTCTTGTTCGACGCCTTCAAGTCCTTCCGCGATGCGCTGATCATCATCTCCAACATTCCCTTTGCGCTGATCGGCGGAGTGTTTGCGCTGCTGCTGTCGGGGATTCCGCTGTCGGTCTCGGCGGCCATCGGCTTCATCGCGCTGTTCGGGCAGGCGGTGCTGAACGGCGTGGTCATGGTCAGCTACATCAACCAGTTGCAGCGGCAGGGGATGAGCAAGGAAGAGGCCATCTTCCACGGCGCGCTGTCGCGTTTGCGCACGGTGCTGATGACCGCGCTGCTGGCCATGCTCGGCTTGCTGCCGATGGCGCTGTCGCAAGGGATCGGCGCCGAAACCCAGCGACCGCTGGCGCTGGTGGTGATCGGTGGCTTGATCTCGGCGACGGTGCTGACCTTGTTCGTGCTGCCGGCGCTCTGTCACTTCATCGCCACCCACCCGCGTCTGGCGCGGGCGCTGCATTGACTTGGCCCGCCTGGCCGTCCGGCGCCCGCTGGCGGCGCTGGTCCGGCTGGCTGGCGCGGTGGCTGCTGGCCGGTACCTGCGCTTTGGCGCAGGCGGCAAGCTTGAGCGACGACGAGGTCGCCGTCGAATACCGCGACGGCGTGTATTTCGCGCATTTGCAGTTGCGGGTCGCGGTGCCGCAGTCTCTGGCGCTGGCGGTGCTTACCGATTTCGAGCGGATGCCGGACTTCATGCCGGGTCTTGAACAAAGCCGGGTACTTGCTCACTCCGGGCAGCGCTGGCAGGTTCAGCAGCAGGGGCGGTTGAGTTTCGGGCCGTTTCGCCTGAGTTTTGCCAACGAGCGTTTGATCGAATTGCTGGCCGATGGCCGGATGATTGCGACCGGCCTCTCCGGTGTAAGGAAAATGCGTAGCGAATTGCGCACGCAGGCCATCGGCAGCAGTACACTGCTGGATTACCGTCTGGAGTTGCTGCCCGAGCAGTGGATTCCGGCCGGCCTGGGCGTCAATTTCATGCAGCATGAGCTGGCCGGGCAGTTTACGGCGCTGGCTGGCGAAATGGAGCGGCGTTTCCAGGCACAAAAGCATCAATAAACAGCCCGGAATCACCGGGCACAGAAGCTTAGGGGGTTTAGCATGCAACACGGCAAACAGGCGCTGCCGGCGCTGACGCTGGGGGCCATCGGCGTGGTCTTCGGCGACATCGGGACCAGCCCGCTGTACGCGCTGAAGGAAATCTTCAACGGCCATCATCCGATTCCGGTGACCCCGGACAACATCCTCGGCATCCTGTCGCTGGTCTTCTGGTCGATCATGGCGCTGGTCTCGCTCAAGTACGTGGCGATCATCATGCGCGCCGACAACCGGGGCGAAGGCGGTTCGCTGGCGCTGCTGGCACTGGTCACCGAACGTGCCAAGAATCCGCGCCTGGCCTGGATCGTGACCCTGCTCGGGATCTTTGCGGCGGCATTGTTTTTTGGCGACAGCATGATCACTCCGGCGATTTCGGTGCTCTCGGCAGTCGAGGGCCTGGAACTGGTCGCGCCGACCCTGAAGCCCTACGTGATTCCGATCACCCTGGCGATCCTGACCGGGCTGTTCCTGATCCAGAAACACGGCACCGGCGCCGTCGGCCTTGCCTTCGGCCCGGTGATGACCGGCTGGTTCGGCATCCTCGCCGTGCTCGGCGTCAGCCACATCGTCGATAACCCGGCGGTGCTGGCGGCGCTCAACCCGGCCTATGCGGTCCACTTCATCGTCAATTACCCCAGCCTCGCCTTCCTCGCGCTCGGCTCGGTGGTGCTGGCGGTGACCGGCGGTGAAGCCTTGTACACCGACATGGGGCACTTCGGCCGCTTCCCGATCCGTCTCGCCTGGTTTTGCTACGTGATGCCGGCGCTGGTCCTCAACTACTTCGGCCAGGGCGCGCTGCTGCTCGCCGAACCGGAAGCGATCCAGAATCCTTTCTTTCTGCTCGCCCCCGACTGGGCGCTGCTGCCGATGGTCGGGATCGCCACGCTGGCGACCGTGATCGCGTCGCAGGCGGTGATTTCGGGTGCCTTCTCGGTCGCCCGCCAGTCGGTGCAGATGGGCCTGCTACCCCGGATGCAGATCATCCACACCTCGGGCAAGGAAGAGGGGCAGATTTACGTGCCCTTCACCAACTGGAGCCTCTACCTCGCGGTGGTGGCGCTGGTGATCGGCTTCAAGTCCTCGTCCAACCTGGCCGCCGCCTACGGCATCGCGGTCACCGGCACGATGCTGATCGACACCATCCTGGTCGCCTTCGTGATGATCCTGATGTGGCGCTGGCACTGGGCGCTGGTTACCGTCACCATCGGCAGCCTGCTCGCCGCCGACATTGCCTTCTTTGCCGCCAACGTGATCAAGATTCCCGAAGGCGGCTGGTTCCCGATTGTCGCCGGCCTGGTTTCCTTCACCGTGCTCACCACCTGGCGGCGCGGCCGCCGGCTGGTCTCGGAAGAAATGGCCAAGCAGAGCATCCCGATGGAGGACTTCATTCAGGCCATCGACGGCGTCCATCGCGTCTACGGCACGGCGGTGTTCATGACCAGCGCCAAGGACGGCGTCCCGGCAGCGCTCCTGCACAACCTCAAGCACAACCAGATCCTGCATGAGCGGGTCGCGCTGGTCACCGTGCAGACCGCCGACACGCCCTACATCAACGACATGGACCGGATCTACGTGCACCGCATGCAGAAGGGCTTTGTCCGCGTCATCATCCGCTACGGTTTCATGGAAAGCCCCGACGTGCCCGGCGCGCTGGAGGGCTGCAAGCGCTTCGGCGAGGCCTTCGACATGATGGAAACCACCTTCTACCTGTCGCGCGAAACCATCGTCCCGTCGTTCAGCCGCAAAATCTCGCCGCTGCGCGCCCGGCTGTTCGCGATCATGTCCAAGAACGCGACCAGCGCCAGCGACTTCTTCCATATTCCGACCAATCGGGTGGTGGAATTGGGGACGCA
>ERZ1066115.446-NODE-446-length-10666-cov-8.253699_pt1 | contig 10666 bp, 6 predicted proteins | sample MGYA00382762_ERZ1066115 | MGnify/ENA primary metagenome ERZ1066115 (study PRJEB33369, sample SAMEA5778345) | biofilm metagenome | biome: Industrial cooling water; feature: Water cooling tower basin; material: Biofilm | place: United Arab Emirates | collected... | reverse complement strand
CAGCTCCACCCGGCACATCCTGTGGCAGGCCGGTTACCGTGGTGGTGGGACTATTCGGACTGGTGATCACAATGGTTCCGACCGGGCCTACGACAGACCAGGTACCGGTACCGCCATTGTTGACGGCCGTGGCGGCCATGGTCGTGCTGGTTCCACACAGCAAGGGCTGATCGGGGCCGGCTGCGGCTGCGGTGGGAATTACATCTTGTGTTTGGGTTACGGCCCGGCCGGTAGCACTGAAGCAACCGGTGGTTGTATTGCGGGTAAACGCATAATAGGTGGCTGTAGCAGAAGTTGTTGGGGTAAATGTGCGGTTGTTGGTACCGCTTTCAGATCCGCTTCCCGGAACAGCAGCCACAAAAGAGGCCAGGTTAGGTCCAGCCGTTGACCATTCAATTTCAAAGCCAACACCGGGGTCATTTACCGACAAGGGTACACCGGTGCCGGGGCTGCTACAAGCTATTCCATTAACCGGACCTGCTGGTACTGCGGGTCGGGCATTAACCACCAAAGGAGCACTATTAAAAGGAACTGCCCCTGCGCATTGGGTGGTTACATTTTTTAAAGCAGTAACCGTGATGACGTAAGACCCCGGTGCACTACCCCAAGCGGTATAGGGTGGTGTAATGGTCAGCTGACCGGACGCGTTGCTCAATTTATTTAACTCTGTAAACGGCACCCCGTTTATGGTATAACTAATATCATAACCGAAGCTGGCATCCGGTAGCAAGTCGAGGATGGCGTCAGGCGGATTGGTGGCGCCACCATCATCGCATACGGCTGGAGTGGCTGTGAAACTTTGAACCGATGGCGGTGGCGTAGCCTGAATCGTAACAACAGCGCCACCAGTAATATTGGGGCTTGGTGAGGTAACTACACAACTCGGAGTATTATTATCGGTTATGGAGACTACCGCATAGGTGCCTGCCACTGGATTCGAAATGGAGAATGGCGAAGCCGTATTATTGACCACCGGCTGATTGACCCCGTTAATGGAATAAACCATATCCCACGGGCCAGCACCGGTAAACGTAAAGACCACATCCGGGGCCGGAGTACCCGAACAGATGGAACCCCCACCGGAAATGTTAACGGTGGGTAAAGCATTAACGGTAATTTGAATTTCATTGCTGAAGGTAGGCGGACAGACACCTGAAGTAACCCGTCTGCGGTAGAACCGGGTTGCGGTCAAAACGGGGGGATCATACGTGGCGCCCGAATTCCCTCCCGGAGCAGCTGCAAAGCCCACTCCTCCACCGGTGGCGGACTCTTGCCATTGAAAGGTGTAGGTGCTGCCATTGCCCCCACTGGGTGGGGTTGTTTCCCCGAGTATAGCGGGGTCTTGTCCAGAGCATATGGTTTGAGGGTTATTAATCACCCCGGGTACAACTACCTGGTCTACGGTAATCTCAATAACATTGGATAGTGCCGAACCGGGAGCACAAACACCGGAAGTTACCAGTCTCCGATAGAACTTGGTGGTGGCTAATACCGGTGGATCATAGGTTATCAAATTATTGGTTCCGGAAGCCGCTACATAGGGTCCGCCAATGGCATCAGCTTCTTGCCAGAGGTAACTATACGTTCCGTTTCCACCGGTAGGGGTAGTGACATTGGTAATAACTGCCGGGTTACCACCCGTACAAATCGTTTGTGGATTTCCAATGGTTCCTCCAGTTACCGGAGTATCAACCCGGAATTCAAAAACATTTGAATTGGCATTTGCACAAAGTCCTGAAATTGTTTGGCGCCTGAAAAATCGCCCGGTTGCAATAACGGCAGGCGTTGGATCATAGGTAGCTGATGTTGCTCCGGCAATATCATTAAACGGGCCACCTGCAGCTGTTGAATTTTGCCATTGGTAAGTGAATGTGCCACCGGGGCCGCCACCTGTTCCGGCCAGAGTACTTGTGAAAGCAACCGGATCATCGGTATTGCAGATAGATTGTGGTGAAGCCCCTAATGGATGGGCAATAGTCCCACCTGTATTCAGAGCATCAATCCGAATGGTTATGGTTTGCGGTTGGCTGGTACAATTATTACTGCCTTGGGTTACTGTTACATATCGGTTAAAAGTAGTACTTACGGCAACGTTATTATTAATCCGGTTACCAACAGGGCCCTCTGTAACCGGATTAAAGGTGTTATCCGTGTTTGGCCCCTGCAAAACTGTTGTTAAACCTGCATCGAGGTACCAGGTATAGGTAAGAGTTCCCCCTCCTACTCCATTTGCCGTGATATTATAACTACCTGTTCCAACGCTTTCACAAACCGAAGGATTGTTTACAGTCGGGGGGTTGGGACTGGTAATAATTTCCACAAAATTTTCAATGGTAACAGGTGCCGGACTGGCAGGATTGCCAGCATTGTAAGGATTACAAATATCCCAATATTCCAACCGCACGTAAAAACGATCACCCACCACATGATTGGTTGTGGATGTTGTTGTAATTAGTTGCATGAAAGCAGTTGCCGTTGAAGCTGTAACCGGAGTGGCCAGTTGAATTACTCCGTTAAAGTCAGGCACACCAATACCACCGGCACCCGTAGGTACATAGCCGGGACCGCCACCAAGCACTGGGTTTGCTGCAAATAGATGTGTACCGGCTGCATTATTCGAAGTAACCGGAGTACCGCCTACGCGTATATCCGGAATGTTGGTTCCCAGATTTTGACTCCCGTAGACTATTCTTATATGTCTTGTTTGTTCGTTTGGCACAATGGGCTCTATTGCCGCCCGACAATTAAGAGCTGTTGCATCTGTAAATCGCATGTTGACATTATTGCCGAGACAGACCAGATTTGATCCTGCTACAGAGGGAGGCATGGAAAGAGTTCCTGAGTTTGCATTATCTGTATCGTAAGTGGGGAAAATAGTAGTTGTAGCGATACTAGGGCAAAATGAAACACCATTGTAAAGAGGTAAAATACTAGCATCAAAACTACAATCAGTTGGATTTGCAGCTGGATAATTTTTAGTTGGTCGTTGTGTTAAGATAACTCCCGGATTGCCTCCCGAAAACCCTGAGTTATCTATAAATGTTGCATCAGCATTTCCAACAAGATCTGAAACATAAAATGCAATTCCCGAAGTGGTTGTTGCATCACCCCAAGTAATATTCGTTCTAAAGTTTCCAAGGACAAATAAACTACTATTTCTAAACTTCAAACTTACGCGGTATTGATATTGACGAAAATTCATTACCACAGGTGAGCACACATCGACTCCAGTGAAATTACCCTGTTGAAAGAACTCCATTTCTGCGCAGGTAAATGGAGAATTATTTTGAGACTGCTGATTGGCGAATGCCGTTACTCCACCTGTTGATGTTAGGTTTCCTGTGGCATTATAACTTACTCGAAGAATTTCTCCAGGTTTTAAAAAAGCCTGCACACCGCCATGGCCAGCAATAGCTGATGCATTAAATTGTATTCGAACAGTATTGGGTCCAAATGTGCCAATACTGGTAATAGGCACTCCCACACCACCGACCGTCACCGTCCAACCCGTTGCAGTGGGTGCACCGGCAAAACTTACGGCCTGATCAAAATTGATGTCTACTTCACGTTGAGAGATGGTTTCGTGTCGGGCGCTAACAAAGTCTGCTTGTCCAGCAGCCTGAAAGGCCATCGTAAAAGACAACAGAATGGTGATTAGAAAAAGTGAGTATTTATAGTTAAGCAAAGCGCGCTTACTCATAGGAACAGGTTGTATCAATTGCTGTATACGGGTTGAGGTTAAGTTGTAACCACAATCCAGCAGCCACACATTTTTCAAACCTACCCATAATTTCGCCAAAAACGAAACCTGCCTTCGCTAAAGCTACGGCAGGCAAACCTTCCCAACACCGAGGTAGCCTTTTAAAAAAATGTAATGGACAACCAGCACGTGGTAACTTAAGTAACTGAAAACAGAAAACTTGAGACCGGGAACCCAGAAACTTGAAATTAGAATCCAGGAATCAGAAACAGGCCACCCGTAACCGGCAACCAGGACCTGACATCCCGCAACCGGGAACATAAAACCTGAAATACGAAATTCGAAATTGGAAATTTGAAACCGGCAAGCGTAACCGGCCCCCCTCAGTTTTTATTATAAATGCCCGGCCCGCGGTTTGTAAACGCCTCAAATCGGCTACCTTTGCAGCCAAAATTTCAAGCCGCCTGCATGTCCGCTGCCAAATACATCTTCGTTACCGGAGGCGTTACCTCCTCGTTAGGAAAAGGGATCATCTCCGCCTCGCTCGGTAAACTCCTGCAGGCCCGCGGCTTCTCGGTCACCATCCAGAAATTTGACCCCTACATTAACATCGACCCCGGCACACTCAACCCCTACGAGCATGGCGAATGCTACGTAACCGATGACGGAGCCGAAACCGACCTCGACCTCGGCCACTACGAACGCTTCCTCAACGTGACCACCAGCCAGGCCAACAACGTGACCACCGGCCGGATCTATAATAATGTGATCACGAAAGAGCGCAAAGGCGAATACCTCGGCAAAACCGTACAGGTAGTGCCCCACATCACCGATGAAATCAAACGCAACATCTTTCTGCTGGGCGACAGCGGCAAGTACGACTTCATCATCACCGAAATCGGGGGGTCGGTGGGCGATATCGAATCGCTCCCCTTCGTGGAAGCCGTCCGCCAGGTGCGGTGGGATCTTGGCTCCAACAATGCCCTGGTCATCCACCTCACGCTCATCCCCTACCTGAGTGCCGCCAAGGAACTGAAAACAAAACCTACGCAACACTCGGTAAAAGAACTGCTCTCCTACGGAATCCAGCCCGACATTCTGGTGTGCCGCACGGAACATCCGCTGTCGCTTGAGATCCGGAAGAAGCTGGCCCTCTTCTGCAACGTGAACCTCAACTCGGTGATCGAAGCCATCGATGCCGAAACGATCTACGATGTGCCCATGCTCATGCGGAAGGAAAAGCTGGACGAACGGGTCTTATCCAAGTTGAAAGTTACCCCGAAACAGGAGCCCGACCTCGAACAATGGAAGGTCTTCCTGGGCAAACTGAAAAATCCGATCAACGAAGTTACCATCGGTCTGGTGGGTAAATACGTTTCCCTGCCGGATGCCTATAAATCCATTGCGGAAGCCTTCATTCACGCGGGTGCCCAAAACGATTGCAAGGTGAACCTGAAGTGGATCTCTTCCGAAGACATCCACAAAGACACGGTGGCCGCGATCCTGGGGCCACTGGATGGCGTGCTCGTAGCTCCGGGGTTTGGTGAACGCGGACTCGAAGGCAAGATTGAGGCGGTGAAATATGTGCGCGAACACAAGATTCCCTTCCTCGGCATCTGCCTGGGGATGCAATGTGCGGTGGTGGAATTTGCCCGTCATGTCTTACACCTGGATGCCAGCACGACCGAACTGAATCCTAAAACCAAGCACCCCGTGATTGACATGATGGAGGAGCAGAAGCAGATCGTGAACAAGGGTGGCACCATGCGGTTGGGGGCCTATGCCTGTAAAATCAAAAAGGGAACCCGCGCGTTTCAGATTTATGGCGATACCCTGATTCACGAACGGCACCGCCACCGGTATGAGTTTAATAATAAATACCTCGAACCCATGGAGGAAGCCGGATTGAAAGCTTCGGGTATTAACCCCGATACGGGCCTGGTCGAAATTGTTGAACTAAAAGATCACCCGTGGTTTGTCGGTGTGCAATATCACCCGGAACTGCGCAGTACGGTACTCAACCCGCACCCCCTGTTTGTACGGTTTGTGGAAGCGGCACTGAATAGTAAAAGTTGAAAGTCCGCCTACGCTGAAGCTTTGGCGGATAAATTAAGGCTTCGCTATCAACTACGCCAAGGCTTCGTTGATTAAAAAAGTGGCGGGTGAAAAAGTTGAAAGCGTGGAGAATGAATTTTTGAAATGTTGAATCTCGAATTTTGAATTAACTCATGGATAGGAACTCAGCGATTGGATTAACCATCATGGCCATCTTACTGTTGGTCTACTTCAACTGGTTTGCCCCCACCCCGGATCAACCCGAAGCCAACCCGGCCCAGATTACCTCCGAGGCTCCGGCCGACACCGTGCAGCAGGAAAAACCGGCTGCCCTCGACAGCACGATCTATACCCAATACGGTTCCTTGTCTGCTTTGCTTTCGGGCACAGAAGAACTCACGACCATTGAAAATCAGGACCTGCGGATCAAACTATCCAACCGCGGACAACTGAAGGAGGTTGAACTCAAAAACTTCAAGACGTATACGCAAACTCCGCTTTACCTGGCGGCCCATAACAACAATCAGTTTTCACTCACGGCTACCTACGAAGGCAAAGACGTAGATCTGTACAAACTCCATTATATCTTATCCGCCTCCAAGCGGGGCGACACCACGATCATCACCTATACCGGAAAAGTGGGAACCGGCACCATTAAACACATCTATGCCATTCCGCCCAGCGGCTATCGCCTCGGTTATGTATTACAAACTACCGGACTGGCCTGGAACGGAAGCCACGCCACCTACCGCTGGCACGACCAGGTACCGCTGCAGGAAAAAGATATCCTCGACAGCCGCAGCAAGACCACCATCAACTACTACGATGTAAACGGAGATTTTGACAACCTCTCGCAAACCTCCAGCGACCTGGAGACCGAAACCCTCGCCACACCGCTCAAGTGGGTGTCGATCCGACAGAAATTTTTTGTCTCCGCGATCCTGGCCACGCACTCCTTTGCCGGGGGTGAGATCCAGACCGTTGCCAATGCCAATGATCAACAGGTGGTGAAAGAAGCCACTGTGCAACTATTGATTCCCGTTGATGACATCCAACAGGGCAAGGCGCAATTCAGTTACTACTTCGGCCCCAATGATTATAATTTATTGTCGGAGGTTACGGCCGGTTTCTCCCGCAATCTCGATCTGGGCTGGCCGCCCATGCTGTGGATCAACAAATACATCATCATTCCCATTTTCAACTTCCTGGAAGAGTACATCGGCAACTATGGGTTGATCATTGTGTTGCTGGTGTTGTTTGTCAAAATTATTCTGCTGCCGCTCAGCTATAGTTCTTACCTGGGCATGGCCAAAATGCGCTTGCTGAAACCGGAACTGGACCTGATCAAGGAAAAGAATGGCGACAACATGGCCCAGAATCAACAGGATCAATTAAAGTTATATCAACAGGCCGGTGTGAATCCGTTCAGCGGCTGCATCCCGCTCTTGTTGCAGATGCCGATTCTCTTCGCCATGTTCTACTTCTTCCCGGTGTCCATTGAGTTGCGTCAGAAGGCATTTCTCTGGGCCGAGGATTTATCCACCTATGATTCCATCATCAACCTGCCCTTCACCATTCCGTTCTATGGCAGTCACGTCAGCTTGTTCGTATTATTAATGACCGCCTCCACGCTGGTGTACCAATGGCAAAACAACCAGCTGACCAACGTGGAAGGTCCCATGAAATCGATGGGCTACATTATGCCCGTGATTTTCATGTTTGTGTTGAACAGTTTCTCAGCCGCCTTGAGTTTTTACTACTTCGTATCGAACCTCGTAACGTTTGCCCAGCAAGCCATCATCAAACGCTTTGTGGATGAAGATAAAATCAAAGCCGTGATGGACGACCACAAAAAGAAAATGCTGGCCGGAGGGGGCACTGGCAAGAAGTCGAGCTTCATGAACAAACTGGAACAGGCCATGAAGGCGAGTGAAGAAGCCCGCAAGGCTTCCAAAAAGAAATAGCCCGCCTTTTTAAGTTTTTTGGCGGGTTGGTTCATCCCCACATTACCCTATATTTGTAGCCCCGATATTGAATCGGGGATTTTTTTATCTGAACAACTGCTGAACCCGATGGGTAAGATTATCGCCATTGCCAACCAAAAAGGAGGCGTAGGAAAAACCACCACCGCCATTAACCTGGCCGCCAGCCTGGCGGTGTTGGAATATAAGACCTTGTTAGTCGATGCCGACCCGCAGGCCAACTCCACGTCCGGGTTGGGTATTAATCCGAAAGAAGTCAAGAAAAGTATTTACGAATGCATGGTGGATCATATTCCCCCACAGGATGCCGTCATGCAAAATGAACTGACCTATTTGCACGTTCTGCCCTCTCATATCGATTTGGTGGGTGCGGAAGTGGGGATGGTGAACATCGAACACCGCGAAGAAAAGATGAAGGCCGTGTTGGAAAAAATCCGCGATCAGTATGACTTCATCATCATCGATTGCTCCCCTTCGCTGGGCCTGATTACGATCAATTCCCTGACCGCGGCCGATTCGGTGATGATTCCCGTGCAATGCGAATACTTTGCACTGGAAGGATTGGGTAAACTGCTGAACACGATCAAGATTATTCAAACGCGATTAAACCCGCGGCTCGAAATTGAAGGAATCCTGTTAACGCTGTATGATTCCCGCACCTCGCTGGGTAACCAGGTGGTGGAAGAAGTGCGTACCCACTTCAAGAACATTGCCTTCACCACCATCATTCCGCGCAATGTGAAACTGAGTGAATCGCCCAGCTTTGGATTGCCGGCAATTGTACACGATGCCGAAAGCAAGGGGGCCATCAGCTACCTGAACCTGGCTCACGAGATCTTGGATAAAAATGGAATCAGCAAATGAAGTCTGACCCACGTCAGGTTCATTTTTAATCATACGTAGTCATGAAAAAGAAAGCACTAGGTCGCGGGCTCAGCGCCCTGCTCAGCGATACCCCGGAAGAGGAAAAACTGGACGTGGATGTCACCAATCCGGCTCATCCCCACCCAGCCGAGGGCATCAACGAAATTCCACTGGCGCAAATTGAAACCAATCCGTTTCAGCCGCGCCAGCATTTTGATCAGGAGTCATTACAGGAACTCGCAGATTCCATCAAGGTTCATGGAATTATTCAGCCGATTACCGTACGCAGGCTGGCGGCCAACCAGTATCAACTAATCTCGGGGGAACGAAGATTTCAGGCTTCCAAGTTGGCGGGACTTCACAGCGTTCCGGCCTTTGTGCGCACGGCCGATGACCAGCAAATGCTGGAGATGGCGTTGATTGAAAACATCCAACGGGAAAATCTCAACCCGATTGAGATCTCGCTTAGCTATCAACGGCTGATCACGGAATGTCACCTGAAGCAGGAAGAGTTGGGCGACCGCGTAGGAAAAAACCGATCCACCATCACCAACTACTTGCGGTTATTGAAACTTCCGCCCGACATCCAGATTGCCGTGCGCGATCAAAAGATTTCGATGGGCCATGCGCGCGCCATCATCAATGTAGAAAATCCGGATGCCCAACTGTACATCTTTAAGAAAATTCTGGCTGAAGATCTTTCCGTGCGAAAGGTGGAAGAGCTGGCCCGGCAGGTGATGGCGGGCACGGGAGCACCCAGCCCGGTGAAGCCGGCTGCGCAGCCCAAAGAAATCCAGCAGGTGCAATCCCGCCTGTCGTCACACTTTGGCACGAAAGTTAGTGTGAAAGGTGACGGCAAGAAGGGCGAAATCCGGATTCCCTTTATGTCGGTAGAAGACCTTAACCGCATCCTGGATATCTTAAAACTCTGACATGCGTGTAATCGGCTTGTTGGTATTATCGGTCCTCACTGCCACCTGCTTTTCGCAGGAGGTGGACACCGTGTCCAGCAAGGCAGGAATCGATACGGTGGGTTATGGAAAACGCGTGGAGCCCATTGAATCCTATGCCAACCGATTTAACCCGCGGAAGGCCATGTTGTATTCGGCTGTGTTGCCGGGTATGGGCCAGGCATACAACAAAAAGTATTGGAAAATGCCCTTGGTGTATGGCGGATTTGGCGTGTTGATCTACGTTGTGGATGCCTATCAGGATCAATACCTGTTGTATCGGAAGGATCTCTTTTATGTAGTCAATGAATCGCCAACCTCCGGCTTAGGCACAACCGGTTATACGGAAGATCAACTTCGCACGCTGGTCGACCGCTCGCGCAGAGAGCGGGATTATTTTATTATCCTCTCCGGTTTCTGGTACATCCTGCAATTTGTGGATGCCCATGTCGATGCGCATTTGAAAGAATTTGAATTGAACCCCCGGATGCAGGTGCGGATTCAACCCCTGTTGGAAAACTCCCTGCTTACCGGAAGAAATACCGGAGTAAGTTTGACGGTGCGATTCTGAATAAGCGAGATGAAAATACTATTGATTGGTTACGGTAAGATGGGTAAAACCATTGAGCGCATCGCGCAACAGCGCGGGCATCGCATTGTTGGTAAGATCGATGCCGGGGACAGTCTGAGTTCATTCCAGGAATCCGCTGATGTGGCCATCGAGTTTACCCAACCCGAAGCGGTGGTGAGCAATTTAAAAACCTGCATCGACAAAGGCATACCGGTGGTATGTGGCACCACGGGTTGGCTCCAGCACCAACCGGAAGTAGAGACGTACTGCCGGCAAAAGAACGGGACGTTGTTGTATGCCTCCAACTTCAGCCTTGGCGTCAACATCTTCTTCAAGTTAAATGAATTCCTGGCGCGCATCATGGATCGCTATCCGGAGTATGAGATCTCCCTTGAAGAAACCCATCATACCCAAAAGAAAGATGCACCCAGTGGCACCGCCATCACGTTGGCACAGGCAATTCTGAACAACGTGATGCGGAAAAAAGAATGGAAACTGGGTGAACCTACCCACCCCGAAACGCTTTCCATTGTAGCCCATCGCG
>ERZ1066115.445-NODE-445-length-10672-cov-12.979844_pt1 | contig 10672 bp, 14 predicted proteins | sample MGYA00382762_ERZ1066115 | MGnify/ENA primary metagenome ERZ1066115 (study PRJEB33369, sample SAMEA5778345) | biofilm metagenome | biome: Industrial cooling water; feature: Water cooling tower basin; material: Biofilm | place: United Arab Emirates | collected... | reverse complement strand
CCAACGTGCTGCTCGCCACAGGGCGCGCCTCGTACGAGGGCGTCATCCAGCTCATGCCACGCAAGGGCGGCATCCGCGAGTGCATCAAGTTCCGAGGCGTCGGCTCCAGCGTCGACTACGCGGCAGTCGAGCTCTCCACGCTCGCGCAGGTCTGCATCTGGCTCGTCGGGAGGAGCGACCTCGGGGACGCCATCAACCGAGGCATCGACCCGCACGCGCTGCTGGCCTCGAAGCTCGCCAACGTCGGCTACGAGGAGTTCCTGAAGCGACTGCAGGCGAAGGACCCTGCCTCGAAGGACCTGCGGCAGGCTGGCAAGGCAGCCAACTTCGGGTTCCCGGGGATGATGGGCCCGCCGAAGTTCGTCATCGCCAAGCGCCGCGAGGGCAGCCGCGTGTGCGAGTGGTTCTACCGCGACGGCCGCTGCGGGGAGCGCAAGATTTCGGAGTGGTACGGCAGGCCGCTTGAGCGGCGCCTTTGCGAACGGTGCTGCGAGACGGCGGCCATCCTCAAGAACGAGTACCTCACGATGTGGAGCGAGGTGCCCCAGTACTGGAAGGTCGTCACGGGCGAAATCGACGTGAATGGCGGGGTGACGCAGTTCATCTCCAACCGCTTCCGCGGGCTCGACCGCGCTCCTGCGGCGGCGAACACGTACTTCCAGGGACTGGCTGCGGATGGTGCGAAGGCCGCGGTGCGTCGCATGACGAAGGAGATGTACCTCGAGCGGAGCAGCCCGCTCTTCGGCACGAGGCTCATGGCCTTCGCGCACGACGAGACGCTCGTCGATATCCCTGACGAGGGCGTGGACTTCGTCGACGCGGCGGCGCGACGGCAGGCGAGCGTGATGGTTGAGGAGATGAAGCGCTACGTGCCCAACGTCGCCATCAAGGCCGAGCCGGCACTGATGCGGTACTGGTACAAGGAGGCCGAGCCCGTGTTGAACACTGACGGAAAGCTGGTTCCCTGGGAACCGAAGGAGGCTGCATGAAGCTGCTGGCGGTGGACCCCTCGCTGCGAGCGACGGGTTGGGCAATGTTCATCGACGGGGTGCTGGTGCGCGCGGGTGTGCTCGAGCTGGGCGGTACACCCGAGGAAGCCATTCGCGAGATGCACAAGGTGGTCGGTGAGTGGTCCTGGGACGCTGCGGTCGTGGAGTTCCCGCGCATCTACGGCCACAAGGGCTCGAAGGGGGCGGACCCGAACGACCTGCTGTGGGTGGCTGCCGCGGCCTCGGTGTTCATGAGGCCCTGCTGGGCAGGTACGCGAGTCGTCAACCCGAGCGACTGGAAGGGCCAGGCCAAGAAAGAGAAGACGCTGCGGCTGGTCGAGCACAGCCTGCTCCCGGTCGAGCTCGTCGTGCTTCGGCAACTCCAGACCGAATTCGGATACCTCGCGCACAACGGGGTTGACGCCATCGGTTTGGGGCTTTACTATTTGAACCGAGCAGGAAAGAAAGGGACACCATGAACAGCGTGATGAAGAGCGACCTGAAGACCTTCGAAGAGCAGCTCCGCAGCATCTCTGGCGGCGAGCCGCTCACCGTTCGCGACATCGCAGAGATGACCGGGCGCTCTGAGTCGACGACTCGGCGCAGGCTGGAGCAGCTCGACAAGAAGCTGAAGGTCTTCGATGCGAAGCCCAACGGCGTCGGCCGGCCGGCGCGCACCTACAAGCTGAGGGGCTCGTGAGCCGTGTTGCTCGAGGGCTGGGCCGTCGTGTACGCGCTGCGGTGTCAAGCAGCGCAGGAGCGTGGGCGCCTGTGGCTCATGAAGGCTCACCCACGGTGGTACAGGCTCGACCCGCGGTGGTGGCGAAGCCCCCAGAGGTGGCTGGAGCTCGAGCGAGCCTGACGAAGGACTCGAACCCCAAGAGCGCGTACGGCGACCGCAAGGTGCCGTTCACCACGCTGCCCCTGGGCCCCGTGGCCGAGGTCGGGCTGGCGATGCTCGAGGGCGCGCGGAAGTACGGCCGGCACAACTACCGGGTCGAGGGCGTCCGCGCCTCAACCTATATCGATGCCGCGATGCGACACCTCGCCGCGTTCTGGGAGGGCGAAGACATCGACCCCGACTCGGGCCTGAGCCACCTCGCGAAGGCAGCGGCGTGCTGTCTCGTGCTGCGTGACGCGATGTTCGCCGACAAGCTCCGCGACGACCGGCCACCGCCGACGCGGCCTGACTGGCTCGTGCACTGCAATCGCAAGGCTTCTGCGCTCGTCGACAGGTACCCGAATCCGAAGGAGCCTCACACCGCCCAGCGGGGGCGTGGCGGCAAGTAACACCCGCAGCTGGCGGCCCTCTTCGTACCAGGAGCTGAGCCGGCCGTCTGGCCCACGTCACGGGCCGCTCTTCTGGAGGTGCTTGTGGAAGCTGATGACTTGCTGTTCATCGCGTGCCTGGCTGGGCTTGCCGCGGTCTTCATCTCGCTGGCTCTGTTCTCTTGGGACGACGAGGAGTGAGTCATGGTGTTCGACGACTGCGACATGCTGATGCTCGCTGGCGGCGCTCACTGGGCGGAGACCGTCAGGAGCGTGGTATTCGGGCACCAGCGAGAGGGCACCTGGGCAGAGCGGCGGAAGGGCCCGCTCGAGTTCGCCCGTGGCCCGGCTGAGCGCGCGCGTGTTGACCTTCGGAAAGACCCGAGCCGGTACACCGAAGCGAGCGCCAAGCGAGCGGACACCCGCCGACGGAATCGAGCAAGGCGTCTGGCGCTCGCGGCTTCCTACAGGAGAGAACCATGAAGCGAATCCCCGTGAAGGTCACAGTCACTGTGCGGCTGGCTGAATCGAAGAACCTCCCGGGCCGCGTCGACCTGCACATTCGAAACCAGAGCTGGTGGGGGCTTACGCCGAGGCAAGCTGCAGAGGTGCTTGCGCGCTGCTTCAGGCACTCTGTCAGCGACCCCTAGGCGCTACACGAACACGGGCGCGACCACCGTCTTCTCGCCACCGTTGCGCGCGTCGACCAGGTAGAAGACCTGCTGGGGCGGCTCGTACGCCGCACCGATGGTCTGCGCGAACTCGTTGTAGCCGATGAGGCTGCCGTTCACGAGGAAGCTGCCGCCGTCGAACTTCTGGTGGAAGTGCCCCAGCACCGTGAGCGAGGCGCGCGTGGCCGTGTCCCACTTCGCCACCTTCTTGTTGAGCGGGATGGTGAGCCCGCCGACACCGCCCCCGTACTTCACTTCGTAGCCGTGCAGCGCGCGCTCCGTGAAGCGCTCGTAGAAGCGGCGGTACACCATGGCGTGACGAGCGACGTCGAGCCGCACGCGCTTGTTGCCCTCGAACTTCCGCTGCACCATCCGGTACGCGAGCGTTTCAAGCGAAGTACCCGTCGGGTCGCCGATGTGCATCTTGTGCGTGAGGCGCCCGTGGTTCCCTGGAATCATCACCCCGCTGATGACGAAGTCGCTGTTGTCAAGCAGGTGCTGGATGCCAGAGCAGAACATCGAGGCCCACTCGTTCGCCGCGTCGCCCGGGGCGAGCAGCGTATTGGCGATGAGCTCTTCGTGAATCCAGCCGCTGAACATGTCGCCGAGCACCTTCAGGTCGATGGTGCGGATGGTCTGCTCGCGAGCGAAGATGCTCGCCAGCTTCAGCGAGTTGCGAAAGAAGTTCTGGCAACGCGCTCGAGCAACGTCCACATCGTACGCGTTGAGGCCCTGCACCGCCTCCGGGTCCACCGGCTCTTCAATGTGCCAGTCACTGGCGAGAACGTTGGCTGTGGCATCGCTGCGGTGCTCCTTCGGCTCGTCGTAGACGATGATGGTGGGGCTCTTGAGCTTCTCGGCCTCGCCCGCTACGACGCGAAGGCGCTCGACCTCGCGCACGAGAGCCCGGTGCTCCGCAGCGAGGTCACGCCGCTGGCGCTCCTCCCTGGCGGCCTGCACGGCTGTCTCAAGCGGGCCCTGCGCCGGAGCTGGCTGCGCATCTGGCACGTTGCCTCGGCGCCGAGCGTCCCTGCACCTGTGGCAGGTGCGGCGCTTTACGGCGATGGAGACGCCTGGGCCTTCTGGCCGACCGCAAGCGCGGCAAGTACGCCGGCCACCACCCCCACCACCAGGCCCACTCCCGACGACACCAGTACCGTCGCTGCCCATGACTCGCTCCTGTGCTGCTTCTCAACAGCCTGCAGCCGCTTCATCTCCTCGTCGAGCAGCAGGAATGCAGCTCGAGGCACCAGGTAGTCACCGCTCGCTAGCTCGACGATGCGCGGGGCGGCTGGCGGGAGCTGCGCGAGCAGCGTGCAGAGCAGCAGCAGCTTCACTTCGGCTCCTCGGGCTTCCGAGCGCTCTCGATGGGGACGACAGCCGCGATGCCGCCCTGGGCCTCAGGCTTCTGCTCGGGCGGAGGGTCCTTGCGGAAGCGCTTCAGGAGCCCCACCAGCACCGGGATGAGCTGGTCGACGATAGGCACCGGCTTCTTCAGCGCCTTCAGCACGATGGGCACCGCGAGCAGCACGACGGCGAACGCGAGAACAAGCCAGTTCCCGCTGGCCGCGGCATCGTTGATGACGGTGAGCAACTCATCCATGTTCACTACCTCCGGGTCGGTTCGACAACGACTTCAGTGTAGCAGATATCTTGCGACGTGTCTCGGGCGTCGGGTCTTCACGAGCCGTGGCCTCCGGGCCGGTCCGTCTGCACAAACCAGCGCAGCGCAGGAGCATCAACCGACAGCCCGAAGCTCTCCTTGACGGTGCACTCGTAGAAGTTGCGACGCCCCGCAGAGGTGATGCGGTCGGGCCCGAGCACGACGCTGACGTGCCCTGGTAGCGCAGGCTTCGGGTTGGACCAGCCCACGATGACGAGGTGCCCGCGGCGCGCTGCCTCCTGGGCCGTTCGCGAGTCGGACCTCATCCAGCCGTAGCGCGCGCCATGCTTGTCGAACCAGGCGATGAGCCTGTTGGCCGACAGCTCCACACCCTTGCCGATTGCGGCAGGCTCGCCGCTCGAGGTTACCCAGTGACGCGGCGCGGAAACGCCCATGGCAGCGATGATGTCCGTGACGTACACGTTGCACCACGTGACGCTCGAGGCCGGCACGAGGCCGCCCTTCGCGTCGAGCTTGTGACCGGGCTTGTACCGAGGCGACTGCTCGACATTCAGCGCCAGCAGCACGCCCTTCAGGCGGCTGGGCCACGGGCCTCCGACGACCAGGTCGAGAGGCTGCCACTGCGGCACAGAAACGAGCGGTGCTCCCATCAACCACCTCCGATGAAGAACGCGACCAGTTTCGCAGCGCCCCTGCAGAGGCCTTGATAGTGCTCAGGCAGGTGCGCGCACAAGAGTCCGGCGCCAAAGCTGGCCAGCGCCAGAACAACCCTGATGACTCGGCGGCGCCTCTCAGCGCTGCGCGGCTGCTTGCTGGGTTGCTGGGCCACGACACGACCTCGGCTGGCACTGCGCGCCCGCAGTGGTGGTGAAGATGAGGAAGACGAGGGCAGCATCCAACAGGAGTTCCTTCAGCGTGTCCATCATGGCGAACCTCGGTCGAGCGCTTCAGCGGCGTCGGAGAGCGTCTGGAAGTAGCCGCGGTACTCCCAGTCAGCATGGTCGCCCGGCGCTCCCCCTGGAGGGGTCGGCGACTCGCAGCCCTGGGCGATGTGGACGAGCTCGTGCGCGTAGGCGGTGTGCCACGGGCGCCGCCACAGCTCGTAGCCGTTGTGGAAGTGGAAGCGGGCCAGGTGGCACTCGGCCCAGCCAGCCACAAGCTGCCCCCGGAGCACGGAGCTGCTCCCGTCGTGCGCCCAAGCGGTGACACCCCGCCAGGACTCACACGCATGCGGGAGTGTCGGAGCCAGCCGCGCCGCAAGCTCGCGCTCGAGTAGCTTGAAGTCCTCGCAGTACATCGTCGACCGCAGCACGACGGTGCCGCAGGGCGTGATGCACACCTGGGGCTCAGGCTTTTGGCCACACGCGAAGAGAAGCGCTGTGAGTGCCAGAGGGCGCATGGGGCTACCTCAGCACGTCGATGCTGTCGCCTGCAACCACCGTGCACTCCACCGGGACGCACTGGCTGCCCGTGGAGAACTGCGCTGGGCCGACATTGCAGCTGCGCCATCGCGGCGCGCCGCCCGGGAACGTGCCGAACGGCCCGGTGCCCTGACAGTCCACTACCGCGCTGTCGTCCCAGCCGCCGTCGGGCAGCGTCCAGCAATTCGGGATGACGCACGGCGGGGTGACGCGCCCGCGCCGCGTGCCCGAGTTGCACCACGGCACCTCACCACCATCGGCCCGAGCGTGGCGGAACCCGCCGTCAGCGAGGAGGCGCAGCTCGTTGAGGCCGCCGTCGGCGTTGTTGCACTCGACGCGGTAGCAGTCGTCGAGGCGGAACTGGAACGCGTCGTCCGTCTCGTCCTCCTCGTCGCCGCCGTCCGCGTCGTTCGGCAGCGTCACGACGAGGCTTGGGTTGAGCGCGAGCCGCCCGGCGTCAGTCTGGTACTCCCACACCACGCGCGCGATGCGGTGGGTGGTGCCGGGGCGGAACTCGCCGTACCCGTTGCGGCGCAGGTAGCGCGACGTCGCGGCGGTGATTTTCTCCGGGCACACCGCCACCCAGCGAGACACGCGCTCGTCGACGGCGCCCGCGTCACGCATCTCGGCCATCGTGATGTCTGGGGGCTGCCGCGTGGCGAGGAAGTACGTGGTGCCGCCAATGGCCATCGTTCCGATGACGAGCATCATGCTGCAGAGGGTGGGGTTCATGGCGTGCCTTTCAGCGACAGCGGGTTGGGCCGGGGTCGACGCAGACGCGAGTGATGATGCCGTCGGCTTGGTTTGATGCGGAACCGCTATGCCCGAGCCTGACCGTAGTGTACTGGTCTGGAATTGTAGGGTTCGTGAAAGCAGTCTGGCTACCGGCAGCGTTGACCGTCGAGGTTCCGCCGGACCCGCCAGACGATGCCCAGATTCTACCGCCGCCAGACGCCCTGAACGTTGCGACGACCAGTGGATAGCCAAAGCCCGCTGTCGTGTTAAACGCCTCGGCCCCAACGGCTGCAAACGAAGAGCGTAATCCAAGCAAAAAGTATCCGCCCGAGTTCGTGATGGTGAGTGGCGTTGCGTAGGTAGCGGACCCCGGCCAGCCGCCAACTGTTGATGGAATCTGGAGTGAAGCCGCCAGCGATGGCGACAGCCCGACATTGACGCCGGACACATTTCCGGACTCCGCGTTCCGCGTCACCGCGCTTGCGAAAGTGGGGATGTACGAGGTGGGGTAGGTGCCGACTTCGGACTGAGCACCCCAGACGAAGATGTCGACTGCCGACCGGTTGCCGGTGCCACAGGCGTCCGTGGTGAAACTGCGGTTGCCAATTCCAAACGCAATCTGTGAAGTGTTGCTGGGTGCCTCGCACCGCGTCCACGACGTGTCGTTGAAGGAGCAAACGAGGCACACGTCAGCATTTGTCGAATACGACATAACCTGAACGGAGCCCGAGGTGCCGTTGCCGCGAATGTATACTGAGACAGACCGAGTTCCTGAAGACAGGCCCGTCTGCCTGCGCTCGGATGTCTGGCCCGAAGTGGTCGCTGGAAGTTGAATGCGCTCCGCGGTCAGCGTTCCGTCTGGAGCAGTTGCCGCATTAGCCGTTACGGTTGGGGCCGCAACGCCAACGACGACATCGGTCCACGCCGCGTTGTCCAACTCCTGCGAGCGGAGCACGTCGTTGGTCCGCGCCGACTCCACTCGTAGCCCCAGCACCCCGCCCGACGACTCGACGCGCGGGAGATTGCCCCCGCACACCACGAGGTCGCCGTTGGCAATGCCCGTCGTCGCGAGGCCCTGACGACTGCACGTCGCGTTGCCCGTGCGCGTGAACGTCACCGCCTCGCCCTTCGCGCCCGTGACGGCCGTACAGGCGCACGCGGAGCCCATGCCAGCGCCGGACACGGGGGCGAACTCGAAGAAGGCGAGGCTCGGGCCCGAGCGTCCCCAGGCCCGAGTCGTGCGCTCCCAGCGGCGCCAGTCGCCTCGCGTGTCCGGCGTCGTGAAGAGGCGGTCGCTGGTATTGCCGGCCTGCCCCAGGAACGCTGCTGCGATGAGCGCGAGCATCGGGTTACCGGGGGCAGCGACGCAGCGACGTCGGGATGAACTTGCACGTGCCGCTGGCCGTCACGCCCAGCACGCTGATGTGGTTCTCGCGGCCCTGCAGGCACACCGGAATCGGGTCGAGGTTCGTCGCGAACGCGAGCGTCACATCCGAGCTCGTCGCCGTGATGACCGTGCCCGCCGCATTGACCGCCCACGAGGCGAACACGTCGGTGTTGCACTGCACCAGCACCGCCCCGCCCGGGCTCCACGCGCACGTGCCCGTGGCCGGCGACGACGTCACGCCCGCGACGCCCGTCGTGTACGTCACCGAGCACACCACGCGCTCGGCAGACCAGGCAGGCGACACGTAGAACAGCACCAGCGACATCAGCACCGCACCGACTTGCTTCAAGCTCCTCATGCTCCACTCCTTCGCGCTTCGATGCGCTGAGACTGCGTTGCGTAGTTCTGATTCTGGTTGACTGCCTGCCTGCCGTCAACGCGCGGACCACCTTCGCCCTCGGGCGACGACGACTTCACGTGGACCGCAGCGATGGCCTGGGCCTGCACGCTCGAGAGCCCGAGCGCCTCGGCGCCGATGAAGGGCTCAAGCCGCTGCCGCTCTCGAATCGTCAGCGGCTTGTCCTGGTTGAGCCGCTCGAACATGCGCATGGTGGCCTGCTCCAGCAGCTTCGGGTACAGCGCCGAGAGCGCCTCGAGCGTCTTCTGCGCGGGCTGGCCGTACATGACGTCCTCAATGGCGTCAAGCGGCTGGAGCGCGGCCTTCGCGACGCGCATGAAGTCCGTTCGCTCCTGAGGCGATGGCTCCCAGGCTCGCTGAAGCGCGGGAGGCAGCTCCGAGTCGGGCGGCTTCGGCGCGCGCTCGTAGACGTACTGCGCCGCCTCAGAGAGCTTCGCCGTGACGCTCATGCCGACGTCGGGAAACATGCTGAGCTTGTCGTCCACAGGGGGCTGCTCTCGCAGCTTCTGCACACTCTCGTACGCCTGCCAGAACTCCCGCTCGCTCGCGACGACGTCCTCACGCTCGCGGTCGAGCGCCTTGAGGCTGTCGCCGAGCCGCACCTCGACGCTCGTGCGGACGTGCTGCATCGCAGCGAGCTGTTGTACCTTCTGGCCGACCGCAGCAACGTCGCCCGGCTCGTCGCGCGGGAAGCCCATCGTCGCCAGGTACTCATCGCCGAGCTCGCTCTGGGCCAACTGCACGTGCGTCGCGAGCGCGCTCGCAGCACCCTCCGCAGCGGCGTTCTCGAGCACGACCCGGAACGGCCCCAGCAGCTCGGGCATCGTGTTCAGCCGAGCCTTGAGCTGCACGAGGAAGCTGTCCGCCAGCGGCTTGATGGCGCTGCCTTCCGCGAGCGTGTCGAGCGCCTTCGCGAGCACGAGCGGAGCGCGCTTGCGGATGGCCTGGCCTGCGATGACGGCGCCCCCTGCCTTGATGGCTGCCATCGGCCCGCCGAGCACCATCGCAGGCGCCGCGGCAGCAGCCGCGTTGCCGAGGTCGACAGGGGCGTCGAGCGCTTCGAGCTCGCTGCGCAGGAAGGAGCCGACCTTCACGCCCTCGAAGCCCCGCTCGAGCTGCTCGGCGAGGTCGCGGTCGACCTTGAAGGCCTGCTGCACGACTTCCTCGTTGATGGCCTCCGCGAGCCTTCGTCGGCTGGGCGTGGCGCTGAAGGCCTTACTGGCCTCGAGCAGGTCGGCCCACTTCATGGCGCCGACTGCGGTGGGCTCGGCGCTCGACAGCGGCACCTCGTCGGCCTGCTTGCCCAGCACGCGCGCCGCTCGACGAGCAGCGCCCGCCAGCTTCGGCGCCGCGAGCAGGTCGGCGGGGCTGTCGGCGAGGTCGGCGACCTTCCGGTAGAGCGCGGCGAGGTCCGGCGCAGCCATATCGTCCAGCTTCAGGAGAGCGTCGCCGACGTCGCTCTCCGCTCGACGCACCGCTGCGGCGGCCTGCTCGTACATGGCATCAGGGCTCGTCGCGCGGTTGAAGATGCCGTTCTTCTTCGCCCACTTGTCGACGGCCCGCCACTCGAGGCCAGCAGCCTCGAGCGCCTCGTCGGTGGTGATTCGGTCCTTGCGCACGACGGCGCCGGCTTGCTCGGCGAAGTCGGCCAGCCTCTTGGGCAGCTCCGCGGCTTCGGCTGCCGTGGCAACGCGAGTTCCGGCGCGCACGGCTCCGGTGATGGCGCCCGAGACGACGCCGCCCGTGAGCGCCGCGGCGCCGACGCGTGCCGCGAGCTCTTCGGTGAGCGCCTGCCTGTCGCCGAGCGCATCAGCCGTCACAGCCGAGCCCAGGCCGAAGATGCTCCCCTCGACGGCGCCGAGGGCCACAGCCCCCTTGACGCTGCTGGCTGCGCCGGAGATGCGCGCCGCAGGGCTGATGACAGCGCCGGTCAGGTTGCCGGCGAACGACGCGAGCGGGTTGGTATCTGCGCGCGCCTTGAGCTGCTCGGACGTGTCCGCCTCGCCGCCCTGCTGCTGGCGGCCCTGGAAGTCCTTGTACGGGGCGCCGTACACACCGGCCAGCACTTCATCGCTCGCGCCGAGCGTGAGCGTGCCGAGCGCTCGCTCCGCGAAGGCAAGCAGGGGCTCCTCGGACGCCTTCGCGCGCGTCTCGTCGA
>ERZ1066115.443-NODE-443-length-10820-cov-18.764329_pt1 | contig 10820 bp, 11 predicted proteins | sample MGYA00382762_ERZ1066115 | MGnify/ENA primary metagenome ERZ1066115 (study PRJEB33369, sample SAMEA5778345) | biofilm metagenome | biome: Industrial cooling water; feature: Water cooling tower basin; material: Biofilm | place: United Arab Emirates | collected... | reverse complement strand
CCAGATCGCCGACTACGGCCTGGTCGCCGACCTGTTCGAAGCCGTGCCGCAACTGACTGCTGCGGTCGGTTAAAATTGTCGGGTGAATTTTCCCGACTCCCTGCTCGACCCGGCGTGGTACTGGACGGCATTGACCGTCTGGGCCGCGCTGCTGGTTCACTGTCTCTGGCGGGCGCCCTGGCGGCGCCTGCAGGATTCCGAGTCGCTCAACGTCTGGCTCGGGATGATCGTGTTGCTGACCCTGATCTGGAGCATGCAGGCCGGCGTCAAGCCCGGCCTGACCCTGCACCTGCTCGGGGCGACGGTCTTTACCCTGTGCTTCGGCCCGGCCCTGGCTTATGTCGGGCTGTCGCTGGTGGCGCTGGGCGTCGCCCTCAATGGCGATGCCGGCTGGCTGGCCTATCCGCTCAACGCGCTGCTGCTGGGCGGGGGCGGGGTGTTGTTCAGCCAGGGGCTGTACCGTCTGTTTGTCGCGCTGCTGCCGCGACATTTTTTTGTCTACATCTTCATCAACGGCTTTCTCGGTTCGGCGCTGACGGTGGTCGGCATCGGGCTGCTCGCCAACCTGCTGCTCGGGGTTTCCGGGGCCTATGCCTGGGATTACCTGGTGGAAGAATATTTGCCGTACTTCGTGCTCCTCGCATTTGCCGAGGCCTGGCTATCGGGTATGGTGATGACCTTGTTCGTGGTCTATCGCCCGCACTGGGTGGTGACTTTCGACGACCGGCAATACCTTGCCGGGAAGTGATTTGACGCAAAAAAGCAAGACCTACAATTAACCATAAAAGGAGTCCGAAACATGAGTGAATACGTAGCACCGCTGAAAGACATGCGTTTCGTGATGCAGGAACTGGCTGGCTTGGACCAGGTCGTGGCCCTGCCGGGTTGCGAGGAAGCCTCGCCCGACGTGGTCGATGCAATTCTCGAAGAAGCCGCCAAGTTCGCCAACGGCGTGCTGTCGCCGCTGAACCGCGTTGGCGACACCAATGGTGCCAAGTGGAAGGACACCGTCGTCACCACCACCCCGGGCTGGAAGGAAGCCTACGCCCAGTTCGTCGAAAATGGCTGGAACGGTCTCGGTTGCGATCCCGAATTCGGCGGCCAGGGCTTGCCGCACATCGTTTCGACCGCTGTCAGCGAAATGTGGAAATCGGCCAACCACGCCTTCTCGCTGTGCCCGATGCTGACCCAGGGCGCGATTGAGGCCCTGACCATCGCCGGTTCAGACGAGCAGAAGGCGGCTTACCTGCCGAACCTGATCTCCGGCGAATGGACCGGTACGATGAACCTGACCGAGCCCAACGCCGGTTCCGACCTGGCCGCTGTCAGCGCCCGTGCCGAGCCGGTTGGCGATGGCACCTACAAGGTTTTCGGCCAGAAGATCTTCATCACCTACGGCGAGCACGACATGGCCGACAACATCATTCACCTGGTGTTGGCCCGCACGCCGAACGCACCGGCCGGCGTCAAGGGGATTTCCCTGTTCGTCGTGCCCAAGTTCAACCTCAAGGCCGACGGCACCCCGGGTGACCGCAATGACGTCTACTGCGTGTCGATCGAGCACAAGCTCGGCATCCACGGCAGCCCGACCGCCGTGCTCGCTTTCGGCGACAACGGCGGTGCCATCGGCACCCTGGTCGGTGAAGAGAATCGCGGCCTCGAATACATGTTCATCATGATGAACGCCGCCCGCTTCAACGTCGGCCTCGAAGGCCTGGGCGATGCCGAGCGCGCTTACCAGCGTGCCGTGGCTTACGCCCGCGACCGCGTGCAAGGCACCGAAGTCGGCGTCAAGGGTGGCCCCAAGGTCGCCATCCTCAAGCACCCGGACGTGCGCCGCATGCTGATGTCGATGCGTTCGCGGATCGAAGCGATGCGCGCCATCGCCTACGTTACTGCCGCCGCTCAGGACAACGCCCATTGCAACCCGGACAGCGCCGCCGCTGAAAAGGCCCGCGCCTTTGCCGACCTGATGATCCCGGTGGTCAAGGGCTGGAGCACCGAGAGCGCGATCGACATCGCTTCGATCGGCGTCCAGGTGCACGGCGGCATGGGCTTCATCGAGGAAACCGGCGCTGCCCAGCATTTGCGCGATGCCCGCATCACTGCGATCTACGAAGGCACCACCGCCATCCAGGCCAACGACCTGATCGGGCGCAAGATCGCCCGTGAAAACGGCGAAACGATCAAGGCCGTGATCGCCGAGATGCGCGCCGCGACCGAAGCGCTGAACGGCGACCTGGCCGACATCGGTGCCCGTCAGCAGTCGGCCATCGACGCGCTCGACAAGGCCGTCGACTGGTTGCTCGCCACCTTCAAGGCCGATCCCAAGGCCGCGCACGCCGGTGCCGTTCCCTTCCTGCACCTGTTCAGCATCGTCGTCGGCGGCTGGCAGCTCGGCCGTGCGGCGGTGATCGCCCGCGCCAAGATCGCGGCCGGTGAGAACGATCCGTTCTGGGCCGCCAAGATTGCGACCACCCGCTTCTTCGCCGGTCACTTCCTGACCCAGGCGGCCGGTCTGGCCGACACCGTGGTGGCCGGTGCCGCCGGGGCGCTCGACATCGCCGACGAAGCGTTCTAAGCCAACGCGCTGCGCAAACAGCCAGCAAAAAGCCGCCCCGGGTTAGTCCGGGGCGGCTTTTTTGATTTTTGGCGGTAGATATGGCTAGAAATCAGCCAAAAATCAGCCGGAAATTCAGGTGTTTACGGTCGACGCCGGAAAACGACAAATTTTGCGGCAAATTCGGCAGCAGATTTCGGCTGGCTTTGCTGGCGGCAGGGGCGGGCGCGTTCAGCCGGCCAGCGCGTGCAGCAGGCCATTGCTGCGCGGCCCCAGGCGACCGTTGATCCGGCTCATGATCGGGCTGACCGCAACGCGGGTGGCACCGACCATGCGGGCAATCTCGGCATTGGTCAGGGCGCCGACCGGGTCGAGCCCGATGCTGCGACAATGGCGGAGCAGGGCATGGACGCGGCCTTCGAGCGGGCCGCGCATCAGCTCCACCTGGCGTTCGACGTCGATTTGCCGTTCCGCCATCTTGCCGGCGACGGCAAAGGCAAAGGCCGGCGAGGCCTGCATCAGGGCATTGAATTCATCGTTCGGGATACGGATCAACTCACTGGTGGTCAGCGTGATTGCCGACGAACGTTCGCTGCCACCGAGCAGGGCAGCAGCTTCTCCGACCATGCTGCCGGGGCCGATCAGGGCAACCATTGCGTCCAGGCGCGGGCGCTGGCGTCGCTCGTTGCTGCCTTGCGGCATGCATGGACGCGCCACGCCTTCGCCACGCATGATCTTGACGTAGCCGCTGAGCACGAAACTGACCGCATTGGCTTCGTCGTTCTGGCGGATGAAGCAATACCCGGGGTCCAGCGAGGTCCAGTTGGCGCAATTGAGCAGGCGGACAAGGCTGTTTTCGGGGAGAACGGCAAGCGGCGCAATCGCGCGCAAGGTGGTCAGCGTGGGGCGGCGTGACATGTAGGCGGGAACTTGTTAGTGATTGTGTGCAAACATATCATAGCCGGGGGCCGGGCGGCTGCTTTCCATGCCCTTACTGCACAGGGGGCTAAATGGCCTGGATGGGGTTGTTGTGTTTTTGTTGAATCTATTTTTTCTTACAGATTATTTCCCCGGTGCGTCGCTCGGCGGCCTGATTGTCGGGGAGGCATCGCCAGCCAGCTGCTCCCGATAGACCCGGCAGGCCTGCTGCAGCAGCCTGAGCTGTTCGCGGTAGTTGTCGCAGCCCCGGCAGATGGTCAGATGCACCTCCAGTCCTACGCGCTCAGTGATGCCCAGCGAGCGATCCTCGGCTTCCGAGATCAGCTGGGTCGCGTGTCGGCAGTCCATCAGCAGGCCTCCTCGCCGGCGATCAGCCAACCTTTTTCCAGGCAGCCGCGCAGCGCGGCGCGGGCGCGATGCAGGATGACATGACAGTTGCTGCCGCTGATCCCCAGCGTCGAGCAGATTTCTCCGGTATCGAATTCGAGAAATTCTCGCATCATGAAGACACGCGCCGTGTTGGCCGGCAGTACGGTCAGGCAAGCATCGAAAACCGTCCAGAAGTGCTTTTCCCGCAGCGCGGCTTCCGGGTTGCCCCAGTCACGGGGGGCTGCGGCCGGGTGCCAATGGGCGTTTTCCTTGAACAGGGTATCGAATTTGCTGTCGAGGCTCTCGCCTTCCTCGGCATACGCCGAGATCGGCGTGCTTTTTCCTTGCTGGCGCAGCAGGTCGACAATCTTGTGCTTGAGAATCCCGAATACCCAGGTCTTCAGCGCTGCCAGACCGGAGAACTGCCGCTCCCCGTGCAGGGCGGCGGTCAGGGCTTCCTGTACGGCGTCTTCCGCCAGTTCGCTGTCGCGCAGTTGCAGGCGGGCAAAAGCCAGCATGTCCTGGCGGACGGCGCTGACGAAGCGGTTGTCAATGGTGGCTGCAGACATGGAGGCTGGGCAGAGGTGGCGTAATCCGATGGGCCGCAGAATAACAAAGGGGGCTGCCATAATCCCGCCAAATTGGAAAAACGCATGGAAATCTGCGTTTTCGAATGGTCTATTGCAATACATTCGTGCTGGCCCCGCTGCCCTTCGAGAGTGGTTCACTGGCCAGCCACGCGGCGTAGGCGACCGGCGGCAGAGGGCGGGAAAAATGATAGCCCTGGAGCAGGTCGCAGCCGAGTGCGGCGAGCATGGTTTGCTGTTCGCTCGTTTCCACCCCCTCGGCGACCACCTGCAGGCGTAGTTCGGCGGCCAGGGCGAGGATCAGGCGGACTATCGCCGGCTGGCTGTGATGATCGCGGATGAAGGACTGGTCGATTTTCAGCGTATCAATCGGGAAACGTTGCAAATAGGTCAGCGACGAATAGCCGGTACCGAAATCGTCGATTGCCAGCGAAACGCCGAGTTTCTTCAGCTTGTGCATGGTGGCGATGACCTTGTCCGGGTCGTTGGCGGCGACGGCCTCGGTGATTTCGAGTTCGAGCATCGCCGGGGGGACGCGATGATCAGCCAGGGTGCCGGCCAGCCAGTCGGGAAAATCCGGGGCCTGGAATTGCTGGGCCGAGATGTTCACTGCCAGTGGCAGGGCGGGCAGCCCGCTGCTCTGCCATTCCTGCCATTGCCGGCAGGCCTCTTCGACCACCCAGTTGCCGAGCGGAATGATCAGGCCGCTTTCTTCGGCGACCGGAATGAACTCGCCGGGTGACACCCACTGGCCGTCGCGCTGCCAGCGGGCCAGTGCTTCGGCTCCGCGCAAGGCCCCGGCCGGCGTCACCTTGGGCTGATAGTGCAGGCTCAGTTCATGTTGTTGCAGTGCCTGGCGCAAGGCGGCTTCGAGGGCCAGGCGGCGGTCGTTGGCGGTGGCCAGCGCCGGGCTGAAAAAATGGCAATGGTCGCCGTTGACCGTGTGTTGCAATGCGGCGTCGGCGTTGCGGATCAGGCAAGTCGGGTCGAGACCGTCACCGGGATACAGGGTGATGCCAATCCGCAATTCGACGTTCACGCGGCGGCCTTCGAGTTGCAGCGGATAGTCGGCAATCTGGCGCAGTCGGGCGGCCAGTGCCGCCGCTTCGGCGGTCGTGCCCAGGCCGGGGGCAAGCACGGCGAGGCGCTCGCCTTCGATGCGGAACAGCAACTGGCGCTGTCCCAGCCAGCCGAGTTCGCCGCGCAGCCACAGCGTGGCAGTCTGGAGCAGGGCATCGGCGCTGGCCTGGCCGTAGGCGCCGGCCAGGCGTTGGTAAGCGGGCAGGCTGAGCAGCAGCAGGCAACCGTCGCTGTCTGTCGGTCGATGTTGCAGCGCGTATTCCAGGCTGCGCCGGTTGGGCAGGCCGGTGAGTTGGTCGAAATAGGCTTGCTGGTGCAGGCGGGCCTGGTCTTTTTGCCGGGCGCGCAGGACCAGCAGCGTGACTCCGGCAACGAGCAGGACGCCGAGGCTGAACGCAATCTGCAGCCGGGTCAGGCGGCCCACCTCGTCGAGCGCCGACTGGCTGGCTTCGGCGGTAGTCAGCCGGATCGCTTCGTCCCAGGCGGCAAACATCATCGCCTGCGCATCCAGGCTGCGCTGGGCAGCGGCCAGATGTTCGCGCAAGGCATCCCAGCTGCGTCGCGCCGGGCTTTGCATTTCCCGGGTGAACGCCTGGGTGTGCTGCTGCCAGTCGCCAGCATGGCGGCGATAACGCTGCTGTTCGTCGTCGGGCAGGCCGAGACTGATCAAGGCCGACAGGCAGCGTTCCATTTGCTGTTCGATCTGCCGGTCGGCTGCTTGCCAGGTTTCTCCCTCCGTCGTCGCGTAGTAGAGATAGAGCTGGTTGCCGCGTGCGGCGAGTTGCGCGCGCAGATCGCTGATCGCCCGCAGTTCGGGAATCCGCCGTTCGGCGAGGGCGGCCGATTGGGTGGCGACGGCGCGGCTGGCCGACAGGTTGAGCCAGATGACGCTGGCGACAAACAGCAGCAGCAGCAAAAAAGCCGCCAGCAGGCGGCGCATCGACCACGGGGCGCGGGCCGGCGGAAGCAGCGAGGAGGAGGGAAAGGCGGGAAGGGAGGACATGAGCGGGCTCAGTAATCGAGTTGCGCCAGCTGCTGCTGCAGTTCGCGGGTATCGCCGGCCAGTTGCCGGGCGCTGTCGGCGAGCAGGCCGGCCAGGGTATCGACCTGGCGGGCCGTGGCGTCGACCCGCTCGGTGCGTTCGCCGATCTGGTGCATGGCTTGCCGGTGCTCGGCGCCGGCCTGGTCGATGCGCCGGTTGAGTTCGCGAATCTGGCCCATCGCGGCCAGGATCGCCGCCAGCTGGTCTTGTGCCTGCAGCGAGCGGTCGACGCAGGCGCCGGCGCCTTCCTTGCTGCGACGCATGACGTCGGCGGTCTGCCGGGTGACGGCGCCGAGATGCGCGAGCAGGGCGTCGATTTCGGTGGTCGAGGTATCGGCGGTGTTGGCCAGCTTGCGCACTTCGTCGGCGACCACGGCAAAGCCGCGCCCGGCCTCGCCGGCACGCGCCGCCTCAATCGCCGCATTGAGCGCCAGCATGTTGGTTTCCTGAGCGATGCTGCGGATCCGTTCGAGGACGCTGCCGACCTGCCGGGCATCATCGTCGAGGCGCTCGACCAGATCGGCCGAGGTCAGGACTTCGCCCGACAGCGCCGAAATTGCCGCGCGGGTGGCGTTGACCGCGTCGGCCCCGGCCTGGCTGCAATTTTCGGAATGCCCGGCCGCTGCCGAGGCCGCCGCCGCATCGGCAGCAATCTGTTCGACCTGCTCGCTGCCGGCGCCAATCGCGGCACGAATCCCCTGTAGTTCGGTGAGTTGTTGGCTGGCGCTGCCCCGCGCTTCGGCAACCCGCTGCTGCAATTCCTCGGCAAAGTGGCTGAGGCGGCGGGCGGTGGCATCGAAGGTCCGCGCCGATTGCTGAAAGACCGCCAGCAATTCATTGACGGCGCCGGCGATCTGGCTGGCTTCGGCATTGCCGCCGCTGTCCAGGCTGGCGGTCAACCGGCGGCCGGCGGCAATTTCCTGAATCTGCCGGCTGATGCGGCGCAAAGGCTGGCTGATGCTGCGGTCGAGGTAGGCGAGGGCGACCGCAAACACCAGCAGGCTCAAGGCCACCGCCAGCGCGCCGCCCCAGATCAGTTGCTGGGTAAGGCCGGCGGAATGATCGGCCTGGCTTTGCGAGAGCTGGGCGGCGCGGGTGACGGCGGCGTCGAGTTCGCCCTGCAGGGCGCCGGCTTGTTGCCGGTAGGCGGCCAGCGCCGCGCGGGCGCCATCCCAATCGACGTCGTTGGCGGTGAGCAGCTTGACCACCAATCCCTGCTGCTTGAGCAGGGGCGGCCAGGCGTCAGCCCAGAGGCCGAGCAGCGGCGCAAACTCCGGCTCACGGCGCAGCCGCTGCAGTTGCTGCTCGATCCGTTCGTCGTTGGCCTGCAGCAGGCGCTGCAATGAGTCGCCGTCGGTCGTTGCGTATAGTTCGTAGAGCATTGACTGGCGGGCTTCCAGGGCTTGCGACAAAGCGTTCACCGCGAGCAGGCCGGGCAGCCGCTGTTCAGCGATCAGGCGCGTGGTCTGCTCGATCTGGCGACCGTTGGCCAGGGTCAGCAGCGCCGAGGCGATGGCGACCAGCAAAAAGGCGCAGAAGGCGAGTGCAATCCGGGCGCGGATACCGGCGAGTTTCATTGCGCCTCCAGCTTGCGCCGCAGCAAGTGGTCGAGCGAGAGTTTGCCCGGCCCCTGCAGCAAGAGCGGCAGCAGCATGCCGATGAAAATGACCGGCAGCTTGAAATTGCCGTGGCCCTGGTCGGTGAACACATAGCCGCGCAGCAGTTCGCTCAGGCTGTGCCATTCGCCCGGCCAATGCACGGCGGCAATCGCAACCACGGTGAGGACGCCGAGCGACAGCGCAAAGAAGCGTGTGCCCAGGCCCAGTACCAGCGCGATGCCGCCGATCAGCTCGAACCAGGTGGCGAGCTGCCAGCTCAGTTCGGCCGGCAATAAATTGAAGGGGAAGGGGAATTGATCCTGAATCTCGGCAAACCAGTTCACGCCGTGTAGCTTCTCCAGCCCGGATTCAAAGAAGTCCCAGCCGAGCAGCAGGCGCAGGCTGAGCAGCGCCAGCCAGGGGGCGCTGCGGTCGAGGGCGCGCAGCGGGAGATGGGCCAGCTTGGCCCAGGCCAGAGTGTTCATGCGCTGCGGACTCCGAGGATCACGCCCTGCTGCTGCAATTGCTGCAGCAGTTCGGCGCCAAAATGGACAAATTGCTCGGGGCTGGCGTAGCCGCTTTCAGCGGCCAGTTGCCGCAGGCTTTGTTCGCTGCTTTCCTGGCTGCTGGCCAGCAGTTCGAGCAGGCGGCTGGTCAGGGCATTGGTTTCGACAAACTGCACCTGGTCGGCCGCGTCACGATAGACCAGCAGATGGGTGGTGCGTGGTTTGCGTGGCCGATAGTCGCGGCTGATGGCCTGCACCGGCCAGGCGTAGGCGAGCTTGCGCAGGGTCGGATTGAGCCGCAGCGGCGCCGACAACAGCGGGGCTACCGGTGACGGTGCCGGCAGCGGCACGGTGGCCGGATCGGTATCGACCGCCAGCTCGACCCATTCATAATGCGCCAGATCCCCCAACCAGGCGGGTAGCGGCTGGCGGATCTCGCCTTCTTGCAGATAGCTGACGAAGTTGCGCGGAATTTCGCGGAACCAGGGGGTGCGTTGTGGCCAGTCGCGGTAGAAGGTCCGGCACAGGCGGGTCCAGCGTCCCTCGCCGAGCAGTTCGCGGCAGACCGGGAAACAGGCGTCGAGAAAACTGCGCAGATTGTTGAACAGCAATTCGTTGTACACGCCCATCGCACGCGCCTCGACGCCGGCCGGGCGCGGGGTTTGCCAGGGAGCGCGGGCGTGGCGGGCAAAGGCCCGCTGGAAGCGCTGAAAATCGGGGTAGAGGCCGGGCATCATGCCACCTTGCGCAAAGCGGCGGGCGCTGCGGCCTGGAGCCGGGCAATCTGCTCGACTTCCACGGTCAACGCCGCCAGATCGGGAATATTGAAATCGCGTTCGAGGCAGGTCGGCACCGTACCGCCGATCCGCTCGTAAGTCCGCGCCAGCAACTGCCACACCGGGTCGATCACCGCGCTGCCGTGGGTGTCGATGATCAGGCCGTCGGGTTCGGTGTAGTGGCCGGCGACATGCAGGTAGCAGGTGCGTTCGAGCGGCAGCGCGTCGATGAAGGCGAGCGGGTCGAAACCGTGGTTGCAGCTATTGACGTACACATTGTTCACGTCGAGATGGAGCAGGCAGTCGGCCTCGGCGATGATGGCGCTGATGAACTCGGTTTCGCTCATTTCGGCGCCCGGCGGCACGACATAGTAGGAGGCGTTCTCGATCCCGATCTGCATCCCCAGGAGGTCCTGCGTCTGGCGGATGCGGGCGGCGGTCCACCGCACCGCATCGCCGGTCATCGGTACCGGCAGCAGGTCGTAGAGCTGGCCGTCGGCCGAGGTCCAGGCCAGGTGTTCGGTGTACAGCGTCATCCCGTGTTCGCGCATGAAGTCGCGGATGCGCAGCAGCAGTTCGCGGTCGAGCGGGTCCGGTCCGCCCAGCGACAGCGACAGGCCGTGGCAGACAAAGGGGTGGCGTTCGCTGAAGGCGCGCAGCTGGCGGGCCGAGCGACCGCCGATGCCGGCCCAGTTTTCCGGTGCCAGTTCAAAAAAATTGATTGCGGCGGGCACACCATGGCTCAGTTCGTCGAGCAATTCGCGGCGAAAACCCAGGCCGGCACCAAAAGCGGAACGGGGAGGAAGCATGATCAGACTCTCGATGGCGGGGGCGGCCGCGATGACGCGCCACCCCCGGTGGCTGGACGATTATTTCTTGGCACCGCACTTGGCTTCGCCGCACTTGCCGTCGGCCTTCTTGTCGGCCGGCTTCTTGTCGGCGCCACACTTGGCCTCACCGCACTTGCCGTCCTTTTTCTTGTCGGCGGCCTTTTTATCGGCGCCGCACTTGGCTTCGCCGCATTTGCCGTCCTTCTGCTTGCTGTCGGCCTGCGCCAGCTGGTAGCCGGCCTCCAGCTTCTTGGCCGAGAACGGATTGTCGCTGGCGGCGAGTGCCGGCGACAGCGAAGCGGCAACCAGGGCGGAACCGAGGGCGAGGGAGGTCAGGGTTTGCTTTTTCATGATGGTGCTCCATTGAGGATGAAAGATTTGACTTGGCGAACGACCCGGTTTTTTTCGGGCTTGCGAGTTAGTCGGTGCCGGGGGCGGATTTCTTACAGGGCAGCGCAAATTATTTTTTGAGCGCTGCAAATAGGGAGGGCGTGGGGCTGTTGGCGCAGTTGGCACGAATGGCACGAATGGCA
>ERZ1066115.442-NODE-442-length-10830-cov-19.294014_pt1 | contig 10830 bp, 6 predicted proteins | sample MGYA00382762_ERZ1066115 | MGnify/ENA primary metagenome ERZ1066115 (study PRJEB33369, sample SAMEA5778345) | biofilm metagenome | biome: Industrial cooling water; feature: Water cooling tower basin; material: Biofilm | place: United Arab Emirates | collected... | reverse complement strand
GTGCCGGCATCGCCGACGAAGAGCAGTTCCGAGGCCGAATCGAGTTGCCAGACACTCACGGTCGACTGCCAGCCGGGCAGAATTTCGCTACGCACGCCGAGTTCGTGGCCTTTGGTCCGCACCAGCGGCGCGACGCGATTGACCGGCGCGGGTTGGGCAAGATTCGCATCAGCCGGATCGACGCGGATGGTCGCGCCACGCGCGTCGTTGGAATGGAAGCCGTGGCCGTAGTTGAAATAGACCTCGGTCTGGCGCCAGGGGCCGAAGACCAGCGCCAGCTTGGGCGTCAGCAGCGCGTCGCTACGCTCGCCGGAATTGGCCGCCAGATGGCTGTTGACCGTGGCGCTCCAGGCGTCGGCGCGGAAACCCTGGGTCGAGCGGAACCACGAGTTCCAGCGCACCTCGTTGTGCGCCCAGAAACCGAGGCTGCGCTGCTCGACGCGATCCTCGCGCACCGTGGCCAGCGTCTGCCGTGCCTGCGTCGCGTAGAGGCCGAGCGGCGCGATGCGGTCGACACGGCCCTGCACGCCCCAGGCGTTTTCGACCGCCAGGCCGCGCCATTCGGTAAACCGCGCCTCGGCCCACTGGAAACCGCCGGCGCTGCGCCGTTCGCTCTGGCGGAACTGGTCACCGTTGGCCGGAGAATTGAGGAAATAGGTGAAGTTGGACCACAGGTCGAGGCCGGAATGGAGCAGCCAGACGCTGCCCTTGCGGTGACGGTCGGCGTCGTGCGCCGCCCAGTCCGCCGCCAGACTGTAGCGGAAACTGCGCCCGCCGGCGCTCGGGTCGAGGCTGCCGAAACGGTCCAGCCCCGACGCCAGCGCCCGCTCGGGAATCTGGTCGGTCGAGGTCCAGCGGCCGTCGTAGGCCATCCCGGTCAGCGACCAGCCGTCGCGCCGGCTGCCTTCGCTGTAGCGCAGCACGCCGTTCAACTTGCGGTAGTTTTCCGGCACCTGCCAGGGGCCGTCGTTGCGGTACAACTCCAGCCCGTACAGCCATTGCCCGCGCGGCTTATCGGCGCCAGCCTGCGGCGAGCCGGCGAGCAGCGTCCGTGCCAAGCCATTGGCGCCCAGGGTCAGCTGCGCCAGATTGCGGTCAAGACGCCGGAAATAGTCGATATGCGCACTGCCGGCCGACGAGAAATCGCCCTCTTCGGCGTAATACGGGCCCTTGCGGTAATGCACACGGTCGACCAGCTCGGGGATCAAGAAATTCAGGTCGGTATAGCCCTGACCGTGCGCGTGCGTCGGCGCATTGACCGGCACGCCGCCGACCCAGGTCGCAAAGTCGCTGCCGTGGTCGAGGTTGAAGCCGCGCAGGAAATACTGGTTGGCCTTGCCGTCGCCGGCGTGCTGGGTGACGATCAGCCCCGGCACCATTTCCAGCACCTCGCCGGGGCGCAGCAGGGGCACGGTGGCCAGGCGCTGGCTGGAGACGATGCCTTCGCTGCCGGAACGGGCCAGGCCGTGCAGGTTTTCGGCTTGCGCGCGGACCTCGATGGTCGACAGTTCGGCCGCCTCGTGCGCGGCCAGCGGCGAACTGGCGCAGGAGAGCGCCGCCCCAAACAGGGAGGGAAAGAGGGCGGCGGCAAACTTGGTTTTTGGCATTTTTCGCGGTCGACCGTGAACAGAGGGAATAACAGGAAATTTGTCCGCAGCGTCATCCTGAACACCCTGGTTCAGGCGCGGATTTCGCCGGGGACTGCGCCTCAGGCTTCCAGCGAAGCGGCCGGCGCCAGCCGCCGGGTCAGGCGCAACGACCAGAAGAAACTGCCGGCGATGATCGCCACCAGCAGCAGGCCGAAGGCCAGTTCCTTGCCGTCGGCCCAGGCCTCGACTGCCGGCGACAGCAGTTTGGCCAGGCCGAAGGCGGCGACCAGCAACGAAACGCCGGCGACGACCAGGCCCATCACCCGCGAGGCGACCAGCGCGATCTGGTCGGCGCGGGCGATCAGGCGGGCGATCCACAGCCCGTTGATGCCGTCGGTGAGCAGCATCCCGAGCATGAACAGCAAGGCCAGTCCGAGCGCGTGCTGCCAGCCGCCAAGCGAACTGGCGCTGAGCGCGAAGAAGGCGGCTTGCGACAGGGTATCGAAGGAGAGCGCGAACAGCGCCCCGACCAGCGCCACCAGCGCCGGATGCGAGACCTGGCCCAATTGCCCGAGCAGCCGCCCCTTGAGCCCGACCGGCTGCACCACCTGGTCCGGCCCGGCGCGCAGCACGGCATTCAGGTTGAGCAGGCCGAGCCCGAGCAGGAAGGCAATCGAGATCAGCGAACCGAGCAGTTCGAACCAGTCCGGCACCTCCCATTGCCCGGCCAGCGCCGCCACCGACAGCGCGATGACGATCACCACGCCGCCGTGGCCGAGCGAGAACAGCGTGCCGCAATAGCGCGCCAGCGCCGGGTTGCGCCGCGCGTTGTAGCGGGTCAGGCCATCGATGGTCGCCAGGTGGTCGGCATCGAAGCCGTGCTTCATGCCGAGCACGAAGGTCAGCAGGGCCAGCGACAGGGCATCGGCGGGCAAGCTATCCATGATTTTGGTCTCCTCGCTCCGGGTCGGTCAGTCGCCGCCCGGGGTCGCGTTTATGAAAAAAACGCAAAACCTCATACAAGGATTGTGCCAGCAGTGCGCGGCCTTGCCGATCAAGGACTTTCCAGATGTGCCCGGCGCCGCCTGCCAGCACCCGGCGCCGCCGGCAGCTTACAGAGTGGTTAGCTGCTTTCCAGCGGCAGACAGAGGCGGAAACAGGCGCCGCCGGCATCGCCAACCACCTCACCAGCCACCTCGCCCGCTATCTCGCTATCCGCCGCACCAGCGGCCTCGCCCCCCCCCCGGTTGGCGGCGCTGAGCCGGCCGCCGTGGCGGTCGACGATGCCGTAGCTGATCGACAGCCCGAGGCCGGTGCCCTGGCCAACCGGCTTGGTGGTGAAAAAGGGTTCGAACAGGTGGTCGAGGTGTTCCGGCGGTATCCCCGGCCCGTTGTCGCAGAAACTCAGGCAGACCTCGCCGCCGGCCAGCGTCGCGCGGATGGTCAGCCGCCCGGCGGCCGCCCCGGCAGCCGCCGAGGTGGTGGCATCGCAAGCGTTCTGGATCAGGTTCATCACCACCTGCTGCAGCTGCCCGGACGATCCCCGACAGTACAGATTTGGCGGCAGATCGCAGTCGACCGTGAATTTGGCCGGCGCGCTCTGCACCACCCAGCGCACCGAGCGTTCGACCACCTCATTGAGGTGCACCCGCTCCGGCGTCGCCTTGTCGACAGCGGAAAAGCGTTTCAAGGCATCGACGATGTCGCGGGTGCGCTCGGCGCCTTCGATCATCCCGGCGATCAGCTGCGGCATGTCGCCGAGGATGCGGTCGATGCGCAGTTCGCCGCGCAGTTCGTCGATTGCAGGCGGCTGCGGCGCCGCATGCACCGCGTCGAGGTACTGGCCGATGCGCCGGGCGTAACGTTGCAGCGAGAGGACGTTGCCGAGGACGAAGCTGATCGGGTTGTTGAGTTCGTGCGCGACGCCGGCGACCAGACGGCCGAGCGAGACCATTTTCTCGGCGTGCAGCAACTGCCCCTGCGTCCGCTTCAGGTCGTCGTGCGCCTGGCGCAGCGCCTGGTAGGCGCGGCGCAGTTCGCCGACCGGACGGCCGGTGACCACCACGCCCATCAGCTTGCCGGTCTGCGACAGGCGCGGCGTGCAGTTGATCGAGACCGGCACCGTCGAACCGTCGCCGGCGCGCAGGAAGAACTCTTCGTCATGCACTCCTTCGCGGGCAAAGCGGGCCAGCAGCTCGCGGGCACGGGCACGCTCGCCGTCGTCGGCAAAGAGGTCGAACAGCGGCCGCCCGACCAGCGCGGCGGCGCTCTGGCCGGTGAAATGGCAGAGCGAGGGATTGACCTCCTGGATGGTGCCCGGCCGGTCGCAGACGATCAGGATGTCGGACATCGACGCCAGCACGCTTTCGATGAACTGGTGCGACTCTTCCAGCGCGGCGTTCTTCTCTTCGAGCGCGACCTCGTACTGCAGCAGGTCGTTATAGACCTCGTCCATGCGCTGGATGACCTCGATCCAGGCCTGTTCGCCGAGACCGTCGCCGGCCAGCGGGCCAGCCCCGGGCAAATCGGCCAGCGGACTCGGCACCGCCCGGGCGGGCGCGATGACCGGCGCCGACGGTAGCGGCGTGCCCGACGCTTCAGCGGGCGGGACGGTAGTGGACATGCGCTTCCCCGTGTTCGTCGTGGGCATGGTGGGCGACCGCTTCGAGCGCGACCAGGTTGACCTGGCCGTGGCGGACGCCGCGCTCGGCGATCAAGGCTTCGGCAAACTGCTGCACGCGCGCGGTCGGGCCGCGCAGGATCACCGATTCGAGACAGTTTTCGTGGTCGAGATGGGTGTGCAGCGCGGCGACGGTGAGGTCGTGCTGGGCGTGCTGCTTTTCGGTCAGACGCTCGGCCAGCTCGCGCTCGTGGTGGTTATAGACGTAGGAGAGGTTGGCGACGCAATGGCCGGCCGGGCTCTCGCGGGCCTGGTCGGCGGCAATCGCGGCACGGATCAGGTCGCGCACCGCCTCGGAACGGTTACGGTAGCCACGGGCGGCGATCAGCGCGTCGAAATCGGCGGCCAGCGCCGCATCGAGCGAGATGGTGAAACGTTCCATGAAAGCTTGCTCCCTGCTAAAAAAGTTTGCCGGCGCCGGTGCTACGATGCCGACGACAATATTCTAGCGGTTTCCCTCCCATGTCCTTGTCTGCCTCCTTGCCTGACTCCCCGTCTCCCTCCCCTTCCGCGTCCCCTGCCCTGCCCTCGGTCGAGGCCCTGCGCGCCGCGCTGGGCAAGGTTGCCGACCCGGAAATCGGCGCCAACATCGTCGACCTCGGCCTGGTCTATGCGATCCGCGCCGACGCCACCGGGGTCAGCGTCGACCTGACCATGACCTCGCCAGCCTGCCCGATGGGCGGGCTGATCGTCGACGACGCCCGCGCCGAACTGCAGCGCCTGCTACCGCCGGAAATTCCGGTCGAGATCAACGTCGTCTGGGAACCCGCCTGGTCGCCGGCCTTGATGAGCCCCGAGTGCCGCGCCCGCCTCGGTTGGGAAGACTGAACATGGCCGACCTGCCGCCGCCCGCCCGCCTGCCCTTGCTGCTGCTCGGCATGCTCTCGCTGCTCGGCGGCGTGCTGGCCGGCCTCGCCCGGCTCGGGTGGACGGTGCCGACGCCGGCGGCGCAGGCTGCCGCCGTCCACGGTCCACTGATGATCGCGGCCTTTTTCGGCACCGTCGTCAGCCTCGAACGCGCGGTCGCGCTCGGCCAGCGCTGGGCTTACCTGGCGCCACTGGCCGCCGGACAGGGCGGCATCCTGCTGCTCGCCGGCGACACCTCGCCGCTGCCCCGGCTGCTCGGCGCGCTGGCCGCCACGGTGCTGGTCGCCGCCAGCGTCCAGGCCTGGCGCCGGCAGGTCTCGGTGCACGCCCAGGTGCTGGTCCTCGGCGCCGCCTGCTGGCTGCTCGCCAACCTCTACTGGCTGCTCGGCGGCGACACCGCGCAAGCGAGCTACGGCTGGCTGCTCTTCCTGATCCTGACCATCGCCGGCGAACGTCTGGAACTGACCCGCTTCCTGCCCACTCCGGCCGTCGCGAAAAAAGCCTTCAGCGGCATCGTCGCGCTGCTGCTCGCCGGCGGCGCGCTGGCCGGCGTCGATGGCGGCCGGCTGTTCGCGCTCGGGCTGCTGCTGCTCGCCGGCTGGCTGCTGCGCTACGACATCGCCCGCCGCAACCTGCGCGCCGAAGCCCTGCCGCGCTTTGTCGCGCTCTGCCTGCTCTGCGGCTACGGCTGGCTGGCGCTGGCCGGAGCACTCGGCCTGAGCGGCGCCTTTGCCCCCGGCCACGACTGGCGCGATGCGGCGCTGCACGGGCTTGGCCTCGGCTTCATCTTCTCGATGGTGATCGGCCACGCACCGATCATCTTCCCGGCGGTGATGCGCGTGCGCATTCCGTGGAGCCCGCTGTTCTACCTGCCGCTGGCGCTGCTCCACCTCGGTCTGCTGCTGCGCGTCGGCGGCGTGCTGCTCGGCAAGCTGCCGGCGCACGCGGCACTGTTCAATGCCGCGACCCTGGCGGTGTTCGTCCTCACCCTGCTGACCCAGGTCGGGCGCGGCCGCAAGGGCTGAACCCGGCCGTCGCAGCGCTTGCGCCGATTTGCCGCAAGCGCCCCCAGCCCCCGGCGGCCTGCGCTGGCCGACTTCTGCCAACACCGGCCGTACTGCCCCTGCCTGCAGCCTACCTATTGGTAGGCAAATCATTTATGCTGCGTTTTTGTCCGCTCGCCTGACGCCATGCAACGCAGCATCCTGATCATCGTCGTCGCCCAGTTGTTCGGCACTTCGCTGTGGTTTTCGGCCAACAGCGCCGCCGACGACCTGCTGCGCCAGTGGCACTTGCAGGCAGCCGACATCGGCACGCTGACCAACGCGGTTCAGCTCGGCTTCATCTGCGGCACACTGCTGCTGGCCTTGAGCGGCCTCGCCGACCGCTATGCCGCCAGCCGCATCTTCGCCGTCAGCGCGGTCGGCGGGGCGCTCGCCAACGCCGCCTTCGCGCTGCTCGCCGACGGCCTCGCGCTGGGCGTGCCGCTGCGTTTCGCGGTCGGCCTGTGCCTGGCCGGCATCTACCCGTTGGGGATGAAGCTGGTGGTCAGCTGGGAACCGCAACGCGCTGGCGCCGCGCTGGCCTGGCTGGTCGGCATGCTGACCCTGGGCAGCGCCTTGCCGCACGGCATCCGCTGGCTCGGTGCCGATGCCGCCTGGCAAGCGGCAATCCTGGTTTCGTCGGGGCTGGCGCTACTCGCCGCCGGGCTGATCTACCGCCTTGGCGACGGCCCGCACCTGCAACGCCGCCAAACCCCGCCCACGCTGCGCCTGGGCCGGGTGGTGCACTGTTTCACCCTGCCCGCCTTTCGCGCCTCGGCGTTGGCCTACTTCGGCCACCAGTGGGAGCTTTACGCCTTCTGGACCCTGGTCCCCACGCTGCTGCTCGCCGCCGGGCTGGCTGCGCCGGGCAGCCCCGAGCTGTCGGCGCTGGCCTTCGCCTGCGTCGCTATCGGCAGCCTCGGCTGCATCCTCGGCGGCCGCCTCAGCCAGCACTGGGGCAGCGCCCGCGTCGCCGCCGTCGCGCTCGCCGGCTCGGCACTGTGCTGCCTGCTTTTCCCATTCACGGTCGACCTGCCCAACAGCGTAAAACTACTCCTGCTGCTGCTCTGGGGCGCCAGCGTCGTCGCCGACTCACCGCACTTCTCGGCCCTCTCGGCCCGCGCCTGCCCGCCCGAAAACGTCGGCAGCGCGCTGGCCCTGCAAAACGCCATCGGCTTCGCGATCACCATAGTCTCGATCCAGCTCGGCACCCGCCTGGTCGGCGACTGGGGCCTCGACATCGCCTGGCTGCTCCTCCCCGGCCCACTGCTCGGCCTGCTGGCGCTGCGCCCGCTATGGCGCGAGAGGACGGAGCGGGGGTGAGGGCTTGCCCCTGCACACGACGGTCAAACACCCCCTCGATAGACTGCCCCTTGGCCATGCCTGCATGACTTAGCTGCAGACCACCGCCATCAACTTTGCCAAATAGTCGTGCTCCGGCATGAACAATACGTGCAGCTTGTCCAGATTGGGGGCGGACTGCCCCGGCTGCCACAAGTGCTCCAGCCTGAGGCGGTTAGCAGAGGGCGAGAGGATGAAGGACTCCAGCGAAACATCTGCATCGCCCAAGCGCTGCTCCAACTGCTTGATGGTCTCGCCAAACAGGATTTTGTCGCTACCCGGTCCCTCATGCTCCAAGCCGTGCGGGTCGATGAAGCAAATGCACTGTTTGCCATCCGGCTTGACACACCAAAGGATGAAATCAGGGAAGAAATTCCCTGCCTCGAAAAACCCCACCCCACGTTTGGCCAGATTGCGTAACAGGAACAGGCGCTTGCCCTGCGCCAGCAGGCCGGCCTCATGGACTTGCAGCCACTGACGCAGATCGTTGACGAACTGGAACTCCGACTTGTTGAGCGCAACCGGCTGGATCGCGACTTTCTCGCTGTAGAGCAGAGGCTCATACAGGTGCACCCCCAGGCGCAAGCCCTGAACATAGCCTTCGGTCCGCCAGCCAATGCTCGCCAGGTCGGCCTGCAACTGGCGGATATCCTGGAGCAAATGCTCCTCGTTGGCTTCGACCACCAGCGTGTAGTTTTCTTCGCCGGGCAGGTTTTCGTGCCTCTTTTCCAGCGGAACCAACTCCATGCGCGGATCGAGGAATTTCCGCTTGTGGTAGTTGAAGCTGCGCTCCAGCGCCATCGACAGCAGTTCAAAAGCCATCGATTGCCAGTGGCGACGATTGCCCATGTTCGGCTGCCACATCCGGGAAGGCACAGCCAGGCGATACCAATCCGGCGTATTCAGCAGCGGGCGCAGGTTTTCCCGCTGCAAGGTCAGGTTGTCCAGGTGACGCTGGCGGCGGAAACGCTCCAGGTCGAACCACAAGGCATCCCAATCCAGCAGGTTGAGGCGCAGGGTATCGAACTGGCGCGGCGCAGTCTCGGCGGCTTCCACTGCCTCATTGCTCACTTCGCCGGCTTGCAGCATTTGCAGGCGCGGAAAGCGGTCGACCGTGACCACCGCACCTTTTTTCGTCATGCCTGGCGGCAGGTTGGCCAGCGAGAACGCCACTACCGGCCCATGCTTGCGGAAATCGTATTGCTCCTGCGTGTCCTTGCGGAAACGAGGACGCAGGATTTTCAAATTCTGGCCAAAATCGTGGGTGACGTTGAGGGTGATGGTTTCCACCTTGGGTTCGTCGTTCGGTGGCAGTCCTTCGCTTTCCAGGAAATCGCGGAAAGTCGCCATGAAATCCGCCTGCACGCCAAAGACGTTTAGCGTCTCCAAGAAATGGATGTCGCGCGGCGGATTCACCGGTTGGTAGCGGCTGGTGCGCATCAGGCTCATGTCCTTGCCCTTCAGGCGCACGCCGCGACCGAACAACTGGATGATCTGAGCGCCTTCGCTTTGCCCCATGCGCATCAGGCCAAGGCTGGAAACCCGCCAGCAATCCCAGCCTTCAATGAACTTCTTGGAGCCCACCAGCAGATGAATTGGCGAATCCGGCTTGTGCACGTCGCCGAAAACCGCTTCGCCGAACTCGCTGGGGCGAACCTCGGCCAATGAATGCTTGTGTTCCAGTTCTTCCTGCACGTGCTTGGCCAGCGCGGCGGCGTCGCCGACGTTGATGACACCAAACGCCTGTTCCGCCTCACCCACCTTCAACAACAGTTCGCCACTGTCGCCCTTGACCCGTTCCACCACCAGATGCCCGCCACCCGGCGCATGGAAAAGACGCTGGCAGATGTCGGCGTAAACGGCGGCACCGTCCAGCTTCAAATCGCGCAGATAGGGGAAGGAATTGACGAACACGTCGCGCCCTTGGGCATCCATCAGCCCGGTCTGCTGACCGTTGCCGGAAAGCACCAGACCGATCAGGCGGGTAAAGTCTTCGCGATGCGCCAGAAAACGCGCAAGAAAATCGAGAATCTGCGCCACGTCGGACGGCGAAACGCTGTCCTCATCCACCTTGCGCCCGGTCACGCTGGCACCGACAAAGACCCACAGCGGCTTTTCCAGGTGGTAACCGGCATAACGCTTGCCGGCCTCGGTGAACATCCGCAACTGCTGGTAGAAGGCGAGCAAGGCCGCCGTCAGGTAGGTGTCCTTGTGCGCCAGTTCATCCTTGGGCAGGTTGAAAATGCGGTAATCCTTGCCGTAACCGTCGGCGTAGAAATAGCGGTAGCTGTAATCGAAGAGCACCGCCTTGGCGTAGCTCTCGGCCAGAACCCTGTCGTTCGCCGCCTTCACCGCCTGCTTGAAGGTCGCCGAGTACTCGAAGGTAAAACCCCGTGCCGCCAGTTTGTCGCGCTTGGCCTTCCAATCGCTGCCGCTCATGCCCCGGTGGCCTTCATCCACTAGCAACAGGTTGGCGTCGCCAAAGCTGTCCACCGCCATCTGCTTCACCTTCTGCTCGTCGGCCAGCTTGGTGATTTCAGTGAGCAGCGGAATATCCAGCGCGCTTTGCCCGCGCGAAGCGAGATCGCGTTCCTGACGCAACGGCTCCGGGTAAAAACCGTTGTCGCGCAGCTCCCGTTCATGCTGCTCGGAAAGGCGCTCGTTGGGCGAAAGCACGATCACCCGGCTATAAGCATCGGCCTGGCCGGTACTGCGGGCGTAGTGGGCGAACTGGCGCAGGTTGATGTGCATCAGCAGCGTCTTGCCGCTGCCGGTGGCATTTTGCAGGCACAGCTTGTTCAGGTCATCGACTGCGTAAAGACCTATGCCGGTGCTGCGTTTCTGCTGCTCGTGAAAACGGTTGAAGCGTTCGACAAAATCGTTAAGTACCACGCACAGGCCCTGGCGGTCGCTGAAATAGCGATCCAGGTAAATTTCCACAAAGAGCAGCGTCAGCCACTGAAAGTATTTCCAGACAATCTCCCCCTTTTGCTTGCGCTTGCCGTTGATCGCCTGCGTATGCGCCACCAGGTTGGCGTCGTAGCGCGTCAGTTCGGCCGGCGTCAGCACCGCGCCGGACGGCAGGTGCGAAAGCAGGGCTTCAAGAAAACGGTGCTTACCGTTGGGGGCGATGCCCGGCGCCACCGTGCGCAGGGTCTTGGCCAGCAACTCCAGCGGCCGCACCTTGCGCCCGCCGTCGGTGTGCGGGTGCAAGGGATCGATGCCGAACAGCCCGACCAGAAACTGGTTGAGCACTAGCGCCTCCTGGAAATGGCTGGCGACCAGTGGCGGCTGCGCCTTGCTGCTACGC
>ERZ1066115.441-NODE-441-length-10851-cov-12.298351_pt1 | contig 10851 bp, 10 predicted proteins | sample MGYA00382762_ERZ1066115 | MGnify/ENA primary metagenome ERZ1066115 (study PRJEB33369, sample SAMEA5778345) | biofilm metagenome | biome: Industrial cooling water; feature: Water cooling tower basin; material: Biofilm | place: United Arab Emirates | collected... | reverse complement strand
GATTGGCGATCCATAAAAGCAACACTGATGGCGCAGCCGGATAAACTGTGGTCATTGCACCTGATGGAGGCTACCGGTGGCGAGCCCGATGTAATCGGGGTTGACAAGAAGACGGGGGCGTATCTTTTTTGTGATTGCTCACCTGAAACCCCGAAAGACCGCAGAAGCATTTGTTATGATCATGAAGCCCTGGAATCCCGGAAGGAACATAAGCCGGCCGATAGCGCGATGGGCATGGCGGAGGACATGGGGATTGAGGTGCTGACCGAAGAACAATACCGCGACCTGCATAAGCTGGGAAATTTTGACACCAAAACCTCGAGTTGGTTGAAGACCCCGGCCGAGATTCGCAAACTGGGTGGCGCCATCTTTGGAGATTACCGGTTTGGCCGGGTGTTCATTTATCATAATGGGGCGGAGTCGTATTATGCTGCCCGCGCGTTTCGCGGAATTTTACGGGTGTAGGAGCGGGGGTCTGCGCAGCGAGTGCCCAAATTTTATCTACGGTCAATTGCTATATTTAAATAGGGAAACAGGGGGTGCTTATATCACAACGTTATGGCCAATGGCCTGACAAAGTTTTCCCATCAAATGAACGACCGATTTGAAACTCTTAATAAGTTTAAAGGATTTGGAAATCCAAACGGGGACTTCTGGTTTATTGGAATAGAAGAAGCATTGCCGACAACGACTGACAATTTACAAGAGACGTTAAAAAACTACGAGAACGAAATCTTACCGACAAAGACTGGAGAGATTAAAGAATCAAGTTCACGAAAGTCTATGACATCATGAGTAAGATTATCAAAGGAGACAATTGGAAAGAATACAGAGATAATAATTTGCTCCAAGCCGACTCAAATGAATTTCAAATGAATCTTTTTCCATTGGGTAAACCTAGAGTTTCCAATTGGCCGACACAATACAATGAATTATTTTCCATTACTTCAGTCGACATCTACATCGACTATGTTAAAGCTACAAGATTTAAAATGCTAAAGGAGTTTTGGGACACTTACAAACCGAGAATAACAATTTGTTTTGGAGCAAGTTTTTTAAATGAATTTAAGTCAATATTTAATCTATCAGACAGCGAAAAAATACTATTTAAAGAAGAAAAGATTTATTTTTATCCAAAGGAGCGAGTTTTAATTACCCCTTTCTTTGACTACCGACAATTGAAATCAAATGGATTAACGAAGTTAATAGAGACTATAAAAGACTTGAGAAAATGAACCTAAAACTATTTGCCCTAATACTGCTTACCCTACCGTCAATCGGGTATGGACAAAATTCTTGGCAAGAATTTCAAGATAATAAAGTGAAGCAGGTTACTATTACAAAATGGAATGTTCAAAATGATGGAAGCAGAAAGCAATCAGGCGACCAAATGAGAGTTGTTAAAGGTTACGACCAAAACGGAGACTTGGCTTACACAACGACTTTCATAACATTCAGAAATACCAAGTCTGACAGTGTTACATACAAGTTTGACTCTGAACACAGACCAATTGAAGTGACAGTATATAAATTTAACGAACAGAATCGTGACGGATATGTTTTTCAAAGGCAAGTTAAAAAGTATGATGAAACGGGTAAGGACATCTATAACTTAGCTGAATCAAACGGACGTAAATCAGAATGTGAATACTCCTACAAATACGACAATAGCAAAAATCTGATTGAAAAAACAATCTCATGTGGCGGCTCCAAATTTGACAAAGAAGTCATTAAGTATGAATATGATAAAAAAGGTAAATTGGTATTAGAGACATCCTCAATTTCCTCACCGATTAAGTATATGTTAAAATATTCTAAGAGCGGAAAACTGCAATCAAGATTAAATTTATCAACATCAAAGCAAGAGTTCTATGACGACAATGGAAATGTAGTTCAGACCACACAACCAGGAAAGAACACTTATTACAAATACGACTCTGAAAAGCGAATAATTGAACTAACAGAAGACAATTATCAAAGTTCAATCACTGGACCAAGAACATATAAACTTCAATACGACAGCAAAGGACATTTAATTGAAAAGGCAGACATTTCAAAAAAGAATAATCTTGACCCGATAGAAAAATGGATTTACAACGACAGCGGACTATTAATCGAATATATTAAGGGGACAGAGATAGAGAAGTATGATTACGTTTACTATTAAGTGATGACCAAGGCCACTGGCCATAACAAAATGTTTATGCAATGTGGGGGTTTGGTGTTAAATTAAAGTTTATGTTTCACAATGTAGTTTGGTCACGGGGGACAGTTCGGAGCAGGTCGGGCTTAACATTCCGCTGCGCTTCATTTTTAAGCCCTCCTATTCCCCACACTGCATAAACACAAACGTTGGCGGCCATTACAACTGACCCGACAGATTGAGTGTCTAACGATAAAAAAGTTATGAGAACCTGGACATTAATTATTGCATTCGCATTATTTGGACAATTGAGTTGTTCAAACGAGGACTTGGACATTAAGTCATTCAATGACGACTCTTCAATAACGACATTAAACGGGACATGGAAAGTACTTTCATTTGAGAATTATACTGACAATATTCGAGAATTTAAAAACAAAGAGAACTCAAGAGGACTCGACATTATTATAAAATTTGACGACACTAAAGACCCACACGAATTATCGGGGACAAATACAACGAACACAGTTTTTGGAGAATTTGAATATATAGGGACAAGGAAATTTAAAGTTAATAATTACGGGACGACTGAGGTTGCTCAACCTATTTGGGCCGACAAGTTTAATCAAGCCATTATAGACGGAGAAGTGAATTTTAAAATCAATGTGACGGGACTTAGAATTTATTACGACAACGAAACAAAAAGTGTTACCCTGACCAGAGAATAGAGTGATGAATGTAACGGCCGCCAACAACATGTTTGCGCTATGGCCGGGCGACTGGTTAAATTTTAGTAATTTTATAATACAACGTTTGGTTTCGGGGACAACGCGCGGCTTCGGAAGCCGGCCACATCGCAAACCCAAACGTTGTGGCCAATTGGGTTGGCTCCGTGGACACAGACTTGTAAACCGACAAACTGAAAAATTGAGAGATGAGACTAAGCAACGAGCAATACTTAATTTTTGCAGGACTCTTTCAATTAATCATTGCGACAACCTATACTCTTATTTGCATCTCAAATTATTCATTTGACTGGCTGGACTTTGAATTTGTAAAGGATTTAAGCAACAATGAGATATTAAAAATTAGAGGTGGTAAAAAATATGACCCTGATTTGACATGGGGACTGGCAGGATTTAACGGCATAATGTTTATTGTCAATTGGGTTATTTGGCGAGAAAATGAAATCAAAAAAAAGCCCGACTTTGAATCTGAAACTTTTGGAGCAGGTCTCGCTCCATTTGGATTTGCGTTGCTCGTTTACTTCATGGTCGACTACAGAAACGACTTAGCACTTGGTATAACTGGAAGTTACGCAATTCTTAATTTGGCCTTGTACATTAGCTATGAAATTAGAGAAAGACGACAAGCAAGAGAGGGACAAAACAAAACAAATGGCGGTGTTGGGTTTCGTTGACAGCCGACAACTCGCTGGACAATAAATTAACGACTGACAAAAATCAAAAGCGGACTGACATCAACGGACGAAACCCAACTGGCCACAACAATGTGCTTGTGCCAGGCGGGGGTTCGGTGTCCTCATAACTTCCGTTATCTTTATGTGCATTGTCACGGGGGACACGTTACGACTGGTCGCGCTTGTCGGCCTCACGGCCTTAACAAGCGCTCCTAAACCCCGCCCGTCACAAGCACCAACGTTGGCAGTAATAGGGCCCGGACAAATTTGTGTTTCAAACAAAACGGGCGACACGCAACTAACAAAGATTTCCCACGGGGACAAGTACACGGCTTCGGGACAACTTGGGACTTAAAAAAATAAATAACGTTGGACAAATGAGAAAATTAAAGGCCGACCCTTCGCATTTTTAAGAAGAGTCGACCTCCGAATTACTCCGCTCATTTGGCACATGCCATAGCCGCTCAAACCTTCCGCGACACCAAAGCTATGGCAAGAGCCAAATCCCTAACACTCAAATGTCATCTATCTTTTCGCCAGCGGATTTTTTCTTTAACTGACCCTTGGAGACTTTTAAGTCTTTGAAGTATCCAATGGTTCCAATATCAACGTAGAGACCAACCCCACCTATTTTGTTATTGCCCAACATTTTGTCTACAATGAATGAAGAGTATTTCATATCATTAATAAACATTTCAGCAGTTTCACCATTGACTTCAATTCTCATTTTTATCCACTCCTTCAGTGCAACAGGCGCAGAACCTTCATATGACCCCGCAGGATAACCCTTTCTAAGCGTGTCAAACTTGGCATGAGGATATGAAATATACTGGACAGCATGATTTCTAAATAACTGATTATTGACTCTGCCAACTTTGGGTCTTACATAAATACCCTCAAAGGCAGAATCGTCCTCTTTAATTCGAAAGTACACTCCAATAAATCCAGCAACACCAGGGTACGGTGGGGGGTCTTGTATCTGACTGTACATTTTAACTTCAATAGTACCATTTTCAAAATCCTCTAAGCCAACGAGCCGTGCATAATGAGGTTCGTCAACTGTTTTCTCAATATTATTTACGTCAAAAGGAAGTGCTTTCAAATCACGTTCTATCTTCAACACTTTCTTTCCTTCAAACTCAATAATAGAACCGGTGACATTGTGAAGTTCAAAAGTTTGTCCTTTGAGAGTTAGTTTCTGTTTCTGACCAAATACTGACAATGACATCAGCGAAGAGGCCGCGACAGCTGTAATGACGAGTAGTGATTTCATATTGATAATTTTAGTGGTGTAATTTTCTTAAAATGCTTAGGCAAATTGCGTGAGTTCTGTGCGCGTAACTGGCTTACCCAACGCACCAAATTCGTGCATGTTGCCAAATACTTCAATCCGAATGGATTGCTCTATGCCACCAATACGAACCGGCTCGAATCCGTTGTCTTTAATCAAGTCCTCAATTACTGAGTTGACTCCCTTATCATCAGTTGCATAAAACAAAACAGCAGATTCAGGCTTTTGGAAGGCAGCGGATGCTAGTGAACCAGCACCCAAAGTTCCGAGAGCCTTGACAAGTTTAGCACCTTTCGGAAGCAAGCCTGAAATAATCTGTCCAGCAGATTCATCAGCAGCAATAATCTTTTTAAATCCACCTTTGCCATCGGGCGCAATAGGATTAGACGGGTCAATGACAATTTTACCTTGCAGTTCGGTCGCATACTTTGCAAGCAGTTCCTGAATAGTACTGAACCACACTGAAAATACAACAATTTCAGCTTCTTTAATGGCTGCAGCTACTTCAGCAGCTTTGGCAAGGCTTCCCAATTGCTGAGCAAGTACTTTGGCATCTTCAAATTTGTTGCTGGCGAGAATAACTTCTCGGTTTCCTTTGACCAAGTTGGAAGCGACCACCCTTCCGATGTTTCCCAAGCCGATTACGGCTACTTTTGGTTTTTTCGTTGACATATACTTTGCGTTTAGTTGATGATTTGTTTTTGTTGATACAAAGCAACATCAAAGCGACAGGTGACACCAATGACCTGGTTTAAGAAAAAGTATTGACCTAGATTAAGATTATTTATCGCCTTTGGCCATCCGATTGCGAATTCTACTCAAAAATTCGGGCGTAACCCCAAGATAAGAGGCAACCTGCACCTGGGACAATCTGTTGAGTAGGTGCGGATAGGTTTCTAAGAATGATTGATAGCGTTCTTCGGCAGTGGAACTGAATAGTTGACCAATTCTCTCCTGTTGCTGCATAAAGTGGTTTTCTAGCAACACTCTAAAAATTCGGTCAAACTTTGGCGCCTTAACGTACAAATCAATCAGGTCATTATAGGTAATCCTTAAGACAACAGTATCTTCAAGTGCATCAATATCAAGGACGGACTTTGTTCTTTTATGAAAGCTTGTCAGGTCAAGCATCCAATAGTTTTCGGTGGCAAACTGGAGGACATGATAGTCGCCCTTTTCATCTACCTTATAGAGTCTCAGGCAACCACGGACGACAAAGTCGAAATATTCACAAACATCTCCATGCTGGAGAGCAAATTGCCTCTTCAGAAATAGATGTGGCCTAAACTTCTCTTTGACTAAATCTTTCTCAGCCTGATTCAAGGGAATAAGCTTACTAAAATAATCAAGTAAAGGCTGACTCGAATCTGTTTGAGAAATTTTGTCCATAGCGTTAATGACTAATCAAAGATAGACAAGGATTAAGATTTTTTCATACAAGCCGCACACACATTGGCTGGCCGCGCTTACAGCCCACACCCAAAGCCAACCAATAAGTGTGCTCAGTCTGTGCAAGAGGACAAAGTAATAATTCAAAAAAAATGCCCCACCGCACTACTGACTATAAAGAGCGATGTAACTTGAAGGAGGACGAAAGACAAGGCTACGAATGAAGTTCGGAGAAGGGCCCTACTACTGCCAACAAAGTGCATAATCAATGGCAGGCATCGTGCAGAGTTTTGAGAGTATTTACCTAAATTAGTTTACGCAACGGGGACAATTTTACGGAAGGGCGCCAGAACATATTTTAATTTTTAAGAGAGTTCTGGCGCCCCAATCCTGCCACTGCTTATGCACGACCGTTATGCACAATGCCGCGCGGACAGAGTAGTGGCCACCACGCATTGGCACATTTGCTTGCCGCACTTTCCATCGCGACACCAAAGCAAGCAAAAGAGCCTACAGTTTCGACTTGTAGGAGTGTATTAATATAAAAGGACAGTAGGTTGAAAAGTAATTGAACAGATGGACTTTTTGAAAATCAAGGAAAGCGAACTAAAACAGATAACTCTATTCTTGATTGACACCAAAGTCATTTTTCATCCATCAATTTCTCCTAAGGGTTTTCCGAATCTCTCAAATCACAAGGGACGTAAGAATGTTTTGATTCTTGATAGAAATATTCTAACGCCAATGATTAGCTTATTGAAAAATGGACACTTAAAAGATGAACATATTTTAAAAGTCATAAGCTCCCTCATGTTTTGGGCGCTGATTAACAATTTCAGTGTCACATCTGGACTCGCACTTTCAGAATATGCTCATCATAAAGGAGGTGACAATGAAGCTAACATTGAAAATGATTTATTTCTAAAGTCTTTTGACCATTACGACCCGGACATCTGGTTAAACCCAATGGCGAGGTTCAGTGTAAATTTGTAGCTTTAGTTTTCAAATTACGTTTGGTCACGTGGGAATTCAAAGAAGAATCCAAGCGCCAATGCCGTAAATTTTTGAAGTTCACCGTTGGGCTGTTTTAATGAAAGGCGTGCCCCGCTTCACGACTGAGAACATCCTGTAAATTTGCTTACACTGAATAGCATTGATTACGCTCATAGGCGCTTTTCCTTCCACTGTTTTCCTATCGTAATAAGCATTGATCTCCGGGTCATATTTCAAGACTACAAAGGCGCTGAAGCACAAGCAAGTAAACGCGTGAACTGGATAATTACTAGCCTATCAAATTCGCGCTCGTCAACTTTAACCACCTATAATCCCCAATAGTGTTTTGATTAGACATGAGACTTGCATTGTTCGCTATCGAACATAAATTAACATATTCGAACAGGTTAATTCCACCAATATTAGGATTAAACTATAAAAACGATGTTGGAATGAGTTTAGCATTGGGAGCGTTATCCTTAAATCTGCCCTATGCTAAAAAACATTATCATCACCTCGTTGCGGAATTTCATTCGTAACAAAAGTTTCTCGCTTATTAATCTGATTGGGCTATCGGTAAGCATGTCATTGGGCATGCTCATTATTATGATTATTCAAGACCAACTGTCGTTTGATAATTTTCATAATGATGCTGATCGGGTGTATAGAGTTAATACACAGTTGACACACCCGGATTGGGGCACTATTGAATTTGCCTCAACTCCGTTGCCTGTTGGTCAGGTTTTAAAGGATGAGTATTCACTAGTTGAAAACACGGTTCGCATTAATCGCGAATTATATGGAGATGTAAACTACAGTAATATTACGGTTCCCCTGCAAGGCTTGTTTGTTGATCCATCTTTTCTCGAGATATTCAACTTTCCGCTGCAACAAGGAAGTGCATCATCTGCGCTGAATTCACCCAATAGTTTAGTACTCACGCCACAAAGTGCTGAGAAAATATTTGGCACCACAGACCCAATTGGGCAAACACTTACCATTGGAAAACTTGGAAGTTTTACTGTTACCGGTGTGCTGCAAGAATTGCCCGGCAAAACGCATTTTGATTTTGAAGCATTAAGCTCCTTAAGTACGCTTCAGGGTTTAGAGCAACGTAAGGTAATGGGTGCCGCACTGGATAACTGGAGTGCTTACTATAATAATTATGTCTACATCAAATTGAACAAAGGCCATGATGTAAGCGAAGTGGATCAGGCACTTGTAGCAATTAATAAGAAATATGGTGAAGGATTGCAATCGGATGGGAAAGACATTTCCTATTCATTCTATGTACAGCCCTTAAATAAAATAACCCCTGGCCCGGAGTTATCCGGTCAGTTAGGCCGAGGATTGCCCGCATTCTTTTTGATCTTCCTTAGTGTGTTGGTCGGAGTGGTGTTGCTGATGTCCATTTTTAATTTCACCAATCTTACCATCGCGAAATCGTTATCCCGCGCACGGGAGATCGGGGTTCGTAAAGTGGTGGGCGCGAACCGCTACCAGGTATTCTTTCAATTTATTGGAGAAGCTGTTGTGTTTTCGCTGATCGCATTACTATTCTCATACATTATCCTACAATTTTTGAAGAGTGGATTCTTGCAGCTTTCGCTTCGTGAGGATTTCTTTATTTCGCTAGAGGAGAATGTTTCCCTTTATGCGGTGTTCTTATTATTTGCCGTCATGATGGGAATTTTAGCGGGTGTTTTGCCGGCTACTTATTTGTCTGCATACAAACCATCTAAAGTATTGAAGAATGTGCAGAACGTAAAAGTGTATTCCAAACTTACTTTCCGCAAAATGCTGATGGTAGTCCAGTTTACACTCACGGTCATTTTTGTGATTGTGGTGTCGGTCGCATATCAGCAGATAGACTTTATGGTTTCTTCTGATTATGGGATTCAACAGAAGAATAATCTTAACCTGAATTTGAAAGGTATTCCCTATGAAAAGATCGCCAATGAAATCAGAATGATTCCCGGAGTGATTCGGGTGGGAGGTGTATCGCATAAGTTAGGAACGTTTGCCGATGGTTCAGATGATTACAAACGGAATAAACAAGATAAGACATTAGTCGTTCGCCATTTCATGGTGGATAATCAGTATATCGATAACCTGTCACTCACCTTTTTAGCGGGCAATAATTTTCGGGAAGAAGAGCAAACTGGCAGGGAGCGTGAAATTATTCTAAACGAAACCGCCATCGCACAATTTGGATTCGAACAACCCCTTGATGCAATCGGAGAAACCATCTATGCAGACGATACACTTTTACTGAAAGTAGTGGGTGTTCTAAAAGACTTTCATTTTCGACCCATGAATAATAAAATCGGGCCGATGGCATTCCGCTATAATACCCGTGCCATCCATTACCTGAGTGCCCATATTGAACCTTCTCAGAAGGAGGCTGTCATTCAATCCATGAATGCGATCTGGAAAAAATATGATGCTGTTCATCCGATGGAATTTGCTATGATGGAAGATGAAATTGACGATGCCTACCGGCAGTCGGGAATGAGCGATGTGCTGGTGATATTGGGATATATCACATTCCTGGTTATTTCACTTTCCTGCCTGGGTATGTTGGGCATGGCCATGTATGCAGCGCAGATTCGTGTGAAAGAAGTGGGCATTCGTAAAGTGATGGGTGCAACCGTAATGGATGTGGTGCTGCTGCTCAGTAAATCGTTCATTGCATTGATTGGTGTCGCGATACTTATTGGGGTTCCTGTTAGTTATTTCGCGGGGAATGCATTTCTGGAAGGCTTTGCTTACAAGATTCAAATCACGCCTGCATTATTAATATTGGCCATCGCCCTGATAGCCGGTTTGGGGTTACTCATTGTTTGGTCGCAGACCATTCGGGTGGCAAGTTCTAACCCTACAAAGTGGCTCAGAAATGAATAGCCTCTGTAGAATGATGTGTCTAAAGACGGTATACTTTGAAAGTAATAATCCGGTTCTGGAGTTCAAAAATATGGTTATTGAAATAACTCCTCTATCACTTTCTTATACCCCCTGCCGATTGGAATTGCTTTTCCGCCTACCTCTACCATGTCCGCGCTATAGGATTCGATCTTGCTGATAGAAACCAGGTATGAGCGATGAATCCGTTTGAATTGATTGTTTGGCAGGGTAGCTTCCATTTCGGTAATTGTCATTTTTGGAATGAAGGTATTTCGGGTAGTTACAATCTTCACATACTCGCGTTGACTTTCGACATAAAGAATTTCAGGAAAGGAAATCTTTACCTTCCTTTTTTGTATCGACACAAAGAAACAATCTTTGACTTCTTGCCCTTCAAGGGCATGGGCGGATCGTTCTGCCTTTACCTTGTTTACTGCAATTAGAAATCGTTCAAACTCAATGGGCTTCAGCAGGTAGTCTGTGACACTAAGTGTAAATCCTTCCACGGCATATTGGTGAAAGGCCGTTGTAATAATTATCGCAGGCGGCTGATGTAGCGTTCTGAGAAAAGCCATTCCTTTCAGTTTAGGCAAGTGAATATCAAGAAAGATCAAGTCTATGGTATTAGTATGAAGATATTCCGTAGCCTGGATTGCGTCTCTGAAGGTAGCCTTTAGATCCATGAAAGGAACCTTTGTGATATAGTTGACC
>ERZ1066115.440-NODE-440-length-10864-cov-17.530946_pt1 | contig 10864 bp, 10 predicted proteins | sample MGYA00382762_ERZ1066115 | MGnify/ENA primary metagenome ERZ1066115 (study PRJEB33369, sample SAMEA5778345) | biofilm metagenome | biome: Industrial cooling water; feature: Water cooling tower basin; material: Biofilm | place: United Arab Emirates | collected... | reverse complement strand
TGGCCAAGGCGCTGCACCCCAACCCCGGCAAGCGCCAGGAAGTCGTCTCCGAATTTGCCCACGACCTGCAACACCCGGCCCCCGAATTCACCCGAATCAGGCGCGTGCCGCTACTCGAACGCGACCCGGTCCGCTTCTGGAAAATCCTGTCAGGCCTGCTCGGTTTATGCGTTTTCATCCTGTTGCTGCTGCGGGCACGGGGAATCTGAGGCGCCGGGCGGCGGCTGCTACGGTCGACCGGGGAAATTGTTGAATTTCGGTGGGTAAGCGGAAGGGTAATCCCCCCAGGCGCCATTGTTACGCACAAGGGACGTAAAGTGGCCATGAAGTGCATCGGGCTCTACGTACAGGATTTTACCCGGCCCGCTATGCGCATTAACCTGTATGGAATATGATTTCAAGATGGCGTGGATCATACGAACAAATAACCCGCCGCTTTACATTCCCGCAACCTAGGCGGCTAGCGATACCATCAGTAGCTAGCATGACTGGAGGGATCGTGCTACGTACATCAAGAAGGAGACGTAATGGAGTTCTGGGACCGCGCATTAAGATTCCACGCTCCTGCGACCATCGCAGGGTTTATATTTTTCTTCCTAATAACCAAGCTTATCGAAAACAATAGCCTTCTCAATGAGAACCCAATCTTGGCGATAGCGTTTTTGGTTGCAATTACTAACTTTTGCGCATATCTGCTGTATAGATCTACCGAAAAAACTGCAGTCCTTCAACCTAGCGCAGCAAAGGTCCGTGGGAACGTAGTTAATGATAACGAGGTCGACGGAAATATCAAATTATCGGTGCCGGCAAACAATGGGGAATCTCATTCCGTAACCGTCGAAAACAATGAAATAACCAAGAACAAAGTAAAAGGTGACATTGTAATTGGAGTCGTTCAGCGTAATGAATAGCCAATATCAATTGGTGCCGACTCAGTTAAACGATTCGACCAAAAGTAGCTGTCTTTTGTCAAAACCCTCCACAGCTCTCACTCAACCGTTCGCCGTAGCAGTATCTGGAAACGAGGTGAAAGAGAACACTATTGAGGGCGACTTGGTGCTCGGCTTACAACTAAAATTATCGCCCCAAGCAAGAGATCCAAACGCGCTAATGGCCCTACTCGAGAGGTCGCGCCAGCTTACTGAAGAGAGCCCAGAGTACCGAGCAATGATTGAGGAGCTTCAATCTTTCCTGGCACAGAGGCCGGGGAGAAGGGTCATCGGGCTTGAAGCCAAACTTAATGACGGAAATCGGCCCGACCTAATCGACGACGCGCTTTGGCTAGAGAACCGGTTTGTGCGCCGGCTGGCAAAAGAGCAGCTCTCTCCGTCTTTGCAGGCATTGTTTCTTCATTGCCTATCACAGATTAACACGGCCTTTTGCGCCCACATACACCCGCTAATAAGGTCTGGTGTTTCACCAGCCGCTGTGGATGCTGCTGTAAAAATGCTTGTGTTAGATCCGCTCCATAGCGAAATCATGCAGGTTGATTGTTCCATTACCGCCGAATCGTTAAGGGGGATGCTTTATTTTCTAACAGGGAAATGCCATCTTCAGTGGAAATGAATCATGCTAATTTATCACCCAATCGAGGATTCGAACCATTGCACTTATCGAATTATTAGACTGTTGTTCCATATTTCGATTCAGTCAATCCCCCAATCAACGCTGATGATATGTGACTTTTACGCACTATTCCCAGGGCAACTAAAAAACATAAAAGGGTGGCCTCGCGCAAACTCTAAATCATATAAAACGGCACAGCAAATACCGGACGAATACGAACAGATTGTGAATAGTAGGCGGATATTTTATCAACTTAAAGACATCCAGCTAGCGGCGTTGTCCTATCTTCATGCCAAAGAGGTTATCACTTTGCTACCCGGTGCAGATCGGAAAATACAATTAAACAAAGATTCCGTTCCACAAAGCATCGTCACGATGATCCAAAATGACGAGCATTGTGAGACCGACTGGTTTAGGCTCATTACAAACGAGCTTCCCAAGATCGATCTTTATGGCAAGAGCGGCTTGAAAGGCAAGACGGGATTGATGGAGTACGTATATGACTGAAGTGGCATCCCGGCTATTTCTACGCCGGTTCTTCGTGTTTGCAAATGGGGCACAGATATACTCCCAGGAGTTCCACTCAGGTTTAAATGTTATACGCGGAGATCACGCCGTAGGTAAAAGCACACTACTAGATCTTGTTTTTTACTGCTTGGGCGGCGAGCTGCGACGTGAACAATGGGTTTATCCAGCCGACAATTGCAGCACAGTATGTGCCGAGGTAGAAATAAACGGCCGTCCAATTTGTTTTAAAAGGGACGTCGAAGTTGGCGGGATTCCAAAAATCGATGTATTCGATGGCTCCGTTGCGCTGGCAATGCAGTCAATTGTCGGTTGGCAAAGCTTCGGCCCCAGGCGGAATGACAGAAGAAGCAGTTTCTCTCAGTTTCTATTTGAGTTGTTTGGCTGGGGGGGTCACAAGACCGACGATTATGCAAATCTTACTATGCATCAGATTTTAAGATTTCTCTACGTTGATCAAGAGACACCGTCCAATAAGATTTTCAGAGCGGAACCACAAAACGCAGACAGCGAGTCGGTACGCCAGGCAATCGCCGACTTTTTGTTAAACTTGGATGACCTTGAGCTTCATGCAGCCAGACAAGATTTGCTTGCCGCCAACAGGGCTTTTGATAAGGCTGAAACAGAACTAAATGCAATTTTTTCTGTTCTTGGCAAGGACTCTAAATATAACGCCGAAAAACTCCGACAAGAAATATCGAACATCTTCCATGACATTCAGCGGCTCGATCATGAGCGCAAGAATGCCACTGAAGCGGCTATAGCAAGCGGGGCTCTAGAGGAAGAGAATGAAGAGCAGCGCAAAAAATACTCCGAGATTAGCCGAGAAATAGAAATACTTGCCAGCATTATTTCCAAATCGGACGCACGTTTGAGCGGAATATTAGGGGAGATTGCCGATTGTCGGTCGTTTCGCGAAAGCATCAAGAACAGAAAAAAGTCTTTATTGGAATCACAGGCGGCTTACGAAACATTCGGCGGCGTAACGTTTAAGAGATGCCCCTGTTGCAATAGCACAATTGCCGAGGTTTCTTCTGATACCAATATATGTCCTCTCTGTAAGAGCAGCTCTCCCGAGCCGGCCGAATCGAATCCGTATCTTGAAATATTGACGGAGCTTGATTTTCAAGAAAGGCAGAACGCCACTTTAATAACAGAGCTTGATTTCATCCTTAAAAAGGAGAGATCAGAGAAACAGGTGGCAACTCAAGAATTAAACGCCAAGAAGGCTATCTTGAGAACAATGGCTACTGCTGTATCTAAACGTGAACAATTTCTTGTCGACATATCGAGGCAAATAGGTTTTGCCGAGTCCCAGGTCGCTAGCCTAAACGAAAAAATTGAAATAATAGAGAGGGTGGATGGCCTTCGGCAGTTAAAAAGCGAATTGAATAATGAGATCAGCCGCCTTAAGGATTTGATTAGCCAATTAGCCGCTTCCGGCGCATCAAGGCGTGATCACGTTATGTCGAGCATCGGCTATGCCGCTCTTCAGATCCTAGAGCTTGACGAAAAATATGAGGAAGTATTTAGCAATGCCACGTCTACTGAGGCAGAAATAGATTTTTCTAAGGATAGATGGTTGGTTGATGGCAGGTCTAAATTCTCTGCTAGCTCTAACGTCTTCAAAAAGAATGCTTTGCATGCCGCAATCCTTGCCTATGCTATCTCTGATAAAAAATGCCGCCACCCACGTTTCTTAATTTTGGATGACGTGGAGAATGGTGGGACAACGGAGCCGCGAAGCCAAAACTTTCAGCGCATTCTTGCCTCACTCATCGAGGGAAGCGAAGATGAGTGCCAAGTAATCATTTCTACTGCCATGGTAGATCCAAGTCTCGATAACGAACGTTTTGGTGTTGGTCCGTCGTACAAAAAGGGCGAATATGTCTTACGGCTCCACTAGATTCGGTTTCTGGCAGAACAGATATAGCCGGCAATTTATATGATATCGATTTCCGATTTGCTTTCGGCAATTGAGCGTTACCATGTGATTTGGGCTATCTAACAGCTAGATTCAGGAGCCAATACTCGCTTCGCGAAGTCGAATAAATATCATTTTGTCTTTAATGGCAAGCGCTATGCTCCGAAGGAGCTGATGGGCTTAGCCTTAGAATATCCCTACGCTCGAAGGGTGGAGTATATCCAGAATTTTGTGTAAAGCAGCCATCAGCAGTTCTTCCACCAAATGGCAGCTTTGGCCGAATAGCCGAAGCCCCAAAAACACAAAGCCCGGCAACCGCCGGGCTTCGTTCATCTACCGTCTGACAGGCTTCACGCCCGCCCGACAGACTTTATTGTTTCCCATCATCACTCCGCTACCAGTTCGGCTCGCGCTCCGGCGTAGCGGTGATTTTGTGGATAGACAGGTCGGCGCCTTCGTATTCTTCTTCCTGGTCGAGGCGGATGCCGAAGATGCTCTTGAGCAGGCCGTAGACCAGCGCGCCGCCGGAAACGGCGATGACGATGGCGAGGACGGTCATGATCAGTTGCGGCATGAAGGCGATGCCGCCGGCGCCGCCCAGGGCCTTGCTGCCGAAGATGCCGGCGGCGATGCCGCCCCAGGCGCCGCAGAGGCCGTGCAGCGGCCAGACGCCGAGGACGTCGTCGATTTTCCAGCGGTTCTGGGTCAGCGTGAACATCACCACGAACAGGCCACCCGCGACGCCGCCGACGACCAGCGCCCCCATCGGGTGCATCAGGTCGGAGCCGGCGCAGACGGCGACCAGGCCGGCGAGCGGGCCGTTATGGACGAAGCCAGGGTCGTTCTTGCCCATCAGCAGCGCGACCAGGGTGCCGCCGACCATCGCCATCAGCGAGTTGAGCGCAACCAGGCCGGAGATTTTGTCGAGGGTTTGCGCGCTCATCACGTTGAAGCCGAACCAGCCGACGATCAGAATCCACGAACCCAGGGCAAGGAAGGGGATGGATGACGGCGGGTGGGCCGAAATGCGGCCGTCCTTGCTGTAGCGGCCATAACGCGCACCAAGCAGGAGCACCGCCGGCAGCGCCATCCAGCCGCCCATCGCATGCACCACCACGGAGCCGGCAAAATCGTGGAATTCTTCGCCGTAGGTGGCCTTGAGCCAGGCCTGGATGCCGAAGGCCTGGTTCCAGGCGATGCCTTCGAAGAAGGGATAGACGAAGCCGACGAGCAGGAAGGTGGCGGCCAGTTGCGGGTGGAACTTGGCGCGCTCGGCGATGCCGCCGGAGATGATCGCCGGGATTGCGGCGGCAAAAGTCAGCAGGAAGAAGAACTTGGTCAGCTCGAAGCCGCTCTTTTCCATCAGCGTATCGACGCTGCCGAAGAAGTGCGCGCCGTAGGCGATGCCGTAGCCGATGAAGAAGTAGGCAATGGTCGAGATCGCGAAGTCGGTCAGTATCTTGACCAGCGCGTTGACCTGGTTTTTCTTGCGCACGGTGCCGACTTCGAGAAAGGCGAAGCCGGCGTGCATGGCCAGCACCATGATGGCGCCGAGCAGGATGAACAAAACATTGCTGCCGGATTGGTATGCGTCCATATAACCTCCGAGATCAGGGATGGACGCCCCAAAGCAAGCACCGTTCCAGTGCGCAAAACCTCTTACAAATCAGTGCATTGCATCCTTTATGGTGCATTTGCATGCACCACAACGGTGCTTTTCTGCGCGATACCGCCTCAACTTCGTGCGCACCACCGGCTGCGGCCGGTCAGCGCGGGGCGGCTTCCGGCGGCAGCAGCACCCACATCCGGCCCGACTGCTTCATCCGCCCGGCCTGTTCGCCGGCTTCCTTGCCGAAGCCCCAGAAAAAGTCGGCGCGCACCGCGCCCTTGATCGCGCCGCCGGTATCCTGCGCCAGCATCAGCCGGTTGAGCGGCTGCGCCGAATTGGGGCGGGTGGTGGCGAGGAAGACCGGGGCGCCGAGCGGCACCGCGCGCGGGTCGATGGCGAGGCTGCGCTCGGGCGTCAGCGGCACGCCCAGCGCGCCCTGCGGCCCGGCGTTGGGGTTGCTGGTGTTGCCGTTGGCCGGCATTTCGCGGAAGAAGACGTAGCTCGGGTTGCTGTTGAGCAAGTCGTCGAGCCGCGCCGGGTTGGCCCGCGCCCAGGCCTGGATGCCCTGCATCGACGCCTCTTCGGCCTTGAGTTCGCCGCGCTCGATCAGCACCCGGCCAATCGACTGGTAGGGGTGGCCGTTCTGGTCGGCGTAATTGACCCGGACCAGGCTGCCGTCGGGCAGGCGGACGCGGCCGGAACCCTGAATCTGCAGGAAGAACAATTCAATCGCATCGTCGACCCAGAGCAGCGGCCGCGCCGGCAGCCGCTCGCCCCGGGCGACGATGTCGGCGCGCGACCAGTAAGGCACGACCTTGTTGCCCTCCAGCCGGCCGCGCACGCGCTTGTCTTTAAGCTCGGGGAAGAGCGTGCCGAGATCGATGGTCAGCAGGTCGTCGGGGACGCCGAGCAGCGGCTGCGCAAAGCTCTTGCTGCGTTCGCGGCTGCCGCGCAACAGCGGTTCGTAATAGCCGGTGATGGTGCCCTCGAAGACCGGCCGGGCGCCGGCGTTGTTGGCCAGCGCGTAGGGCCGCAGCTGGCTTTCGAAAAAGCGGCGCGGGTCGAACCCCGGCTTGCCCTCGCTCTGCCGCGCCAGATCGCAGACCCGCTTCCAGGCCGCGCCGTGCGGCTTGCTGGCGATGCCGCGACAGGACTGCAGGAAGGCCGGCCAGGCAGCGGCCACCTCGTCGTCGCCCCAGCCAGGCAGATCGGCGTAATCGGCGGGCAGCAAGGCGCGGCTGAAGGCCGGAGCGACGGTCGGCGCACCAGGGCAAGCCGGGCAGGCCGGACAAGTACCGGCATTCACGGTCGACGCCGCGCAGGTGGCTTTTTCCGGGACGGCATCGGCCGGCGCCCCGCCCTTGCCGAACAGGGGCAACTCGGCACAGGCGGCGAGCAGCAAGGCGCTCCCCAGCGCCAGGCAGGCGCGAACGGAGAGGCAGCGGGGGCGACGGGCGGGAAAGCGGGACGATGAGGCGGGCAGCAACATGGCGAACGACGGCTAAAGACGTGAAGGGGTAGCAGGCGGGCTGGCCCAAGGCCGACCTGACAGCGGCCGGCAGCAGGTGACAAGCCCCGCCCTTGCTCGTTAGAGTGCGTTTTTTTGCCGCAAAGTATAACTGCCCGATGAGCCACAGCCCGCAACGCGAACTACTACTCGAACAACTGCTCACCCGCGCCGAACAGGTGCTGGCGCGTTTTGAGGCCAGCCTGCCGCCGCTGACCCCGGCCCCCGACTGGCAGGCCGCCGTCGCCTTCCGCTGGCGCAAGACGCAGGGGCGCGGCTGGCTGCAGCCGGTGCGCCATCCGCACCCGATCCGCCTCGCCGACCTCGACACCATCGACGACCAGAAGGCGCGCATTGTCGCCAACACCCGCCAGTTCGTCGCCGGCCAGCCGGCCAACAACGTGCTGCTGACCGGCGCCCGGGGTTGCGGCAAGTCCTCGCTGGTCAAGGCGGTGCTCAACGAATACGCGGCGGACGGCCTGCGCCTGATCGAGGTGGACAAGGCCGACCTGGTCGACCTCGCCGACATCGTCGACCTGCTCGACGGCCGCCCGGAACGCTTCGTGATTTTTTGCGACGACCTCTCCTTCGAGGCCGGCGAAACCGCCTACAAGGCGCTCAAGTCGGTGCTCGACGGCTCGGTCGCGGCGCCGCCGGCGAATGTGCTGATCTACGCCACCTCCAACCGCCGCCACCTGATGCCCGAGTATTTCTCGGAAAACCTCGAAACCACCCGCGTCGACGACGAAATCCATCCCGGCGAGGCGACCGAGGAAAAAATCTCGCTCTCCGAGCGCTTCGGGCTGTGGATTTCCTTCTACCCCTTCAGCCAGGACGACTACCTCGCCGTGGTCGGCCGCTGGGCGCGGCACTTCGGGATCGCCGATGCGGTGATCGCCGCACACGAACGCGACGCGCTCAACTGGGCGCTCAGCCGGGGCTCGCGCTCCGGCCGCGTCGCCTGGCAATACGCCCGCGACCTGGCCGGGCGGATCAACGGTCAACTGCCGGGAGCCGGACTATGAGCGCCGCTACCACCAAGATCGTCGAAGTCGCCGCCGCCGTGATGCTGCGGCCCGCCCCCGGCACCCGTCTGGGGCAGGAATTCCTGCTCGCGCAGCGGCCTGAAGGCAAGGTCTACGCCGGCTACTGGGAATTCCCCGGCGGCAAGCTGGAAGCCGGCGAAAGCGTGCGCGAAGCGCTGGTGCGCGAACTCCACGAAGAACTCGGGATTCACGTCACCGCCTGTTCGCCGTGGCTGACCCGGCAATTCACCTACCCGCATGCGACGGTGCGCCTGCACTTCTGGCGCGTCACCGCCTGGGACGGCGAAATCGGCATCACCGCCCCGCTCGAACACAGCGCCGTCGCCTGGCAGGCCTGCGGCGACGCCGCCCAGGTCGCGCCGATCCTGCCGGCCAACGACCCGATCCTCAAGGGCCTGGCGACGCCGACGCAAATAGCGATCACCATGGCCGAAACGGAAGGCGTCGAACGCACCCTCGAACGCCTGGAAGAAGCCTTCGAACGCGGCAGCGACGCACCGCGCCTGATCCAGGTCCGCGACAAAAGCTGGCCGCGCCCGCAGCGCCTGTGGCTGGCCGAGGCGGTGACCCGCATCGCGCACAGCCACGGGGCGCTGGTGGTGATCAACGACGACGCCGAAATCGCCCGCCAGGTCGGCGCCGACGGCCTCCACCTGTCGAGCGCCGGGCTCGCCGCCTGCGGCGAACGCCCCGACTTCGCCTGGGTCGGCGCCTCCTGTCACAGCGCCGAAGAAATCGCCCGCGCCGGCCAGCTCAACCTCGACTACGCCCTGCTCGGCCCGGTGCTGCCAACCCCGACCCACCCGGAAGCCGCCGGCCTCGGCTGGGAGCGCTTCGCCGCCACCCTCGCCGGCAACACCCTGCCCGTCTTCGCCCTCGGCGGCATGCGGCCGGAACTGCTCGCCACTGCGCAACAGCACGGCGCGCACGGCATCGCCCTGATGCGCGGCTGGTAAAGCCTAGGCTGCCACGGTCGACCTCGGAAAATGCGGTTTTTTGCGGGTTGACCGTGGCCAGGGCGAGCGAGGGCGCAGCTTTCCTGCCACCGCTCGCCCGCTGCTGCTTGCTTTACCCCCTGCGATCTGGCTTGCCCGAGCCAGCCCGCCCACCAGCACCTGCTACAATAAACGTTAACGTTTTCATTAAAGGAGACGAGCATGAGCTTTACTGCCCAAGATATCGTACCGATCAGCGAAGCGCGGGCGCGTTTGACCGAGCTCTCCGACGAAGTGGTCGCCGGCGCTGAAAAGCTGCTGACCAAGAACGGCGCAGCCTATGTCGCCATCATTGACGCCAAGAAACTCGACTACTACCACGCGCTGGAAGCGGAGCACGCCAATCTGGTGTTGCTGAATGCCGCCGAAGCCGGGCTGCGTGAGTTGGTCGCCGGGCAGCGTGTCAGCAGCAAGGAACTGCTGCAAGCCCTGAGCTGATGGCGCTCCCCGCCAACGCCCAGGTCGAGGCTGCGCCAAACTTCCTCGCCAACCTGAATGCTGCCCGCCAGTTTTTTCTGCTTCAGGATGCCACCACGGCCGAAACCCGCTTCAGCCAACTGAAAGGCGAGTTGCGCGAAATGATCGCGATCCTCGCCTGGTCGCCCGCCAGCGGCCGCCCAGCCCGCTTTCTGAGCACCCAGGCCGCGCAAACCCGGCGCAAGGCAGCCGCCGTCCAACAACTGGCCGCCCAAGCCGGGCTACCGGTACTGCGCGAATACGTCACCGGCCAGCACCTGGTCCTTTACGCCCACTCCGACACCGAGGTAGTGCTCCTGGCTTTGAAACACCAACGCGAATTGATTTATTCGGCAGAAGGGTAAGCAGTCGAAAAAATCACCGTGCGTTACCATCGGCAACGAGACAGCGGTTTTCCAGGCAACTGGTCGTGCCGCTGTAATTTGAGGACGAGCCCCGCGCAAGCGGGGTTTGGCCTTTCTGGGCGATGACTCGACTGTCGCGCTGAGCCAGCTTCCCCCTGAACGTGACAGCAGCGGCACCAAGCCGCATCGTTTTCAAGAAGGCGCGGGCGAGTGCGGCCGCCCCCCCACAAACCCATCTTCCACGGTCAACCACCCAAAAAACCGCTTTTTCCCCGGTCGACCGTAGTCACGCACTAAGGCAATTCCCCGATCACCCGTGCCAGCAGCCGCTGGTAGAGCGCCCGAAGCTGCTGCCGCCCCGGCGTGGTCGGGGCGGGCAGGCGCCAGCTGAGGAAGGGCTGCGTTTGGCCAGCGGCCTGGCCGAGGTTGAAGGCGAGCGGGCAGAGCGCGAGTTGCGCCGGGTCTTCGGCGAGTAGCGCGAAGGCGAGCTTGGCGCTGCAGAATTGCAGGATTTCGCCGCGTTGCAATGGCGGCGGTTGGCCGATGGCCGGGGCGGTGCGCGCCAGCATTTCGGCGAAGTCGAGCGGCGGGCTGGGCACCAGTCCCTCGCCTTCGATGGCCTCAAGCACCGCGCTGCGCACGCTGGCGTAGTCGTGCTGCGGGAATTCGCGGTAGACCAGTTCGTCGTCGCTGCCGGCGGCGCCGGCGCGGGTGCTCAACAGCACCACCGACGCTGCGCATGCCGCGAGCAGCGCCAGCCGGGCGAGGCCGGCGCAGCGACCGCCGCCGCGCCGAGACCGGGGCCAGCAGCGAGGCTCAGAAGGCATAGCGCAGGGCGACGCCGGCCAGCCAGTTGCGGCCCGGCGCGGCT
>ERZ1066115.439-NODE-439-length-10906-cov-18.142475_pt1 | contig 10906 bp, 7 predicted proteins | sample MGYA00382762_ERZ1066115 | MGnify/ENA primary metagenome ERZ1066115 (study PRJEB33369, sample SAMEA5778345) | biofilm metagenome | biome: Industrial cooling water; feature: Water cooling tower basin; material: Biofilm | place: United Arab Emirates | collected... | reverse complement strand
CAATCGCCAATCGTCATTGGAATAACATGATTTGCCGATGCGTGGCTCCGGTTGCGCCCGGCAATTCCATCTGGAATGAATAAGCCGGCTCGGGCTGTGGCCGGCATTTGTCGATGCTTGCCTTCTCCCGTACCCGCTTGAGCCACTGGGGCTTGCTGGCTTTCCTCTTGCTGAATGGCTTCGTCGCCGCGATGATCGGCTTTTTCCTGCTCGAGAGCCGGGCGCAGTACAGCGAAAAGGCCGCAATTTCAGCGCAAAACCTGTCACAACTGCTTGAGCAGCAGTTGAATGCCTCGATTCGCCAGATCGACATTTCCCTACGCTCGGTGGGCGATGTGGTGGTGCGCGCGCTGGGGGAGGGTAAAAATCTCGAGCAGCAAAAACTGTACGGCTTGCTGACTCAACATCAGGCTCGTCTGCCCGATGCCGACCGGATCTTGTTGCTCGACACACGTGGCCGCATCGTCGCCAGTTCCGGCTTTGAGGCCAGTGCCGGAGGGTCTCTGGCGGATGCTGATCACTTTCGCCGCGTCAGTCAGGATACCTATGCCGGGCTGGTGATCGGTCGGCCTCAGTCTGATCTCTTCGGACACCAGTTATTGCTTCCTTTTGCCCGCCGGATTACTCATTCCGATGGCAGTTTTGCGGGCAGCTTGGTCGTGCTCGCCGAGGTTGATCGTTTTGCCCGGGCGCTGACCCAGGTCAGGGTCGGGGACCGTGGCTCGGTTTCCCTGCTTGATGAAAAACAGGTGAGAGTCGCTCACCATCCGCGCGCCAAGGGGGCTCTGCAGAATGTGGGGGATTCCCGGCTGGAGGCGCTCCTGCCCCTGTTGCAGCCGGGTGATGTCGTCGCGGGGAATGCTCGCGAGTTGGCCGGTGAGGACGGGGGGCACATGCTGGCCCTGCGCAAGTCGGCAGACTGGCCTTTCCTGATTGCGGTCGACTTGATGGCCGAGGATTATCTGGCGCCCTGGGACAAGGAACTGCGTTTCTCTCTGGTGGCATTCCTGCTTTTTGCCGGGCTGACCGGGGCCGGTGCTTACGTGCTGGTCCGGGTCTGGTGTGCGCATGAGCGGACGCAGGCAGAAAATTTGCGGTTGTTGCGGTTTAACGAAGCACTGCTGAGCGCAATTCCGGTACCGGTCTTTTTCAAGGACCGTGAAGGTCGCTATCTCGGTTGTAACCCGGCGTATACCGAAATTCTCGGCGTGGCACCGGCTGATCTGGTGGGGCGGACGACGGCTGAGGTCTGGCCCACTCATCTCTCTGAGATCTATGCCCAGAAAGATCGTGAACTGATTGCCAGTGAGGCGCCGCAGGTTTATGAATTTGCCATTCGTGATCGCCATGGTGATCCGCGTCAGGTGATTTTTGCCCGCAATATCTTTCTCGATGAAAAAGGTGATGTGGCCGGGATTATCGGTACTTTTATCGATATTACCGAGCGCAAACGTCATGAGCAGGAGTTGCTGGCGGCCCGGGAAGCGGCAGAGGCAGCCAGCCAGGCCAAGAGCCAGTTTCTGGCGACCATGTCGCATGAAATCAGGACGCCCTTGAACGGTATTCTGGGTATGGCCCAAATCATGCAGATGAACGATGTCGCTGATGCTGAAAGCCGCGACTGTGCGCAGACAATCTTCAATTCAGGGCAGATGTTGCTGACGCTGCTGAACGATATTCTTGACCTGTCGAAGATTGAGGCGGGCAAGCTGCAACTGGAAGTGACCGCCTTTGACCCGGGGCGGTTGATCCGCGATACGCTTGAATTGTTTGCCGATGCGGCCGAGCGTCAGGGTGTGTTGTTGCAGGGCCAATGGGAAGCGCATTTCGGTCATCATTACCAGGGGGATCCGACGCGTTTGCGCCAGATGCTCGGCAATCTGGTCAGTAATGCGATCAAATTCAGCCATGGCGGCGAAGTTTGCGTCCTGGCCAAGGAAGTCGAAGTCGAAGCTGATGCCGCTGTTCTCCGCTTCGAGGTTCGCGATCAGGGGATCGGTATTTCCGAGGAAGAGCAGGCTTTGTTGTTTCTGCCATTCAGCCAGGCCGACAGTTCCACCACCCGGAAATTTGGCGGTACCGGCCTGGGTCTGTCGATTGTCCGCAATCTGGCGGAGATGATGGATGGCGCAGTCGGAGTTGTCAGCAAAGTCGGAGAGGGGGCATGCTTCTGGTTCACTGTCCGCGTTGGCCTGGTGCGTGAGCAGGGTGAGCAACCCGGCAGCGTTGTCAGGACCATGCCGGTACGTCCTCCGCTTGCGTCCGGGGCGGCGGTGGCAGGGCATATCCTGGTGGTTGACGACAACGCCACCAATCGCAAGGTTGTCGCTGCGTTACTCAAAAAAGGCGGGCATCGCGTCGATTGTGTCGAAAATGGCCGCGAGGCCGATGATTTCTATCGCCGTCAGGCGCCGGACCTGATCCTGATGGATTGCCAGATGCCGGTCATGGATGGCTTTGAGGCCACCCGCAGGATTCGCCGCTGGGAAAGTGCGCAGTCATGGCGGCGGACCCCGGTCATCGCCTTTACCGCCGGGGTCTTTTCACAGGATCGCCAGAATTGCGTCGACGCCGGGATGGACGATTTTTTACCCAAGCCGGTCAATGCTGCTGCCTTGCAGGAAATGCTCGTGCGCTGGATGCCGGTGCGAGAAATCTGCGACTGAAACGTTTTTCATCTGTCAATTGCGGTATACCCTGGTTCTACGATGGTACTATAACGAAAGTTATATATATTGATACTGCGGGAAAGACTGCCTGAGCCCGCGCCGAGGTTGTGATGCTGCTTCATTTGATGCGTTGGCTGTTGTTGTGTGCTGCCGTACTGCTTATTCCTCAAGCGGCTGCGCAGACTTATCGCTCCGAGTACCGCCTTTCCAGCGTGCTGGGGAGCAGCTTCCCTTGGGGGCAGTCTGCCGAGCGTTGGGCCGAACTGGTGCGCGAGCAGACGCAGGGACGTATCAATATCCGGCTGTATACCGGGGCTTCGCTGGTTGGTGGCGATCAGACCCGTGAATTTCCGTCGATCCAGCAAGGGGTGATTGATCTGGCGGTGGGCTCGACCATCAACTGGTCTCCGCAGGTCAAGGAACTCAATCTGTTTTCCCTGCCCTTTCTGTTGCCCGACCACAAGGCAATCGACGCATTGACGCAAGGTGCGGTCGGGCGCGAGTTGTTTGCCGTGCTCGAGAAAAATGGCGTGATTCCGCTGGCCTGGGGGGAAAATGGTTTTCGTGAGTTGTCCAACTCGCGCAAGCCGATCACCATGCCGGCTGATATGAAAGGCATGAAATTCAGGGTTGTCGGGTCCCCTGTGTTTGTCGATATTTTCAATGCCCTGAAGGCGCGTCCGATCCTGATGAGCTGGGTCGATGCCCAGCCGGCACTGGCAGAGGGCGTCGTCGATGGGCAGGAAAACCCGCTGTCGGTGTATCTGGCGTCGAATATGCCCCGGGTTGGCCAGCGCTATCTGACGGCCTGGCGCTATGTCGCCGATCCCTTGATTTTTGTTGTCAATCCGCAGGTCTGGGCAGGCTGGTCGGCACAGGATCGTCAGATCGTGCGTCAGGCCGCCCAGCAGGCTGCGCGTGAAAACATCGAACGGGTGCGCCGTGGTGTGGTCGGCAACGATGCCGGTCAGTGGCGACAACTGGAAGGGGTTGGAGTGACCGTGACGCAGCTGACGCCTGCGCAACGCGCTGCTTTTGTTCAGGCGACCCGGCCGGTTTACGACAAGTGGCGGAAAACGATAGGCGGCGAGTTGGTGGCGATGGCCGAGCAGGCGATTGCCGCTCGCAAGGAGCCGTAGCGTCGTGCCTGGGGGCGGCTAGGCGCCGCTGGCCAGGGGATCGTCCTGGGGGAAACGCTCGTTGTATGCTGGATCGTAGGCTGGATTACTGCCGTCAGCCAGTTGCAAGACCCGGTCAAGGTGGCTTTCCGAGGCGCCGGCCAGCCGCCGGTAGAGTTCGCGGCAGAGCAGGCGGGCTTTCTGGCCGGGCCAGTCGCCGGGGAGCAGCACGTCCGGCAGTTCCGGGTCGCGCAACAGCAGGCGCCGGTAGTCGTGAATCAACAGCAGGCGGATCAGGAAGGCGTCTTCCTCGCCAATGCCGGCTTCTCTTTCCTGGCGGAGCTCGGTAAGGATCGGCAGATAGGTGGCAACAAAACTGGCATAGGCTTCGCCGAGTTCTTCCAGGTCCCAGGCGCGGCGTACCAGGTCGGCATCGTTGGCCGACAGGCCGGCGCGGGAGTCGACCGCCAGCAGCGGCATCAGGCGATCAAGCAAGTCGCCCAGGCCTTCGGCAACCAGTGCGTCGAAGGCGGCAGTGAGGTCGGCGCTGGGGTGTACGAAGCATTCGTTGCCGAGGGCGCCGAAGCCCTGCCAGAACAGTGCCCGCTTCAGCTTGTCACGGTCGCGGGCATCGAACTCGCCAACCGACAGGATCAAGCGCCAGCGGCGATCCCAGAGCGGCGAATGCGAGGCATAAATGTGACGTGAGGCTTCGTCAAAACGTCTTCTGCCGGAATGGGTGAGGACATAGTCGGCGCGGCGGCCAACGCTTTCGGTGCGTAGCCACTCTTCCTTGGCTAGCCGGAAAACCGAGGTGCGAATCAGCCGCTCGTTGAGCTCCAACGGTTCCAGCAGGCGGATCAGGCTGCCCAGCCAGATCCGGCCACCGCGCGGCACGACGGCATCGCCGAAGGCGGAAATAATCAGGGAGCCGGCCTGGACGCGCTTCTGTTGCCGGAAGTCGTCCAGCCGCTGTTTGACGGACGGAATCACGAAATGAGTCGCAGCGGGCAAACCGCGCATGTTACCCATTTCGTGGCCCCCTGAACAGCCGCTTTCCCGGTCAGAGTTTCAGCAGATGGTCGTCGTCGGCGACCACCGGTTGCTGCTGGGCGAAGAAGCCTTCGACGTGGATCAGTTCGTCCTTGGCACCGAGCTGTTTGACGGTGGCGACGCAGGCGTCGACGAATTCCGGGCTGCCGGCAGCAAAGATGGTGTGCTTGGAAAGGTCTGGGAACAGTTTGGGCAGCACCTTGTCGATGCGCCCGGCGAGATAGCCTTCGGCCTCCTCGCGGGTGAGCGTGATCTTGTAGTCGAAGTTGCGGTGCTTGGTTCGCCACCAGGCCATCATCCCCTGGCTGTAGATGTCCTCCCGGCTGCGTGCCGAGACGACCATCGTTACCGGCTTTTTGAAGCCGCGACGCAAGGCAGCCTCGGCCAGGGCCAGGATCGGTGCCAGGCCGGTACCGGCAGCCAGGCAGAGCACTGGTGTGTCTACCGAGGGGTCGCCGATGAAGGTGCCGTAAGCACCGGAAATCTTGACGTTGTCGCCGATCTGCAGCGTGTCATGGACCCAGTTGCTGGTGACGCCATCCTCGGCACGGGCGATTTGCAGCACCAGTTCGCCGTCGGGACGGGGCGGGTTGGAAATCGAGTAGGCGCGGGCGGGAATGTTCTCGCGCGGATTGCCGAGGGTGACGTATTGCCCCGGCCAGTAGCGGATCGGCTGGCCGACCGGACGCAGGCGCAGTTCGACGACGCGGGCGGCGACCGACTTCTTGTCGATGACGACGAAGAGTGCATCTTCACGCGGCGGGAAGAGTTTGGGCTTGGCGTCCTCGGTGCCCCATTCGATGGTCAGCTCGTCGGAAATCGGCTTGGCCATGCACATCAGGCCGTAGCCTTGCTTGCGCTCGTCCTGCGAGAGTGCCATGTCGAGCACCATGCCCTGATCGAACTGGCCGGAGGTGACCTTGACCTTGCACTCGCCGCAGGCGCCGGCACGGCAGTTGTTGGGCAGGGCATAGCCTGCCTTCTCCAGTGCCATCAGCACGGTGTCGCCATAAGCGCATTCGACCGACTTGCCCGACGGTTGCATCACGATACGAGCCATTGCTCTTCCCCTTATTGTTAGTGGTTTCTCTGTTGCGGCAAAGCCGGCGCTCCGGGGAGCGCCGGCCATGGCAGGATCAGTACGAGGGTATTAGAAGACCGGGATGATGTCTTCCATTTCGAGATCGGAAATTTCCTGACCGGTGATGCCGACTTCCGGGATGGCCGGGAACGGAATGTTGAAGCGATCCAGCACGCCCTTCAGGTTGATGATCGCGTTGCGCCAGTTTTCCTTCTTGGCTTCGTAGGTCGGGATGCCAAAACCGGCGGCACGGGCGACTTCCTCGGCTTCGCGCTGGTTGGCGATGAAGTCGGCGGGCAGGTCCCAGAATTCCATCGGCGGCTCGAACAGCACGGCCGACAGGAACAGGTAGCCGGCGCGGATCTGCTTGGTGATCACGGCCTTGTTTTCCGGGCCCATCTTCGGATAGTCGCGCTCCATCACGGCCATGCAGATCGCCATGTGGCGGCCTTCGTCGCGGCCGATGTTCTTGAAGCCTTCCTTGAAGACGGCTTCGCGGGAGTTGTCGTACATCTGCTTGAAGATGGTCGCGGCAGCGATTTCGCCCATCAGGAAGGAACTGAACAGGACGGCCAGGTCATACTTGGGCACAGCCTGCTTGTAGCCGGTCCAGTAGCGGCCGCCGTTGAAGTACAGCCACTGGGCGTTCTTCTGCAGGCGCTTGCCGAGTTCGGTCTTCGGCTGATAGGTCAGCGGATCGGAGTGGCCGAGCAGCTTGGTGATGGCCAGGCCGCACATGATTTCGTGGTTCTGTTCGTCGCGGGTGACCGAGAAGAAGCACTTGCGCACCGGGTCTTCCTCGTGCACTTCGTAGGTCTTGATCAGCGCTTCGGCGAAGACCGGGGGAGCGGATGCGTCGAAGACCGACAGCAGGGTCCACCAGTAGGCAATCGACTCGCGCTCTTCCCAGGAATAGCTGTCGACATCCAGGGTATCCCAGGGCAGTTTTTCCGGGTCCCAGTTCTCACGCAGGGCGGCTTCCCAGACTTCCTGCAGTTTTTTGGTATGCGAATGCCAGGACAGCGGATAGACGTTCGGTTGAACGGTTTCCGGCGGGAACTCCATCTTGTCGGCAAATTTTTCCTTGTTGCTAGCCATCTCTCAGTCTCCTCCTGATTAGGTCGGGTTGCGGTCGCTCACACGAGGTGTGTCGCCTTGAGGTGAATCATGTTACACGTTGCTGCGCATTGTCAATACTTTTTGTATCATATGTTTGTTATTTCGAAAGCAGTCATTGGTTTTTTGAAAAAAATTTTCACAAAATTTGCCGATTCTCTATTGGCTATTTATTTGTTTTTTATATGTAAACTGTTTGTTGTCGGAATGGCTTCCTCTTTACGGAATGTTGTTCGTCATGCTTTGTAGTGATACATTGTATTGACAGTAATTGCATTGCTTTGTAACGTGATATCTGACAGAAGCGATTTGCCTGTTCCCATAAAAACGTATTTCCCCCGAGGAGGTTGTTCATGTCCCATCCGCTGCTCGAAAAGCATCGCGCGACCCTTGATGGCGCCTTGAGCGCGATCGCCAGCCGTGGCTACTGGTCCGCCTATCCCGAGATGCCGAGCCCCAAGCTCTATGGTGAAACTGCGCCGGAAGACGGCAAGAAGGCTTACGAAGCTCATCTCGGGCAGCGTTTCGAGCTTGGGCAGCCGGGGCAGAAGGATTGGCACGGTGGTGAAAAATCGCCTTACGGCGTTGAACTGGGCGTGCAATACCCGGTGTGCGACATCGAGGCGCTGATTGCCGCTGGCGAGGCCGCGATGGGCGGTTGGCAGAGAATCGGCGCTGACGGCCGGGCCGGTGTCTGTCTCGAAATCCTGCAGCGCTTGAATCAGCAAAGCTTCGAGCTGGCGCACGCGGTGATGATGACCACCGGCCAGGGCTGGATGATGGCCTTCCAGGCCGGCGCACCGCATGCCCAGGATCGCGGGCTGGAGGCGGTGGCCTATGCCTACCGCGAGCAGGCTTTCGTGCCTGCCGAAACGGTCTGGGAAAAGCCGCAGGGCAAGAATCCGCCGCTGGTCATGAAAAAGCACTTCGAAGTCGTCGGGCGCGGTATCGGCGTGGTCGTCGGTTGCGGCACCTTCCCGACCTGGAACACCTATCCCGGTCTGTTCGCCGCGCTGGCGACCGGCAATGCGGTGATTGTCAAGCCGCACAGCAACGCGATCCTGCCGGCGGCAATCACCGTGCGCACCATCCGCGCCGTGCTCGCCGAAAACGGCCTCGATGCCAACCTGGTGACGCTGGCCGTGGCCAACGACCGGGCGACGACGCAAAACCTGGTGACCCACGCCAAGGTCAAGTCGATCGACTTCACCGGCGGCAACGTTTTCGGCCAGTGGCTGATCGACAACTGCCGTCAGGCGCAGGTTTATGCCGAACTGGCCGGGGTCAACAACATAGTGGTTGATTCGACCGACAGCTACAAGCGCATGCTCGGCAATCTGGCCTTCACCCTGTCGCTGTACTCGGGCCAGATGTGTACCACCTCGCAGGCGCTGTTCGTGCCGGCCGGCGGCATCGAAACCGACCAGGGGCACAAGTCCTACGACGAGTTCTGTGCCGACCTGGCGCAGGCAGTCAGCGGCTTCCTGGCCAAGCCGGAAGTGGCGCACGCCGTACTCGGTGCGGTGCAGTCGGCCGACACCCTGAAGCGCATCGTCGAGGCCGATAGCGGCGCGCTGGGCAAGGTGGTCCTGGCGTCGAGCAAGCTGGAGAACCCGGAATTCCCGCAGGCCGAAGTACGCACCCCGGTGCTGCTCGCCTGTGATGCGGCTGACGAAGCTGCTTACATGGAAGAGCGTTTCGGCCCGATCAGCTTCATCGTCAAGGTCGCCGACACCGCCGCCGCCGTTGCCCTGTCCGAGCGCATCGTCAGCACCCACGGCGCATTGACCACTGGCATTTACTCGACCAGTGAAGCGGTGATCGAAGCGATGACCGAAGCCACCTGGCGTTCCAAGGTCGCGCTGTCGATCAACCTGACCGGCGGCGTGTTCGTGAACCAGTCGGCTGCCTACTCCGATTACCACGGTACCGGCGGCAACCCGGCGGCCAATGCCTCCTACGCCGATTCGGCCTTCGTCGCCAACCGCTTCCGCGTGGTGCAGCGCCGTTACCACGTCTAACCCTGTGGGCAGGCGCCGCTTCGGCGGCTCCTGCCGATTGCCCGGACAGAGAACATGAACTACGAAAATATCCAATTCAGCGTTGAGGGCGGCGTTGCTCGCCTGACCCTCAATCGTCCCGACAAGCTCAACAGCTTTACCGATGCCATGCACGCCGAACTGCGCGATGCGCTGGATGCGATCCAGTCCGGTCGCGGCGAAGCCGCCGCTGCCCGCGTGCTGGTGTTGAGCGGGGCCGGTCGTGGCTTCTCCGCCGGCCAGGATCTCGGCGACCGCGCGATGCAGATCAAGGAAGGCAAGATGCCCGACATCGGCAACACCGTCGAGCGCAACTACAAGCCGCTGGTGCTGCGCCTGCAGAACCTGCGCGTGCCGACCATCGCCGCCGTCAATGGCATCGCTGCCGGCGCCGGCGCCTCGGTAGCGCTGGCCTGCGACCTGGTGGTGGCGAGCAAGTCGGCTTCCTTCCTGCAGGCTTTTTCCAAGATCGGCCTGATTCCCGATACCGGCGGCACCTGGTTCCTGCCGCAACGGGTGGGCATGGCGCGGGCGATGGGCCTGGCGCTGCTGGCCGACAAGCTGCCGGCGGAAAAGGCGGCGCAATGGGGCCTGATCTGGGAATGCGTCGAGGACGAGGCCTTTGCCGCCCGTATCGACGCGCTGGCCGCACAACTGGCGAGCGCGCCGACCAAGGCGCTGGTGCGCACCCGTCAGGCGATGCACGCCGGTCTTGGCCATACGCTGGAGCAACAATTGTCCTTCGAGGGCAGCTTCATGCGCGAACTCGGCTGGTCGCCGGATTACGCCGAAGGCGTCGCCGCCTTCATGGAAAAGCGCGCGCCGCAATTCACCGGAGAATGAGCATGACGCACGCCAAGCCCTTGGCGCCGGAGGCGGTGGTCGCCGTGGTCGGGACCGGCGCGATGGGCGCCGGGATCGCCCAGGTCGCGGCCCAGGCCGGGCATCCGGTCAAATTGCTCGATAACCGTCCGGGCGCAGCCGAAAAAGCCGTCGATGGCATTCGCGCCCAGTTCGCGAAAATGGCCGAAAAAGGCAAGTTGACCGTGGAAGCCGCCGCTGCGGCCGGCGCACGGCTGCAGCCGGTCAGTGAGCTGGCCGAACTCGCTGATTGCGCGCTGGTGGTCGAGGCGATTGTCGAAAACCTCGAAGCCAAACAGAAGCTCTACGCCGATCTGGAAAACATCGTTGGTGCCGACTGCATTTTCGGGACCAATACCTCGTCGATTTCGGTAACCGCCATCGGCGCTGCCCTGCAGCGTCCCGAGCGCCTGGCCGGCCTGCATTTCTTCAATCCGGCGCCGCTGATGGCGCTGGTCGAAATCGTCTCCGGCCTGGCCACCGAGCGCACGGTGGCGGAGACCCTGTTCGCGACTGCGGCGGCTTGGGGCAAAACCCCGGTGCATGCCAAGTCGACGCCGGGTTTCATCGTCAATCGCGTCGCCCGTCCGTATTACGCCGAGGCCTTGCGTCTGGCGCAGGAAGGCGCGGCTGACTACGCGACCATCGACGCCTGCTGCCGCGAGGCCGGCGGTTTCCGCATGGGGCCGTTCGAGTTGATGGACATGATCGGCCACGACGTCAATTTCGCGGTGACCAACTCGGTCTGGCGGGCGTTCTACAACGACCAGCGCTTTTTGCCGTCGCTGATCCAGCAGGAGCTGGTCGACGCCGGTTTCTACGGCCGCAAGAACGGGCGCGGTTTTTACGACTATCGCGAAGGCGCCGCCAAGCCGCTGGCCGCCAGCGAAGCTGCCCAGCCCGTGCCCGGCAAAATTGCCATTTGCGGCACGTCGACCGTAGCCAATGCCCTGGCTGCCCGTTTGGCGG
>ERZ1066115.438-NODE-438-length-10930-cov-11.720092_pt1 | contig 10930 bp, 9 predicted proteins | sample MGYA00382762_ERZ1066115 | MGnify/ENA primary metagenome ERZ1066115 (study PRJEB33369, sample SAMEA5778345) | biofilm metagenome | biome: Industrial cooling water; feature: Water cooling tower basin; material: Biofilm | place: United Arab Emirates | collected... | reverse complement strand
CCTGGTTCGACCTGCGCGTGCCGCGACCGACGGTGAAGCGCAACTTCATCGAGCGTGCGCTGAGCACCCCGTCACAGCCGGAGCCGGCCACCAGGCGCCGTTGAGCGAATGGACTACGCCACCCTCGATGCCCTGCGTCAGCACCATCCGGCCTGGCGGCTGCTCAATTCACCGCATGCGCCGCTGATCGCCAGTTTTTTGCACCGCGCCTTTATCGCCCCCAATGTGCGCGTGCTGCCGGCTGCGGACCTGATCGAAGCCCTCGAAGACACCTTGTTTGCCCTGCGCGAGCAACGCGGCCCCGAGGCCTTTCCCCGCGCTGCGGCCGATTACCTGAACGACTGGGCGCATCCCGACAAGGGCTGGCTGCGCAAGTTTTATCGCCAGGGTTCGGACGAAGCGCAATTCGACCTGATGCCGGCGACTGAAAAGGCCATCGCCTGGCTGGGAACGCTGAACGAACGCCACTTTGTCGGCACCGAATCACGCCTGCTCACGCTCTTCGAACTACTGCGCCAGATGAGCGAAGGCAGCGAAAGCGACCCGCAAAAGCGGATTGCCGAGCTGCAGGCGCGACGTGACGCGGTCGACGCCGAAATCGGGCGAATTCTGGCTGGCAACATCGAATTGCTTGATGCAACCGGGCTCAAGGACCGCTTCCAGCAATTTCAGCAAATCGCCCGCGAACTACTCGGCGACTTTCGCGAAGTCGAGCACAACTTCCGCCGCCTGGATCGCAAGGTTCGCGAACGGATTGCCCAGTGGGAAGGCAACAAGGGCGAATTGCTCAGCGAAATCATGGGCGAGCGCGATGCGATTGCCGACTCCGACCAGGGCAAGAGCTTCCGCGCCTTCTGGGATTTTCTGATGTCCAGCCAGCGCCAGGAAGAACTCAGCGCCCGCCTGGCCCAAATCCTCAACCTGCCCGCCATCACTGCCCTGCAACCGGACCGGCGGCTGCGCCGGATCCACTACGACTGGCTGGAGGCCGGCGAACACACCCAACGCACTGTTGCCCAGCTCTCGCATCAGCTACGACGCTTTCTTGACGACCAGGCCTGGCTGGAAAACCGGCGGATCATGGATCTGCTGCGCGGCATCGAAAACAAGGCCTTGAGCCTGCGCGACGCCCCGCCTGAGGAAAGCGTGATGGAAATAGCCGATGCTGCCGCCAGCATCGAGCTCCCCTTCGAGCGCCCATTGCACAGTCCGACCGGGCCGAGTGCGATCACGGCAAGCCCCGCCGACAGCCCGCTCGCGGAGGACGACGGCGACGCCAGCGCGCTCTTCCAGCAAATCGTGGTCGACAAGACCCGGCTCGCCCGCAATATCCGTCATGCCCTGCAAAGCCAGGCCCAGGTCACGCTCAAGGAAATTGCCGCTGCCTATCCCCTGCTGCACGGCTTGGCCGAACTGGTGACCTACCTGCAGTTGAGCGACAGCCAGTTTCACACCGTGATTGATGAAAACCACGACGAAAGCCTGACCTGGCCCAGCCAGGACCGCAACGACCAGCCAGTGACCCGCCGCGCCCGTCTGCCACGGGTGATTTTTGTCAGAAAGGGGCAGCAGCCATGAGCGAAGCCACCACCGCCCACAGCACAGACCGCCAGGAACTCTCGATCCTCGCCATCAACCTGCTCAAGAAGGTGCTCTACCGCGACGATGACGGCGCCCTCTGGCAAACCCTGCTCGATCAACAAGCACAACTGCGCGACTACTTCGCCGTGCTCGACCTGGAGCTGATCCTCGACGAAGCCGAAGGCCACGCCTTTCTCCGCGCCCGCCCCGACCACCCGGAAGCCAGCGGCAGCAAACTCCCGCGCCTGATCGCCCGGCGCCCGCTCTCCTTCCCGGTCAGCCTGCTGCTCGCGCTGCTGCGCCGCAAGCTCGCCGAATTCGATGCCGGCAGCGACCAGACCCGGCTGATCCTCAGCCGCAGCGACATCGCCGACCTGCTCCGCGTCTTCCTGCCCGAAAACAGCAACGAAGCCCGGCTAACCGACCAGATCGACGCCCACATCAACAAAATCGTCGAACTCGGCTTTCTGCGCAAATTAAAAGGCAATACCACGGTCAACAGCGACAAAGAGGCTCATTTCGAGGTCAGACGCATCCTCAAAGCCTTTGTCGATGCGCAGTGGCTGGCGGAATTTGATGAACGGCTGGCGGGGTACAAGGCGGCCTTGGCGGAAAAGGCAGCGGCCGACTAGAATGCAATCATCGCAATCACCTCATCCCCCGGAGGCATCATGGCTAGCAATCTGGTAGTTCGTAATGTCGATGTCGACATTGTGCAAACCCTGAAAGAAGTCGCCGCCGCCCATGGCCGCAGCGCCGAAGCCGAACACCGGGAAATCCTGCGCGCCGCGCTGCTCAAGCCGCCCCGCCGCTCCTTTGCCGAAGTCCTGGCCAGCATGCCCGAGGTCGGCCTCGACGAGGATTTTGACACCCGCCACGCAGCCTGAGCATGTTTCTCGTCGATACCAACGTGATCAGCGAAGCACGCAAGGGCGAGCGCGCCAACCCCGGTGTCCTCGCTTTCCTGCGCACCACCCCGGCAGAAAAACTCTACCTCGCAGTGCAAACCATCGGCGAAATCCGCCGTGGCCAACGCCAGATTGCCCTGCGCGGCGACGCCGAACAAGCCGCCCGCCTGAATACCTGGATGGATCTGATCATCAACGAGTACCGCGACCGCATCCTCGACTTCGACCTCGACTGCGCCCAGGTCTGGGGCAGCCTGCTCTCGCCCCATCCACAGCACAGCATCGACAAGCAGATCGCAGCCATTGCCTTGATTCACGGGATGACGGTGGTGACGAGGAATGCTGCCGATTTCCAGGGTACGGGTGTCATCACCATCAATCCATTCACGCCATCCGCTGCGACTTGACCAGCGAAACCAACACCATGCCCCGCTTGCCAACGATCCGAGTAGCCCCATGCGCCTGAAAAAAATCACGCTAGAAAATTTCCGCTGCTTCGAAAGGCTGGAGCTTGAACTGCATCCGCAAATGACCGTTCTGGTCGCGGAAAACGGTCAAGGCAAATCGACGATTCTGGATGCGATCAGAATTGCCTTGTGGCCGTTTGTGGGTAGCTTCGACTTGGCAAGAACGCGCTATAGCGATCCTGCCGACAGTATTGCCGTCGACGACATCCGGATGATACGCAAGCTCTCGCACGACATGGCAAGGCAACTCCCTTGCAGCATCAACGTAAGCGCCCAACTGGGTACGCAAACACCTGACTCCTGGAAACGTTACCGAACCACGGAAGAACAAAACACCAAGGTGGTCAAGGAATCAGGCTATCCGATACGCAAGCATGCCAAAGATATTCAAACGCAAATCCGCAACCCTGAAATCGGCGACCTTAATCTGCCCGTTTTCGGCTACTACGGCACTTGCCGCAACTGCTCTGGAAAAAAGCTGACCGAAGGAAGCAAAGCACGCAACCAGGAAAAAGACAGTGCCGACGATAGTGATTTCTACATTCGCACCTTCGCCTACCGAGACGCCCTCAATCCCGCCTCGTCGTTCAAGCATTTTAAGGACTGGTTCCGCTGGCTAGCCCTGTCGCGTGCGCAATATGTTTTCACCTTTGGCCAAAGCCGCCTGGGTGATCGCACTCCACTAGGCGGCCCACTCCCAAGTAGTCAGGAGGAGCGCGACCTGACACGTATCGACACCCAGATTGCCGTCGTCCGCCAAGCCATCGACCGCGTGCTGCAAGCCGTCACTGGCTGGCATGGCCTCGCTTACAGCCATGGTTACGAACAATCGCTGGTGCTGCAGCATACCGAGCACGGCATCATGAAAGTCGACAACCTCAGCGACGGTATCCGCAGCATGCTGGCAATGGTCGGCGATATTGCTTACCGCTGCATCAAGCTCAATCCGCACCTGGGACTGGCCGCTGCCGAGCAAACCGAAGGCGTGGTCATGATCGACGAGGTTGATATGCACCTGCACCCCGGCTGGCAGCAGACGGTGCTGGGGCAGTTGCAGGCAGCGTTTCCCAAAATTCAGTTCATTGTGACGACGCATAGCCCGCAGGTGCTCACCAGCGTTGATGCCGCTTGTATTCGAGTACTCAAACCGGCGACCAACGAAGAAGGGAAATCCTGCATTGCGGTTGAAAACATCGATCAGCAAACCAAAGGTGTCGCCAGTTCCGATCTTCTTGCCGAAATCATGGGTGTTGATCCCATCCCCGATCTGCCCGAAGCCAGAAATCTTGCTCGTTACCATGCCCTGATCCAGCAAAACCTGCATTCAAGCGAAGAGGGCCTGAAACTACGTACTAGCCTGGAACAGCATTTCGGCACCAGCCATCCGGTCATTCTGGAATGCGAACGGATGATTCGCTTGCAAGTCTTCAAGCAAAAATTACCCTTGCCGCAATCCGGGCTCAGCGACAAAGGTTGATCGCATATGCGGAAATTGCAACGAGGTGCAGCACCTGTCTGCTTGAGCAAATTCAGGCATGGAGTGAACAACTGGGCCGATGTCTCCCCTGCCGACAAAGCTGAAATCTGGCAAGAACTGGAGGCCATGCAAGGAAAACGCTGCGCCTACTGTGAAGGGGAGATCAATAAAGCCAACCGGCACATCGAGCATTTTCGGCAAAAAGGACGTGACCCCAGCCTTACCTTTGCGTGGAGCAACCTGTTCGGCTCATGCAACCGGGAAGACAGTTGCGGCAAACACAAGGATCGCAGCCCAATCTATCCGCCCCCAGTTTTGATCAAACCTGACAGCGAAGATCCCGAACACTATTTGGTCTTTGATCAGCATGGCGGCGTCAGCCCACGCAACAGTCTGACTGCGGCGGAACACCATCGCGCCACTGAAACCATCCGCATTTTCAATCTGGATGCCTCATTGCGCGCGATTCGTTTCAGCCATGTCACCGGGTACATCCAAACAGCGGAATACTTTGCTGAATTGGAAGCGCAGTACGAAGAAGCCGAATGGCTGCCGCTGCTTGAGCAAGAAATCGCCGATACCGCCCACCACCCCTTTGCGACCGCCATCAAACACGTCCTGACCCGGCAAGGCTGACTTCCGCATGAACCAAGCACCGCTCACCTCCCTCCCCCTCGACTTCCTCGCCGCCGCCCCCCATACCGGTTTCCGTCTGCACACACTGGAGGTTTATAACTGGGGGACGTTTGATCAGCGGGTGTGGCGCTTGCAGCTGGATGGAGATAACGGGCTGCTCACCGGCGACATTGGTTCGGGCAAGTCGACGCTGGTCGATGCGGTGACCACCTTGCTGGTGCCCTCGCAGCGGATTGCCTACAACAAAGCGGCGGGAGCGGATGCGCGGGAGCGCTCGCTGCGTTCCTACGTGCTCGGGCATTACAAGTCGGAGCGCAACGAAGCGACCGGGACGACGCGGCCGGTCAGCCTGCGCGAGCCGGGCAACTACTCGGTGATTCTCGGCGTTTTTTACAATGCCGGTTACGAGCAAACGGTGACGCTGGCGCAGGTGTTCTGGCTCAAGGAGGCGCAGGGGCAGCCGGCGCGTTTTTATGTCGGGGCCGAAAAGGCCCTGGCCATTGCCAGCGACTTTGCCAATTTCGGCAGCGACATCAATACCTTGCGCAAGCGCCTGCGCGCGGCCGGGGCACTGGTCGAGGACAGTTTTCCGCCCTATGGCGCCTGGTTCCGCCGGCGTTTCGGGATTGAAACCGAGCAGGCGCTGGAGTTGTTTCACCAGACGGTGTCGATGAAGTCGGTCGGCAACCTGACCGACTTCGTGCGCAGCCACATGCTCGAAGCCTTTGACGTTGCGCCACGCATCGCGGCCTTGATCCAGCACGTCGACGACCTCAACCGGGCGCACGAAGCGGTGCTGCGCGCCCAGCGGCAAGTTGAATTGCTGGCGCCGCTGGTCGCGCAATGCGAACGCCACGGTCAACTCGCCCAAAACATCGAAAACCTGTGCCAGTGCCGCGACTGGCTGCGTCCCTGGTTCGCCAGCCTGAAGGCAGCACTGATCACGCAACGGCTGGCCAGGTATGCCGAGGATGGGCAGCGGCTTGACCTGCAGCTCCGGCAACTGGCGGATCAACGCGACCAGCTCGGCCTGCGCATCGACCAGCTCAAGCAGGCGGTGGCCAGCAATGGCGGCGACCGCCTCGAACGCTTGCGCATCGAAATGGGCCAACTGGCGGGCGAACGCGACAGGCGGCAGCAAAAGTCGGCGCATTACCGCGACTTGCTGAGCACCCTGGGCGAGGCCGCCGCCGAAGATGCCGCCGGCTTTACCCGGCAACAGGCGCAACTCAGCGCCTGGCGCGATACTGCCGAAAGCCGCCTGGCCGAAATCCAGAACGCGATCACCGAAGCCTCGGTGAGCTTTGCCCAGGGACGACAGCAACACGCCGAGCGGGCCGAGGAAATCCAGAGTCTCAAGGCCCGCCAGAGCAACCTGCCGGCGGAGCAGATCACCCTGCGCAGCGCCCTGAGCCAGGCGCTGGGCATTGCCGAGGCCGAGCTGCCCTTTGCCGGCGAGCTGGTCCAGGTGCGTGAAGACGAGCGCGACTGGGAAGGCGCAGCCGAACGGCTGCTGCGCAGTTTCGGGCTGTCGCTGCTGGTGCCGGATGCACATTACGCAGCGGTCAGCGACTGGGTCGAGCGCACCCACCTACGTGGGCGGCTGGTCTATTACCGCCTGCGCGGTGCCGCCGGGCGCGGCAGCAGCGAATTGCCCAGCCTGCATCCGGCGTCGCTGGTACGCAAGCTGGCGATCAAGCCCGACACCCCGTGTTACGACTGGCTGGAGCAGGAAATCGCCCGCCGCTTCGATGTGGCCTGCTGTGCCGATGCGGCGCAATTCCGCCGCGAAACCCGCGCGATGACCCGCGCCGGCCAGATCAAGGCGCCCGGCGAACGGCACGAAAAGGATGATCGCCACCGCCTCGACGACCGCAGCCGCTACGTGCTGGGCTGGAGCAATCACGCCAAGATCGCGGCCTTGAGCGCGCAACAGCAGCAGCTGGAGGTCCGCCTCGGCCAGATCGGTGGCGACATCGCCCGCCACGAAGACGAGCGCCGCCAGCTCGCCGCCCGCTTGACCGCGCTCGCCACCTTGAGCGCCTTCGGCGATTTTACCGAAATCGACTGGTCGACCGTAGCCGCGCAGATTGCGACCCTGCAAGCCGAACACAGCGAACTGGAAGCCAGCTCCGACCTGCTGCGCGAGCTCAGTCTGCGGCTGACGCAGGCGCAACGCGACTTGGCCACGGTCAACAGCGAAATTGTCGAGAAAACCGGCGAGCGCGGCAAACTCGAAGACAAGCGGGAAGAGCGGGAAGAACAGGCCCGCACTACGGCCGAAATCGTCGCCACCTTGCCGCCCGCAACCCTGGTCGAGGCCAACGCCCAACTCCAGCCGCTCTACCCCGGCGCGGTCGAGACCCAGACGCTGAGCCTTGAATCCTGCGACAAGCGCGAACAGGAGTTTCGCACCTGGCTGCAAAAGCAGATCGACAGCAAGAACAGCAGCCTGTCCGATCTCGGCGGGAGGATCATCAAGGCGATGGCCGCCTTCAACAACGAATTCAAGCTCGAAACCAGCGAAATCGACGCCAGCCTGGCCGCTGCCTTCGAGTACAAAAAGCTGCTCGACCAGCTCCAGGCCAACGACCTGCCACGCTTTGTCGAACGCTTCAAGGAATTGCTCAACGTCAATACGATCAATGAGATCGCCAATTTCAACGCGCAGCTGGCCCGCGAGCGCGAAGAAATCATTGACCGGATCACCCTGATCAACCTGTCGCTGACCCGTATCGACTACAACCCCGGCCGCTACATCCGCCTTGAAGCTCAAGCCACGCCCGACGCCGAAATCCGCGACTTCATCAGCGACCTGCGCGCCTGCACCGAAGGCGCGCTGACCGGCTCCGACGACGCCTTGTATTCCGAAGCCAAATTCCTGCAGGTCAAGAAGATCATCGACCGCTTTCGTGGCCGCGAAGGCCACAGCGAACTCGACCGGCGGTGGACCGCCAAGGTCAGCGACGTGCGCAACTGGTTCCTGTTCGGCGCCTCCGAACGCTGGCGCGAAGACGACAGCGAACACGAACACTACGCCGACTCCGGCGGCAAATCCGGCGGCCAGAAGGAAAAGCTTGCCTATACCATCCTCGCCGCCAGCCTGGCCTACCAGTTTGGTCTGGAATGGGGCGAAGTCCGTTCACGCAGCTTCCGCTTTGTCGTGATCGACGAAGCTTTCGGTCGCGGTTCGGACGAATCGGCACAGTACGGCCTGCGCCTGTTTGCCCAACTCAACCTGCAGCTGCTGATCGTCACCCCGCTGCAAAAAATCCACATCATCGAGCCCTATGTCGCCAGCGTCGGCTTCGTCCATAACGACAATGGCCACGACTCACGCCTGCGCAACCTGAGCATTCAGGCTTACCGAGAAGAAAAGGCGCGCCAGGCTGCCGCACCCGCCACACTCGCCAGCGCGCTCCCGGCATGAACTGGACCACGCCCGCACAACTGCACGGCCAGGTGCAACGGCTGTGGGACAAGGGCGCGATTCTCGCCGAACAAGCGGGCGCGGCCAGTTGTTTCCCCTATCGCCTGACACTGAAATCGCCCACCGCCAGCGAGATCGGCGCCGATTTTGCTGCGGTTCGCGCCTGGGCTCAGGCACTGCAGGCCAGCCCAGGCCTGCGCCTGGAATACCGCAGCTTTCGCCATCGCCTGTTCGGCGACAACCGCCTGCCCAGCGCTGCCTGGGTCGAGACGCCGGCAGAAGCCTGCCGCCTGCTTGGCAAGACGCGCGAAGCCGGGGTTTTTGCCGCCCTGGTCACATCGACCGTGGTACAACAACCCGGCCTGCGTCCCTGGTTGCAGAAATACCCCTTGCGCGCCCTGGAGCATGCGGCCGACTGGCCGCAGCTGCTGGCACTGATCGGCTGGTTGCAGGCACGACCACGCCCCGGCTGCTATCTGCGGCAAATCGACCTGCCCGGCATCGACAGCAAATTTGTCGAAACCCGGCGTGGCCTGCTCGCAGAACTCCTCGATCTGGCCTTGCCCCCCGAGGCAATCGACACCAGCGCCAGCGGCAATGCCGGTTTCAACCGCCGCTACGGCTTCCGCAACAAGCCGGAGCGCATCCGCTGCCGCTTTCTTGACCCGGCCTGCGCCCCCTTGCCGGCCCTGGCAGGCGCCGACCTGACCCTCGACAGCGCCAGCTTCGCAGCGCTGGCACCGGCGGTCGAGCGGGTCTTCATCTGCGAAAACGAAGTCAATTTTCTTGCTTTTCCGCCAGTCGACCGTGGCTTTCTCATTTTCGGCGCCGGCTACGGCCTGGCGGCACTCGCCCAAGCCGGCTGGCTGCAATCGCTGCCGGTCTATTACTGGGGCGACCTAGATACCCACGGCTTCGCCATTCTCGACGAACTGCGCCAACACCTGCCGCAAGCCCGCTCGCTGTTGATGGACGAGGCAACCCTGCTCGAACACCGAACCCGCTGGGGTCATGAAGCCTCCCCAACCCAGCGCCCGCTTTCGCGCTTGAATGCCGACGAACTGGCAACCTACACGGCCTTGATCAACCATACCCACGGCCCCTCGATCCGTCTGGAACAGGAACGCCTGCCCTTTTCTCTATTGCAAGACACTCTCAGCCAGCTGCCATGAGCGAATATCAATACTATGAATTTGTCGCCATTGATCGCCCTTTGACGCCAGAGGAGCAGGCCACATTACGCCGCTACTCCAGCCGGGCAAGGATCGCTGCCGACAGCTTCAGCAACGAATATCACTGGGGCGAATTCAAGGGCGATGCTGACGCCTGGATGGAGCGCTATTTCGATGCCCATCTCTACGTGGCCAGCGGGGACCAGCGCCAGCTGCAACTGCGTCTGCCGGCAAGCAGCCTGCCCCCGGAGCGCTTGTTTGCTTATGCCGACCAGGAAGACAACTCCAACCCATTCTTTGCCCGCCAGGTGGGTGGTCACTGCATTTTGAGCTGGAATTTCGCTGCCACCAGCTGGGATGATTGCGATGCCGAGGAAATGGAGTTCGAACACCACTTGAGCACGCTGCTGGCCTTGCGCGACGAGTTGCTCGGAGGTGATGATCGAGCCCTCTACCTCGGCTGGCTGGCTCGCGCCTACCACGAAGAACTTCCTGAAACAGCCCTGGAGCCGAGTTTGCCGAGCGGGCTGGAAAAGCTTAGCCCGGCCCAGCAGCTACTGGTTGATTTCCTCGGTTTATCCCCGGACTGGCTGCAGGCCGCTACGAACCATCAATCATCCGCGCCAGATAGCGACGGCAGCAACTGCCCAATCGCTCCATCCCCACCCCGTAGCGTTGAGCAGCTTGAGGGACTTGCCGCCATACACTGGGAGATCAGGCAAAGCGAAGAAAGACGCCAGGCCGCCGCACGGACGACCCGGCTGGTGGCCGAGCAGCAAGCCTTGCGCCGTCGGCTGGCAGAAAACCCCGAGGCCGCCTGGCAAGAAGTGGAAAGCATCCTGCAAATTCGCTCCGGCCGCAGTTACGACCTGGCTGGACAAAAGATTCACGAGCTCGCCATCGCCTTGCAGGAAGCCGGTCAAGCAGCCGAGCAAGCTCAAGGACTCGATCAATTTTTGGCGCGTCATCGACACCGCCGGGCCTTGATTCAACGCCTGCATGCCCGGAACTTGATCAAGGGCTGAAGGCTTGAACACGGATTTCGCTCCATGACTTTGCCGCCCCGGCCTCCGCATACAACCCGCAAGCCCTTGCCAGCCAAGGGTTTGGCAAACTAATGCAAGCCCGCATGAAAGACTCGCTTTTTTCGAATTTACCGCCGTTGACCGTAGCTGAGGAGCAATTTGAGCAATTGCTCTCCCGCCCCGGCCTGCGCATCGAGCGGATCGTCTCGACCGGCCAGTGCAGCCCGCCCGACT
>ERZ1066115.437-NODE-437-length-10933-cov-12.175032_pt1 | contig 10933 bp, 6 predicted proteins | sample MGYA00382762_ERZ1066115 | MGnify/ENA primary metagenome ERZ1066115 (study PRJEB33369, sample SAMEA5778345) | biofilm metagenome | biome: Industrial cooling water; feature: Water cooling tower basin; material: Biofilm | place: United Arab Emirates | collected... | reverse complement strand
CCAAGTCTTCTTTGGTGCCAAATCGCTTATCAATTTCAAGATAGTTCTGAATGGCGTAACCATGATAGGAATCCGGATTATTCTCAAAAACCGGGCTCAGCCACAAGGCAGTGCAACCCAAATCAGAAATGTATTTGAGATTGTTTGTGATTCCACGAAGCGTTCCTCCGCACGTCTTTTTCAATTGTTCCTCATTTCCGAATCCTTTGGAGTTAGCTTTCCCCGGCTTACGATCGTGGTTGTCGTGAAATCGATCTACCATCATAAAATAAATAAACTCTTCACGCCATTCGCGGTGACAATTCTTCCAATATTTTTTACCCGGCTTGGGTGCCAGGTCAATATCATCGATGGACCAGATTGGTTTCATGTTATTCTTTGATGTTAATGTAAACCAAATGTAGAGCCCGGAAACAAAGCCTTTCTAAAAAATCTTGGCGGATAGTTATGATTTATTGACATCCGGCTTATCATACTAAAATGGAGTTTGATTCAGTAGTAAGGAGCACGCCAAACTTTTTAGCGTGCCCTTACCTTAACCCTAACACTCAATCAATTATGAAAACTCAATTGATTTCTTCATTAAAAACTGATGACCGCTTCTACCATTACTCCACTAAACTCGGCTCCGGCAAATCTTCCCGTCCAGGCATTGCCATCATAGCTTTGCTTCAGGTATTCTACTTTGGTCAGAATATTTTTGGAGATATACCATCCGCCAGCAAAATTTAATCGACTGATTTCAAGATTTTCCGTTGCGCTTTCTAACTGCTTGCCGCTTATTGTATTGTAGCGGGCGGCCACATAGAACTTTTCATTTTGCCCAAATCGGTAGATAATATCTCCGGCAAGTTGAGTGAACGCACCTTCTTTATCTGGTTGTGGCGTGGTAAATTCATTACTTCCTGAAGCGCGCTCGATTACTCCAAATAGCTCAAGTCCTTTAAACTTGATGAAAGGATTAATCTGAAGCGCTGTGAGTTTGGTGAATCTTGCGTTGTATCGGCCGTCAAAATTTCCGCCTTGTACGTTGCCATTCGCATCTGGTTGCGTATAAGTAACATAGTAATACCTTGAGCCAGTCCGATCACCACCATAAAGCCATGTGCCGGTTGTCTCACCTTTATTGATATACCATGAACCTGTAAGTCTTATTCTTAAGTCATCACTGATCTGCTTGTCGTATCCCAACTTCCCATAAAACGAAGGCTTATTATCGCTTTGGTCGTTGACTCTCACATTTTGGTTAAGTTTACCATTGGTTACACCTACTATCGCCAATAAGCCCTTGTTTTGTACAGTGACCTCACCGAAAGGTTCGGTAGAAAATGCATCCATGATGTAATTCTCATTGAAAGGATTGAATATTGCCCTGGCGTTGTCCGATCTGCGGAAGTGAGTATCACCGTAATTAAATTCATCGTAGCCGATGGTGATGCTGGTGTATTTCATCACACCTTCCAGAAAGCCGGGTTTAACAAAATCTAACTTATCCATTCGCAGATAGCCACCCTTAATGTAAAAGTCGTTGTGATTTCTGGAGGACAAATAGGAACGCAAATGCATCCGCACACCGTCAAGCAATTGAACATCTACGTTCAAGTTGGCTGTAGGCAAATTAAAATCCGAACCGAGTTCCACGAGGTTATCAAGGTCATTGCTTTGATTGAGGGACTGAAATTGCATAGCAAAGTCGCCACCAATTCTAATTTTCATTCCTTGAAATGAAGCGGTATCTGATTTGCTAGGCTCAAAAACATTGAGGCCACGTTTGTCATTCGGGCGCCAATATTGTAATGACGGTACCTGGGCATACAACAGCCCTGAGGATAAAAATATCACCATAAGAAGTATGGCTTTTAAAATATTATCAATGGTTTTCATGATTATCGTTTTTAATGATTTGGAGATAACTAGTAAGATTTTGAAGGAGCCGTTGAAATGATAACTTTCAAGGCATCAGCGTAAGCAACACGATGGTATGGCTTACCTTTTTTGACTATGCAACTATAGTAGAAAAGTCTGCAGTAGGATGGAACGATGTTTACCGGACGTGACAGGTGGATCGTTTGTTGATGGTTGTAAAAACTTATCCTCGTGGATACCACCGAAATGCAATTGCGTATTGTGTGTTATGACTGATACCAGGCTCGTAGATGATACAATAGTTGGAGCAGTTACAGACTGAAATTCATCTATTGACAAGGTGACTTCTTCATTCTTGCAACCGTCACAAGTTTCCTCGTTTGTTTTGCAACAGTCATTCGTATTTTTTTCAAATAGCTCCGTCCTGATCAGTTTGTCGTGGCAAAAATGCTGGTAGACAGTCATTTCTCTGATGGAAAAGAACATGCTTGTCAGAACAGTGATATGCAGGACAAACCTTAGCATTTTTGCGGGCTTTTAAATCACATCCAAAAGTATTCTGCACGTAGTCGGTAGGAAATGGTTAAAGTCAGCATAGTCTATGATTATTATCAGTTTTTGCAGAAACGATATGACGATATGACTACCCGTTTTTATCGCTGAGGTGTCTGTTAGATAAGTTTGTTTTCCGAAGCGCCAAAAGGGGTGGATGTACATAGGGCGGAGCCCAGCTAACCGAGAGTAGTGTTTTTAAAAAAACTCCCCGCAGTCATAAACCTGACCCTGCATTGTAAAAATGAAACGAAACAGCCCGGAATCCGGGCTGTCACGTTAGGTAGAAATGGGGTGTGTCTAAAGCATGGCCTTGATCCCAACGGTAAAACTTCTTGGCATTCCTGGTCTTAAACCAGCAGGTCTTCGTGCAACTGCATATACCTCATCTGTTAGATTGGTGATAGCACCGTAAGCTATGAGAAATCTGTTTAACCGTATGTTGGTTGAAAAATCGACAATAAAATTTCTGTTCAGTTTTTCCGATGGTGGAATCTCCCCCTGCCCAGGCGTGGTCCGCATTACCCCAACATACTTGGAACTAACATTTATATCAAATAAACGATGTTGCATCCCCGCGTTCAATGTTAGCTGGTTAGCTGCTAAATAAGGAATCTGATCGCCTTTGGTGACATTATCCCAATCCTCTGTATCCGGGTCAAAAGAACTGCCAAATTCACCATCGGTGTAGGTATAGGCTACTGAAATTGGTATTCCAATGCCTTTAGCGCCTGTGATGAAAGTATAATGAATTTCAAGTTCCGCACCCGCCACAGTAGCTTTGCCCGCATTAAATAAATCTCCGGTTCCTCCTCCACCGCTAGCCGCGAGGTCAGATCCAAGTAGGTTTGAGTACCTGTTGTAGAAGAATACTGCCTGTGCATTCAGCCTCGACTTAACAAAGCGGGTACCTAACTCATAGTTTATACTTTCTTCAGGTTTATCATCCTTATCAAAACCAGGAGGCGCAAAACCCTTGTGGATACCCGCGAAAGTTTGAAGGCTTTCTGTAACTGAATAATTAATCCCCAAACCAGGAATCCAAACGTCAACCCGGTTTTCCATCGTGGTGAGATTTGCCCCTGTTCGATCCGGATCGGCCGTTTTATAGTCCAGTTGTGTAAGCTCAATGCTTTCAAATCGAATCCCTGGTAAGGCAGAGATTTTTTTATACTTCAAACTATATTGAATATACGTAGCAGACGCCTTGGCACCGCTGATTCTATTACTTTCTGTACCCGGTATGCCCGCAGTTGTAAGTTTCATCACCCCCTTATCAATAGCATATATATCCTGCCATTGATACCTGTCTTCTTCATCCTGATGATAGCGCAGACCTACTTCAATATCGTGATCAACATAATCTGTTTTAAAATTGAATCCCGTTACAAACTGGATGCCTCTTGAATAGTAGGTACGGTTATTTGCCTTTACATAAAGGGCATCGCTGTTTGGACTGGTCTGGCCGCTCACGATCCTATATTCATCATCGTAGGTCGTGGGATCATCCAATATATTGGCAATAGAAACTTTTGCATTCGTACCGTACTTACTTGCATCAAGTTTGTACCAGTTGCGGCTGAAATCATTTTGGTATGCCGTGACAGAAACATCGATGAACCGCGTTGGTATTATGTTATATTTTAAAGAATATTGGTTGTGTTTCGTTGTGATATTGTCAAGTTGAGAGGCGGAATATCTCCGATAAGGAGTGTTATCAAAATCTTCCTGGGTTAAACCGAGATAGGTTTCTTCTGCCTTGCTGGTGGCTTGGCCGATCTTAAAAGTGAGGGCTTGGTAAACTTTGGCAGACGATGGTGTGTTGATTCTGAACTTCGCCAGGTAATCTTCATTGGTGAAACCGGTAGGCCCACCATTGTCGAGTTCTTTAAAGCCTGTTGCCGTTTGCTGATAGGTCTCCAGCACGAAACCTCCGTATTGAAATGACTGCCCGATGGATGCTTGCGCTATTCTGCGACCGAAATTTCCACCCAGTAAATTTACCCGGGCAGAAAAATCGGAGGGTATTTGAGTGGAAATAAAATTGATGGCACCACCAGTGGTGTACGGTCCATATTTGATCTGACTTGATCCCTTGCGCACTTCAATACCCTGCATTCTTCCAGAAGTTGGAAAGTAATAGGCTGCTGGTGAAGCGTACGGTGCAGGTGCGGCAAGTACCCCGTCTTCCATGAGTGTAATTTTGCTGCTACGTTCAACGCCCGTTCCGCGCATCCCGATATTCGGGCGTAAACCAAAACCATCTTCCTCTTGCAGGTTTATACCTGGTACATTTCGTAAAATTCGATTAACATCACTATAATTGAATTCATTAAGGTCTTTCTGACTTATGTAATGCGCAGCCCCTGGAATCTCTGTGAGAAATTGACTTCCGCCAGTGAGCGTTTCTCGCGAAACAGTTATCTCAGGGAGTTCATACAAGTTTTCTTTCATAGTCAGCGTCAGTCTTAAACTTTCGTCAGTCGTCAAATCGATGGGTTGAGTCAACGTTGTAAAACCTATTGAAGAAAATTTAAGGATGTACTTTCCTGGAGCCAAGCCATTCAGCCTGAAAAATCCACTTGCATCTGAAACATCGCCTTTATTTGAAGCATCAATAAAAACATTGACCCCTGTAAGGGGTTGGTTGTTAAGGTCGGTTATAGTCCCTTCAACGGACCTATCAGATTGCGCAAAAGACGTGAGAATGCTGAAAAAAAATACGGTAAAAAGGAATATGGGTTTGGTTTTCATACGAGTCGGCTGTTACTTATTTAGAATCAGTTTAAATTGAATGCAATTGTAATGAATTATTTAGAATTATTCCAAATAACAACACTTCTATGCTAGAATCGCTTGATTTAAGCGTTTAATGTAGGAACCGCTAAAGTGCCGGGGCAATCAGATCAGCGATTTCAATATTATTGGTGGGGTGAAAAATTGTATTAGTAGTAACGACCATTCCTACCCCGGTCGCCTTAAGTTCTTCAAATGCACTACCTGCAAAAATGCCGTGAACACCAATGCATACAGCAGGCTTCATACCTGCCTTCTTTAAATGCCCGATTGTTTCAATCATGGTTCTGGCCGTTGAAATTATATCATCAACCAGAACCGGTGTATGACCTTTGTATTTCTCTACTTGAGGCACGGTTACTTCCACCTGACGGTCGCCTTTTCTTATTTTCTCTAAAACAACAAAAGGCGCTCCCGCATCTTTCGCCACGGCTGAGACCCATTGCTCACTTTCACTATCGGGGCCTATAAGCACGGGGCTTTCAACGTTTTCTCTTATCCATCGCGATATTAATCCGACTGCGTGTAACACTTTGCAAGGGACAGTATATATTTCACTCATGGAATGTCTTCTGTGAAGATGTGGATCAATCGTGATTAATGTGTCGGCAAAATTGGAGATGAAGCGGGCAAAGTAGGTTGACGTTATTCCTTCCCCCGGATTGAACTGTTTGTCCTGTCGCATGTAAGCAAGGTAGGGGGCAACTAAACACGTGCAGTCTGCGCCTTGTTCTTTAGCAGCCTGGCTGAGAAAGAAAAGTGGCAACAGTTTCATATCAGGATTGTTTAGTGAACATATTATAATCACTCGCTTCGCTTTCACCTCCGAATGAATCCGGATGTAGGTTTCACCATCCGGGAATTGTCGAATTGTTTGTTTCCCTATTTCTGCTTGCAACAGGGCAGCCAGTTTCGCGGTTAAATCTTCATTCCCGGGCATCGCAAATAGTATAGTCTGCATAGTTGTCGGATTAAACAACCTGAAGGATCAAGTTGCTATTAGTCTTCAAGTATTCTTTCGCATATTCAAGTTCTCCATGCGTTTGCGAAAAAAGGGAAAACAAGATATCGCCAGTGGTCACCTTCTTGTACAGAGGCGCGTTAAATAAAATACCTGCACCAGCCGATTGAGGCGCACCGCATAACTTGGCAAGTTTGGCGAGCCTGCGGTTATCAATGCCGGCTACTACGCCTGCTTTTTGGCTTACCACGTCAAACCTAAACTCGCCCACCTTAGGTTCTTCAAACCTACCCTGTGCCCTGCAGATGGCCTGAAATTTTTTCCATGCTTCTCCACTTTCAAGAATATGAAAAGCCATTTGATATCCACCCGAAGTTTTCGATTTGCCAGTCATTTCTAACAGTCGGCCTACCAGTTTCAATGAGCGATCTCTGAGGTCAACCGGTGCCTCTTTCTTGTTTTGTAGTACGGCTATCACGTCCAATGCTTCCAGAGCAGGTCCAATCCCACGGCCCACAGGCTGTTGGCCATCGGTAAAGACAACGTCCAGCGTCATGCTGATCGCTTTCGAAACTTCTACCATTAAGTCACGCAATCGCGTGGCTTCCTGCATGGAACGTATTTTTGCAGACTCCCCAATGGGAATGTCGATCACGACATGCGTTGAACCAGCAGCCGCTTTTTTGGAAAGAACTGACGCGATCAATTGGGCGGGACTGTCCAGGTCAAGTGCGCGTTCGACTGAAATCAGGATGTCATCGGCCGGACTAAGTTGCACGGCACCGCCCCAGGCCATGCAGCCACCTTCCTGCTCAACAACTTTGCGGATGGTTGTCAAATCCAGGTTCACGTTCGTAAAGGTTTCAACAGTATCTGCCGTTCCTGCAGGCGAAGTAATAGCCCTTGATGATGTCTTGGGAATCGTCAGGCCTGCGGCAGCAATTATGCTGACAACTATTGGCGTTGTTCGATTTCCCGGCAACCCTCCAATGCAATGCTTATCCACCACCACACCCGGCCAGGAAAGTCTTTGACCGGAACGGATCATTGCTTTGGTAAGAGAAATTATTTCACCTTCGTTGAGGTGATCACCTGAACAGGCCGAAATAAATGACGCGAGCTCGATGTTGGAATATTTGCCATTCGTAATGTCGTTGATAATGTTTTCATACGCCTCCGGTGAAAGGGTTTGTCCATACAGTTTAGCCCGCACGCTTCGCAATGACTCAACTGAAGGAAGATGGCTTACCTGGATTATGTCGCCTTCCTTCAAACCCAATCGCTGCATTGCCTCCATTGACAAAGCGGCTTCGCCATGTTCCAGCAGGTCGGTATTGTGAATCACATTCAACGTTGCGATAATTTCCAGACCATCGTATTTCACCATCACCCTTGTCAAAGCGGTGAATCCTTCTGACACGCATACGTGACAGTCGTGCCGCATGTAGATAATATTTTCACGATACGTGTCAATACCAATGGACTTTACTTTTAGATGATTTGAATGATTATGTTCCATGGCTAAGCGCTGCTTTTTAAAAGAGTTTTTCGGCAATCTTCCATCATATGCCTCAGACACCACCGGCAATACCAGTTGGCAAAAAAGAAGGAAAGAAGTCTGTTCCATAAACCTTCTGGTTTCTCGTAACTAATGGATAACTTGGCCGATGTCCCAGCTGGAATGGTCTTCAGTAACAAATTCATTCTATACCATGAGTAGATAATCATTTTCGATTCACCAATGGTCTCCCAGGTTTTTTCCTCACCCGGTAGCCATTTTGTGACTTTTACAGTAAAGTCCATTTGCATTCCCATCATCTTGCCATTCCACCGATAGGTAGTACCCAAGCCGGTTTGGTTTGGCGAGAGAAATTTCAAATCAAGGTTACTTCCCATCATCATCATTGACGATTGCGTCATGTGCATACCCGTAACGCTTAAGTCATCAAGGCATTGAAAAACCTTTTCGGGCGGTGAGGGATACAAAGCGACACGTTCAAGTGTTTTCATGTTTTATATTTTAACAAGACGTTCTTGTTTTAATTGTTCATTGTCTTACTAACTTAAGAGTCTTTGTTATCTGGATGAGCAATAGGGAGAATAGGCTCATGCCAACTGAGATCAGCCAGTCTTCCTTCGACATCGGAAAAATATCCAATGCTTTTCTTACGATCTCCACCTGGTAGGAAATGAAAAGTAATGCAAGACACACCACTACTGCATACCATACATACCGGTTCTTTATGACCTCACTGGAAAAGAATCGCGATCCCGAGGCATTCATGTTGAAAACATGGAGGATCTGTGAAAAGATGAGTGTAAAGAACAAGATGTTATTGCAAAGTTCAGGGTTCCAGATTTCAGTCTTGTGAACAGTATAATGACTTATGAACACAGCACCCAAGGTTGTTATGGTGATGATAAGGGAATAGACAATGATCGCAGTCCATCGTTTTGTATCGATGATGGGTTCATTCGTATGGCGTGGAGGCTGCTTCATAATGGAAGCACCACCGGCCGTTACACCAAGTGCCAGCGCAGGCAGAACATCGGTGATGATGTTGATATAGAGAATCTGTAGCGGAAAGAGTTGAAAATGAAGATTCAGCACAGACGCAATGGCAATCACAAAAAGTTCGCTGAGGTTACAAGACAAAAGAAAGATGACAAACTTTCTGATGTTATCGAAAATGATACGGCCTTGGCGGATGGCCAGTACAATGGAAGAGAACGAGTCATCTTTCAAAACCATGTCGGCTACTTCCTGGGCTACCTGCGTCCCGCGTAGGCCCATGGCAATACCGATGTCGGACTTTTTAAGGGCTGGCGCATCATTCACTCCGTCACCCGTCATTCCAACAATGTGCTTTCTGTCCTGCAGTACCCTGACCAGATCAAGTTTTTGTTTGGGGCTTACGCGCGCGAAGACTGTGGTTTCCACCCATTGGTTTTTATCATCCTCCAAAAGATGCTCATAGTCTTTCATGTCCTTGCCGGTCATGACGGGCCGATCTCGTTGATCTAAAATACCCAGTTGTCGTCCGATGTTTTCTGCGGTGGCCGGATGGTCACCGGTTATCATGACTACTTTAATCCCTGCCGACTTACATTCCTTCACGGCATCGAAAACATCGGCCCGGGGCGGATCAATCATTCCTATCAGTCCGGCAAAGACCAACCCGGACGCGAGGGATTCGCCTTCATTGTCGGCCAGCCGGGTGGCTGCCGCGATCACCCGATAACCGGACGCTGAAAGCTTTTCAGCTTCCAGTAGCAGATTTTTTTTCAGCGCTCCATTTAGTTCAAATTCCTCCGTTCCGTTAATAACATATGTGCAGCGGTCAAGCAATTCTTCTGCGGCACCCTTGGCATAAATCAATGATTTACCTTCGATTGCTAGATGACGGGTAGCCATGACTTTGGTTTCTGAGGAAAATGGTTCTTCCTGTACTACCGGGTTTTCCTTCCGCATCGCTTCTATGGAAGTTCCCTGAGCGATGGCAAATTTCAGAAGCCCCACTTCAAGCGGATCACCGGTTTCACTTCCATTTACACCAAGGGCGGCTGTGTTGCATAGCACAGAACATGCTAAAACCCGTTGGAATGCCGGGTCATCAGAATTGACAATTTTTCCATTGCTTACATCGTACTTGCCGGAAGGCGTTACGATAACATGTACCTCAATTTTGTTTTGGGTTAGGGTTCCTGTTTTATCGGTGCAAATCACGTTGGTACCACCAAGGGTCTCTACAGCCGATAGTTTCTTCACAATAACATTGTGCCGTGCCATTTTCATCATTCCCTGAGCAAGCGCCAGTGTGGCAACAATGGGCAACCCCTCAGGTACAGCTGCCACTGCCAGTGCGATAGCTGTTTCGAGCATTTCAAGAATATGCTGGCCATTCAGAATACCTGCAAAGAAAATGATGACCACCAGCGCTACTGTAACTTTGATCAGTTTCTTGCTGAACTGTTCGAGTTTCTTTTCCAGTGGAGTGGCGGCTTGCTCGGCTGATTGCACAAGGCTGGCTATTTTTCCCAGTTCGGTCTGCATTCCGGTACCAGTGAGTAGGCAATAGGTGTTTCCTTTCGTTACAAAAGTTCCTTTGTACACCATGTTAATACGTTCGGCAAGAGTGGTGGATTCCGGTAGCGTGGCCGTTTTCTTTTCCACGGGAATGGATTCGCCCGTGAGAGCAGCTTCATCAACTTGCAATTGTGATGAGCGCAAGATGCGACCATCGGCAGGAACCATATCGCCCGCCTCCATGAAGATCAGATCACCGGGAGCAAGTTCCTCGGCATTGATCTCTTTCATCTCTCCGTTGCGAATAACTTTGGCGGGAAGAACAGACATTTTTTTCAACGCCTCCATCGATCGCTCAGCCTGGTATTCCATGTAAAATCCGATGATGGAATTAATGAAGATAACAACAAGAATGGCAGAACCATCGAGCCACTCCTGAAAGAAAAATGATAGACCAGCCGCCAAGATGAGCAGATACACGATAGGACTATTGAACTGCCTGAGAAAGACCAGCCAGAGGCTTTTCTTTTTCTCATGCGTAATCGAATTGGTTCCAAACTGCTGCAGCCTCTGCGTGGATACCTCCTGGCTAAGGCCGCGGGTTCCGTCTGCCTCAAGCGATTGCAGAACGTCCTCCAAGGATCGGCTATGAACAGCTTGCTTAAAGATTTCAGTGTTGATCATGTTGCATAAGTTTATGACATAGTTGATGGCCTTCTTCCAAAACTTCC
>ERZ1066115.436-NODE-436-length-10961-cov-9.650743_pt1 | contig 10961 bp, 7 predicted proteins | sample MGYA00382762_ERZ1066115 | MGnify/ENA primary metagenome ERZ1066115 (study PRJEB33369, sample SAMEA5778345) | biofilm metagenome | biome: Industrial cooling water; feature: Water cooling tower basin; material: Biofilm | place: United Arab Emirates | collected... | reverse complement strand
CCAACCGGATTGAGTTAAGCCGGGGCCGTGATTTACGGGTTGAGCCTGGTCCTGCGAGTGGGCCCATCAATTTTCTCGCCTTTCCCATTCTGGAACTGAATGGCAAAGAAGTGCCAGCGAAAACTACGTTTTCGTTTTTACGATCTGGATCCGTTGCCTTGTGAACTACTGATTCTGGGTAGAATCGGCAGGATGTTCAGCCGGATGCTCGGTAGAATCGGAAGGATGCTCGGTAGAGTCGGTTGCTTCAGTCGGATGTTCACCGGCTGGATGTTCTTCATTGCTTTTTTTGCCGCACGATACGATAATCACGACTGAAAATACAGTAAGGAAAAGAATCGTGGCTAATCTTTTCTTGAGTTGCATAATAGATGGGTTTAGGTGATCAAGATCAAAGTTACACGATTTTTGCTTCACACGACTAATTAATTCAGCGTAGAATTAAAACAACACTTGACTTAATCCATACACCGCCACCAATAATATGGTGATGATGCTAATCCAGAATAGGATACCATAGAATTTACCGGCTGGTAAAAATTGTTCACGTTTATATTTTACATAGTACCCGGCATAAACTACCAGCAGAAGCATGAATGAACCAACAATCCCCCCTGATAATACCATCAGGACGGGTAGGTTGATCGAGAGATACATGCTGGCCCAGGCTGCCGGAAATACAATCGATAATACAGAGATTACCCGTTTACGCTTTGCTGGGTTGGCGAAGTCAAACCAACCCACTTGTCCAAAAATATCGGTAAACACACGCGTCCAGGTGGCCAGCGTTGCATATACACTTGAAAATAAAACAAAGAATGCACCGATCAAGTACATGTTCTTTACACCAGCCCCCAGTGTTTGTGTATAGATTAGTGCCAATGTTTCGATTACCTCATTTCCGTTGGGAATGTTTTCGTTGCCATACAGGATCGCTGCACCCAGTAAATAAAAGGTAACGGTGACACCGGTATAAATGATCATAGCGACCAGGGCGTCAACATACATGACTTTAATCCAACCCTGCGCTCGCTGTTTCCATTCGGCCGAATCCGAATAAGGTCCGGTGTAGCTGGCATATCCCTTTTCAATGCACCAATAATTATAGGCCATGATCTCATCACTGGCAACACCGGTGATGCCGAAAGCGCCAATGGCAATTCCGATTTCTTCTTTGGAAAGGGAAAACCGAAATCCATTCAACACATCGGCCCAGGTGAAGTGAAATGGCGTATATTGAACAGAAAGGAGTGAAATAACTGTGAACACAGTAAAAATGGCGATCATGATCAACGAACCTCTTTCAACCAACCCATACCGACCATTGTAAATCATTCCCGCGGCCATCAGGGCGTTTACACTTGCCCACACCTTTATATTAACTACCGGGAACAACATATGCAGAACTACCGAAGCACCGCCCACAATGCCACCGATCTGAACTACTTTTAAGAGCAGCATAAAGGCGATTGTCCAAACGGTCCAGTGACCTTGCCCAAATTTTAACCCCGGCAGTTTGTTGAACAATTGCATGGAAGTTTCACCGGTGAGAATGGCATGTCTGCCAAACTCTAGTTGCAAGGCAACTTTCACCAGGCAACTTGCGATGATGATCCACAAAGCTGCAAATCCGGCCTTGGCGCCCAACACGGTAGTGGCAATCAACTCACCGGAACCAACAATGGAAGCAGAAAGAATAAAGCCGGGTCCCAGAAATTTTAGTTTCTGCAGCCAACCGGAAGGCGGTTGGCGAATATTTTTATCGGTGATGAGGTATGGATTTGAAATTTCGGCCATAAGCGCACCATGTACCTAAAGCTAGAAAATAAGCAGCAAGCCCAATTCACAATCCACTAACTTTTGCCTGATGAATCAATAAATCCTTCCGATCGAATCAGCAATCAGTTTACGCAAAGCCAACGGTTCGATGATTCCTTGTTTGGCATACAGGATTTTTCCGCCCGGGGCGATAAATAGTGTGTAGGGTAAGGCGCCTTCCCATTTTTTATCAATGGCTTCAATAAACTTGTACTTATCACCGTTGTAAATAAAATTCTTCATCGAAGCCTGTTTACGGGTCAGAAATTTCAAGGCCGTTGCTTCCCGTTCCGGATCATCCAGGCTGATCGTGATCAATTCAAAGTCGCGGTTGCGGTACATCCGGTTCATATCCACAAAACTCGGGAACTCAACCACACACGGTCCGCACCAGGTGGCCCAGATATTGACGAGAAGGTAGTCACTTGTCTTGTTGGCGATCAAATCCACGAGGGCATCGCGAGAGATAACTTTTAACTCCACCTTTTCTTTGGCCCATTCGCCCGCGGCTGATTCGGCATACGCTCGTTTATCCGGCCACTTGATTGAGCAGCCAAACGTTTTGGTTTTTTCTACAGGTACGGGCTTGTTCGCTAAGAGAGCATCGAGTGCATTTCGGGTATCATGGGTTTGGGCGGTTCCGGGCTTTTCTCCATCATCAATGCGGCCGGTATAGCGCAACTTGCGTTCAGCATCAAATATGAAAACGTGAGGCGTAGCTTGCGGTCCATATTGTTTGGATACCTGCGAAGTTTCGCCATCGTAGAGATAGGGAAAATTAAACTGCTTATCGCGATAGCGGATTTTCATCTCCTCAAAACTGTCGCTTAGGTCGGTATACCCGAGTTCATCCAGCCGAACGCTTAGCGGATCATTAGGCGAAATCGCAACAAGTGCAACCCCTTTAGGGGTATAGTCAACCACCAATTGTTTGATTCGTTCTTCATAGGCTTGAGCGGTGGGGCAATGGTTGCAGGTAAATACCACGACAAGGATCTGGGCTTTATCGAAGTCTTTTAAGGAATACATTTTACCATCAGTGGCTGGCAGTGAGAAATCCGGAGCCGAAGCACCGATAGCCAACGGGGTTGGGTCTTCGGCCAGAAGGCGAACAACCACGAACAACGTTAAATATGAAAGTATGAGGAGCTTCATGATGGTATCTTTTCACTTAAAATACATAATTGGCTGAAAATACCTATGGGATTGATGACTGATGGTTAATAACCTGAAATTGACGGTTACTGGACTGCTAACGTGCCCTACGATCAATTAAACCTTGGCAACATCCATCGATCACGAAAACCTTCCGCTTGTAAGCCTTGCAAGCACATCGAAAACTCCAGATAACCGTTCTTATGCCACTCTCGTTTAAGGCAAGTATATCCCCATCCCATGATCAAGAACTACCTGACCATTGCCTTCCGCAGTTTCTTTAAACATAAAAGTTTTACGGTATTAAATGTCATCGGCCTCAGCCTGGGCATGGTGGCCAGTCTGCTCATTTTACAGTATGTTAAGTTTGAGCGCAGCTACGATGCCTTTCATAGCAAAGCAGCCGACATCTACCGGGTAAACTATAATCAATGGCAGAATAATAAACTGCGATTTGAATGTGCCGCAGCCGTACCTGCGGTTGGGCCGGCCCTTAAGAATAACTTTCCCGAAGTAGTGCGCTATACCCGTCTTTTTCCTACAGACGGAATTATGATTTACGAGCATCCCGTACAGGGCGTGGTTTCATTCCGCGAACGGAAAATGCAAATAGCCGACTCGAGTGTGTTTGAGGTTTTTGATTTCAATTTACTGCAAGGTGATAAGATTCAGTCGCTGGCCGGACCCAATAAGATTGTGATCAGCAGCAAGGCTGCCACGCGTTACTTTCGTAACGAAAATCCGATGGGCAAAACCCTTTCATGGGACGGTAACCGGAATCTGGAAGTAACGGGTGTATTTGAATCGTGGCCTGACAATTCGCACATTAAATTTGATTTCCTCATTTCTTATGGCACGCTTATCCAGATGGCCGGCCGGGATGCGGAAACGGCCTGGGGCTGGTATGATTTTAACACGTATGTATTACTGCAACCCGGTACGGATGCCTCCGCGCTACAGGCCAAATGGAATGATTGGTTGGAGAAAGACCGGGCCGAAGACTGGAAGCGTTACAATGGCAAGCAAGAGTTTCCCTTACAACCTTTGCTTGATATCCACCTCGGAAAAGTTTTGTTGCAGGAATCACAACCGGAAGAACGGGGTGACCGTGACAGCGTATATGCGCTGACAGCCATCGCCTTTTTTATTTTGATTATCGCCTGGGTCAACTACATCAATCTGGCCACTGCCAAATCGTTTGAACGCGCCAATGAAGTGGGCGTACGCAAAGTAATGGGCGCACAGAAAGGTCAGTTGATGAAACAGTTCCTGAGCGAGTCGGTGTTGGTCAATTTACTGGCTGCCGGAGTTTCTGTGTTGGCAGTCCGATTATTGTGGCCTGTGTTTGGCGATTTATCAGGCAGAACCATTCCCCTCAGTTATTTTACCGAGCCTCAGTTTTGGTTACTGGTAGGTGGGCTGTTTTTACTGGGATCTCTATTGGCTGGATTTTACCCAGCACTCGTCCTATCCGGATTTAAACCGGTCAGTGTGTTGAAGGGCAAAGTGATGCGCAATCCACAGGGCAGTTTGTTGCGCAAAGGTTTAGTGGTATTTCAATTTGTATCGTCCGTGGTGTTGATCAGCGGCAGTGTGATTGTGTACCAGCAATTGAAATTTATGCGCAATCAGGACTTGGGTGTCAACATCAACCAAACCCTGGTGTTGAAGGGACCCGGAGTAATTGTCGACTCACTTTTTAGAAATGCGATGGATGGTATGAAAGCGGATGTGATGCGTATTGCCGGTGTGAAAAGTGTAACGGGTTCTTCCAATGTGCCGGGCGATGAAATTTTCTGGGCTAATGGAATCAGGCGATTGAACGCGCCAGAAGGGACCAACATCTCGGGTTACATTGTGGGAATGGACCAGGATTATGTCGGTGCTTTTGGATTGGAGATTATTGAAGGCCGCAACTTTGATGTAACGACCGATGGGCGCAAGAATGTAATCTTAAATCGCGCCATGGTTACCGCGCTGGATTTTGACAGTCCGAAAAGTGCTATTGGTGAGAAGGTACGGCAAGGACGCGATACAATGGAAATTATTGGCGTGTTGGAAGATTACCACCAGATGAGTCTTAAAGAACAGGTAACTCCGCTGGTCTATCGCTATACCCCGCAGTTTGCGTCCTTCATTTCATTGAAGGTGGAAACTGATAATTATCAGAATATCCTTGCGCAACTACAACCCATTTGGAACGAACGCTTTCCGGGCAACCCGATGGACTATTTTTTCCTGGACCAGTTTTTCAATCGGCAATATGACGGTGACAGACGTTTTGGTCAGATTTTTACACTCTTTACGGGGTTGGCCATTTTCGTGGCCTGCATGGGTTTATTTGGTTTGGCTTCCTTCATGACCATTCAACGCACCAAAGAGATTGGCATCCGCAAAGCCTTAGGTTCCACATCTTCCCAGGTTGTTCTGCTGCTTTCAAAAGGGTTCATTCAGTTGGTGCTTATCGCCAATCTGATTGCGTGGCCACTTGCCTGGGTAATCATGGATCGTTGGTTGATGAATTTTCCCTACCGCATTTCCATTAATCCGATATTATTTATACTGGCGGGTTTGGCCGTGGTGGTGATAGCTTTTTTATCCGTTGGTTTTCAGACCTTGAAAGCCGCACGGGTAAATCCTGCCAGCACGTTGCGGTCGGAATAATAATATGGTTGATTGGTTAGGCTAGAAGATTCCCGAACAGGTGCATTGATAAACTCAGTTCACATTTAGAAAAGGTTCTACCGATTTCATCACCAGGCCATTCACCATATGTGGCATCTTTAACGTGTTGGAAGATTTGCTGACTGGAAATCGTATCCTTCATCAGCCAATAAATGAATGCGGTATTTAGGTCGGCATGCCAATCGAAATGTCCAGTAGAATTATGCCACATGTTGACATTTAACAAAGGGCTATATTCTTGTTCTTTAAATGCCCTCAATACTTGTAAGATCCATTCAACTGCAGCCCCCAAATTGTCTTTGTCTTCGAATTTTACATGTCGGATACTGGCTGCCAGTGAATCCAGCAACGGAAGATTATATTCAATACTTAAGCTTAATTGATCCTGCTGATTGTTTAATACCAAAACCGGGCATCTCTACTCGCACTTATCTTTGACTAACATTAATACAACCATTCCGCCACTTGATTCCAGACCGGATGGTAGGGTAGGTAATGAAATAACCCAAATCCGGTAAGTTGAAGGATGAGCACCAACGCAGCAGGCCAAAGCTTGAGTTGCCGGTGATAATGGATTATCAGCAGGCGGAAAAATATCAGAATTACGAAGACAAAAATAAAATTCTGAGCAAAGCCATTATACGGCAACCCTAAGGCATCACAGGTAATTCCAATAAGGCGATCACCCGCGGGCCCCAGAATGGTTAAGGCTGCTGCCAACATGAAGGTAGCGTGGGCAACCTGAACTTTTCGAAACAGAATCCCCAGCCCATAATATATCAGAAGCCATGCCCAGTAGATACTGCCAATCACAACAATTTCTGCAGCCCTGACCGATAGCGGTAGATCTTCAGGATAGTAGCCAGGTGGAGCAAGAGTGTCTCCCTGCAAGGCACGATGATATGAATAGCTAAGAATAGCGTAACCGCTGATCAGGATGAAGGGCATCAACCCATAGCTGATTTTTCCGACAAGCCGGTGTTGTCGGATTTTTTTATACTGCATCAAGAGGGGCTGAACGACAGCCAACGCCAACCACAGCAGCATCAGCATACCATGAATATGAATAACCACGGGCATGGGTGTGGTGAGTATGGAGAAGTAACTCGGGTAGAAACCCAGAAAGGTAATGGGTATTAACAGAACAAGAGCCCACGCAGTTTTGGGAAGTAAAAGTTTGTCAACCAGATTATTCTTCATGGAGTTAAGACCGAGTTGAGTAGTTAAAGATGCAGTATTAATGGGATTTATAGAAGGGGTGCGATCAAGGTTTTGTATTTATCGCGTGTAACATAATCTTCCTTTTGCCCGTCTTTGTGCGTAGGATCTTTTATCCCTAATTTACTTCCGATACCGCTTCACTAAACTCAACTCTATGAACCAACAATCCGAACGAGTTTCCGCCCGCCTCACAGCAGTCTTGTATCTGATGCTGGCCATAACCGGCATGGTAGGATTCCTGCTGTTACACCCGCGCATCTATACCCATGATCCGGCCACCACGATGGCCAATTTAACGGAACATGAAATGCTGGCCCGGATGCGGTTGATCTTCGAATTTCTGATCGTGGTTTCGCAGGCGCTGGCCGCAGTGTGGTTTTATAAACTTTTCAAAGGCATCCAACCAAGTTCCGCCTGGGCATTGGCGGCCTGGGGCACGGTGAATGCGGTTGCGATTATGATGAGTGCGATCGCTATGGCTGGGGCGATTGAAGTGGCCGGCAGCACACAGGCCACCACCGATAAGTTGATCATGATTCAACTTTTTGCACAAGTTATCAAACATGCCTGGGGCGTGGGCAGTATCTTCTTCGGCCTTTGGCTTATTCCTATGGGCTACATCGTGGTAAGTTCCAAACGCCTGCCGTTATGGCTGGGTCGGGTGCTGATTCTTGGCGGTGCTGGCTATCTGGCCAGTGCGTTCATCGGATATGGGGGTGTGCAGGGTACGTGGGTCGGGATGCTGACAATACCAGCCACCATTGGAGAGTTTTGGATGATTATCTACTTGCTTGCGTATGGCCTGCGGCCATTGAAATCATAAGGGAAGGGTTAAGGTTGCAGTTAGCCGTGGCCAACTAAGCCCTGATACAGTTTACTTTCGGATATAGGGAGATTCACCCTTCACGGCAATCACCGGCTGAGTCAAGATATTGTCCTGTGTGGTTAGGCGTAGTTGGTAATTACCCGGAGTAAGAAACTTATCGTAGTGGATAAAGTAAGCGAAGTCGCTCGTTTCTTTCTTCACGATCAAATCCCAACGAAATTGATTGAGTCCTTTCTTTCCCGTCAGCGTATGGGTCCAGATTATTTTGCCTTCTGTTGTGCTCAGGGTTAGCGTTACAGGTTTTGTTTCGGTGAGCCAGAATGAGATCGGTAGTTTTTCCACCGTGCGGTAATCGGTTTCTCCACCCAATGAGTTCTTCCAAGGCAACCGTGCCTGAGGCACAGCGAGAAGATGATCTTGTTTCGGCCAGCCTCGTTTAATCATTTCATACACAGGGCTAAGGTTTACTTTATAAATGCCCCGGCCATGGGTGGCTACAATCAAGTCGTGCGTGGTTTCGTCAATTTCCAAGTCGGCAATGGCCGCTGCCGGCATATGGGTACCGAGGTACGACCAGCTTGCTCCGCGGTTGATGGATAGGAATACTCCCCGGATGGTTCCAACAAAAAGCAGATTTTCATACAGCGGGTCTTCCAGAATTACATTAACCGGTTCATCCGGTAGTCCTGCGGAAATGTCCTTCCAGTTTTTTCCAAAATCCTCTGACCAATAGACGTACCGATGGAGGTCATCGTAGTTCAGGCCCGTCATCGACAGGTACACGCGTTGCCGGGCAAAGCGAGAAGGGCAGATGCTGCGGATGTAGCCATTCGCAAGTCCCTTCGAGTTTTCTTCCCAATGCTTTCCGTCATCTTGCGAAACCCAAAATGCCCCTTTATCAGTACCGGCATAGAGCAATCCCTTTTCCATTCTGGATTCTGCAAGCGCCCCGATGGCAAACGCTTGCTTGTGTTTCGTTGATGATCGGGCAAGATTTGGACTGATCACCGTCCAGGAATTTCCCCGATCCATACTTTTGAAAATGAAATTGCCGCCATGATACAGCGTTTCGCTTTCATGCGGTGAAATGAAATAGGGTGTGATATAATTGAACCGCAGGGTGTCTTTCGAATTTTCAGGTAAAGATGGCTTGATGGAAACCGCAGAATCGGTGCGCCTGTCAAGTCGCATAGCCGCGCCATGTTGCATGCTGTAATAAATGATCCGGTTGTCTTTCGGATCCACTTGCGTGACACATCCATCGCCACCATCCCATGGATCAATCCATAAATACTCCCATGGGTCTGGGAAATTAGTATTGATTTCCTGCGGTGGCCCCCCTACGGTGGCATTATCTTGTGTGCCGCCATAGATGTGGTGGGTTGACGGATCGAGGGTGATGTCATAAAACTCGCCAGTCGGTAGATTGTTGTAGTGCATCCACGTTAATCCCTTATCGTAGCTCACATAAAACCCACCATCGTTACCGAGGGCCAGGTGGTTGGGGTTTTCAGGATGGATCCACAGTTCACATTGATCGAGGTGCAGGCCTTGCGCCAGACTTTTCGTGACATGGGTAATTGTTCCGCCAACGAAGTTGAACGTTTTGCCACCATTTTCGCTACGGGCCAAACGCACCCCAAGGCAATAGACTTCTTCATCGTTTATTGGATTTAAATATACATCGGTAAAATACCAACCGATGCCCGGAAACAGTTTGAAAGGCGCGGTGTGTGTTTTTACCCAGTGGTGTCCACCATCTTCCGTTTTGTAAAGCTCGGCTGTTTCGTCCCGATTGTTGTTCAAATTATCAATTAACGCATAGGCCTTATTGGGATTAGTGTGTGACACGGCCACTCCGATACGTCCAACTTTTTCTCCTGACGGCAATCCCACCGATAAAGGCTTCCAGCTTTTTCCGCCATCGGTGCTTTTATAAAGGCCACTGTTCTTACCGCTTATACCGGGGTTCACTTCCCACATGCTGGCATACAAGATGTTCGGATCCGTAGGGGAGAAGACCACATCGTTGGCGCCTGTCTTATCATCGATAAATAAAACCTGTTGCCAGGACTTGCCGCCATCCGTGGTGCGATACAAGCCGCGGTTTTTGTTGGTGGACCATAAATGCCCGATAACACAAACCATCACGATGTTGGGGTTGGTAGGATGAATGGCGATCTCTGCAATCGACCAGGAATCTTCGAGTCCAATAGGGTTCCACGATTTACCCCCATCTTCCGACTTATACATGCCCGTGCCGGGAAGTGTAAAGTTTCTCGGCTTTTTCAGATGCTCACCCGTGCCCAGATAAATGATAGAAGGGTTGGATGGGGCTAACTCAAAATCGCCAATGCCCAGCGCGGATTGTTCATCGAAAATGGATTGCCAGGTCAAACCATGATTGATTGTTTTCCAGATTCCACCCGATCCAAACCCAACATACATGGTTCCCGGATTTTTAATATCCACCTGCACGACATCGGCACGGGCAGAATTAACGGTCGGGCCCAATGAAATCCATTCGAGATTATAAAGGGTATTCTGCTTCATAGCCGAATAAACCTCAAAGGATTTTTCGAGCGGTGATGCGGGTTGTTGCGCATAAACCGGAAACAAAAAAATGGTTACCAATAGGGCAACAGTGAAAGACCGATGAAAGGGTGGATACATCGTAAATGAAATTTAAAACTTGATCCAAATAACGTGATTATCGAGAATGATTGATCCCCCATCAACAAACCTTAAAGAAGGTTTTTGCTTGTGCTTCCTGGTTTTGCGCCAGTCTGGCTTCAATCTGCTTAGCAGTTTTCGTGATGGCCAATCCACCCAGGCCGGTGCAGCGCAAGGTATTGGGAATTTGGTCGCCTACTTTTTTCATGGTCTCAATTACTTCATCAAGAGGAATCACCTGGTCATAATGAGCAAGAGCCATGTTGGCGCAAGAAATGGCAGTTGATGCCGCCATGACATTTCTATTTAAACACGGTGCTTCAACGCGATCGGCCACCATGTCGCAGATCATCCCCAGCGAAGCTTGCAGCGCCATGGAGGCAGCCGTGAGGCATTGATCCAGCGTGCCGTTTTTCAACACGACCAATCCGGCTGCCGCCATTCCTGATCCGGAACCACATTCGGCCATACAGCCACCCACTTCAGCAGCAAAGGTGGCGTGAGCCGCAATGAATACCCCGATGATGCCTGCCGCTAACATGGCTTTCACCATGTCATCTTGTGATAACGATAAGGTGTTGGC
>ERZ1066115.435-NODE-435-length-10987-cov-13.720454_pt1 | contig 10987 bp, 8 predicted proteins | sample MGYA00382762_ERZ1066115 | MGnify/ENA primary metagenome ERZ1066115 (study PRJEB33369, sample SAMEA5778345) | biofilm metagenome | biome: Industrial cooling water; feature: Water cooling tower basin; material: Biofilm | place: United Arab Emirates | collected... | reverse complement strand
GGCCAGTACAGTCCGGTCGCTCAAATCGGTCAAATTAAACCGGGCATCAATTCCATAGAGCAAAAAAACGGAAGGGACAATGAAATTCGGGTCGTACCTGCGCAGCATATATTCGTACATATTGGGCCGGTAGCGGGCTCCTTCCCCCAGGTAATAATCCAAGCCCACCACAATAAGCGAATCACTTACAAACAAGTCCGTCTCCAGGCCGGTGATAATCGTCTGCACTTTGGGCGGTTGAAAATCGGGATAGTAATATTTCAAAATCGTAAAAGCCGAGTGGAACTCTTCCTTGAGTTTACTGAAGTCTCCAAACACGGCCCGGGTATCCATCAACAAGGTATCCAGGTGAGGGTTGGAAAACCGGCCATACAATTCGTTAATAAAAACAGAATCGTTAGGATAGGCCGTACGCATAAAAACATAATCGCGAATCGTTGAATGCCGCGAAAAAAAATCGACCAATTGCTGTGGGGTGGTGATGGCCGGCAAGGAATCTTCCAGCTGTTCAAATTGAAAATCCAGAGTGACGGCTTGGGTGTCCGGAATAAAAACACACTCCTCCTGATCAGCAGAACAACCCCAAACGATAGCCAGAACAAGGATCAAAAAAAGAAGGCGCATGAATCACATTTTAGCTGCGAAGATGCGGAGAATCTATCGCAAGCAAAAGTAAAATTGATCGAACGACCAAGATTGCATTTGTTACCCGATATGAACAACTTGCACCACAACATTTCTATGCCAACTCAACCCAAACACATTGCCGTGGCCGGAAACATTGGTTCCGGAAAAACCACGCTGGCAGAAAAACTTTCGAAACACTATGGTTGGACGCCCTTGTATGAGTCGGTTGATCACAATCCGTACCTGCGCGACTTTTATGACGACATGACCCGCTGGGCCTTCCACCTGCAGATTTATTTTTTGAATAGCCGCTTCAACCAGGTGCGCCAGATTCGCGAAAGCGAAAAGACTATCATTCAGGATCGTACCATTTATGAAGACGCCCATATCTTCGCTGCCAACCTTCACAAAAGCGGTCACATTAACGACCGCGATTACCAAAGCTACCTCGATATTTTTAATTCGATGATCAGCTTTGTAACACCACCCGATCTGCTCATCTACCTGAAAGCCGATATTCCCAAGCTGGTTCAGCAAATTCAAAAGCGTAACCGCGATTTTGAGTTTAATATCAAACTGGATTATCTCCGCACCCTGAATGAGCATTACGAGAACTGGATCGGAGGTTATAAAAACGGAAAGTTGCTCACCATTGACGTGAACAACCTGGACTTTGTTGAACGGGTTGAAGATTTCTCCCTGATCGTCAATAAGATTGAACTTGAACTTAACAGTTTGTTCAGCTAATGAACGCGCTGACGTTTCATGGCAAAGCAACTATTCGATTTGAAAAAATTGCTGACCCGGAAATCGAAACCATCACTGACGCTATTGTTAAGGTTCAGCGGTGTGCCATTTGCGGTTCAGACCTGCATGTTTACCACGAACATGAAAAGGGTCTGGATCATGGCACCGCCATGGGGCATGAATTTGCCGGAGAGATTGTAGCCGTGGGAAAAGCGGTCACCTCTTTACGGATTGGAGACCTTGTCATGTGTCCCTTTACCACCAGTTGTGGCCAGTGCTACTATTGTCAGCTTGGGCTCACCGCCCGATGTGTACACAGTCAGCTTTTTGGCTGGCGCGAAAACAACCATGGACTTCATGGCGGGCAGGCCGAGTATGTGCGGGTCCCCTTGGCCGATTCTTCCCTGATGAAAATCCCGGACGGAGTTACCCTGGAAGAAGGGCTCCTGTTAGGCGACATTCTGTCTACTGGATTTTACTGTGCCAAGCAAGCCGAGATAAAACCCGGTAATACATATGTAGTAATTGGCTGTGGCCCTGTTGGCTTGATGGCCATTTTAGGTGCCCGTGAATACGGTGCTGAAAAGATTTACGCCATTGACACCGTACCTGAGCGGCTGATAAAAGCAAAAGAATTTGGCGCCATGGTTATACAGGCTGGCAAACAAAATCCGATTGATGTAGTAAAAGAAGCCACCGAAGGCCGGGGTGCCGATGCCGCACTCGAAGCCGTGGGAAATGGAGCCACAAACCGGATTGCCTATGATATTATCCGACCCGGAGGAATCCTATCTGCGGTTGGGGTCTGTACGGATACTTACCTGCCTTTTTCCCCAGCGGATGCTTACAATAAAAACATCACGTATAAAGTTGGCCGCTGCCCGGCCCGTTATATGATGGAACAACTCGTGCCTGTGGTACTGAGAAAGAAATACGATTTCACTTCCATCATCACACACCGCCTGTCATTGAGCGAAGGAGTAAAGGGTTACGATATTTTTGCGAATAAGAAAGACCATTGTCTCAAAGTCATTTTGAGGAATGATTAACCTCTTCGAAATCCAATTCGCCAGGTTTCAAAAAACAAATATAATCACCGATTTAGGCTACCGTAACGCAAATCGTTACCTCCCCACCATAAACACCGCGTTGGAGAAGATCATTTTGCCATTCTCCCAAAAGCACCGGAATAGTGGATTATCCACCATGTAAATAATATGACCACGCCCCTTGTCTTCCACGCCAAACACAACAGAATTTTCCAACTGCTTGTTGATCTTATATCCGGCAAAGCCCAGAACCGGCTTTTGCTTTCCTTTTAACATCCCCACATTCCAACCCTTATCGAGATAAGCGTAGTGGCGTTCACTGGTGCGTAAGGAATAATAGATATCTCCCAACCCAAAAGCCAGCGGATGAGTTTTATCCAGACTTACCTTATAAATGGCCCCGAATATATTCTCCGACAATTCTTTTCGCTCAGCCTCACCGTAGGCAATGGGTCCTTCCTTTTCTTTCTGATCTTTGTCCGCTTTCTCAGCTTGACGTTTTGCATCATCTGAGGCAAATTCTTTTAATCCAAATCCCTTTTTATCAGCAAAGGCTGAGGTAGCGCCTGCCACCACAATCAACCTGCCGCCATCGCTCACCCACCGCTCAACGGTGCTCAGTGTACTCTCATCAAACAGGCGATAGCTGCCATCGGGTATAATCAACACATCATACTTCCATAGGTCAACATTGCGGAAATAGTCGGTACCAATTACCGTCACCGGATAATGAATCTGCTGTTCAAAGTAATGCCAGATTTCACCATGACTTAGAGACGAAGTCTGATCTCCACCCAGCAACGCTACCTTAGGTGCCTTCAGGTACCGGACATCGGATGAACCAAAGTCTGAACCCTTGTCGACATAACCCGTATTGGTGGTCCAGATTTTTCTTCCAAATGCTTTTGCCAGGGTTTGAACCTCTTGATCGAAGTCGGCAACCGATTCGTTGTTCCTTCGGGTTACAATCAGGGTTCCTGGTGCATAGGATTGGTTGTTCAACACAAAACCCTTGTCACTTGACCTTACTTTGATTCCCTTCTTCATGAGAGCCGCTAGAAATTCAACATCCGCCATGCTCTCATAGGTAAAAAAGTAGGCATACGGTTTTGTGTTCAGCGAAGGGGTGGATTCCACCTTTGCCGCGTACGGTTTGGCAATGGAAATCTTTTCGTTAAGTGCATAGGCTTTCAGGCCGTACGCATAAATCAGATTCCACGCAGTAATGTCATAGGTAAGGGAATCGGTTAGTTTACTTTGTGGTTCCAATACAGTGGTAATAAATCTGCTTTTCGGCTGATGGATAGAAATAATCAGATCGTCTGTTCCGATGGAAACATTTCCAACCGTCTGGGTTTGAAAGTCAAAACCGCGCGTAGCTTTGCCTGCTGACACATAACCTGCCTGAATACTGTGTGAACTTAACCATGAAGCCAGGCGATTGATCTTGTCGGCATTGTTATCCGCTTTAATCACATACGTCTTATAAGGCGCAGCCGGAGTGTTAATGGTTTCCTTAAAATATTTTTCAAACTCATCCACCAGCCGGCTGGCATGGAGTGAAGCCGCTTCGATGGTTCCCATGCCGGTGGTAAAATGATGGGTCAACCGGTCCTTGAGTGTCATGGGATCATCTTCATTGGTGGTCACGGTGAGGCCCGCGCCAATGCCGCCTTTTTCGTAGGTCATCCCAATGGCACCGCTATAGGTGGGATAGGTATCGCCATAACTCGGATAATACAAGTCAAATCGTTCTTTCGTAAAATACAGCCAACCTTGCTCATCAAAATACTTAGCATTATTTCGGCCGATCGTGTTTTGAAACTCCCGTTGCCAGGGTGTGATCACTTCGTGATAGGGTTCGGCTGCCGGGGCAAAATAATAGGGATTGTTATAGCCTTGTTCGTGGTAATCCACATGCACATGAGGCATCCATTGGTTGTACAGTTTTATTCTGGCCTGTGATTCTACTTGTGTTTCCCAAGCCCAATCACGGTTAAGATCAAACAGGTAATGATTGGCCCGGCCACGGGGCCAGGGTTCAAGATGCTCACGTGCCTGTGGATCGGCATTGGGTGGATTATTCCCATACTGATTATAAAAGCTGGCAAAACGATCGCGACCATCCGGGTTGATGCACGGATCCATAATAACCACTGTGTTTTTCAGCCATTCTTTGGTTTTGGCATTGGCAGGATTGACGAGTTCATAGATTGTTTTCATCGCAGCCTCCATGGAGTTGGCCTCGTTGCCATGCACATTGTAGCTCAGCCACACCAGGGCCACTTTGGTTGAGGGTGTTCCTGGCAGCATGCCCGCCCGTTTTAAATTATCCTGACGGATTTGTTCAATATTCCTGAAATTTTCCGGTGAAGCGATGATGGCGTAAATCAACGGGCGATGCTCATAGGTTTCGCCATACTGAGCCACCTGCACATTGGGCATGGCCTCATCTACATGCTTGAAATACTCCACCATCCGATGGTGTCGGGTAAAGCGGTCACCCAGTTCATAGCCGAGAAATTCAGCCGGAGTTTTGAGCTGCGATTGAGCGCAAACCGTACTGCATACAATGCTTAGCGCGAAAAGAAGGTTTTTCATACTGAATAAAGGAATGGGCGGAAAGGTCTATAATTTTTGAATCTGCCTCAAAAGATTTTTTATTTGTGGCTGATGATGAATCATGTGCTCCTGGAAAAACCGGAGTGCCTGTTTGATATTGAGTAGCCCGGCCAGCGGATGCCGGTACACTTTACGGTTCAGTTGATCCTCGGCAAACCGATTCAACACTTGCGCCAAATCACTTCGCGTATTATTCCAGGCTTCTTCTATCTGCTTTGCGCTTTCGTAAATGGGCGTGTTTTCCACCACCACTTTTGGCGCTTTGAATTTAACAGGCAATCGTTGTGAGATAATCAACACAGTCATCTTTAATTCCTCCACAAACCCGGTATTCGGTAATTGGGCAAGTCCCTGCGTCTTCTTTTTAAGGTAGTTTACCGAAAGTTGCTCGGAGGCAATTAAATGAGCATATACCTGATTGAGCGACCACTTTGCGGGCTCATGAAAATTCAATTGCTCAGAGTTTAATGACTTCAGATGTTGCAACAACCGGGATCGCTCTTCTTCCAGGAAGGCGAACTGCTTTTGTAATTGACTCGTCAAGCGAAATGGGTTTAAGGTAAATGTAGGGATTTCATTTTTGCAGGATCCGTGCTTTTTTATAATTTTAGTTAACCCAAACCAAAAACCAAATCACATGAACACAAATTATGCAGGATTCTGGCTTCGATTCGTAGCGCTGATCATCGATTCCATAATTATTGGAGTTGCTCAATCATTCATTTTTGTCCCGATCCTGGCTGCGTTAGGACTTGGTTTTGCCAGTTCCGCAGAAACCATGGATTTTTCTGATCCTGATCAGGCTGCCGGAATGATGGCCTCCATCATGGCGATGGTGGGCGGTTATTGGATACTATCTCTTACCCTTAATACACTTTACCATACCTTTATGGAAGCTTCCAAACTCCAGGGCTCCGTGGGCAAGATTGCGCTAGGATTGAAGGTTACCGATCTGCAGGGCAATAAATTGGATTTTGTAAAAGCCTTGGTCCGCAATCTTTGCAAACTCATTTCCAGCGCCACTATTTTAATTGGCTATATCATGGCCGGCTTTACTGAAAAGAAACAAGCGCTGCATGATATGATTGCCAGCACACTGGTGGTAAAAAAATAGATTCTAATAATCTTTCACAAAATTAGCTGACCCGAAAGCAAGCGATCGGGTCAGTTTTTTTTATTAAGGCCTGAGAAACAATATCCGCTGTGGCAAAATTTTGATGAGTGCCGGCAGGTGTCCGACTAATTCGCCCTCGGCTTCGAGGGCTAACGAGATTGCGGAGGTGATGTGAATTTCGCTTGTACTCGTGTAGTAAATCCGTTTATCTGAAAGTTCTTTGCCGGCCTTCAATCGCAACAGGCTTAACAGGAATTTAATCAACGGTAAATTGGAGGCCAGAAAGACGTTGAACAATCCATCATCCGGTTTGGCTTGGGGTGCAATATAAATCCGGTTTCCAAACGACCGCCCATTGGCAACCGCCAGCACTCGCGCATGGCCACTCCAACTCCAGTTGTTGGTTTTGATTTCCAGAGGCTCGGGCCGGCCGGTTAAAAATGTTTTCAAAATGGAAATCAGGTAACGCATATCAGCCCCCAACCACGCAGGTAATTGTTGCATGGTTTGAACTGCTGTGGGTCCCATGCCCAGACTGCATACGTTCAGAAAGTATTTCTGGGTGGGTTCCTGATTTTGAGCTCTGATTTGTATTTGCCCGATATCAATATACCGCGGTTGATTCATTTGTATCAGCTCAAGAATTTGCGTGGCGTCCGCTTGAATACCAACTGTCCCGGCAAAATCATTTCCCGAACCAAGCGGTATCAATCCTAATATAGGAGTCTTTGCGGCCTCGGCATTCAACAATCCATTGAGAACCTGATTCAAAGTTCCGTCTCCGCCTGCTGCCAACATGAGATCAAAATTCAGGAGGGCTGCCTCCCGCGCCAACTCCATGGCATGACCTGCAAAACGCGTTTCAAAAACAGAAAGGGAATGTTCCTTTTGCAGGGCAGGCAGAATCCGATCGTAAAAGAATTTCTTCTTTCGGCTAATGCCGTTAAGAATAATCGCAATCTTCATTTAGGAAAGAATCTGCATCGGAAATCCTCCCGATCACCTAAAATAACCTACTACTTGCAATTCTTTTTGATGGCGGCTTTTGCTTCCGGTGAGCCTAGTTCTTCAGCATGTTTTAAGTCGAGGCAGCCATCGTAGTTATTATTCATCATCAGTTTCACCAGCCCTCGTTGATAATAGGTTTCCGGATCGCTCGGATAAAGTTCAATGGAAAAGGTATAGTCCTCCACCGCTCCGGCATAATTTTCTTTTTCTGTTTTGCTGAGCGCCCGATTATCGTAGTAAACCGGGTTGGTTTCATCCAGGTCAATGGCTTTGGTGTAATCGGCAATGGCGCCATCATAATCTTCCAGGGTATGCTTGAGTACGCCTCGTAGGTTGTAAGTCTCAGGATCCTGATCATTCAATTCAATGGCCTTATTGTAGTCTTCCAATGCCCCTTTCAAATCTTCTTTGGCGGCCTTTGCCAACGCGCGATTTTCATATTTGAACGGATCGTTTGGGTCCAGCTTGATGGACTCGTTGTAATCGGCAATAGCCTGATCAAAATTGGTTGTATTATAAAAAGCCACGCCCCTGAAATTATACAGGTTCGCATCTGCTTTATCCAATTCAATGGCTTTGGAATAATCATCGATGGCGCTCACAAATTCGCCCAACTCAGCTTTCACCAAGCCCCGGTTAAAATACTTGTCGGCATCGGGCGGGCCTAACTCCAACGCTTTCGAGAAATCGAAATAGGCGCCTTGTAAATCGTCCAGGTTATACTTGGCAAATCCGCGGTTGGTATAGGCATCGGTATACCGGGAATTGAATTTGATTGCCTTATCCAGATCCGGGATGGCCCCGGCATCATCACCCAAATTGATCTTCGATTCACCTCGAAAATTTAAGGCCTCCGCAAAGGTGGAATCGATTTCCAAAGCGGAGTTAAAATCTCCAATAGCTCCATAAAAATCGCGTAGTTCCATGCGCACTTGCCCACGCAATGAGTAGGCTGCTTTATTCTTGGGATTAGCTTCTATGATTTTAGAGAGATCTGTTTTGGCTCCGGCAAAATTCCGAGCCTCCAGCTTTTTACGAGCCGCCTCCAGACCATCGGATTGTGCCACTCCCATAACGGGAAGGATCAGGAAAAATAGAACCAGCTTCTTCATAATGAATTTTTCGATCAGGCAAGTTAGCAAGATTTGCCGGATCCAAGGATTGTGTGCTGAACGTTCAATGCTTTATAACCGTATGCTGCTCGGCCTGAGCTGAGAGATGTTGTGGTGTAGGAGCCTGTGATGTTTTGGCAAACAAAACTACGAGTACCAGTGCTAAAAATACCGAAAAGGAAATCAGCTTTTTCATTCAGGCTGCGTTTATATCCATTGGATGCAAACCGCATGCCGGGGTTTAACCATTCGTCCGAATTTTATTTCCTGATGGCGCGAATCCGTTAACTTGCTTTAAAAACATACGGTAATGAAGTACTTACTTTTTCTTTTAATCTACCTTGCCTTTGGGTTCCCCATCTATGCCCAGGAAAAACCATTGGACATGAAGATGGATTTTGAAGAGTATGATCCGCCCTCAACACTCAAGGTGGAAGAACACCGACTTGGCCGGGCAAAATTCCCCTTCATTGATATTCATAATCATCAGGGAAATATGAATACGTCCGATTTCAAAGACCTCATCGAAAAGATGGACAAACTCAACATGGGTGTTATGATCAACCTGAGCGGTCGCGGATTCCGGAGCAGTGGCGATCATCTTGAAAAGTCCATAGAAAACATCAATAACCGGTACCCCAGCCGCTTTGTGTTGTTTACGAATGTTGATTTCAATGACATTGACAATCCTGAGTGGACGGCCCGAACGGTTAAGCAACTGGAGACCGATATTAAACGGGGAGCCAAAGGGTTGAAGATTTATAAAAATTTGGGCCTACACGACCGTGATAGTAAAGGAAATCGGATTCGCATTAATGACCCACGCATTGATCCGGTTTGGGCCAAGTGCGGTGAATTAGGAGTACCGGTTCTCATCCATACAGCCGATCCCAAACCTTTCTGGGATCCGATTGACAAAAATAATGAGCGCTGGCTTGAGCTCAAACTACATCCGAGGCGGAGGTATGATGAAACCTTTCCAAGCTGGGAAAGTCTGATTGCCGACCAGCATGATGTGTTTCGTAAACATCCCAAAACCATCTTTATTAATGCACACCTGGGTTGGTATGGCAATGACCTGGGTAAACTCAGTGAACTCATGGATAGGTATCCTAACATGTATACAGAAATTGGCGCTGTAATCGCGGAGCTCGGCCGCCAGCCCCGTACGGCTAAAGCATTCTTAACGAAATATCAGGACCGGGTGCTGTTTGGCAAAGACAGCTGGGTGCCGGACGAATATGAAACCTACTTCCGGGTGTTGGAGACCGAAGATGAATATTTTCCCTACCATAAGCGCTACCATGCGTTCTGGCGGATGTATGGCTTGGGTTTGCCAGACGAGATTTTAAAGAAGGTGTATTACAAAAACGCTCTCCAGTTATTGCCAAATATGGATAAGAGTCAGTTCCCTAATTAATGTGGATTTTAGACTCGTATAAATGCCCCTCAATCAACAACTTTCATTTTTACTCCTTATGACCAATTTCATATTTAAAGTGGCTTCTTGTTAATATCGTTAGAAATGTGTACCTTAAGCATAGTAACAAAAATCAACAATTTACTATTAATTCAAAAAAATCAACCCCACTCATTCTGCTCTTGGTAATATTTTCGTGTACGTCAAACGAAATTATAGAATCTCCAACAGAGAAGTCAATCATTGATATTCAATTGTTGTTGCAAACCGAAGGATCAAATCCTCAATTAATTATTAAAGCAGAGAAAATTATTTATAAAAATGGAGTTAGGGGGCAACTTGAACCAAAGCTATTCCATCTTGTGAAACAGATTGCCGAGAATCAGAGCTCAAAACTGTCGATGGCAAGTAGAACGGCAAGTGCATGCAGTGGCACAATAGTGGGCACTCATATTGTTGAAAATGGTAGTAGTTGGTGTTATATTTATTATTATGAAATTGGCTCCACATATTCTAGTTGTCACTATTCGAATGGGCGTGTAGTTGGAACTTGTGATTCAAATTTTTATTAATTAGGTCTTACACTACCGGTTAGATAAATTGGGTTTCATTTACCCAATGAGAAATTGAGTGGAATTGATGAATTAATGCCCAAATATTAAAAAAGCCAGTTCCCTCAAGTAATCTTGTAGTTGAGGCCGTACAGAATAATAACGTTAGTCCGCTACACTTAGGATGCCTCGCTCTTTGGCTTCGAGTGCTGTGCTGCCCATTAAATAGTGATCAACCGCGCGTGCCGCCTCACGACCTTCACTCATGGCCCATACCACCAACGACTGTCCTCTCCGAATATCTCCGGCTGCAAATACACGCTCAACCGAAGTTTGATAACGTGTTGCCTTAACATTGCCACGATCATCATAATCAACCCCAAGCTGATCAAGCAGCCCTTCCTTTTGAGGATGTAAAAAACCCATCGCCAACAAAGCCAACTCGCAAGGAATGATACGTTCGGTTCCTGGTAGTTCTGTAAATCCGGGTGCTTTACCGGGTTCTGGCTTTTTCATTTCCACTTCAGCAATCTTAAGAGCTTTCAGGTTTCCGTTTTCGTCACCCATAAACTCTTTGGTAACAATAGACCAGTGGCGCTCACAACCCTCTTCATGTGAAGTAGAGGTTCTTAAGATCATAGGCCAGCTTGGCCAAGGCATGGTTTCCGTTCGGTCTTTCGGAGGTCTTTGCAGAATTTCAATTTGCGTTACTGACTTTGCTCCATGGCGGTTGGAAG